>VSSQ01000107.1_pt1 | contig 114104 bp, 94 predicted proteins | sample 4763081 | NCBI WGS metagenome assembly VSSQ01 (sample SAMN12137344, study PRJNA551015) | bioreactor metagenome | isolation source: SDC9 anaerobic chlorinated ethene degrading culture | place: USA: Knoxville, Tennesee | collected 2015-01-01
AAAAGGGAACTTCTGTCCTTTAAAAAATAAATAATATATATTATTAGAAGTTCCCTATAATAAGAAAAAATGAGTTTTAATTTTTCTCAGATAAAATTCCGCTTAAGTTTGATGGCGGTTATAGAATCAAACATAAACAATAAATTATAAATTAAATAATATGGAATTTCAAGGATTTAAAATTACTCCAATAGGAGAAGCAAAATTATCAATTGATAATGGAATACTCAGAGTGTCTAATATATCAGATTCTGGACTTGATGGTGTATTAATAAATACAAATGGCGTTAAAGGATATAATATTGAATATTCAGAAATGTCTCAAATGACCGAACATAATGCTATTTTAAGATCAACATCACTTATGAAAAATTCTTTTGGCGAAATAATTACTATTTCAGATGTTTGTAAGAGATATGATAAAAATACAAATAAAATATTATTTGGAATAAATGCATCATACTTACCTGAAAAATTTAATATATTAGGAAATCTTGATGGTAAAACAATATTTGATCTAGAAGGTTCTGATTTAGAAGGTTCTGATTTAGAAATAATAGATACAGAGGATCCTCAATATGTTGCCATACCTTGGAAACTTATTTGGAAATTGGCAAAAAAAGCATGGGGTTATTTCTCTGCAGGATATACACTTAAGGATATATATGATTCTCTAAGATCAAAACAAACAGTGACTACATCTGAATTAGTAGACAATGAAGGACATCTTTATGGTTATGATGTCAATGTAACTTATGATCCTATTCCTTTTGAAATAATAGTAAATCAAAAACCATTTACTATTGAAGATTTATCTGTAAAATACACATTGGAATGTCCAGAATATTTTAAAGATAAAAAAGCATTTAGATGTTCCTTAATTGGAGAACAAATAACAGCTTGTAATATGCCTTATTTTGAAATCACGTCAATTAATAAATTATGAGCAAGTTAAATAATAATATTTCAAGGACAATACTGATTATCGTAACTACTGCATTTGTTATGAGTCTTATTTATGGTTATATTATTAAACAAAAGGAAAAGCGATGGCAAAATGCAATTAATAGCAAAGAATCATTTGAAGTTTTTGATGATAAAACGCTTCCTTTTGATAGCATTTATCATAAAAAAGATACTTCATTTTACTATAAGAATGATAGCCTAGTTGGTCATTCTGTTAAAAACAAATAAAATATAAGATAACTAATAAGGATAAATATGGGATGTGCTTTTGGGTGCATCCCTTTTTTATTGTATTAAATTGTCAATATCATCAATTTTCGTCGTGCGGGATGTGCACTCCCGCACTTCTTTATTATAAGAATTAATCCGTAAGATATACAATATTAAAGCTATGCAGATACAAAACAGAGTAAAAACAACTAAATTAAAAAAGAAATTTGTACATTTGCCAGAAGAATATAAATATAGTTCAGCTATAGATTATTTTGGAGTAAAGGAATAATATAGGCTGAAGTTATAAAAGATTAATAATGAATAAGTATCGGATTGAAAATCCTAATAATAAAGAAGTGCGGGAGTACAAATCCCTTCCGTCGTGCGGGATTTGCAATCCCGCACTATACTATTATTAGGATTTGTAATCTGATATTTACTCATTTTATCTCTATTTGCTGGCAAATGTACAAATACATTTTGATTAATACAATTTGTAGGAATATTTTTTTGAAGATTGTATATCTTACGGATAATAAATCCTTATAGTAATATAGTGCGAGATTCGGAAATCCCGCACGACGGAAGTGAGGAGTGAAAAGTGAAAAGTTATCGAGGAGAAATAAAACCTTGTTTCAATAAATTAAAACTTCGTTTCAGCAGATTAAAACGAAGAAAGAAAAAAATAAAACAAGGTTTCAGTAAATTAGAATAAGGAGTTAGTAAATTAGAATAAGGAGTTAGAAAAATAAGTTTGAAAGACCTTAAAGACTTTAATGTCCATAGGGACTTTAAGCTCCTTAGATAAATAAACTCATAAAAAAAGTCAATCATAATTAAAAATAAGTCCTATATAAATAAAAATATAAGGGACATAAATGAAAATATAAGGGATATAAATAAAAATATAAGGGACTTATTTTTAATTATGATTGATGTTTTTTGGAATAAGCTAAGGATAAATTTTTCTATCCTTAATTCTTATTTTATGATGTTGGGAATTGCAAACAAAATAGAAAATAAAACCTTTTTTATTTATTGTTTACTCCATATCCAAAAAGGGAAAAATCACTAAGGGTAGGGTCTTCAGGAAAAACTTCTTTTAGTTTGGCAGTTATTTCAAGAGCTGTTTGCATATTGGCTTGCTTTGACTTTATTAGGTTAAGCAAAAGTGCTTGCTGGTGAACATGTGTGTCAACTGGAATTATTAAATCTTCAGGTTTTAAAATTGTCCAAATGCCTAAATCAACAATATTATCATTTCTAACTAACCATCGAAGCAACATGCAAAGTCTTTTGCAGGCTGATTTTGTGTTAATTGGAATACCTGCTACGTCTTTGAAGATTTCAATTATTATTTCTATAACTTCCAAGCAAGGATTTGAATTAATGTTATCTTGCTCAATGTTTTTTTGTTTTAGTTCTTTTTCTATTTTTTCTTCAAGCGAATTATTGTTTTCTTGGATATAGATTTTGTGTAATGTGTTGCAAAGGTTGTAGAAGTCGTTGTATTTGTAGAAACGATAGAGGGATTGGTTGTTGTTTTTGTATTTTTCAAAACCTCTTTGCTTGATATATTCAAAAGGACTGTTGGAGTAGTTGAGGTTAATTTCTTGATGAATTAGAGATAGAGTTTGAAGAATTGCTTTTCTATTGCCATAAGCAAGCCAAGAACTTATAAAAGATGATATTTCAATATCCTGTTTTTTAGAATATTGATGAGGAAACTTTATTGGGTCGGTTTCAATAAAGTCTTTGGTGTTATATATCTTGGCATAATCAATTAAAAGTGAGACTTTAGCTTTTGAAATCATGGCAACAGGGAAACAAAATATTTAGTAGTTTTTTATTGATTCGTATAGCAAGTCGTGAATATTTGTTCTGATATTATTTTTTGAGAGCTTTCCATTGTTTTGCTCAGGATAAACTCTATTGGCAAGGAATACAAATGTTAAGTTTTCCTTTGGTTCAACCCAAAAATAAGTTCCTGTAAATCCAGTGTGTCCAAAGCTTTCTTTAGAAGCGTATTGTGAGCAAGGAGAAGAATTACCATTTTCTTTTGCAACAGGTTTGTCAAATCCCAAAACTCTTCTGCTGTTTTTGAAATATGCTGTATTGAAAAGTTTTATTGTACTTTCATTTATATATCTATGATTGTTGTATGTACCTCCATTAAGAAGCATTTGGCAAAGCTCAGCAATATCCATAGCATTGGAAAAAAGTCCTGCATGTCCAGCAACTCCTCCAAACATTGCAGCAGCTGGGTCGTGAACATAACCTCTAATTAATCTATGTCTAAAAGTATTATCCATTTCGGTTGGAGCTATATTGCTGTTTGAAAATCTTTCCAAAGGATTATAACCAATATATTTTAATCCCATAGGTTTGTAGAAATTTTCAAAAGCATAAACATTCAAAGGTTTATTAGTAATTCTTTCAATAACCTCACCTAAAAGAATAAAACCGAAATCGGAGTAAACATATTTTTTATCTTTATTCAAATCGGTCTTAACTATTCTGTCTAAAATAGTCTTTTTGTATGATTTAAGTATGTAAAGACTATCGCAAACTGGAACATATTTATCAGAGTTTGGATTTTTAAATTTGTAGATTGAAGGATTTAATTTATTATCATTCATGGTTGCTTTATAGAATCCTTCCCATGCCTTTAGTCCTGCATTATGAGAAAGCACTTCTTTAAAAGTTATATCACTTTTATTGGAGTTCTCTAAAATAGGAAGGTATTTTGATAGTTTTTCATCTAACTTATAATGATTTTCATCGTAGAGTTTCATCATTGATATAGTGGTGCTCATAACCTTAGTTACAGAAGCAACATCATAAAGCGTGTTATTATTTACTTTTTGAAGTGAATCGTAGGTTAAATATCCATAAGATTTTTGATAAACAAGTTTGTTGTCTTTATATACTACAATTTGGCAGCCTGGATAAGCCTTGTCTATTATTCCTGCATTGGCAATGCTGTCAATTTTTTTGAAATAAAGAGGGTTCATTTTAGCATCATTGCAGTTAATAAAGCTCATTGCATCTTCATCAAAATGTAATCCTAAATTAACTTTATAGTTTTCTGAGCATGTCACTGGAAGTTTTCCTTTAACATCAATCTTCCCAAAAATGCTTTTAGCCAAAGCTTTTTGTAAAGAAGGTATGTTTTCATAGCCCAAAAGAATTGCTTTAATATCTTTTAAACTATCAACCAATTCAAGAGAGTAGGGGTTAGCAAAAAGAGCAAGAATGGTTTTTTCGTTTTTCTGCAATTGATTTAAATTCTTTATTATAGTTGAATCAAATCCAAAATTAGTATTAATACTTCTTTTAATACTTCCATTAATAGTTGCAACAACATAATCATAATCAACAAGTTTTCCTTCAATATTACTTAAAGTATCTTTTGCTCCTATTTTAAAAATATCAACATTAGAATATTCCTTCATTGTTGAAACAAAAGTATTAATATCTCCATTTCCCAATTGAACTACAGCAATTTTAATATTATGTCTGTCGTAAATTGGAAGCATATTACATTCATTCTTAACAAGAGTAATTATGCTTTCTGATAATTGAGATGTAATATCTTCAGCTTGTTTAATCAAATTTTCATTTGGAATAGAAAATTCATTAACTTCATTATCAAATAAGCCCAATTCATATTTTAAATTAAGAACTTTCTTGCATTTATTTTCAATGTCTTCTATGCTAATTCTATTATCTTTTATTGCTTGTAAAATTGCACTTACAGCCTTATATGCATTATCAGGCATTAGTAAAATATCAACTCCAGCCATTAGAGCCAAAACTTCAGCCTCTCCATTAGTGTAGTCGTTTGTAACGCCTTTCATATTTAGTGCATCTGTAATAACAATTCCATTAAAACAGAGTTCATTTCTTAAATAATAGTTAATAACTTCTTTGCTTAGAGAAGAAGGAAGTTTTTCGTTAGGGATAAGAGAAGGGATATTCAAATGACCAACCATAATCATTTTAGCTCCTCTTTCTATTCCATAAGTGAAAGGATAAGAGTCAACTGAATCTATAAACTCCTTACTATGATTAATAACAGGTAATAAAAAATGAGAATCAGTTTCTGTGTCTCCATGACCAGGAAAATGCTTTAAAGAACCCAGAACACCGTTATCTTGCATTCCTTTCATATAAGCCCATCCAAGTTTTGCAACTCTTTCTTTGTCTTGACCAAATGAACGAAACCCAATTACAGGATTTTTTGGATTAAGATTAATGTCAATTGTTGGAGCAAAATTAATATGTATGCCCAATGACTTCGCTTGAAGAGCAATATTTTTACCCATTTCGTAAATTAAGGAATCGTTATCTGTTGCTCCAAGAGTTATTTGAGTAGGATAAGAATATGAGTCAGTTAATCTCATGGCTAAACCCCATTCTCCATCAATGCTGATTAAAAGAGGAGTTTTTGCAATGGAATTATATTTCTTGTTTAAATCAATTAAATCATTAGAAGTGCCCTTAAAAAAACAAACACCACCAATCTTTAAACTGTCAATACTTTTAGTTATGTCTTTAATGTTTGAATTCTTACTATTTGCATCAGAGCCAATAATTATTAATTGTCCAATCTTTTCCTCAATTGACATCGAATAGAGCTTATTGTTTACAAAAGCTTCTTGTTGAGAAAGTTTAGCTGGACTTGGTTTTCTTCCAGTTGCAGAAACACATGAAAAAAGTAAAATACTCAAAGAGAAAGAAACAATAATTAAATTATACTTCATTTTAATATCTTGATTAGCGATTTTTATTTATTATTGTGCAAAGATAATGAAATTGGAAATACCAATGTATATGAAATTGGAATTAGTATAAACAAAAAGAGCTGTCAAACTTAATTTGACAGCTCTTCAAATTCTTAATTAAAAAGACTATTTAGAAGAAGAAACTATAATAATAGCTGCTTGTTGAATTCTTGATTTGTAAGTAGGGTTTGAAACACATTCTTTTATTTTAGCATCTCTTGAAGCTACTTCTTTTCTAAGTGTTAACCATTCTTCAAGTTGTTTTGGTCCGTTAGCTTTAACTTTCTTTGCACCTTGAAGTCTTGTTGCATAACCTTCATATTCAGCAACTAATTTTTCGCATGGATCAACTTTTGGTTGTTCTGGTTTTGCTGCTGGTTTTGCTGCTGGTTTTGCAGTTGTAGTTGTTTTAGCAGGAGCTGGAGCAGCTACAGGTTCTTCAACTGGAGTTTCAACTTCTACAGCAGGAGTTTCAATTGCTGTTTCTGTTGGAGTTTCAACAGGTGTTTCTTTTTTTCCGCAAGCTGCAACTAATGCAACTAATGCAATACCTAATAATAAGTGTTTTACCTTCATAATTTTTAAAATTTTAAAATTAGTAATCATATAATTTGACAATGCAATAATACAACAAATTTTCAATTTGGCAAGTGTTTATTAGAAATAAAAATATAAGAGATTTGAGTATTTATTAGTTTTGAATTTTGGAATCAATAAGTTAAACGAGCAAAAGGATGATTAACAATAATAATTTTGATTATTTAATGTCTATCTAAATTGTCATATTAAATGAGTTTTGTAATAAATCAAAAAAAAATATTTGCTAATGGGATTAGAACAAATATTGTAATTTTGCTCAATAAATTTAAAGTAATATGAAAATAGTAAGTGTTGAACCAATAGGAATAAGTATTGAAAAAAGTGAACAAATAAGAAAAGAATTTATAGAATTAGGTCATGATTTCTATTGTTATATGGATAGAAAAGAAGATGAGGAAACTTTGAAAGAAAGAATGCACGATGCTGATGTAGTTGTTATATCAAACATTAAATTAAGCTCAGAAGTTTTAAAATCATCTCGAAAACTAAAAATGCTATCGGTTGCTTTCACGGGTTTAGACCATATTGATTTGGATTATTGTACAGAGCATAATATAAAAGTTGTAAATGCTTCAGGATATGCAACTGTTGGGGTTGCTGAACTTGCAATTGGATTAATGATTGATGTTTGTCGTCATATTACATTATTAGACCAAGATACAAGAAATGGTAAAACCAGAAATAATTTTTTAGGGCGTCAATTAAGAGGTAAAACTATTGGAATTATAGGAACAGGAGCAATTGGATTAGAAACGGCAATTTTGTTAAAAGCAATGGGTTGTAATATAATTGCATGGAGTAGAACTGAAAGGGAAGAGGTAAAAAAACTTAATATTAAATATGTATCACTTAAAGATTTAATGAAAGAGTCTGACATTATCTCTCTTCATGTACCACTAAATAAAGAAACATATCATTTAATTAACAGGGATTTATTGTCTCTTTGTAAGAAAGATGCAATCTTAATAAACACTGCAAGAGGAAATGTTGTGGATATGGAAGCATTAGCTGAAAGTTTAAGAGAAGGTCTTTTGGCAGGAGCAGGTATTGATGTTTTTGAAACAGAACCTCCATTAGCTAAAAATCATCCACTTATTAATGCTCCAAATTGTATTCTAACTCCTCATATTGCATATGCAACACGCGAAGCTTTTGATATAAGAATAGATATTGTGATTAATAATATAAAGTTTTGGCTAAATTCCTAATTGTATAGGGAAATTTGAATCCTTAAACTATTACTTGTCTTTAAAGATTTTATTTTGAATACGAATAGATTCTTGATGAATTGATTCAAAAATATCTTTAATGAATTCTTCATCTAATTCACTGCCTTTGGCATTTTCCAATCTTTTCTGAATCATTTCATTCAAACGTTTAATTTGTAAGATTGGAATATTTTTTTCTTTTTTTCTTTTAGCAACCTCAATTGCTAAATTCATTCTTTGTTTTAAAATATCTAATAACTCAAAGTCCAGACTATCAATCTCTGCTCTTAATGTCTTTATTGAGTTAATCTTTTCTATACTGTTATTAGGTATAATGAGTTCTTCCAATAATTGTTTTAGCTCATAGGGAGTTATTTGCTGTTTTTTATCTGTCAGAGCTATATTTGGATTATTATGAACTTCAATCATTAATCCATTTAGACCAATATTTATAGCTGTTTGAGATATATCTTTAACCAAACAACTGAGCCCAGCAATATGGCTTGGATCACAAATAATAGAAATGTCAGGGAAAATTCTTTTGAGTTCTATAGGTATCTTCCAATAGGGTGTTTGACGATAAATGCCATTGTCAGCAAATGAAAAACCTCTATGTATAGCAAATATTTTACCATTACAACAAGATTTAATTCTTTCGATTGCACCAACCCATAGTTTTATGTCTGGATTTAGAGGATTTTTGATGAAAATAGGAATATTTACTCCTTTTAAACTTTCTGCAAGTTCTTGAACATAAAAAGGGTTTGTTGTTGTTCTTGCTCCAATCCAAAGGCCATCAATAGAGTATTCTAAACATTTTTCTATATGTGAAGGAGTTCCAACTTCAGTCATTACCTTAAGAGGAGTTTGTTTTTTTACTTCAGAGAGCCAACGCAAGCCCTTAACTCCAACTCCTTCGAAATGATTTGGTCTTGTGCGAGGTTTCCAAATACCTGCTCTAAACCAATTAATGCCAGCAATAGTGCTTATTTCTTTAGCTGTGCTTAAAATTTGTTCTTTTGATTCTGCAGAACAAGGTCCTGCTATTAATTCAAGCACAATTCAAAATCATGATTTAAAGTTAAACTTTCAATTCTTTCACAATTGGCATAAGAAAGAATAGTTGATATAACTCTATTGCTCGGAAGGAAAGAAGCCTCTTCTTGATTTGAACTTTCATTTTCAAAAAGATCTTCTTCCCACGATGTTAATAAATCAAAAATGTAATTTTCTGTCATAATAATATTTGTTAGTTGTTTTTATTGAGAAACGCCTAACAAATATTATTATTATATGCTTTTACCCTTTTAAGAATTTTTTACATATGTAAAACCATAGAGTTTTCTTCAGCTAAACGACGCATATTTATTAATGCATATCGCATTCTCCCAAGTGCAGTGTTTATGCTAACTCCAGTTTTGTCTGCAATTTCTTTAAAGCTTAGATTAGAATAATGACGTAAAACCAAAACTCTTCTTTGTTCTTCAGGAAGTTGACGAACGAGCTTTCTTACATCATCATGAATTTGATTTTTTATCATTTTGTGTTCAATTGATTCTTCTCTACTGTCAATTACATCAAATATATCAAAGCTTTCATCTGTTTTGATTGTAGGGAATCGTTGATTCTTACGAAAATAATCTATAACTAAATTATGAGCAATTCTCATTGCCCATTGTATATATTTACCTTCATTTCTATATTTACCACCTCTAAGAGTGTTTACAATTTTTATATTTGTGTCTTGAAAAAGATCATCAGCAAGAGCTTTTTCTTTTACTAAAGAAAGAATGTAATTAAAAATTTTACTTTGGTGACGAGATAATAAAACTTCAAAAGCTTGCTTATCATCCTGCATGAATGCAGAAACCAACTCATTGTCGCTCATTTTATCATATAACATAGGAAACCTCCTTTTTTATTATTAAGTTTATATTGTTAAAAAAGTAATTTTCCTATTCGATAAGCGTTATTTTTTGGTTTTGATTATTGTTTTATGGTGCAAAGATAAATATAAATTTTAAAAATGCAAGTTTTACGTTGATTTTTTTCTAAAAATATTATCTTTGCACCCGATTAAAATGTGTAAAAATATAAAGTATGAGATGTGTTAGAATAATTTTTATTGTTGTATTTCTTTTTGGAATAATTTCTTGCGGGCAGGATAAAAAAGACAATAAAAACGAAACAAAAGATGAGTTAGCTCTTTTGGATGTGAAAATAAGACAAGAACCTAAAAATGCTGATTTATATTATGCCCGTTCTAAAGTTTTGTTAGAGAAAGGGAATATGAAAGAAAGTTTAATGGATATACAAACCGCTATTGATTTAAATAAAAAAGAGGTTAAATATTACGTTAGAAAAGCAGATATTCTTTTTAAAACTGGAGAAACAACATTGGCTTTTGCCTCTTTGCAGGAAGCTTTAAAAGTAAATCCTAAATCAGCAGAAGCATATTTAAAGACAGCTGAAATAGCATTACTACTTAAAGACTATGATAAAACAATGTTTAATGTAAATGAAGCATTAAAGATAGATAAATTAAGCTCTCAAGCCTACTATTTGAGAGGCTGGACATTGAAAGAAAAAGGAGATACAATTCATGCAGTAGAAAGTTATAAAAAAGCAATTGAGTTAAAGCCCGATTATGAAGAACCATTTGAAGAATTAGGATTACTCTATGCTATTAAAGGAGATAGATTAGCAATAGACTATTTAACATCTACAATAAACATTAATCCTAAAAATGTAAATGCTATGTATGCTTTGGGACTTTTCTACCAAGAGCATTCAATGATGCAAAAGGCTTTAGATATTTATCAACAAATATTAAATATTGAGCCAAAACATGCCGATGCACTTCACAATGTTGGGTACATAAATTTAGTTTATAAGAAATCTTATCAAGATGCATTAATTCTTTTCTCTAAAGCAATTGAGGCAGATACGAATTTCTATCAGGCATATTTCAACAGAGGAATAGCATATGAACATTTGAAAGATATTCCAAAAGCTCAATCTGACTTTAAAAAAGTATTAGAAATATACCCAGAACATAAGTTAGCAAAACAACATTTGAAAAAATAGAATGAAATATTCTCAAAAAAAATCAAAAAAAATATCTGTATAAGAAATAAAAATGTAATTTTGCATGAACAATTAAAGAGGAGAAATGTTTGAAAAAATAAACATAAATAACACATTAAATAGTATCTATTACGATATTAAGAATTTTAGTTTTTACAATTAAGCGACTTATTTTAGTCGCTTTTTTTATGGAATAATATAAACAATCACATAAATAAACAAATTAGATGAATTTAAAAGGCAAAAATTTAATTTCAATTTCAGATTACTCAAAGGAAGAATATTTAGAAATACTTCGTTTGGCTGAAGAATTTGAAAAAAATCCTAAACAGGAAATTTTAAGAGATAAGGTTGTAGCTTCAATTTTCTTTGAACCTTCAACAAGAACTCGCTTAAGCTTTGAAAGTGCAGCATCAATGTTGGGAGCAAAGGTTATAGGTTTTTCTAATCCTTCAGCAACATCTCAATCAAAAGGAGAATCTCTTCACGACACAATTAAGATGTTGTCATCCTATGTTGATATTATAGTAATGCGTCATTCTATTGAAGGTGCAGCTCGCTATGCAGCAGAAGTGGCAAGTGTTCCTTTTATCAATGCGGGAGATGGAGCAAACCAGCATCCGACTCAATGTATGCTGGATTTATATTCAATTTTAAAAACGCAAGGTAAATTAGAAAACCTTAATATTACCTTAGTGGGAGATTTAAAATATGGAAGAACCGTTCATTCACTTGTTCAAGCAATGTGTAATTTTAATGCAACTTTCCATTTAGTATCTCCAAACGAATTGAAATTGCCTTCTTCTGTAAAAATGCATATTAAAGATGCTAACCTAAAATATGAACAATACACCAAATTAGAAGATGTAATCCCTTTTTCAGACATAATTTATATGACACGTATTCAAAGAGAAAGATTTTCTGATCCATTAGAATACGAAAAAGTAAAAGATTCCTACATCTTAGATGCAGCAATGCTAAAAGGATGTAAAGAAACAATGAGAATACTTCATCCACTTCCAAGAGTTAATGAAATTGCAACAGACGTTGATAAAACTCCTTATGCGTACTATTTTCAACAAGCAAGAAATGGAGTTTACGTTCGTCAAGCACTAATGGCAGCAATATTAGGAGTAAAATAATAAAACCAAATTAAATGACAACAGAAAATAAAAAAGAATTAATAGTTTCTGCAATTGAAAACGGAACTGTTATTGACCATATTCCAGTAGATACAGTACTTATGGTATTAAGTATTTTGGGATTAGATAAATATGAAGATGAAGTATTGATTGGAAATAACCTTAATAGTAAGAAATACGGCAAAAAAGGAATTATTAAGGCAAGAAACAAGTTTTTTGAACAAGACGATATAAACAAAATAGCACTTGTTGCTCCAAATGCAACTCTAATTGTGATTAGAGACTATGAAGTTGTTGAGAAAAAATTTGTTGAAATACCTGAAAAGATAGAAAAGATATTAAAATGTATAAATCCAAATTGCATAACCAATAAGGAAACAATTGAGACGAAGTTTAATGTTATTGAAGAAAACCCATTAAAAATTCAATGTCATTATTGCGAAAAAACAATGACTAACATTCGTTTTGCAGAATAGATAATATTTACTATCCAATTTTTTAAAAATAGAGATTATCAAGCAGTATTTAAAAATCATATTAAAAAAATGGTGGGCAACGTCTTTGGTTTTCTTCAAGATAATGATACCTGTAAGTATTATTATTAAAATCTTGCAGGAAACCAATGCAATGCCTTTAATTAGTCAAGTTTTTGAGCCCTTAATGCATCCTTTGGGACTGCCTTCAGAGATGAGTTTGGTATGGGTAACGGCAATGTTATCCAATATTTATGGAGGAATATTAGCTTTAAGCAGCATTTATGCCAATAATCCACTTACCATGGCTCAAATGACAACACTTACAACATTAATTCTATTTGCACACACTCTATTAATAGAAATACCAATATGTAAAAAAGCAGGAACAAAAATATTCCCAATATTTATAATTCGCGTTGTTGGAGGATATGTTTTTGCTTTAATTTTAAATTTGATTTATTCATCATTTGGTGCGTATCAAAATCAAATTTCAATTCCTCTGCTAACTACAAATGATATTTCTTTAGGCAAATGGGCTTTATTGGAAATCAGAAAATATATTATAATTGCAATTATTGTATTGTCATTAATCATCACTTTAGATGTATTAGAAAGAATAAAAGTGATTAACATAATAAATAAGCTGCTATACCCAATAATAAAGCTTTTAGGAATAAGTGAGAAAGTTCTGCCGCTTACCTTAATAGGAATGACATTAGGGCTGGCTTATGGAGGAGGACTTATTATTACAGAATCAAAACAAAAGGATATTTCTCCCAAAGATATATTTCTTTCATTGGCACTCTTAAGCCTTTTCCATTCAATAATTGAAGACTCCCTACTTATGATAGGACTTGGAGCTTCTTGGACAGGAATATTCTTGTTCCGATTTGTTGTATCTATTCTTGCAATGTTTATGATTGTTAAGATTGTCAATAAGCTGCCTATAAAATATTTTATGAGCACTTCTTCCTCAAAATCATTATAAATATTTAGAAAATAATTTGCATTTCAATGCCAATTCGTACAATATATAATTAGAAAATTATATTGAAGTTTTAATTGAATACAACAAACAAATTATTTGTTTGTTATTCAAAAATATCTATTTTTGCAAAAAATAAAAGTAATAATTATGAAAAAAATAGCATTTTATTCCATCTTACTATCTCTTGCAGCTTTTAGTTTTAGTTGTGGAGGAGACGACGATACAAATCCAACAAAACCTTCATCAAATCAAACATCCATATCCAACACAAATGTTAATCTAAAAGTTGGAGAAACAGCCAATGTTGTAATTAAAAATTATGATTCATTAGTTTTTATGAATAATTCCAATATTGCTACAATTGAAAAGATAGATTCATTAAATTACCGAATAGTTGGAAGAAAAGTAGGTAAAACATTTATAGATTTAAAAAATGTAAAGTGTAATATTACAATCAATAGATATTATGCATACTTTAGAGATCCAAATCTATCATGGGGAGAAGGAAAAAATATTGTTAAATCTTACGAATTAAGACTTCTAAAAACAGATGAGCCATCTTCGTTACTATATCAAGAAAATAATAGTGTTTGCCTAAAGTATGTACATTATCTTTTTAGTGACTATAAACTGTCAAGCATAAACATGTATTTTCTGCCAAACAAAACAGTAGAGCTTAATAATTATCTAAACGATTATTATATGCAGTCAGCTCAAACAGATCCTGAATATGATTTATACGAAAGTCCACTACCTAAAACAGATCCAAAGTTTTTCAATGTTAAAGTAAAAAAGACACCAGTTAATTTCAATAATGCTGATTATATACTTATAACACTTTCTAATCCAAATTTCAAGTAATTTAATTGCTTTTTCACTTAGTATAAATTCTCACAAAAATATATAAGGAGCTTCAAACCATACTTCCCAATCAGTCGTAACACTTTGTACAATTAAAATTGTACAAATAAATTCTTGATTTATTAAAACAAATTATCGTATCAATGTTCATAAAATAAGTGAACTAATTTTTTTTTAATTTTTTCTTTTAAAATTAATACGAGATAAGAAAATTAATATTAAATTTGCCAATCAAACAAAAATACCGCCAGAGACAATAAAGCTAATGTAACTGACGGTGCTTTGCTGTTTTAGAAAGTGATTTTGTAGAATAAATGTCTGAACTCTGAAAAAACTGATTAAATGATAAGCTATGAGTGTTAATCCATAAATCCCCTAAAGGGGACTTTTGATGACACATAACGCATACCAAGTTCACCTTTAGGGGACAGGGGTGAAAAAAGAAATATTAAGAAAAACAGCAAATCAGTACAATCTATATAAAAGACAAAAATATCTCAAAAACTCAACAAATAAACGACTCAACAAATCAACAATAAAAATTTATGAAAGGTATAGTATTAGCAGGAGGTTCAGGAACAAGACTTTTCCCAATAACCAAAGGAGTTAGTAAGCAAATGCTCCCAATATATGATAAACCAATGGTATATTATCCAATATCGGTTTTGATGCTGGCAGGAATAAGAGAAATACTAATAATATCAACACCTGAGGATTTGCCAGGATTTAAAAGACTAATGGGAGATGGTTCCGATTTTGGAGTAGAGTTTACCTACGCAGAACAGCCCTCACCAGACGGTTTGGCACAAGCATTTATAATAGGAGAGGAGTTTATTGGGAATGATTCAGCATGTTTGGTGTTAGGAGATAATATATTTTATGGTCAAAACTTTTCCTCAATGCTTCAAACTGCATTAAATGATGCAGAGAAAAACAATATGGCAACAGTGTTTGGCTATTATGTAAACGACCCAGAACGATACGGAGTTGCTGAATTTGATAAAGATGGGAAGGTGCTTTCAATTGAAGAAAAACCAAAAGAGCCAAAATCCAATTATGCAGTAGTAGGTCTTTATTTCTATCCAAACAAAGTTGTGAAAGTAGCCAAGAGTATTAAACCCTCAGCAAGAGGAGAATTGGAAATAACCACAGTCAACCAAGAATTTTTAAAAGATAAAGAACTAAAAGTACAATTACTTGGAAGAGGATTTGCATGGTTAGACACAGGAACACACGACTCCCTAAGTGAAGCATCCAATTTTATAGAAGTAATAGAAAAACGTCAGGGACTAAAAATCGCCTGCCTTGAAGAAATAGCATATACAAAAGGTTGGATAACCAAAGAGAAACTCCAAGAATTAGCTGCCCCAATGATAAAAAACCAATACGGACAATATCTGTTAAAATTGACATTGTAGAGACGCGATTAATCGCGTCTCTACAATTAATCGCGTCTCTACAATTAATCGCGTCTCTACAATTAATAAAATCTCCATGCTCTACCTATTCCTAAGTATATTCTCAAGCATTGCAATTCTTATATTATTTAAGATTATTGGGAAATATGATATTAAGGTAATTCAACCAATAATCATAAACTATTTTGTGGCAACGGCTTTGGGATATTTTTCTTCTGGATTAAGTCCTAAGGAGGTTATGGAAATTCCTTTGTCATGGATATGGCCAGGAGTTTTTATTGGAAGCCTATATGTCTTTACCTTTTTTCTAATTGGATATTCAACCAAGAAGGCAGGTATGGCATTAACAACCATAGCATCGAAGATGAGCTTTGTTTTTCCAATGTTCTTCTCCATACTAATAGACGCCAATGACAATTATTCTAATATAAAATTTATTTTACTAATAATGGCAATATTAGCAGTCTTTTTATCGGTTTATAAAAAGAGAGTGAAAACTATTGATTCATTATTTATAATATTCCTTCCCTTTATACTCTTTGTCTTAATGGGCATTGCTGATTCACTTGTAAAATATTCTCAAAACTACTATATAAAAGACGAAAGCCAATCCTCAATATTCTCGTTTCTAATCTTCTCCTTTGCAGCAATATGGGGAATAATATTAATAATGTTTCAAAAAGACAAGAAGGAAATCCTCCAACCAAAAGTATTAATAACAGGAATAATACTGGGAATATGCAATTTTGGCTCCCTTTACTTCTTTATAAACGCATTAAACTCCCTAACATTCAATAATTCATTAGTAATAGCTCTAAACAATATGGGAGTAGTCCTATTCTCAATAATAATAGCTTTAAGTTTTTTCAAAGAAAAAGTATCCAAACTTAATAAAGCAGGAATAGCCTTCACAATAATAACATTTATTGCTATAATGACTATGCTTTAGGAGTATAAGAAGATTCATCGAATCATAAAACTAAAATATATGAATACAAAAAGATTAATTGTAAAAGCATTAAAAATCTTAAGTATAAAAACTGAACTTGAAAGCATTGATTTTATTAATGAAGAGATTAAAAAGGGAGTACAATTTAGGGGAACAAATCTCTGGATTTTGATATTTGCCATATTGGTAGCCTCGGTTGGATTAAATATGAATTCCACAGCCGTAATAATTGGAGCCATGTTAATCTCCCCACTAATGGGACCAATAAATGGGGTAGGATATAGTATTGCTACCTATAATTTTCCATTACTAAGGGAGTCATTACGAAATTTCGGATACGCAATAGGAATAAGTCTTATCACATCCACACTCTACTTTATTCTGACCCCAATCTCTACAGCCCAATCCGAACTATTAGCAAGAACCTCCCCAACTATTTACGACGTATTAATAGCCCTCTTTGGAGGATTTGCAGGAATAGTAGCAATCAGTAGCAGGAATAAAGGAAATGTAATACCAGGAGTAGCAATTGCTACAGCCCTAATGCCACCACTATGTACAGCAGGATATGGCTTAGCAACCATGCAATTCAAATTTTTCTACGGAGCATTCTATCTATTTACTATAAACTCAGTATTTATCGCAATAGCATCAATGTTAATCTCTCAAATCCTTAAATTCCCAATTAGAGATATAATTGATGCGAGTAAGAAGAAAAGAATTAATCAAATAATCTCAGTTATTATTGCCTTAGTTTTTATCCCAAGCATATATTTCGGATACCAGCTAATCCAAAAAGAAAGATTTATAGAAAATACAGAAAAATACATAGCCAATATAAGCAATTTTGAAGGCAATTTCCTTTTAAAGAGCAATGTAGATTCCGACAAAAGGATAATAAACCTAATATATGCAGGGAAAAACCTAACAGAGGAGCAAAAAGAAAGCATAAAAGAAAAAGCCTTTAACTTCAATCTAAAACAATCAAAAATCATAATTGAGCAAGGACTATCCTTCCAGGATGTGGACAATAAATCCACAGAAACCCTAAGGCTTCAAAAAGAAATATATGAGATAAGCAATATCTTGGAAGTAAAAAACCAAGAATTAGATAGCATAAAAAAACTAGCCCAAACTGGAAATTCCCTATTAAATGAACTAAGAAAATTCTATCCAGAAATAAAATCCCTATCATACGCCAACACCTTAGAATACAACGACACCACAAATGTACCAAAAACTATAAAACTCGTAATCCTAAAAGCAAAAGACAGGACAATCCAAAATAGAGACAAAGAGAAAATTAACCAATGGGTAGGAGCAAGACTAAAAGAAAAAAACGTCAGAGTAATCTATGAATAATTTATCCCCGAAACAATAAACAGTGAAATCCGTGCTCATCGGCTTGCCGCTTGCCCAAGCAAGAATCCGTGGACAAAAAAACAGAGGAAAAAACAAAAACAACAAATATATGAAGAACATATTAATAACCGGAGGAGCAGGATTTATAGGCTCTCACGTAGTAAGATTATTTGTAAACAAATATCCAGAATATAACATAATAAACCTTGACAAGCTAACCTATGCAGGAAATTTGGCAAATCTAAAAGATATAGAAGATAAACCTAACTATAAGTTTATAAAGGCAGATATATGTGATTTTGAATTAATGCTGAAGATTTTCTCAGAAAATAATATAGATGGAGTCCTTCATCTTGCAGCAGAAAGCCACGTTGATAGAAGTATCAAAGACCCTTTCACCTTTGCTCAAACCAATGTGATGGGAACCCTAAGTCTTTTGCAAGCTGCCAAACATCAATGGAATGGAGATTATGAAGGAAAGTTGTTCTATCATATCTCAACCGATGAAGTATATGGAAGCCTAGAATTTGATGGAAAATTCTTCACCGAAGAAACCTCTTACGATCCACATTCACCATACTCAGCCTCAAAAGCCTCTTCAGACCATTTTGTAAGAGCCTTCCACGATACATATGGAATGCCTGTAGTAATCACAAATTGCTCAAATAATTATGGACCATATCAATTTCCAGAAAAACTAATCCCATTATTTTTAAATAATATAAGAAATAATAAACCACTCCCAGTCTATGGAAAAGGAGAAAATGTAAGAGATTGGTTATTTGTAGAAGACCATGCAAGAGCCATAGATTTAATCTTCCATAAATGTAAGATAGGCGACACCTATAATATTGGAGGATTTAACGAATGGAAAAATATTGACCTGATAAAAGTAATGATACGTACAGCCGATAGAATATTAGGAAGAAAAGAAGGAGAAAGTGAAAAACTAATAACCTACGTAACCGACCGAGCAGGACACGACCTACGTTATGCAATAGACTCAACCAAACTAAAAACAGAATTAGGATGGGAGCCAAGCCTACAATTCGAAGAAGGAATAGAGAAAACCATAAAATGGTACCTCGAAAACCAAGAATGGGTAGACAACATAACCTCAGGAGAATACGAAAAATATTATAAAGAGATGTACGAATAATATTTGTAGAGACGTGATTAATCACGTCTCTACAATGAGGGCATACCCAAAAATCAAGAGAATCATTAAATCATACTTATCAAGGTTCAAGAAATAAGAAATAATAAAAAACTACCAATTAAAACAAAAATAAGTATTATATTTGCCCTTTCAAAAACAAAAACCCTCCAGCAGTAACAAACCTAAATATGTAACTGACGGAGCTTTGCCATTCAATGAGAACTGAACTCTGATTTAACTGATTAAATGATTAGCATGAATGTTAACCCCTAAATCCCCTAAAGGGGACTTAACCATTACAAATAATAACTCCCTTTAGGGTAGGGGTAATACATATTTGTTCCCCTTTAGGGGTCAGGGGTAAAAAAATAAAAACTAAAAGAAAAAAGCAAAAACTGCTTTGCCCGATCGACATTTTAAAATTACCGTAAAGTGGAAGAGCCTTAAAACCGTAAAGAAAGTTTATACTGTTTGAGCGAAGCGAGTTTATAAACTTTTAGGTTTTCAGACTCTGGAATAGGTAATTTTGAACAGTCTTGATTTTTGCAACTTTGTATCAAGACAAAGTTGAGAAAGGAAAAAAGAAAATATAACATAATATGAAAGATATAAAAATAGCAGTAATCGGTTTAGGCTATGTAGGCCTACCGCTTGCAAGGTTGTTTTCAACCAAGTACCCAACCATAGGTTACGACATTAACCAAGAAAGAGTAGAACGCCTAATGCAAGGCGTAGACGAAACCTTAGAGGTAGAAGACGCAATTCTTCAAGAAGCAATAGAAAAGCATAACTTTATCTGCACAACCGATCTTGATGCAATAAAAGAATGTAACTTCTTTGTTGTTACAGTACCAACCCCAGTCGATAGACATAATAACCCAGACCTTACACCCCTTTACAAAGCATCCGAAACAGTAGGGAAAGTAATCAAAAAAGGAGATATAGTAGTATATGAATCCACAGTCTATCCAGGAGTAACCGAAGAAGAATGTTTGCCAGTAGTAGAAAGATTATCAGGATTGAAATACAATCAAGACTTTTTCGCAGGCTACTCACCAGAAAGAATAAACCCAGGCGACAAGGAACATACAGTAGAAAAAATACGCAAGGTAACCTCAGGCTCAACACCTGAAATAGCTACGATAGTTGACGATGTATATAATTCAGTACTAATAAACGGAACACATCTGGCATCATCAATCCGAGTAGCAGAAGCATCGAAGATAATCGAAAACTCACAAAGAGACGTAAACATAGCCTTTATGAATGAGTTGGCTAAAATCTTCAACGCTATGGGAATCGACACCAACGACGCAATAGAAGCAGCAGCCTCCAAGTGGAACTTTATTAAACTAAAACCAGGCTTAGTAGGAGGACACTGCATATCTGTTGATCCATACTACCTAATCCAAAAAGCACAAGTCTATGGAGTATTGCCAAGATTAATGACCGATGCAAGACGCCTCAACGACAATATGGGAGAATACGTAGCCAATCGAGTAATAAAACTAATGAACCATAAAGGAGTAATGGTAAAAGACGCCAAAGTCCTAATCTTAGGAATAACCTTTAAGGAAAACTGCCCCGACATACGCAATACAAAAGTAGTAGATATAGTTCACACCTTAGAACCCTACACCAAAAACATAACCATCTACGACCCATGGGCAAACCCAGAAGAAGTAAAACACGAATATAAAGTAGAAATAACCACAAACCTACCAAAAGATAAATACGATACAATAATATTAGCAGTAGCACATAACCAATTCTTAGAATTAGACCTAACAACACTAAGAAAAGAAAATAGCGTATTATACGACGTAAAAAATATCCTACCAAAAGAAATAGTTGACGGTAGATTGTAAATTTTTGTCAACGAATTACTCGAATTACACAAAGATATACGGCATCGCCATAAATGACATTTTAAAATTACCGTAAAGTGGAAGAGACTTAAAACCGTATAGAAAGTTTATACTGTTTGAGCGCAGCGAGTTTATAAACTTTTAGGTTTTCAACCTCTGGAATAGGTAATTTTGAACAGTCTTGATTTTTGCTTCGTTTGCATCAAGGCAAATGAAGAACGAAGTTCGAGAGCCACGAAGTGAAATGAAGATAGAAAACCGTTATGAAGTAAATAGTAACGAATATTGGAAGATAAAAGTGAAAAACTAATTAAATGAAAATGGAGTTAGGAATTAATAGAGTTATGAATTAGGAGTGTGGAATTAGAAGTTAATTCAAAACTCAAAACTCAAAACTCAACATTCAAATCCCCTCAACACCTAAACGATTAAACGACTCAACATTCAATCAATTTAAAAATTAAAAATTACAATTTAAAAATAGAAAAGCGATAAAGCAAAAACCCTATTAAACTACAATCCACAATTCTCCATGCGACAAGGATTAAAACAAGCTTGTGATTGGTATTGGGAGAATTTGAGATAAAAAAACTTTTCACGTTTAGTTTTTCACATTTGAAGCACATTTAATAAATATAATTGACGTGAAAACCAAAAAAACAATTCTTAGAAAAGGGAGAACTAAATCTCTTGTAGAAAGCTCAATTGATTGTGCACTCTTAGCTGTTGAGATTTATAATAAACCTAGAGCACCTTTTAAAGTAGAATGTTTTATTACACATATGATTATGGCTTGGACTAGATTATTCCATGCTCATTTTAATCATACAATTGGAGAAACATATTTTTATAAGGAAGAAAATGGAAGGTATAAATTAATTGATGGAGATAAAAAAGCATGGGAATTAGCTACATGTATTAAAAAATATGATAAATTATCTGATAGTGTAAAAGCTAATCTTATTTTTTTTATAAAACTCAGAAATAAGATTGAACATGCAACTATTGGAAAAGATGACATAGGAGTAATGATTTTTGGAGAGTGTCAATCTTTGCTCTATAATTTTGAAAGTGAATTAATAAAATTATTTGGAGAAGAATATGCACTTAATGAAAGTCTTGCATTTTCATTACAATTTTCATTATATAGAACAAAAGAGCAGAAAGAAGCTAATAAAAAAATACTCTCTTCCGAATACAAGGAACTGAATGAATTTATTAAAAAATATAGGAATAGTTTAAATGAGAATATAAATAATTCACAAGAATTCAGTATAAAATTGATTCAAATACCAAAGATTTCGAATACAAATAAAAATGATTTAGCAATTGAATTTGTCAATTTGAATAATATATCAGATGAGGATAAAAAAACTTATGAAACTATAAATGTTATAATTAAAGATAAAGTAATTAAAAAAGAGGCAATTAATCCTGGAAAATTAAAACCAGGTGATGTTGTAAAAAAAGTAAATGAAAAAGGTATAAATAAAATTAATCTCGCTGATCTAAAATATATATTATCAATTTTAACTATAAGACCTTACAAAAGTTTTAATGATAATAATTATAATGCTTTTCAAACAAATATTGATTATTGCCACTACGACGAAGTTCATGATGATTATTTATATCAAGATTCTTTGGTAGAACTCATAATTAATATTATTGATAAAAATATTTTACCTATAAATACATGGAAAGATAAATTTAATAGGAAAGAAGTTATAGAAATAAGTGAAATAGAAAGTAAAATTGAGTTAGAAAAACCAAAAAATCACAATGCTAAATAAACTAAAAAAGGTAAAGGATTTAACGGGTAGGGTTAGGAAGAGTAAGGATGGGAAGGTTTTGGTTGAGAACTTTGCTTATTTAACTTTATTACAAGTTGCAGGATATATATTTCCATTAATTACTTTACCCTATTTAGCAAGAGTTATTGGAGTAGATAGCTTTGGAAAAATTGCTTTTGCGGCTGCAATAATTGGTTGGTTTCAAACTGTTGCGGATTGGGGATTTAATTATACTGCAACAAGAGATGTTGCAAAAAATAGAGAAGATAAAGAAAAAGTATCTCAAATCTTTTCAAATGTACTTTGGGCAAGATGCATCCTTACACTATTTAGTTTTATATTACTTATAATATTAATTCTTTTAGTACCAAAGTTTCAAGAAATATCGTTACTACTATTAATAACCTTTTTAATGATACCTGGTCATATCCTTTTCCCTGATTGGTTTTTTCAAGCAATGGAGAAGATGAAGTATATTACCATATTAAATTTAATATCAAAACTCCTATTTACAATTGCGGTTTTCGTTTTTATAAAAGAAAAGTCAGATTTTATACTTCAACCCCTATTTGTCTCATTAGGATTTGTTGTGTCAGGAATAATTGCGATGTATTATATATTGGTAAGATGGGAAATAAAACTACAAAAACCAAATATTAAAGAAATTAGATTGACAATAAAAAATAGTACAGATATTTTTATTAATAATTTAATGCCAAATCTATATAATAGTTTTTCAACTTTTTTATTGGGAATGTTTGGTGGAGCAGTCTCAAATGGGAAATTAGATGCTGGAAGTAAATTTATTGGTTTAGGGCAGCAATTTATAACTATTATATCTAGAACTTTTTTCCCTTATTTATCAAGAAAAATTGACAGACATAATCTTTATGCAAAAATAAATATATATATATCATTATTTCTATCTGGATTATTATTCTTTTTCGCTCCGTTAATAATTAAACTATTCTTTACTCCTGAATTTTATGATTCAATAAAAGTAATGCAAATAATGTCAATAAGTATTTTTTTTCTGTCTCTTGTAAATATTTATGGGACAAATTATATGATAATACAAGGATACGAAAAGCAATTACGAAATATTACTATTTTAAGTTCAATAATTGGTTTCTCACTATCTTTTCCTTTAATATATTTTTTTAATTATATTGGTGCTGCTCTTACTGTTTCTATAACTAGGGGAATCTTAGGTTTAAGTATCTCTATTAGAGCTGTAAAATTAAAAGCTAATGTTTGTTAATAATTGTAATTCTTTAAATCATTAAAATGTCGTTTTTTATAAGATATTATACTCTGTTTTTGTCACTTATTTTAATATTAAGTGCATCGGTTTTAAATATTTCATTAGTCTATTATTCAGTAATAATTTTGACATTCATTCTTTTGATAATAAAATATATCATACCCTCAAATTTTAGAAATAATATTATTACATTATTATTCCTTTTTTTTATTTTGGTTTCGATTTTAGTTAATGATATAAATCCAATTTTCAAACCATATCAAAAATTTTTGATTTTTGTAATGATAGTATCTATTTTTGGTCCATTATTTAATTCAAATAAAATGGTCTTATTTAGATACAATTTATTAAAACATTTGAAGATACTGATAATCGTTTTTGTTTTTCTCTCTTTTATTGCTATTATTTTAGGGTTTCAACTTATAACTAATCAAAGATTTCATGGATTAGCTAATAATTCAATGTTAATGGGACCTTTGTCCTCGATTGCAGCATTAATATGTATTGATTGGTACAAAGATAATCATTTAAGAAGAAATAAAGTGGTTTTTATTTCTATGTTTTTTATCTCAATATTTTCTGTTTTGCTGAGCGCTTCTCGATCAGCAATTTTTGCATTGTTATTTAGTTTATTCCTTTATTTTTTGATTAAGAGTAAAAATTTAATTTCTACATTAAAGTATTTATCTTTATTTTTTATTATTTCTTTTTTTGTTATTAAGATGAACCCATATAATGTATTAAATAATTTATATGATAAAATAGAACAAAGGGAATCAATAGATAATTTTACTTCAGGAAGAGATTTAATGTGGGAAGATAGAATTAAAGACTTTAAAGTTAGTCCTATTATTGGTGTTGGATATGCAAATTATGTAAATACTATTTATTCTAGAGTCGACTTTACATCAGGAGACGATGAACCCGGAAGTGGTTGGTTATATTTGTTAAGTAGTTTAGGTATAATTGGTTTTGTATTATATTTATTCCCTATAGTTAAAATAATTCGTCACTATAATAAGCATAGCCCTATTAGCTTTTATTTTTTAGTGTTTTTTTGTTTACATTCTTTTGTAGAAGGTTATTTACTATCAATTGGATCAATATTAGGAGTGTTAATGTGGATTAGTATTTCATCTTCATTAGATTATATAAATAACAAGACATTAATTAGATAAATTAAGTTTTAGATATTATATAGAAAAGTATTATGAGTTTTAAAGATATTGTTATTAAAGCGGTTAAGAACCCGAAAAAAATTCTTATCCATATTTGGGTTGCATCTTCAAGGTTTATTAAATCAGATAGGCTGTATTTAAAAGTATATTTTAAATTATTAATGAATGAAACATTGGATTTAAAAAATCCAAAAACATTCAATCAAAAAATCCAATGGCTTAAGCTATATAATAAATCTTCATTATGTACAAAGATGGTTGATAAATACGAAGTAAGAGAAATTATTAAAAATGAAATTGGAGAAGAATATTTAATTCCTATAATAGGGGTATGGGATAATTTTGATGATATAAATTTTGATATATTTCCAAATAAATTTGTATTAAAAGCTACTCATGATAGTGGAAGTGTGATAATTTGTCATGATAAATCAAAATTTGATTATTTATATGCAAAGAGAAAACTAAATAAAGCAATTAAAATCAATTATTTTTATCCAGGAAGAGAATATCCATATAGAAATGTTAAACCTAGAATTATAGCAGAACAATTACTAGAGAGAAAAGATTTAAAAGAATTAATGGATTATAAGTTTTTATGTTTTAATGGGAAAGTAAAATGTTCATTTATTTGTTTAAATAGAAATAGTATCAATGGCTTAAATGTTGATTTCTATGATTTAAATTGGAATTTATTACCTTTTGAAAGAAAATATAAACAAAGTGGTATTAAAATATCTCCTCCAATAAATTATTATCAAATGATCGATTTGTCTGAAAAATTATCTTCAAAATTTCCATTTTTAAGGATTGATTTTTATGAAATTGATGGTCAAATTTATTTTGGGGAATTTACTTTCCATCCTGGGGGTGGAGTTGAAAAGTTTTATCCGAAAAAATGGGATAATATACTTGGAGAAATGATAGAATTACCAATTTAGTAAAGTATTTAATGAGATTATTAATTCCAACGGGTTTATTCTATCCTTCAAAATTAGGAGGTCCTGCAAATACATTATATTGGTTAGCTAAGGGGTTGGTTAAGCAAAATATTTATGTATCTGTTGTTACCAGTGATAATTTTATTAATGAAGGTTTAATTAAAAGTAATAGTTGGATTACTCTTGATAATATTAAAGTTAGGTATTGTACTGCAAAATCAAAACTTCCCTTTAGAATAATTTTTTATTCTTGGATGGAATTATTTAAGTCAGATATTGTTTTATTTTCATCTCTTTGTTATTTGCCAAATTTATTTATATTATTATTGGCTTTATTAACAAGAAAGAAAATTATTTGGTCTCCAAGAGGAGAATTGTTTGATAGTGCATTAAGAGGAAATAAGGGTAAGCTATTTTATTTTAGTATTCTTAAACTTTTGCTAAACAAAAAACATGTTTTTCATGCAACGTCAGAGGATGAAAAAAAAGTAATTCAAAAGTATTTTGGACAAAATAGAAGAATAGAGATCATCCCGAATTATATGGAATTGCCTCAGAAAATGAATAGGGATGAAAGTTCAGATAAATACTTATTATACTTAGGAAGAATTGCTCCTATAAAAGCATTGGATAATTTATTACTTGGATTGAGTTTATCTAAAAACTTTATTAATTCTGATTTTAAAATATTGCTTGCAGGAATTAAACAAGGAGATTATTATAAGAGTTTAGAAAAAATTCTTGAGGATAATCTATGTATTAAGAATAAGGTAGAATTTATTGGAAGCATAGAAGGAGAGGAGAAATTTCAATTATATGCTAATGCGTATTATACTTTATTGGTTTCTCATTCTGAGAATTTTGGTAATGTAATCATTGAATCTCTTTCCCAAGGTACACCAGTAATTGCATCAAAGGGTACACCTTGGCAAATTCTTGAAGAATCAAACTCAGGTTATTGGACTGATAATAGTCCTGAGTCAATTGCAAAATATGTTGATAGGATTATAGATTTAAAAATAGAAGAATATTCCATCCAAAGAGAAAATTCCTATCAATTAGCTTTGAAATATGATATTTATACTAATATTGATAAATGGATTCGGATTATTCTTTAATTTTTAAATTGTAAGTTTTAAATTGTTCTTCGTGCATTGTTATCTATTTAATTAGAAGAATCAATAAAGCAAAAAAACTTTAAATACTAAACTCAAAACTCCTCATTCAAATAATAAATCATCAAACAATACAATATAATAAAATACCCTCTCGTTAAATTGGTAGTTCTTTGATTGATGAAGGGTTTTATATTAGAAATTACAAGTTGTTTTAAATTTAGACTTAGTTATTTTTTCTTTAGACTTGCTCTTTTTACTTTTAGACTTCTTGTTTTTACTTTTAGACTTCTTGTTTTAGGTCAATAAGTGCCACTTATTAGGTTAAAAAGTGCCACTTATTAAGTAGAAAAGTGCCACTTTTTAGGTAAGAAAACTAAGTTATTTGAGTAAAAAAACTTCTTCTAAATGTAAAACAACTTGATTAAAAAGTAAAATAACTTAATTAGGAAAAAAAGATGGCTGTAAGATTTTTTAAATATAAGAGGAAAATTACAAAGAATTCAGTTCCGGAGTATAGGTATATGCCAAAAAATCATTTAGAGGATACGGTTGGGTTTGAAGAGTTAGCGGAAATGATTGAGAAGAAAAGCACTATGAGCAGGGGTGATATTTTGGGGGTGTTGGCTGAGTTGGAGGTTACTTCTTTCTTTATGTTGGAAAAAGGACATCCAGTGAAATTGGGGATTTTGGGAACTTTCTACCCTTCTATTGAAACAAAATCGGTTGATAGTCCTGAAAAGGTTACAAGCAAATTGATTAAGAGATTTAAAGTAATATTCAAGCCCTCAAAATATTTAAAGAATAGATTTAAGAATGTAGAATTTGTGCTTGAGGATAACGTTGTTAGAGAAGCAAAAAATTAAAATAAATAACATGGAATAACACTTACTAATGTCAATATTGGCAGAAACTTCTTTAAATTAAATCGTTATGAGATTTAAGAAAAAGAAAAGAAAAATCACCACAGGTTTAAATCCTGGTGATAAGTTCGTGGCTCAGCCTGAAAGGGGAGACAAGGTTTCCACCGAACAGTTAGCTGAGATGTTGGTTACCGCCAGCACAGTAAGTAAGGGTGATATGCTGAATACATTGGATTCAGTGATAACACAAATGATTTACTTATTGCAGTTTGGACATTCAATCAAGCTTAGAGGTTTTGGAACCTTCTATGTTAAGACTAAGGTTAGAGCGGTTAATACTCTTGAAGAGGTTACTGCTGACACCGTTGAAAGAATTACCATAGGATTTCTTCCAGACGTTGAAGCTAAAGATAGAATGAAAAAGTCACCAATCAACATTATTCCTTCCGAAGAGGAAACTCCAGAAAATCCTTAATTCCTTTTCGGATTTATGGGTCATAAAATGCAAAAGAGATGATTCTTTTGAGGGTTATATGACAAGTTGTTAACCAATAAAACAAAGAGAAGCTCATGGAAAGGGCTTCTCTTTGAGGTTAAAGGGAATTTGGAATTTTAAATTGTAATTTTTAAATTTTAAATTGGTTAGTAATCATGTTAATTCTTTAATCCTAAACATCCTGATTCAGAAAATAAACCATAAACCACAAACAATTCAAAACTTAAAACTCAAAACTCAAAAATAAATAAAATGTCCATTTTTAAAGATAAAACCTTATTGATTACTGGGGGAACGGGTTCCTTCGGTAATGCTGTTCTTAGACGTTTTCTTGATTCTGATATTAAAGAAATACGTATTTTCTCAAGGGATGAGAAAAAGCAAGATGATATGCGTCATGCTTTGCAAAATGAAAAAGTAAAATTCTATATTGGTGATGTTAGGGATAAGCGTTCTGTTGATGGTGCTATGCATGGTGTGGATTATGTTTTTCATGCTGCTGCTCTAAAACAAGTTCCTTCTTGTGAGTTTTTTCCGATTCAAGCAGTTAGAACAAATGTTTTTGGAACTGAGAATGTACTTGATTCTGCCATTCAGCATGGAGTTAAAAATGTAGTTGTTCTTTCTACCGATAAGGCTGCATATCCTATTAATGCAATGGGTATTTCTAAGGCTATGATGGAAAAGGTTGCAATTGCAAAGGGTCGTCAATTAGGAAAAGATGGAAAGACTACAATTTGTTGTACTCGTTATGGTAATGTTATGGCTTCTCGTGGTTCTGTTATTCCTCTTTGGATTGATCAAATAGAAAAGGGAGAGGAGATAACAATAACAGATCCAAATATGACAAGGTATATGATGACTTTGGATGATGCTGTTGACTTGGTTATTTACGCTTGGCAACATGGTGAAAATGGAGACCTATTTGTTCAAAAAGCACCAGCAGCAACCTTGGATATTTTGGCTAATTCGATAATGGAACTTTTAAATGTTAAAACCAATATTAGAGTTATAGGAACTAGACACGGGGAAAAATTATACGAAACTCTTGTTACCAGGGAAGAAATGGCAAGATCTATTGATATGGGTAATTATTTTAGAATTCCTTGTGATACTCGTGATTTGAATTATGATAAATATTTTGAAAAGGGACAAGAAAAGGTTTCAATTATGGAAGATTATCATTCTCATAATACTCATAGACTTAACCAAAATGAAATGGTTGAGTTATTATTAAAGCTTGATGAATTTAAAAACAGAAAATAATATGAAGAATATATTAGTACTTGGATCAATAGGTATGGCGGGACATTTAATTACTCTTTATTTTAAGGAAAAGGGATTTAATGTTACTGCTTATTCTATGCAACCATTTCCTTATTGTAATAATATTATTGGTAATGCCCTTGAAACAGAGAATTTCAAGAATATGCTTTTAGAGGGAGATTATGATGCTGTAATAAACTGTATTGGAATACTTAACCAAGTTGCTGATGAAAATCAATCTTTGGCTGTGTATCTAAACTCTTATTTACCCCATTTGGTTGCTGATACTTTAAAGGGGAAGAAAACAAAGCTTATTCATATGAGTACTGACTGTGTTTTTGCCGGAAATTCAGGACCTTATTATGAAGATAGTTTAAGAGATGGAATAACATTTTATGATCGTTCCAAAGCATTGGGAGAGGTTGAAGATAATAAGAATTTGACTTTTAGAAATTCTATTATTGGACCAGATATGAATGAAAATGGAATAGGACTCTTTAATTGGTTTATGAAACAAAGAGGAGAGATAAATGGTTTTACTGGTGCAATGTGGACTGGTGTTACGACTCTAACTTTAGCAAAAGCAATGGAGCAAGCCATTAAAGAAGATCTTTGTGGTTTATATAACTTGGTTAATAATACAAGCATTTCAAAATATGATTTACTTTGTTTGTTTAATAAGTATTTTAGAAATAACGAATTAAAAATCAACAAAAGCGAATCCCTAAACCTTGATAAATCATTAAGAAGAAAGAGAAATGATTTTTCGTTTGTTGTTCCATCTTATGAAGAAATGGTAAGTGAAATGAGTGAGTGGGTTAATAATCATAAGGATTTATATCCAATGTATTTTAAAAACTAAAATATGGATAAGATAAAATTAATGACAATTGTAGGTACGAGACCTGAAATAATTAAATTGTCGGAAGTTATAAAGAAGTCAGATAAGTACTTTGAACATATAATAGTTCATACAGGACAAAACTACGCTTATACATTAAATGAAATCTTTTTTAAAGATTTAAGTTTAAGAGAACCTGATTACTATTTAGGAGTTGTTGGGGATGATTTAGGCGAAACAATGGGTAATATTATTGCTAAATCATATCAACTAATGCAGAAAGTTCAACCAGATGCAATTTTGATTTTAGGTGATACAAACTCTGCACTTTCAGCCATTAGTGCTAAAAGATTAAAGATTCCAATTTTCCATATGGAAGCTGGTAATCGTTGTTTTGATGAAAATCTTCCAGAAGAAATAAATAGAAGAATTGTAGATCATATTTCAGATGTTAATCTTCCATATTCAGAACATGCAAGAAGATATTTGTTTTCAGAAGGAGTTAAGAAAGAACAGATCTATGTTACAGGTTCTCCAATGGCAGAGGTTTTGGACGTAAATAAAAAGAAGATAGAGGAAAGTAAGATATTAGAAACTTTAGTACTAAAGAAAAAGGAGTATATTTTGCTTTCAGCCCATAGAGAAGAGAATATTGATAATGAAAATAACTTCTTTGAACTTATGAACTCAATAAATGCAATGGCTGAAACTTATCAGGTTCCTGTTATTTATAGTGTTCATCCAAGAAGTAAGAAATTTATTGAGCAAAGAGGTTTTAAGTTCCATTCATTGGTTAGAACATTAGAACCTTTCGGATTTTCTGATTATAATAATCTTCAAAAAAACTCTTTATGTGTAGTTTCCGATAGTGGAACACTTGCAGAAGAATCAGCAATATTACATTTCCCAGCAGTTTCAATACGTACTTCAACCGAAAGGCCAGAAGCATTAGATAAAGGTGGATTTATTATAGGTTCAATATCAGAAAAATCATTATTACAAGCAGTAGAAATGTCAATTTCAATGTTCAATAATAATGAACTAATGATTAATGTTCCAGACTATAACGATAAAAATGTATCAATCAAAATAGTAAAGTTAATCCAAAGCTATGTTGATATAATTAATCGTAAGGTTTGGGGAAAAGAATAGGACGATAATGGAAAAAAAGAAAAGGATATTATTAGTTACTCAATACTTTTATCCAGAGAACTTTAAAAGTAATGACATTGCTTTTGAATTACAGAAAAGAGGTTATCAAGTTGATGCATTAGTTGGAATTCCAAATTATCCAGAAGGGGAATATTATAAAGGATATGGAATTTTTAAAAAGAGAATTGAAACAATAAATGGAGTAAGAGTTTATAGAGCATTTCAAACACCAAGAGGAAGAAAAGCTACTGGTTTAGGATTATCAATAAATTATTTAACATACGCTTTTTTTGCTTCAATTTGGGCATTGTTTTTTGCGATATTAAAAAAAAGATATGATGCCATAATTGTTCATCAAACATCTCCTATAACTCAAGCATATCCTGCATTACTTATTAGTAAAATAAGAAAAATACCTATTTATATGTGGGTTTTAGATATATGGCCTGATGCCATGACTTCTGGTGGGGGAATAAAGAATAAAAGAATTTTATCATTTATGAATAATAGAGTCAAAGGTATTTATAATTCATGTCATAAAATTCTTATAAGCTCAAAGAGAATGTCTGATTCTATATTAAGTAAAGGAGATTTTAAAGATAAAATAATTTATTTTCCTAATTGGGCTGAGAAAATATTTGAAAATCCTACATATAAAGAAATACCAGAACTTCCAACGGGATATAGGATAATGATAGCAGGTAATTTAGGTAAATCTCAGAATTTTGAAACTATTATGAAAGCTATATCATTATTAAAAGAGACAGAAATTAAATGGATATTAATAGGAGATGGAAGTCAGAAAAAATGGATAGAAGAGTATATTGAAGAAAATAATTTAAAAAATTGTGTATTTCTATTAGGTAAATTTCCCATTGAATTTATACCAAGTTTTTATAGTAAAACAGATGCTTTATTGTTCTCTTTAAAAAACACCTTTCCTCATTTGAAAATGGTTGTTCCTTCAAGATTACAAACTTATATGTCTTCAGGAAAACCTATTTTAGCAATGATTGATGGTGGTGCAGCAGAATTAATTCAAGAATCAGATTGTGGTTTATCTGTTAATGCGGCAGATTATGAAGGTTTTGCAAGACTAATAAAATATTATGTGCTAAAAAATAAAGAGGAATTTGCACAAAAAGGGGAAAACGGAAAAAAATACTTTGATAAATATTTTAGATTAGATGTTTGTATAAATAATTTAATATCAATTATTGAAGATGAAAGAAAATAAACTAAGTTTTACATATCGCTTTTTAAGAGCTTTAGGGTTTAATTATTCTGAAAAAGAATATGGTCAAGTAAGTCTTTGGAGAGTTATTAAACAATTCTTTGGTAATATTAGAAGAAAATATCTTCAAAATATGATGGATTGGGCAATTTTGGAACCAATTAATCCAAGAAAGCTAAGACCTATCATTTTAAGAAAATTAGGCTGTAAGGTTGGTAAAGGTGTTTTTGTGGGTGATCATGTTATTGTTGATTTAAATCATTCGGATTTAATTATTATTGATGATAATGTACACATTGCTTCAGGTTGTAGGTTGCTTTGTCATCAAAGAGATTTATCTGATTATTGTAAAGGAGATGATTATTCTGATTTAGGTTATAAGCTTAGTGAAATTCATTTGTGTAAAGGTTGTTTAATTGGTATGGAAAGTTTTATCTTGCCGGGTGTAACCGTAGGAGAGGGAGCAATTGTTGGTGCTGGCTCATTAGTTACAAAAGATATTCCTGCATGGACAATTGCATCTGGACGTCCAGCAAAGGTAATAAAGGAAATACCTGAGAGGAAATAATTAATATTATGAATATACTAACATTTGATATTGAGGAGTGGTTTCATTTATTGGATAATGAATCTACTAAGGGGGAGGTGCAGTGGGTGAATTATGAGTCGAGGATTCATAATAATGTGGATAGGATTTTGGATATTTTGGATAGGCACGATACTAAGGCTACTTTCTTTTGTATGGGTTGGATTGCAAGGAAATATCCTGAGGTTATTCGTAAGATTTCTGAGCGATATGAGATAGGTTCGCATACTGATATGCACCAATTAGTTTATGAGCAGGGAGAAAAGGCTTTTCGTGAGGATGTTTCTTCTTCTATTAAGTTGTTGGAGGATATTTCTGGTAAAAAGGTTAAGTATTTCCGTGCTCCTGGTTTTTCTATTACCGAGAATGAGAAATGGGCTTTTGAGGTTTTGGTAGAGAATGGGATTGAGATAGACTCTTCTGTTTTTCCAGCTCCAAGGGCTCATGGTGGTTTCCCTTCCTATAAATCGCCAAAGCCTTCTATTATTAAGTATAATGGAATTGAATTAAAGGAATTGCCTATTAGTTATTCTACTGTTATGGGTAAGCATATTATTTTTTCTGGTGGTGGATATTTCCGTTTGTTCCCTTATTCATTGATTAAGTATTGGTCTAAGAACTCCGATTATATTATGTCTTATCTTCATCCAAGGGATTTTGACCCTGGTCAACCAATAATTGAAGAGCTTTCTAAAATAAGGAAGTTTAAATCTTATGTTGGGCTTACAACTGCTGAGAAGAAAATGGATAAGTGGCTAAATGATTTTGAGTTTATTGATATTAATCAAGCGGATAAATTGATTGATTGGTCAAAGGTTCCTGTTGTATCTATTTAAACCATAATGTCGCCCCTCTGGGGCTTTAGGGAAATGGGGTGTTTGATTTTTCTACCATAATGTCGCTACTACGTAGCTTATTTTTGAGTTTTAAATTGTAAGTTTTAATTTTTAAATTGATAAGCGTTTTACTTTTGTGGAACGCTTTTTTTGTTTTAAATTGTAAGTTTTAATTTTTAAATTGTTGTTTGTCTGAATCAGGATTATCATGATTTTAGGATTCTTGCAAGGGCAAGCGACTAAAGTCGATTATATAGGATTTTGCTGCTTTGCGTCATTGCGAACCGCAGGAGAAGCTTATCGGCTTGCCGCTTGCATAGCAAGAATTCATTCCCCTTTAGGGGTTAGGGGTGAAGTCACGTAGTGGTGATATTATTGGTTGGGAATTATTCTTAAATGCAAAATAATTATTAGCTTTGTAGTCTTATTTGAAAGAGTTTCTTATGGCAAAAATTAATGTAAAGGATACAGAAATATCAATTATTTCATTTGAGGAAAGGGATTACATTTCTCTAACAGATATGGCAAATGCAAAAGAAAGTGTTAGTCGTGCTGCTGATATTATTAAAAATTGGTTGAGAAGTCGTTATACTCTTGAATTTTTAGGAACATGGGAGCAGATAAATAATCCAAATTTTAATGTGGTCGAATTTGACCACTTTAAAACTCAAGCTGGATTACCAAGTTTTGTGTTAAGTGTTTCTGAATGGATTGATAAGACAAATGCAATAGGAATAATTGTAAGAAAGGGTAAATATGGAGGGACTTATGCTCATAAAGATATTGCTTTTGAATTTGGTTCTGCTATAAGCGTTCCTTTTAAATTGTATTTGATTAATGAATTTCAAAGACTTAAAGAGGATGAACAAAAACAACTTGGATGGTCTGCAAAACGTGAATTAACGAAATTAAATTATCATATACATACTGATGCAATTAAACAAAATCTTATTCCGCAAAAACTTTCTTCTGAACAAATTTCTATAATTTATGCGAATGAAGCTGATGTTCTTAACGTTGCTTTATTTGGAATTACTGCAAAACAATGGAGAGATTCAAATCCTGATTTAAAAGGTAATATTAGAGATTATGCCTCAATTAATGAATTAATTTGCTTATCAAACTTGGAAAATTTAAATGCTTTATTTATTAATGAAAAGATTCCACAAAAAGAAAGATTGATAAAGCTTAATCAAATTGCAATTCAACAAATAATTATTTTACAGGATGTAGATAAAAGGAAATTACTGAAATAACTAGAGATTTTTAAATTGTAATTCTTTTTTGTCCACATATTCTTTTTGTCCACACCCGAAGAACGAAGTTTGAGAGCATCGAAGATAATAGTTTTCTGCTTACTTTTTTCTTGATAGAAAAGTAACAAAAAATCAAGACTGTTCGAATTTGGCTATTACAGAAATTTAAAAACTAAAAGTTTATAAACTCGCTTCGCTCAGACAGTATAAACTTTCTTTACGTTTTAAAACTTCTTTCATTTAACGCCAAATTCAAAAGGTCGGTATGGTCGAAGCAGTTTTTGCTTCTTTTAATTTGTGAATTATCGGCTTGCCGCTTGCCAAAGCAAGAAATCTGTGTAGATATGTGGGAAGAAAAACTTTGTGAAGCAAAATCCAAATTCATAAAATGAAATCAAACGTTGTTACGCAACACCAAACTTGATAAGTATCCCTGTATTTGAAACAGAATTTTCTTGTTTGTGCCCTGTAATTGGGACAAAATTCCAGTAATGTTGCCCCTGTTTTGTTACAAATGTGTATATTTGCATTTGATTTTTAATTATTTGATTTATGTTTAAAAGAGATATTCTTGATGATTTAAGTCTTTGGGCTTCTAAACCTAATAGGAAACCTCTTGTTTTAAGGGGTGCTCGTCAGGTTGGTAAGACTACTCTTGTTAATTATTTTGGAAAGGATTTCGATAATTTTCTTAATGTGAATTTGGAAGATAAAACTGCTTCTGCAATTTTTGAGTCTTCCAATTCTATTAATGACCTTATTATTGATTTGTTTGCTTTTAAGGGTATTCAAAGAAAAAATGGTCGTACTTTGATTTTTATTGATGAGATTCAAAATTCTCCTAAGGCTGTGGCTCGTTTACGTTATTTTTATGAGGAAATGCCAGAGGTTTTTGTTATTGCTGCAGGTTCTTTGCTGGAGAGTTTGATTGATATTCATATTTCTTTTCCGGTTGGGAGGGTAGAGTATATGGCTATTCATCCTTTTTCTTTTCGTGAGTTTATGGTTGCTGAGGGTAATGAAATGTTAAGGCAAAGAATTTCTGATTCTCCAAGTTCTTCAGTTGTTTTTCATGATAAATTGATTTCGTCTTTTAATCGCTATGCTTTAATTGGGGGAATGCCTGAAATTGTAAAATCATATTTTATTAATCAGGATATTGTTGCACTTGCTGATATTTATGAGTCTTTATTGCAAGGTTATAGGGATGATGTTGAAAAATATGCATCAAATAGGACTCAAATGGAGGTTATTAGATATATTCTGACTTCAGGGTGGGCTATGGCTGGTCAATCTATTAAATTTAATGGTTTTGCTGGTTCTGAATATAAATCAAGAGAAATGGGAGAGGCTTTTCGTACTTTAGAGAAGGCTATGCTTTTAGAATTAGTTTATCCTATTACTCAAACTTGTTTGCCTGTTTTGCCTGAAAGAAAACGTTCTCCTAAACTTATTTGGTTAGATTCGGGTTTGGTTAATTATGCCGCTAATATTCAAAAAGAGGTGTTTGGTGCTAAGGATATTTTAGATGCTTGGAGAGGACATTTGGCTGAACATATTATTGCTCAAGAGTTATTGACATTATCTAATAGGGTAAGTAATAAAAGATTCTTTTGGACAAGGAATAAGACTAATTCAAGTGCTGAAGTTGATTTTATTTTTAATTATGATTCCCATATAATTCCTATTGAAGTTAAAACTGGACATAATTCTCATCTGCGTTCTTTACATTCTTTTGTAGATAATAGTGAAGATTGTAGGTTGGGTGTTCGTGTTTGGTCTGAGCCATATTCTGTTGATAAGGTTAAAACAATAAGTGGGAAAGAGTTTAAATTATTGAATATTCCTTTCTATTTGTTAGGCTTTTTGCCAAAAATATTAGAGATTGAATTTTTGTAAGTTTTAAATTGTTTTTGTCTGAATCAGGATTCTTTCTTACGAAAGCGACAAAGTCGATAATACAGGATTTTTGCCGCTTTGCGTCATTGCGAGGGCGTAGCCCGAAGCTTATCGGCTTGCCGCTTGCATAGCAAGAACCCATTATCCTTTAGGGGTTAGGGGTAAAATAAGCGAAAAGTTGTATTGTTCTTATGAGAATACTGGAAATAAGTTGTATATTTGCAACGTTATTACTGGAAATAAGTTGTAAAATTGATTTTATATGAAGCTTAAACGTAAAATATACAGTTCTTTAGTTCAGTGGAAAGCTTCTGGTAGTGATAAGGCTTTGCTTTTGAAAGGGGCTCGTCAGGTTGGAAAGACTACTCTTGTTCGTAGATTTGGTAAAGAGTATTATAAGAATTTTGTTGAAATCAATTTTGAGCAATCTCCTCTTGCTAAGCAGGCTTTTGATGGGAATTTAGATTCTAAGACTATTATTATGAATCTTTCTGCTATGGGCTATGGTCCTTTTGAGAAAGGGAATACATTGGTTTTCTTTGATGAGATACAGTCTTGCCCTAATGCTCGAACTTCTATTAAATTTCTTGTTGAGGATGGATGGTATGATTATATTGAATCTGGCTCTTTATTGGGTATTAATTATAAGGATGTTTCTTCTTTCCCTGTAGGATATGAACAACAATTGGATATGTATCCAATGGATTTTGAAGAGTTTTTATGGGCAAGTGGAGTTTCTTCTGATGTAATTGATACTTTGAAATTTTCTTATAATAACATTAGTGCAATACCAGAATTTTTGCATGAACAGATTATGTTGCATTTCAGAAAATATTTAATTATTGGTGGAATGCCTGAAGTTGTAAATAATTTTGTTGTTAATGGTGATATAAATAAGATTACACAAATTCAATCTAATATTCTTGGTGGTTATAGAAATGATATTGCAAAATATGCTGGCAAAGATAAAATTCTTGCGAAAAGAGTTTTTGATTCTATACCTGAACAATTGTGTAAGAAGGATAAACGTTTTGTGTTGGCTGATTTGGAGAAAGGTGCTTCACAACGCAAATATGGTGATGCTACTATGTGGTTAGTTGATGCTGGAATTGCGTATTTTTCTTTTAATGTTAGTGCTTTGGAATTACCTTTAGCATTTTCGGAGAAAAGAAATCTTTATAAGCTCTTTATGTTAGATACTGGTTTGTTGTGTAGTTTATGCTTGCCTGCAATGCAGTTTGAAGTGCTTAATGGAATTATTGATATTAATGAGGGTGCTTTAACAGAAAATTTTGTTGCCTCTGAAATGATTAAGAGAGGTAAACAAATTTATTATTATGATAAGAAAAGTAAGCAGGAATTAGATTTTGTTTTTTTAGATAATAATAAGGTTTCTATTATTGAGGTAAAATCGGGTAAGGATTATAAACGTCATGCTTCTTTAGATGCTGCTATAGCTATTAAAAATAATAATATTGGAAGACCTATGGTTTTTAGTCGTTTCAATGTGGAAAAAGATAATGGGATTATTTATTATCCTTTGTATATGACGATGTTTTTGTAAAATAATGAAAAGTGAAAAACTAAAAGTTAAAAGTGATAAGTAAAACAAAAAAAATATGAAAAAGGCATTAATTACTGGTATTACTGGTCAGGATGGTAGTTTCTTGGCTGAGTTTCTTTTGGAAAAGGGTTATGAGGTTCATGGCGTTTTGCGTCGTAGTTCTTCTTTTAATACTGGAAGGATTGAACATCTTTATCTTGAGGAATGGATTAAGAATATGAGTAAGGAGAGGGCTATTAATCTTCATTATGGAGATATGACGGATTCTTCTTCCCTAATTCGTATTATCCAAACTGTTAAGCCAGATGAGATTTATAATCTTGCAGCTCAAAGTCATGTTAAGGTTTCTTTCGATGTTCCTGAATATACGGCTGAAACCGATGCTGTTGGGACTTTGCGTCTGTTGGAGGCTGTAAGGATTTTGAATATGGAAAAGCAGTGTAAGATTTATCAGGCTTCTACTTCTGAGCTTTATGGTTTGGTGCAGGAGGTTCCTCAAAGTGAAACAACTCCTTTCTATCCTCGTTCTCCTTATGGTGTGGCTAAACTTTATGGTTTTTGGATTACTAAGAACTATCGTGAGAGTTATGGTATGTTTGCTGTAAATGGTATTTTGTTTAATCATGAGAGTGAACGCAGGGGCGAGACCTTTGTAACTCGTAAGATTACTCTTGCTGCTGCTCGTATTGCAAAAGGTAAGCAGGATAAATTATTCTTAGGTAATCTTTCTGCTCTAAGAGACTGGGGTTATGCTAAGGATTATGTGGAATGTATGTGGATGATTCTTCAGCATCCAACTCCTGAAGATTTTGTTATTGCTACTGGTGAATATCATACTGTTCGTGAGTTTTGTTCCTTAGCGTTTAAATATGCTGGAATTGAACTGAAATGGGAGGGAGAAGGTGCGAATGAAAAAGGTATTGATATTAAAACTGGTAAGGTTTTAGTAGAAGTAGATCCAAAATATTTCCGTCCAGCAGAAGTAGAACAATTATTAGGAAACCCAACAAAAGCAAAAACCCTTCTTGGCTGGAACCCTTCAAAAACATCGTTTGAGGAATTGGTTAGGATTATGGTGGAGAATGATTTGAGGATTGTTTAGTTTTTTTGTCCACGAATTTTTCGAATTTACTCGAATTGATAGTTGAGAATTACAATTAAGAATTAGAGGAATAAGTGTAATTAGTGTAATTAGTGGATAACAAATAAAAAGATAGTCCACGAATTTCGCAAATTTACTCGAATTGATAGTTGAGAATTACAATTAAGAATTAGAGGAATAAGTGTAATTAGTGTAATTAGTGGATAACAAATAAAAAGATAGTCCACGAATTTCGCAAATTTACTCGAATTGATAATGTTACATTATAGGAATTAGTGTAATTTGTGTAATTTGTGGATAAGTAAAGATAATAATGTTATGACTGATTTATTAAACCAAATATTATATAAAGAAGAGAGCTATAGCATAGTCGGGGCTTGTATGGAGGTTCATAGGAATCTTGGGTGTGGATTTTTAGAGGCCGTTTATCAAGAAGCATTAGAGATTGAGTTAAAAGCAAAATTGATACCTTATGAAAGAGAAAAAGTATTAAAAATCTATTATAAAGGTGTATTACTAGATAAAGATTATCGTGCTGATTTTATTTGTTATGATAATATCTTGCTAGAATTAAAGGCTTTGGACAGTTTAAGATCAGAACATACTTCGCAAGTGCTAAATTATTTAAAGGCTACTGGATATAAATTAGGTTTATTAATAAATTTCGGAAAAGAAAGTTTGGAATATAAAAGGATATTACTTTAACTTACTTACAGTCCACGAATTTCACAAATTTACACTAATTGATAGTTGTATAATTACAATAAAGAATTGGAGTAATTAGTGTAATTAGTGGACAAAAAAGAAAAAATCAGTGGATAAAAAAGAAAATATTAATTTGTGGAAAATGAATAAAGAAGATAAGATATACGTTGCGGGGCATAACGGTTTGGTTGGCTCTGCTATTTGGAATAATTTAAAGGCTAAGGGTTATTCTAATTTAATTGGTCGCTCTTTTGAGGAATTGGATCTTGGTAACCAAAAGGCTACTGAGGAGTTTTTTGAAAGCGAAAGACCTGATTATGTTTTTTTGGCTGCTGCTCATGTTGGGGGTATTGTGGCTAATAATATTTATAGGGCTGATTTTATTTTTAATAATCTTCAGATTCAGAATAATATTATTGGCTCTGCTTATAAGTATGGTGTTAAGAAATTATTGTTTTTAGGTTCTACCTGTATTTATCCTGCTTCTTGCCCTCAACCTATGAAAGAGGATTATCTTTTGACAAGTCCTTTGGAATATACCAATGAACCTTATGCTATTGCTAAGATTGCAGGATTAAAGATGTGCGAGAGCTTTAATATTCAATATGGAACAAATTTTATAGCTGTTATGCCTACTAATCTTTATGGTCCTAATGATAATTTTAATTTAGAGAAAAGTCATGTGTTACCAGCACTAGTTCGTAAGGCTCATTTGGGAAAATGTTTGATGAATAATGATTGGGAAGGCTTAGCTAAAGATTTAAATAGATATCCAATTGAAGGAGTTGATGGAAATGCAAAGAGAGAGGAAATTTTAGAGAAGTTAAATAAATATGGTATTTCAGTTTCAGATAAAGGTGTATTTATTGAGATTTGGGGAACAGGAAAGCCATTAAGAGAGTTTCTTTGGAGTGAGGAAATGGCTGATGCTTGTGTGTTCGTTATGGAGAAAGTGAACTATGAAGACCTTAAGCCTAAAAACACTAAGGAGATTAGAAATTGTCATATAAATATAGGTACTGGAAAAGAAATTTCTATTAAAGATTTGGCTTATCTAATTGCAAATAAGGTTGGATTTAAAGGTGATATCATTTTTAATGAAGATAAACCTGATGGAACAATGAGAAAACTAACCGACCCATCAAAACTCCACAGCTTAGGCTGGCATCATAAAATTGAAATTGAAGAAGGAATCGAAAAGATGTACCATTGGTACCTTTCTTGATTTTTTTTGTCCACAGATTTATTTAAATTTCTTTCTCCTTGCTTCCCCTTTAGGGGATAGAGTGGTTTGGTTTTCCACTTTTCTCTATTAACTTTTAACTTCTAAAATAATGAATATATTAACAATTGATGTTGAAGAGTGGTTTCAGTTTTTTGAGGATTTGGATTCTGGGGAAAGGTATAAGAATTATGAGGTTAGGATTTATGAGAATGTTTATAGGATTTTAGGTTTATTGGAGGAGAATAATATTAAGGCTACTTTCTTTGTTGTTGGTTGGATTGCTAAACGTTATCCTGATATTGTAAAAAGGATTGCTAAGGATTATGAGATTGGTTCTCATTCAATGACTCATAAATTGGTTAGGAGTTTAAATAAGGATGAGTTTTATAATGAGGTTTATTCTTCTGTTTCTTTGATTGAGGATTTGACTTCTAAAAAGGTTAGTGCTTTTCGTGCTCCAGGCTTTTCAATAGGTAAGAATGAACTATGGGCATTTGAGGTTTTGAGTGATTTGGGCATTGGTATCGATTCTTCTTTTTTGCCTTATAATTTTGGAGTTAATACTTTAAGAACTTCTCCCTGCATAATTGAATATAATGGAATTAAGATTAAGGAGTTTCCAATTAATTACAAGAAGTTTTTATCTAATGGAATAATCTATAGTGGGGGAGGCTATTTTAGGTTTTTCCCATATAGGTTATTGAAGTCTTGGGTTAAGGATTCGGATTATTTCTTAGCTTATATACACCCAAGGGATTTAGATTCAAAACAACCTCTGATTAAAGGATTATCACCAATTCAATTCTTTCGTTCCTATTATGGTTTAAAATCTTCAGAAGCTAAATTCCAAAATCTAATAAAAGATTATGATTTTATAGGTTTAGGTTGTGCAGATAAGCAAATTGATTGGGATAAGGTTGAGATTATTAGATTAAATTCATAATAATCTTCTTATTTTATCTGAGAATGTAAATAAAGATTAAACAATTGATAAAATCTATCAATGCTAAAAAACCATCTTATAGGTCTTATAATTAGTGGCTTTAAGCGTATAGTGTTCAAGATTAATATTATTTTAAAATTTAAAAAGCTTGTTTTTTCAGAAACATATTGTATTTTTGCTCGTATCAAATGAAATGAAATCTCAAAATTGAATATAAATTAAAAAATGAAAGAAATGAAAAAGATTATCATTGCAAGCTTATTTATGCTTGTGTCAGTATTTAGTTTTGCTCAAGAAGCAGAAAAGCAAGATTTAAAGCCAACTAAAGATTATCTTGTTGGTAGTTTTGCAGATAATTGGTTTATCTCAGCTGGTGTTGGTTTCCAAACATATTTGTCAGAATATTACACTGCTGGATCAATTATTGATCACTTTAGCCCTGCATTAAATGTTGGGGTTGGTAAATGGTTTACTCCAGTTATGGGAGTTAGAGCTCAATTCTCTGGGATTAACGCAAGGGGTTATAACCTATTAAGCACTCCATACATAGATGCAAATGAAATGGAAGATGGAGCGTATAAGATGAATTTCTATTATATGAATCTACATGCAGATTTCTTATTTAATATCCATTCACAATTCTACAGATATAATCCAGAAAGAAAATACGAACTTATTCCTTTTGTTGGAATGGGATGGTTTGCAACTTTAAAAGATGGAATTGCTGATAATGAATTTGCTGCTAACATTGGTATTATTAATCAATTTAGAATTAATGAAAGATTAGATTTTGATGTTGAATTAAAAGCTGCTGTACTTCGTTCTGCAATTGATGGAAATCCTGCAAAACGTTTTAATGTTCCTGCAAGTGCTACTGTTGGTATTTCTTATAAGTTTGGAAAAGAAACTGAATTCAAACAAGGAATTACTCCTGATATTATAGCTGAAGTTGAAAAGAAAGATGCTCTAAAAGAAAGTGAACTTCAAAATCAAAATGATGCTTTAAAAAATTCTGCTGCTGACCAACAAAGAAAAGCTAATGATTTAAACAAAGCATTAGAACAAGAAAAACAAAAGAATGCTAAGTTGCAAAAAGAAATTGAGGAACTAAAGAATAGACCTCAAACAACTTCAACTCAAACTACAGCTCCAGCAGTAACTCCAAAAGCAGAAGCAAAAGATTTTACAGGTGTTAAGGTTTTCTATGAAATTGGAAAAACCACTTTAGATGATAAAAACTCTGCTAATCTTGAAAACGTAGCTAAGTGTATTAAAGACGCTAAAAGAAAAGTTACTATTACTGGTTATGCTGATTCTTCAACAGGAAAGTTAAGTGTAAATAAGAAATTAGCACTTAAGAGAGCTCAAAATGTTTATAATATCTTGGTTGAAAAATATGGTGTAAATAAAGATATGCTTTCTATTGAATCTTCAGTTGTTGATCCAAAAGGATTGGCTCCAGAAATGATGAGAATGGCAGAAATAAAATAAGATATTTGTTAAAACAAATTGATTCTTAAGGGAGGATGATTGATTTCATTCTCCCTTATTTTTTTGTTCCAATTGGGTTAATGAATTTTGAATTTCATAATTCTTTCTATTTATCCCTAACTTATAGAAATAAATTATGTACTTTTGCTAACACATACCAATGAGACTTTTCTCTTTTGGTTATTGTTAAGCAAATAAAGTTAATAAACTAAATCAATGTTTTATGAGAAGGCTTTATATATTAATAGTTTTAATATCTATTATCTCCATTAATTCTTTTTCCCAATCAGATTCTCTGTTCAATTCTTCAAAATCAATTCTTAACAAAGGGGTTAGCTATTTGGGATTTAGGGTTGGCTTTTCAAAAAAGGATATTGAAAATGATAGACTCTTAACCATAGTAGATTTAAATGAGGTTAAGGACTTTAGTTATGAGATTGCTCTCTCAGGCTCTTGGTTTATTGCTGAAAATGTTGCTTGGGGAGCAAAGGTTAATTATGGATTCAGTGATCAGAAATACACAATTTCATCAAATTTGCTTTCTCTTTTGATTGAAGCCCAAACTTACAGTACCAATACTGCAACAACTAATTTTGAAATAGGGACTGGAGTTAAAAACTATGTGCCTTTTGGCTTAGGGAATCGCTTTTTTGTTTTCAACGAAACCAATATTTCTTATAACTATATTTCTTCTCTAACAAGAGATGTTTATGACGAGGGTAAGGATATTAAGAAATCAATGAAAACAACCCATGAACTAAGTCTTGGTCTTTCTCCTGGAGTTATGTATTTCTTGAAAAAAGGCTTTGCATTTGAATTTGCTTTTAACCCAGTGATGATTTCCTACAATAGAACTTTTATTAAGCAAGATGAAACAAAAAATGGAGGAGGCTCCGACTTTGCAATAGATTTTAAATTCAATATATTAAAGATATACTTTGGGTTTGCTTATTATTTTGGAATATAGTTTTGTTTATCCACAGATTTACACAGATTAACTCAGATTGTTATAATATAGATAAAAATCCTATTAATCTCTCAATCCTGAAAATCCTGATTCTGACAAAAGTAATAATCCTATAAATTTGTGCAAATCTGTGGACAGAAGAAGAAAAATAAAAAAATATGAAAAGAATATTATTATCCCTATTCCTATTATCAACAATCTTTCTTTCATGTGTTGATGAAAAATATTATAAAGAATCTCAAGAGTGCAATATATTGGTTTTTGATATTCAGGGACAAATAAATAACAGAATAATTGAAGGAGGAAAGTCCGATACAGGAATTGTTGAGGTAAGCGTTCCAATAACTTTGAATTTAAATGATTTGACTGTTCTGTCAGCAAAGTATTCAAGTCTTGCAAAAGCAGATAAAGATGCTTTGAAAATCAAAAATTTCACCAATGAAGTTTATCTAAAACTTACAGCTGAAGATGATGAGGTTTCAAAGGTTTGGGTTGTGAGGGTAAGATATGCTGATGCTCCATTGCAATTAGCCTATTCGGATATGAAAACATGGACAATTGCAAAGGATGAAAATGGTAATGATATTAAAATTGGCTCTAACTATGCTTATTTCCCAGGAGAGGCGAATGTTTTCTCACCATGGCAACACTCAGCAAAAGCAAACACCCTAACAGGTTTCTTTTCAGTTAATCCAAAGCCAGATGTGGCTTCTGCAGACTATGCATCCATAGAAACAAAACTTTATCCAATTGGAGCAATGATGCATTCAGCAATTGTTACTGGAGCATTATTTACGGGGAAATTCCTTTTAAACTACGCCCATTTGCCAAACGGCAACGATCCTAATCCAAGAAAACTTATAAACTTTGGAACAGCCTTCTATAATAAACCTCAAGCAGTTAAATTCAAGGTTAGATATAAGCCAGGAATGGTTATGAAAGATGGAGATGCAAGAGATATTTTGCAAAATGACCCTTCGGGAAGACCATATAAGGATTCTTGCGAGATATATTTTATGCTTCAAAACAGAAATTTGGATAATAGCAAATATTATAGAGTTGCCACTGCATGGCTTAGAACAGGCGACTCAATAGGTAGCTTTGAAAATGAATCAGGATTTGTGGAAATAACTCTACCATTTATTTATGGTCAGCCATCGGCTCAAATGCTTGCAGAAAAACCATATATGAAAATTGGAGGAGCAAGAGGAGAGTTGGTTTTCTATCGTTTTGTTCAAAATGGAACAGGTTTCGATAAAATTCAAATGAGTGAAGAATACGCACCTCCAACAGCAAATGTTGATAATATAATTGTTGTCTTATCCTCAAGTGCTTATGGCGATATGTTTTGGGGAGCACCAGGCTCTCGTTTGGATATAAAAGACATAGAATTTGTTTATTAAGAACCAAAATAAGGGGCGAAAAACCCTAAGTAAAGCTACCATAAATTTAATCTAAATTTTCAAGACTCAAAAACCTTGTTTAATAGACATTAAATAAGGATATTACGAACACTAAACAAGGAGTTGATGAAGGTGAAATGCCATTTCGTTGTCGCGAAATGCCATTTCACTTATAACGAAATGCCATTTCATCTTGGCGAAATGCTATTTCGTTTCACTAAAACAAAGATTAATCGTCATAAAAACCTTATTAAAATTCACGCAAACCACATTAAAATTCTCCTTTTTATCTTCCAGTTTTCAAATTATAAGTAATATTTTTACTAGTATTTAAAAAAGTAGTATATTTGTAGAAGTAAAATATTTGCAGCAATTATTTAATCTAATTTCCAATAGAAAAACTAATAAGAATTTATGAAAAAAATAGTTTTACTTTGTTTGTGCTTAGTTTTAAGCATAGGTTCTTTTGCTCAGAAAGATAAATTAACTTTAGTTAAGGATGGAAAGAGTGATTATGTTATTGTTATTCCTTCTAATTATTCTGAATGGATTTTATATTCTGCTCAATTATTACAAAGTGATATCTATAAGGTTACTAATTGTGTTATTCCAATTGTTGATGATTTATCAAAGAAGAGGAAAAAAGAGATTTGTATTTCTTTTAGCACAAGATTTAACCCAGATAAAATGAAAATGGGTTATGGATATAGGGTTTATACAGATAAGGAGAAAATATTTATTTATGGCGAAGATTATTTTTTATATGATAATCCTCATTTTGCAGTTGTAGATTTTCTTGAAAAAAATATTGGTATTAGAAAGTTTACTCCTGATTGTGAGGTTTATCCTAAGAAGAAAGATATTATTCTTGATGTTAAAGATTTGAATTATTCTTATAGTTCTAAAAATACTTACCGTCAAGTTCGTTCTGTTTTTACTCGTGAGAATAAGGATTTTCGATATTGGTTAAAGCAACATTTACAAGAGGATATGTTTGCTGAAGGCTTCTTTGTTCATACTTTTGAAAAGTTGGTGCCAAGGGCTAAGTATTTTGAAACTCATCCTGAATATTTTTCTCTTATTAATGGAAAGAGAATGCATGACCAGTTATGTTTAAGTAATGAGGATGTTTTTAAGATTGTTGTAGAAAGGTTGAAGGAGGAAATGAAAAAACAACCAAATGCTAAAGTTTGGTCTGTCAGCCAAAATGATAATTTTTCCTATTGCTCTTGTCCTGAATGTAAAAAGAAAAATGAAAGAGAAGAGTCGCCCTCTGGTGCTTTGATTGAATTTGTAAATAGGGTTGCAAGAGAATTTCCAAATAAAACAATATCAACATTAGCTTATCAATACTCTCGTAAGGCTCCAAAATACATTAAACCAGAAGATAATGTTCAAATTATGCTTTGCACTATTGAAGAGGATAGAAACAAAACTATTGAAGAGGCAAGCATAGATGCTCTAAAAAAGAATCCAAATGCTCAAACTTTTGCAAAGGATATTCAGGATTGGGGAAAGATAACAAAGAATATATTCCTTTGGGATTATAATGTTGATTTTGCTTATTCTGTTTCTCCTTTTCCTAACTTACATGTTCTTAAGCCAAACCTTAAGTTCTTTATGGATAATAACGCTTTACAGCATTTTCAACAAGCCAATTCAGATGTTGGTCATGAGTTTGCAGAGCTTAAAACTTATTTGATAAGTAAATTGCTTTGGGATATTAATGTCGATCAAGATTCAATTATTAATGAGTTTTTGCAAGGTTATTATGGAAAGGCTTCTACTTTTATTAGACAATATATTGATACCATTCAATACTTTGGGCAAAACTCAAAAGTATTCTTAGATATTTATGCTCCACCAACAAATTATTCAAAAACATTTCTTTCAAAAGATAAGATAGATATTTATTCTTCAATATTTAATAAAGCGGAAGAAGCAGTTAAGGGAGATTCTGTATATCTTTTAAGAGTAAGATCTGCACGTTTGCCACTTTGGTTTGCAATTATGGAAATAGGGAAGGCTGATATGTTTGGTGAAAGAGGATGGTATTCAAAAAACAGTGAAGGGAAATATATATTGCGAAAGGATATGAGTCAAATGCTTGAAGATTTTTATTCCACTTGTTTTAATGCTAAGGTAAGAAACCTTAATGAAAGCAATCTTTTGCCAATAGAATACTATAAATCAACCAAACGATTTATTGAAATAAGTGTAGATAGTAATATTGCTTTTGAAAAGAAAGTTATTTCTTTACCTGAACCAAGTCCTTTATACAGTGAAGGTAATATGTCAACAATAACAAATGGGGTTAGGGGAGATTCGGAATATAAAATACACTGGCTGGGTTGGCATGGTGTTGATTTTAGTTTAGTTTTGGATTTAGAACGAGTTGTTAGTAACAAAACAATAAAACTTTCTTCTTTATATTCTCCAAAGAGTTGGATTTTGCATCCAAGCAGAGTTGAATGTTTAGTTTCAAAAGATGGTTCGAATTATATCAGTGTTGGAAATGTTGAAATTGGAGATATTCAAAAATATGAAGATATAATTAGGGAGTATGTTTTTTCTCCAAAAGATATTGATTACAGATACGTAAAGTTTGAAATAAAAGGAACAAAAGCTCTCCCTTCATGGCATCCTTCAGAAGGAGGAACAAGTTGGGTGTTCTTAGATGAAATTATAGTTGAGTAGAGCCTAAGAAGACATAGAGTAAATTCTTTTTTATAAATCTTGGTCAAGTATTCTCTATAAAAATCTTATATTTGCAGATTAAAAAATACACATATACATATGAAAAGCAAGAATATTTGGAAATATGGTTTTAATTGGGGCTCTATAGTTGGGGGAATTTATTTTCTTTACAACCTTTTAGGCTATTTAATGAAAATTGAAAGTAGTTTCTTTTGGTCTCTACTTGGCACTTTTATTATAGTGTTTGGATTGGGTTGGGCTATGGCAAACTATAAGAGAAACATTGCAAGAGAAAATCTTTCTTTTGGGAAATTCTTCTCAATAGGTACAATAATGTGTTTGATTATTGCTCTGTTTCTAACATTGTATATGACCATATATACATTAAAACTTAATCCATTATTCTATGATAATTTATTAATTCAATATCAAGATATGTTTGACCAAATGGGATTAGAAATTAATGTTCTTGAGAATAAAGATTTTCAAAGATTATTTCAAATTTCATTCTTACCTTCAAGTTATATTTCCACTTTTATTGGTAATTTGTTTTATGTGCTTCTTCTTTCATTCCTTCTTTCAAGACCTACATATGGAGCACCTAACCAAACCCCAAATAATCAAAAGTATAATGATTATGTTCCATATAAGGAAGTTAAAGAAGAAGATGCTTCAGAAGTAAATGAAAAAGAAGAAGAGTCATCTGAAAACAAAGAGAATAAAGACACTTTAGAATAAATATGGAAGCACAAACTCAAACAAAAACAAAATTTTCAGGAAACTACTTTACAGGAATTATTAAATACGGATTATTGATTGGCTTGGGATTATCTCTTTTTGTTCTAATTCGTTTTGTTTTCAATAAGTCTATATCAAGTGTAATGAGCTATTGGGAAATTTTAAGCTTAATGCTTTTACTTTTTCTTGGAGTATGGCTTTATAGAAAAGGATTAGAAGAAAAGCAATTATCATTTAAGGAAAGTTATTTTGTTGCTTTTGGTTCTGGAATTGTTGGCTCAATTATATATGGAATGTTTATTTTTGTTTATGCTAATTATATTGATTCTGAATTTCAAGGGCGTTGTTATGATGTGCAAAGAGCTGTTGAAACAAATTCAAATTTAACAAATCAGCAGATAGAAGCAATGGTTAAACCATCCTCAATTGCAGCTTCTTCAATGCTAATAGTATCTCTAATAAGTCTATTGTCAGGATTGATTATTGCATTTTTGCTTATGAACAAAAAAAGAAAATTGCAGGATAAAGAAGATATAGAAAATAAAAACGTTGATTAATAAATAATAAATATGGATATTTCAGTTATTGTACCTTTATTTAATGAAGAAGAATCGCTACCTCACTTAACCAAATGGATAAAAGAGGTTATGGATAGAGAAGGCTTTTCTTATGAAGTTTTGTTGATTGATGATGGAAGTAACGATGGAAGCTGGAAAGTAATTGAGGCTTTAAGCCAAGAAAATAATTATATAAAAGGAATAAAATTTAGAAGAAACTATGGTAAAAGTGCAGCATTGAATGTTGGATTTGAACATAGTGAAGGAGACGTTGTAATAACTATGGATGCCGATTTGCAAGATTCTCCAGAAGAAATACCAGAACTATACTCAATGATAGTGAAAGATGGTTTTGATTTGGTTTCTGGGTGGAAAAAGAAACGTTATGACTCTAAACTTGCAAAAAATCTTCCTTCAAAACTCTTCAATGCCACAACTCGAAAAATTACTGGAATAAAACTTCACGATTTCAATTGTGGACTTAAAGCATATAGGAAGGATGTTGTAAAATCAATAGAGGTTTATGGTGAAATGCACCGCTTTATTCCTGTAATTGCAAAATGGGCAGGTTTTAGAAATATTGGAGAAAAGGTTGTTCAACATAGAAAACGTGAATTTGGAAAGAGTAAGTTTGGAATAAGCAGATTTATTAATGGATATTTAGACCTTATTTCCATTATGTTTGTTTCAAAATTCTCCAAAAAGCCTATGCATTTCTTTGGATTATGGGGAACAGTTATGTTTCTTTTAGGTTTCTTGTCAGCAGGTATTTTGGGTGCACAAAAAATTATTGCAAGTATTAATCAACTACCAATGCGACTTATAACAGATAGTCCATATTTCCATCTTTCATTAGTTCTTATGATTCTTGGAGCGATGTTTTTCCTTACTGGATTTTTAGGAGAACTGATTGGAAGAAACTCTTCAAGCCGCAATACATATTTAATACATAAGAAATCAAATATAAATTAATTGTATGACAAGAATAAAGCAAGTAATTGAAGAATCAGTATCTTTAAAAACTCTTTTGCTTAAAGATGAAGCCTTTTTAAATGAAATTGAAAAGGTTAAAGATGTTATGGTTAAGGCATTGAATGATGGAAAAAAGATTCTTTGGTGTGGCAATGGAGGTTCTGCTGCAGATAGTCAACATTTGGCTGCTGAGTTTTCAGGAAGATTTTATTATGATCGTCCTCCTTTAAGATCTGAAGCCTTGCATGTAAATACTTCCTATTTAACTGCTGTTGCAAATGATTATTCTTATGATGTAATTTATAGTAGAATGGTTAAAGCAATGGGAGATAAGGGTGATGTTTTGGTAGGTATTTCAACTTCTGGAAATTCTAAAAATATAGTTTTGGCCTTTGAACAGGCAAAAGAAAATGGAATGATATCAATTGGCTTTACTGGAAATGGAGGAGGAAAGATGAAAGAAAAAGCCGATTATATTTTAGATATTCCTTCCAAAGATACTCCAAGAGTACAGGAATGTCATATTATGGTAGGACATATTCTTTGTGAATTAGTAGAAGCAGAAATATTCCCTCGATAGAAAGACGAGTTTTTTAAGGACTTTAAAGACATTAAGGTCCTTAACGCCATTAAAAAAGAGAAATGAGAAAAAGAGAATATAAAACCCTGTTTTTGGATAGAGATGGAGTAATTAACGTTCGTTTAATTGACGATTATGTTAAAAACTGGGATGAATTTGAATTTGAAGAAGGAGCTTTAGAAGCAATTAGTATATTTGCTAAATATTTTGATACCATTGTAGTAGTTTCCAATCAGCAAGGAGTTTCTAAAGGTCTTATGAGTGAGAGTGATTTACTTTCAATTCATAAGAAAATGAAAGAAGAGATTGAAAAGAATAATGGAAGAATAGATAATATTTATTATTGTACTGCTTTTAGAAAAGAAAATCATTTCTGTAGAAAGCCAAGTGTTGGAATGGGATTAAGGGCAAGAAAAGATTTTAAGAATATTCGCTTTAAAGAAAGCATTATGGTTGGAGATTCCATTTCTGATATGCAATTTGGAAAGAAGTTAAAGATGCAAACAGTCTTTATTTCCTCTTCATTGGAAAAAACAAGACAGAATTATAGGTTGATAGATAAAAGATTTGATAGTTTAATTGATTACGCAAAACATTTAGAATATGAAAAGAAAAATTAGTTTATTAATAGTTCTATTGGCTTTTAGCTTTGCCCAACAAGAAGTTTATTCTCAAAATAAGATTGACCAAAAAGGAAAGAAACAAGGTTATTGGTCAAAGTCTGATAAGAATGGTAATAAGATTTATGAGGGTAATTTTAAAGATGACTGTGAAGATGGACTCTTTACTCACTACTATGAAGATGGAAAAACCATTAAGTCTAAAACAGAATATAAGAATAAAGGAAGTTTTGCAACTGTTAAGTTCTTCAATAAAGAGGGAGGGCTAATTTCTGAAGGCTTTTATGCTAACAAGAAAAAAGACAGCCTTTGGACTCTTTACGATTCAAAAGGGAATAAGATTGCTGAAGAAAGATACACTAAAGGACTTAAAAATGGAGAGTCAAACTATTGGGACAGAGATAAGGTTTTGATTGAAACTATAACCTATAAGAATGATATTAAGAATGGATTGTTCTTTAAGAATACTTATAGCAGAGGTTATTTTTACTGTAACTTTAAGGATGGAAAACGTGATGGAGTGTATGAAGACTTTTACTACTTCAATAAGATAAAGATTAAGGGTTTATATCGTGATGATAAAATGGAAGGCTCTTGGAAGTATTTCGATAGCATTGGTAATTGCGTTAAAACTCAACTATGGGAAAAGGATGTCTTGAAAAGCGAAAAAGTTAGACTTGATTTTGGAAGAAGTGATACTATGGTAGAAACAAAAGATATTGCTTTCTTTTATCAAACAGGTAAACGTTTAAAGGTTGTTCTGTTTAATTCTAATGAAATTTCTTGTATTAATAATGTTGATGAGCTTTTTGACCTTTTGGGATTGGATAACTTTATACAGTTAAATGGCAAAATGCAGTTCTTTGCAAATTTAAAAGCTTTAAAAGGAATTGGTGATAAGGTAGGAGAAGATTATATTATCCTTTTAGAACCAAAAACTCAATTAAAAGTTATCACCGACAAAGAAAGTAGAAAAGCAATGGAACTATTCTTCCAAAAACAAGAGTTTTAGAATGTTTCAATAACCAAAAGAATTTTAGATTATGAAAATTAAATCATTGATTGCGGTTTTGGCAATATTGTTTTCTGTTAATTTGTTTGCTGTTCCTGCAGATAAAAAACCTATTACTATTAAGCAACCTAATGGAAAGACTTTAACTTTTATTCTTCAAGGGGATGAAAGAATTAATTGGGCTACAACTCTTGATGAGTATTCTCTTTTAACTAATAAAAATGGTAATTGGGTTTATGCTGTTTTGGATAAGAATGGAGATATGATTCCTTCTGATGTTTTGGCTTGTAATAAGGAAGAAAGAAGCAAGGATGAGTTGTTATTTTTAGAAAATGTAAAACCCAATTTGTTTTTTAGCAAAAAACAAATAGATATTCGCTTAAATAGAGAAAAACAAGAGTTCGATAATCAAGCTAAAAAAGCAATTCAACCAGAGAAAGACAAGAAGAAAAAATGTTGCAGCTGGTTTAGAAAGAAATCAAAAGAAGTTGATTCTAAATAGCAACATTAAATTCTCTTAGGGCATCATTTAAAGATGTTTTGGTATCTGTTGATGCTTTTCTTTTTCCAATAATCAATGCACAATTAACATTATATTTTCCTGCTGGAAATTCTTTTGTTATGCTTCCAGGTATAACAACAGAGTTTTCTGGAATATAGGATTTGTATTCAAAAGGTTCTTTCCCACTTACATCAATTATCTTTGAAGAGGCAGTTAGAGTAGTGTTTGCTCCTAAAACAGCTCCTTTGCAAACTCTTACTCCTTCAACAACAATGCATCGTGAACCTATAAAACAATTATCTTCAATTATAACAGGAGTTGCTCCAACTGGTTCCAAAACTCCTCCAATTCCAACTCCACCACTTAAATGAACATGTTTTCCTATTTGAGCACAAGAACCAACAGTTGCCCATGTGTCAACCATTGTTCCTTCATCAACATAAGCTCCAATATTTACATAAGAAGGCATCATAATAACTCCAGAAGCTAAAAAAGAACCATAACGAGCAACAGCATGAGGAACAACTCTAACTCCAAGCTTTGCATAATCTTTTTTTAAAGGTATCTTATCATAGAACTCCATTGGACCAACCTCAAATGTTTCCATATTGCAGATAGGGAAGTAAAGAATAACAGCTTTCTTAACCCAATCATTAACAATCCATTCTTCTCCCTTGTGCTCAGCAATTCTAACTCTTCCTTTATCCAATTCTTCTATAATTTCTCTAATTGCATTTTGAGTTTTATTATCTTTTAGCAATTCTCTATTTTCCCAAGCTTGTTCTATGATTTTTTTTTGCATAATGTTTTATAGTATTTGAATTACAAAACTACATAAAAACTTATTATCTTTGCCAATTATTAATAAGATTTATATCCAAAATGAAACATTATCTACTTATTTTCTGTCTTTTATTATCTGTTACTGTATTTTCTCAAGAAAATGATTTTAAGGTTAGAGTTCATAACAAAACTCATCTAAAAACAAAAGGAGAATATTCTAAAAAGGTCTTATTCCCAGTCAAGGATAAAAATATTAGTGATGTTAGTCTGTTTTTGACTTTGAATTGTCCTGATGGTGGTTGCAGTGATTGGGATTACTCAATTAGTGTTTTGCTTCGTACTACAAAAAATGGAGATACAATTAATTACCAATTGGGAAGAATGATAACTCCATATAGTGGTGCATACAATCAAGGAGATAATGCAAAAACTTGGAGTCCTGATTGGTCTTGGGATGTTTCATATTATTTACCCCTCATGAAAGATAGTGTTGATATTGTTGTTACTTATGAAGGATATCAGGATGGTTTTTTGGCTACAACTGATTTTGTTTTTAATATTGATTTACATGAGATATTTAGAAATAAGTTTGTCAAAACTATTAATACACAAAATATTCATTATGGTTATTTCCCTTATGGAAATATTGAAAAACCAATTGATGATTACGTTACTCCAAAAGAAATTGTTCTTCCCAAAGGGACAAAGAGAGTTTATGCAAGAGTAATGATTTCAGGTCATGGAGCAGATTCAACCAATGCAGCAGCAGAGTTTTTGAAAAAGGAGTTTTATTATAAAGTTAATGGAATAAATATAGCAAAACAAGCAATATGGAAAGATGATTGTGGATGCAATCCAATTCAACCTCAGGGAGGAACTTGGATATATAATCGTGCAGGATGGTGCCCAGGAACAAAGGTAAATGAATATATGTATGACCTAACACCATATATAAAAGGAAAGAAGGCTTTTGTAGATATAGATTTTGAATATTATAAAACTCCTCAAATAGAACAACCAGGCTATAATATTTCTCATGATATTTTTTTTATAGAATCAGATGAAAATATTCCACAAGTAGGGTGGATAATGGGAAATTCAATTTATTATTTACCACAAAAATTTATTCTCACATATAAAACAAATAATGATGCAACAAGAAATAAAGCATATATTATTGAAAAATCAATAGGAAATAAAGTATACGAAAGAACCCAACTTGAAAATAATAAAGAATACAACGAAACAATAGAACTTAAAGAAGGTGAATATAAATTATTATTTACTGATTCTGATTGTGATGGATTATCGTGGTGGGCAAACAGAGAGCAGGGCAATGGTTATATTTATATTTATAATGAAGATAAAACTAAACTATTGGAAGCTTTTGAACCAGATTTTGGTTGTAAGATAGAATATGAGTTTTCTACAAGTAATAATCCTAAAGATTTAATACATAAAAAATCTAAGCTAATTAAAGTTCCAGATACTAAAGCTAAAACTTATACTTTTGTAGTGTTTTTGAAAGATGGAATAGAGGAGGAGTTGGTTTTGGAAATTAAGAATAGAAAAACAAAAGAAGTTGTTTCAAAAACAGTTTATCCTAAAGCAGATAGATTTCAAATAGTTTACGATTATTCTGTTCTTCCAAAAGGTAGCTATGAGGCAAGAGTAAGTACAAACTCTTGGTCAGAAACAAGAGCTTTTTCTATTAGAGAATAAGCTTCAATTAGCTTTTTTAAGTGCCAATTTACTTAAAAATTTGCTTTTTAATAATTCGTAATGTATTTTTGCTAATCATTAAGCAAGAAATAACATTTAAAATATTATTATTATGAGTGAATTAATTAATAATTCTGAGAACAGAAAAGCAAAACTAAAAGAATTGATTTTAAAACTCCACAAAGGAGATAATCAAGAAGAAGTTAGACAAGAACTAATAAATAGCTTGGAACAAATTCCTTATTCGGAAGTTGTGGAAGTTGAACAAGAGCTTATTGAGGCTGGATTACCAGAGGAAGAAGTTCTAAAACTTTGCGATGTTCATGCAGCTGTATTGCATGGAAATGTTGATTTATCATCTTCAAAAAATATTCCCGAAGGTCATCCTATTGATGTGATGATTAATGAAAACAAGGAATTGAAAATAGTAGCTAATAAGGCTTTAGATTTGATTTCGGAAATAGAAAAGAATAAGGGAGCAAATATTGAAAAGGATATTATTAGTTTACGAGGTTTCTTTAATGCTCTTTATGATGTTGATAAGCATTATAAGAGAAAAGAGTATTTGATTTTCCCATATCTTGAAACTGCAGGAATAACAGGCCCTCCAAAAGTTATGTGGGGAAAGCATGATGAGATTAGGGAATTGATAAAAGGAGGAATTGAATTATTATTAACTCCAAATATTGATTTTGAAGAGTTAATTGCTTCTTCTGAAATTATTCTTAAACCTGCTTGTCAACAAGTTATTGATATGACAAAGAAGGAAGAAGAAATTCTTTTTCCAATGAGTTTGGATAAGCTTACAGAAGAAGATTGGTATGAAATAGATAAGCAATCTTTAGAAATTGGTTATTGTTTGTATGACCCTCAAGTTGCATGGACTCCTCTCTGGGCTAAGGAAGAAGATAAATTATCTCAAATGAATAAGATAGGAGGGAATATTCAATTGCCTTCAGGCTCTTTTTCAGTTGAAGAACTTATGGCTATTCTTAATCATTTACCTGTAGATATGACCTTTGTTGATAAGGATGATAAGGTTAAATATTTTTCTCAAGGAGCTGAAAGAATATTTATTAGGAATCGTTCTATTTTAAATAGGGATGTTCGCCTTTGTCATCCTCCTGCAAGTTCTCATATTGTTGAGAAGATTATTGATGACTTTAAGAGTGGAAGAAAATCAAGAGCTCCATTTTGGATAAAAATGGGAGATAAACTAATTTATATAGAGTATTTTGCTTTAAGAAATGAGAAAGGGGAATATCTTGGCACATTGGAAGTTTCGCATGATGTTCAACCTTATCGTAACCTCGAAGGGGAACAAAGAATTTTATCATACTCAAAATAAGATATTCTATGGAAAATAAATTAATTATTAGTCCAAAGACTAAGGTTTTACAATTGATAGAAACCTATCCAGAACTTGAAGATGTATTGATTGAGTTTGTTCCTGCCTTTAAGAAATTGAAAAATCCTTTGCTAAGAAAGACTGTTGCAAAAATTGCAACCCTTCAGCAAGCTTCTGCAATAGGTAATGTTAAGATTGAAGAATTGATTAATACTCTTAGAAAAGCTGTTGGAGAGGATTTGATAAGTATTGAGGATAATGAAAACTATAATACTATTAAACCAGAATGGTTTGAAGAGAGCAAAATCCTTCATTCAATTGATATTAGAGAAATTCTAAATAGGGGTGAGCAACCTGTTAACCAAGTGATAACAGAATTATCCAATCTACCAAAAGGAGAAATATACAAGGTAATTTCACCTTTTATCCCTGCTCCTCTAATAGATAAAGCCAGCAGTTTAGAAATTAAGCATTGGATAAATAAAAAAGAAGAAGAACTTTTTGAGGTTTATTTTATTAGATAATTTTCTTTTTCCTTAGTATTTTGAAGGTGAATTTCTGATTTCTTTTGAGAGAAAATTAAAACCTTGTTTCAGTAAAATAAAACGAAGAAAGAAAAAATTAAAACTTCGTTTCAGTAAATTAAAACAAGGTTTCAGTAAAATAGAATAAAGAGTTAGAAATAATAATACTTTTCTATCTGAAAAGTCTTTTGAATAAATAGACTTAAGATATAAATTAAAAAAGATGCCGACTTTATTGAAAAAGTCAGCATCTTTATTATAAAAGTCAGCTTATATTTTTATTTATCCTTGATATATTTTCAAATAAACTAAGGATAATTATTTAAGGATAAGTTTTTCTGTTCTTTGACTCTTATCTGTTGTTATATTAATGAAATATACTCCTTTGCTGTAATTACTTAAATCAATTTGAGTTTCGTATCCATTATTTACATTTTCTTCTATCTTTTGCAAAACTCGTCCACTTACATCTGTAATCCTAATTATTATATTTCCATATACATTTTCAATTTTTATATTGGATACAGAGCTTGTTGGGTTAGGATATATAATAATTGATATTTCTTTTCCTTCAACTTCAATCAGTCCTAATGTATTAAATGTTTCGATTAAGCCATAAGTTACTCCTGAAGCAGTTGTGGCTCTTGCTTTAAATTGATAAGATTGTTCGGGAATTAAGTTTATCAGGTCGTAAGTAATAGCATCTCCATTCAATGTTGCAGACACTTCTTCCCACTGACTTGCGTTTGTTTGTTTCCATTCAAATCCTTGAGCTAAAATTGGCTCTGTCCCAGCTGTAATATTTCCACTTAAGGTAGCTGTAGTTCCAGAAGTTGGAGTTCCTGGGTTTGTAATAACAGTTGGAGGAGTGATTGCAAGGGTTGTAAAGCTTTGTATTGATCCATAAACTGTTCCAGAAGCAGTTATTGCATAAGCTCTATATTCATAAGTTGAACTATGCAATAGTTCTGATAGATTATAGGTTATAGAATTTCCATTTAAGTCTGTTGCTATTGTTGTCCATGTGCTTGAAGTTACAAGTTTATATTCAAAACCTTGAGAAGTTATTGTTTCACTTCCTGCGATAATTGTTCCGTTTAATGTCAATGAATAATCAGTAACATTTGTAGTTTCGTTAGTAATAACTGTTGGAGGAACAATAGGAGTTGTGAAAGATTTAGTTTCTCCATAGAACAATCCAGACATATTACTTACAAATGCTTTGTATTGATATGTTGAATTTGGGTCTAAATTAATAATTGTATTGGAGAAAGAAGGATTATTTGTTGTTTGATATATTGTTATCCAAGTGCTTGAATTACTTTTTTTGTATTGGAAACCACTTGTTAGTATTGAATATGTTCCTTGAGTGTATGTTCCATAAAGAATTGCTGATGTTTGATTGCTTAGTGTTGATGAGTCTGTTGAAACAATTGGAGATATTAATGGTAGAGTTGTAAATGTATCTATTGCTGATTCATAAGTGTTAGTTTGTGTTGTAATATAAGATTTAACATAGTAGGTTGTGTTTGGATTCAAATTGTTAACGTTGGCATTAAATGGAGATATTGTGCTTGAATTTTGTAATGTAGTCCAGTTTGCATCATTCAGAGATTTATATTTGAAACCTTTTGAACTTATTGTTTGAGCTCCTTGTGTGCAAGAAGCGTTAAAGGTTGCTGAGTTATGAGTTATATTGGTAGTTGAATTATAAGATATTGTTGGAGTAGTGATTGCAGTTTGTGTAATTGAAATATCATCAATATAAATATTGTAGCCATATCCTGAAATTGCTTTAAAGATCAGGTAATTATAACCTGTGGTTGAAGCAGGAAGACTGCAAGTGTAATTATACCAACCATCACTGCTAATTGAAGGAGTTGCTGTTCGGTCGTTTGAAATAAAGCCAATTAAGGTTGCTGAATTAAGGGATTGGGTTGAACTTATGTATATCTCAATTCCTTCTTGTTGATCGGAGTAAGTGCCATTTGTTCTGTAAATCCAGAAGTTTAAATTATAAGAATTATTGCTATTGAAATTTATTTTTGGAGTAAAGAGAGCTGTCCAATTATTAGCGGAAATACCAAAAGAATTATATCTTAACATTTTGGTTCCACTATGTGGAGTGCAGCTTGGTGAAGCTCCATAAGTAACAACAGTAAAAATATTGTTGTCAGAAGAGGTTTGATTCCAACAAGTAAATGAAGCATCAAAAGTTTCAGTGAAAGGAGGGTTTATTATTAATCCACAATCTGTAGAGAATGTTTCAATTGGACTATATATTGTACCAAATGATGTTGTAACATAAATTCTATATTCGTAAGTTGTATTGACTAATAAATTATTTAATATTAGTTGAAGAGGATTATTTGTAACAGCTTGTTGAGTGAAATTAGTAGTTCCCAAAACTCTGTATTCAAAACCCTTTGAAGTAATACCAGAACCTGTTACGTTTCCATTTAAAGTTGCTGTTGTTGTTGTTATATTTGTTGGAGGTAAAATAGCTATAGTAGGAGTATTATTAACATAAGAAAAAGTAATAACAGAATCAGCTCCATAAGCAATGCCAATTAATGATTTTCCTGTAGGTGTTCCATTTTTTAAAGTTGAGTTAATAAAGGTTGTTTGATTTGTTGAGCCAGGAAAGGTTGTGCTTGTGGAGTTAATATTTGTTGAGTCGCCGGAAGCAGGAACAATAAAGTATCCTCTATCATAAGGGTCTACATTAATATCATTTATTCCAGAAGTTAGCCAAGGATTAATTAAATTATTGTCTCCTTGAAATACAAGCATACCTTTTGCTGGAATGTAGGCATCCCATTTCTTTTTATTTCTATGTTCAAACATAAAAAATTCGTTTGTGCTCAAAACAACTTTATATGCTTTATTGCTATCTGAAATTGCTGGTAGAGTACAATTGGAAGTACTTGCAGTTAAGGTAATAGGAGTTAACCATCCTAACATTTGTCTTTCCAAAGCTGAAAGATAAGGAGGAGTTTTGGAAGAATTATTATAACTTCCACCTGCCATTAAATCCCAACTACTCAAGTGTATTGCTTGACCTCCTGAACCTTCATAGTCGGTATCGTAGAAATCTGGTAAACCCAAAACATGTCCCATCTCATGACAAATTGTTCCAATTCCATCAACTGAGGTTGTTGTTCTTAGTTCATTTGAGCAAGAGTATCTATATGCATATACTCCATCGAAGTTTGGAGTGGTTGGAAGAGTCCAGCTATGAGCCCAAATAGCATCGGTTCCTCCGCCATTATGTTGTCCTCTTCCAGCATAAATGACATGAATCATATCAACATATCCATCATTATCATTGTCAAAATTTGCAAAATTAACATCTTGATTTGCTAAAGAACATGCCTCTGCGACCATTTCTCTTGGAAGAGTATCGTGCCACGCTTCAGATTCAGCTCCATAATAGGCTTGATTATGACTTAGTGTATATGGTCCAACAACAGTGAAATTAGCATTTAGAGCACCCATAGAATTATCATAAAAATAATCTTTAACACTTCCTGTTGCTCCATTTGTTGTGTAGTTTGCTTGAGATATTTGGTTTTGCATTGTTGTTGCATTAGCAGAGTTAAAAGGAATATCTGAGAAGCCAACTAATATTACTAAAAAGTTAGGTGTTCCAGTAGTTGGAGTGTTATTTCGAGAATTACTGGAATATCTTTGAGCTCTGTTTTGCTCAAAACGTTCTATTTGTGATGAATTATAGAATAATCCTTTCTTAATTGAGCTAAGAAAAATATTATCTTCAATTGTTCTGTATTGATAATCATATGCTAAAACATTTGATTTAACCATTCTCCCTTCTTGATTAATAATAGCATAAACAATATCTCCATTGCTATTTTCTAATAATGTATAACCATCTAAGGATGTTGCCCAAGAGATAAATTCATCCCCATTTAAGGTATAGGATATGATTTTCCCATTAGATTGTTTCTTTGAAAGAATTTGAGTGTTATCTGCAGGAGCTCCAATTGTAATATAATTGAATGCTGTTAGGAATAAAATTATGCTGAATAATGATTTTACTAATTTCATTTTTTATGTTCTTAAAGTTTAAATATTTTGGCAAAGATAATATATTCTCTGAATTGTTAATAAAAGTCCTTATTTTACCATAAGTTTTTGAGTTTTATTTATTGTAGAATTGATAATATTGATAAAATAAACACCTTTAGAAAGTGTTGAACAATCAATCTTTTGGATAATTTTTGAATTAATTGGATTAGCAACAAGTGAGTTGATAATTCTGCCTTGAATATCAGAAATAATAATTTTTGTTTCATCTGAAATTCCTTCAATAATAAGATTTGTTATATTGGTTGTTGGATTTGGGTAGAGTTGCATAATTAATGAATTGTTCTCAATAGAATTAATCCCTAAGTTTTGATTCAAAAATGTATCAATTACAGAGTATGTGATTCCTTCTGTTTGAGTTTCAATAAATGCTCTTACATTATATAGAGTGTTTTGAAGCAGGTTTGTTAGAGAGGATGAAAAATGAGCGTCATTTGTTTGTGAAAAAATAGTATCCCATGTTGTAGATGTGTTGGTTTTATATTCAAATCCTTTAGATAGAATTTCATCTGTTCCGTTAATATAAGTTCCGTAAAATGTTGTTGAAGATGACATAGAAATAGAATCAATAAATACCATAGGAGGGATTTGACTTAGAGATTGAGTTATGGATATATCATCAATAAAAATATTATAACCATAGTCAGATATTGTTTTTATTATGAAATATCTATTCCCATAAGTACCAGTTGGTAGGTTATAAGAATAATTATACCAACCATCTTGTGATTCGATAGGTGGAGTAGTTCTATCAGTTGAAATAAAACCTAAAAGTGTTGCTCCATTCAAATCATTATTTGAGTTAATATAAACTTCAACTCCTTCGTTTGGACTTGAATAAGAACCGAAATTTCTGTAAATCCAAAAACTGAATTGATGATATTGATGTGGTATATTAATTTCGGGAGTAGAGATTGTAGCCCAACTTCCACTACTTAAGTAAGCTGAACCATATTTAAGCATTCTATTTCCACTATGAGGAAAGCAATTTGGAACAGTACCAGCATTTACAATACTGATAAAATTATTATTAGAAGAATATTGCTGCCAACAAGGAAGGGTTGCAACTTCAAATCCATTATTAAATGGTAAAGACAAATTGTTTAAACAAATAGTATTAAATTCTATTATAGAAGTATAGTAAGTGATAGAATCTTTTATAGCAAATACTCTGTATTCATAAGTTGTGCCAGGAAGTAAATTAGTTAAATTGAATATCATATAAGGGGAACTAATTATTTGTGATGTATATGAAGAATTTCCGGCCATTCTATACTCAAATCCATAAGTTGTAATATCTGTTCCAATTGCAGAACCATTTAATGTTGCAGAATTAGTAGTTATATTTGTTGGAGAGATAATAGTTATATTTGGGAAGTTATTATTTAAATTAAAGGTAATTGAAGAATCTGAAGCATAAACTATGTTTGATAAACTAACTCCAGTAGGATTTCCATTTTTATGATTGATATTTGATAGATAGTTAATGTTTTTACTACCAGGGAAAGTTGTTGAGTCGGAATTGATATCGGTTGAATCTCCAGCAGATGGAATAATAAATAAACCTCTATTTAATGGATTTGTGTTTATTGCATTATTTCTACCTATTATCCAATTATCAATTAATGTTTGATCACCATGATAAACAAGCATTCCTTTACCAGGAGTATATTCATCCCATTTTTTCTTATTTCTATGTTCAAATATTAGGAATTCGTTATCTTGAAGGTTAATTCTATAAGCCATATTGCTATCAGAAATGGCAGATAATACACAATTTGTAGTATCATCATTAATAAGAATTGGATTAATCCAACCTAATAATTTCCTTTCAACAGTAGATAGATAAGGTGGAGTTATACAATTATTATTATAGGAACCAGAAGACATTAAATCCCAATTTTCTACTTCTATAGCATTACCGCCAGAACCAGAATAATCAGTGTCATAAAAATCAGGTAATCCTAAAACATGTCCCATCTCATGACAAATAGGACCTATTCCATCACAATTTAATGTATCTAATAATTCTGATGAACAAGAATACTTATTTAATAGTACATTATCTAAGATAGTGTTAGGTGGCAATACCCAACTATGAGGCCAAATTGCATTTGCTCCTCCTCCAGTATGTTCCCCTTGTCCTGCATAAATTATATGAATCATATCAACAATACCATCAGAATCATTGTCAAAGTCCTGAAAGTTTATATCATTATTAGCTAAAACACAAGCATCATAAATCATCATTTGAGGTAATAAATCTGTCCCATAAGTATCATTAGCGCCATAGTAAGCTTGATCGTGAGGTAGAGTATAAGGACCAACTACTGTGAAATTTGCATTTAGATTCCCCATTGAATTATCAAAGAAATAATCTTTGACACTGCCTGTTCTATTGTTCGCAGTATAATTTGCAACCCTAACTTGGTCTTTCATTATAGGTATATTTGCAGTATCAAATGTAATATCTGTATAGTTTACTAAAATAACAAGAAAATTTGGTGTTCCTGTTGTTGGAACTCTTTCAACTATTTTATTACTATTTCTTTCATTTCTTTTTAGTTTTATTCTCTCTAATTGATTTTCGCTGTAAAACAATCCTCGTTCAATTGATAAAAGAAATGTATTGTCTTCAACTGTTCTTTCTATATTGTTTGCAGCCAAAACATCAGAAGGCACTAATTCTTCTTCTCTATTTTTTATTGCATAAACTAAATCTCCTTTATTATTATTTAATAATGTATATCCATCTAATGATGTTGCCCAAGAGATAAATTCATCACCATTTAAGGTGTATGAAATAATCTTACCATTAGACTGTTTCTTCGTCAATACTTTAGTATTATCTGCAGGAATTGCAAAAAGAGAATTACATACAAATGTAATAATAATTAAAAGGCTAAAAAATTTGTTTGCTGATTTCATTTTAATAGTTTTTTGAAATGTTATTGCAAAGGTAGTGTTTTTCTCAAAAAAACAAAATAATATATTAATAGTTTAAATGATTAAGAAACATATTGATTGTGTTTAATTATAGAATTAATAAGAATGATAACTCAAACCAACAAAAAAAGGAGCTGAAATTATTCAACTCCTTTTCCTTACTAGAAAAAATCTAATTCAAAAAATTATCTTTTAATAAGTTTTTGAGTAGAAGCTTTTCCGCCTTTTACTATTTGAATCATATACATACCATTATTTAGGTTGTCAATTGAAATAGTTTCGTTAGAAGATTTAACAGATTTTGTAATCAAAGTTCTTCCTAACATATCAAGAATTCTAACTTCTGAACCATTAGCATCAGAAATTGTTACGAAATCATTAGCAGGATTTGGATAAACTCCAAAAGAAACATTGTTTTCAACTTCATTTAATGATAAAGCATTTCCTAAGATTTTTACGTTGTCAACCATTCCAATGAAAGCGTCGTTTGAAGTAAGTCTGAAAGCAACTCTAACAGTTCCTGTGAAAGCAGATAAATCAATAGTCTTACCTTCTTCGAAAGCAGGGACAACAGCAACAGATTCTAAAGTTGTGAAGTCAGCAGGTTGAACACCTCCATTAGATATTTTAATTTCCATTGATTCAGGATAGTTTGGATCTATAGAAGCATAATCAAATTGTAGGAAGTTATTACCTTGAAGATTAATTCTACTTGTAATTAACCATCTGTCAGCTTGACCTGCAGGAGAAAACCATGATGGAGCAATTGCTGCATAATCGCCTTCTTGCATTTCAGCTACTTCCCATCCTGCGTTAGTAGGGAATAAAGCATTAATATTAACATCTGGAGTATTTCCATCAATATTTAATGTAGTCCAATCAGCTGGAAGAACTCCAGAGTTGAAATCATAAGTAAGAGAAGCATTAGGAATACAAGCTGTAGTTGCAGAAACTGAATCGTTTGTGTTATTTTGGTCTAATGTCCAATTGTTAACAACACTTACTGTGTAGGTTTCTCCTATAGTTGACATATCAGCTGTAAATGTTGCTGTTGTTGTTGCACCAGGAGCTAATGTAGGAATAGTTGTATTTAATGAAGTGCTATTAACAAGGCATAATAAAGGAATATTGTCAGCTGTATTTGTTCCAAGGTTAGATACAGTAACTGTAATAGTTTCAGCATTTGTTAGAATACCTTGAGCAGGAACAACAAGATTGCTTAGAGCAACATCGTTGGGAGCAACCATTGTAATAGTTGTAGCGTCGTTAGAACCAGCCAATGCAACAGTAAATGTGTATTCTACTCCATCCAAAAAAGTAAAGTTGTCTGCTCTTGAATTTGCACCGCCAGCAATCCATATTCTATCTGCAGGAGTTGGGTTGGTAATACAATAGTCATAAGTTCCAGCAGGAATTTCAATAGTAACAGTACTATTCATAACAATATTAGTCGAAGTCATTGCTCCATCTGCATTGGTAGGAATTTTCCATTCAAATTCAGCATAAGTTGCTGCAGGAGCATCGCCTGATGCAGTAAGAGGTCCAGTTGTTGGAATAGTTGTTCCATAAGCTGTAGCATTAGAGTCAATTAGCATTTGATATCCAGAGCCATCTCCCCAAACATCACCAGCAGTTAAAGTAACTCTTGCATAACCTGCAGGAACAGGAGTTTTAATCCCATTTACAGAGTTATAAGTTGTAGGAATGTGATTTGGATTAACCACTTGTTTTAGTCCTGAGTTAGCAGAAGCTTTTCTCAATTGACTTACATTAACATTTTGTGCATTTACAATAGCAAAGCACATAATTAATGATAGAAAAAATAAAGTTTTTTTCATGATTTTAATTTGTTTTGTACATCTATGTTCTTGTAAAACATAGATGTTGATTAGTAAATTATTTTGTTTTTAATTTTTTTCAAACTCAAACACGAGGCAAATATAATATTTTTTTATTTAAGTGCAATCCTTCTTGAGAAATTATTTGTTTTCATTGTTGGATTGAAAATTGAATTATGCATTCTTTATCTTTTTTAAGTGTGCTTTAAGAGGTCTTTCAAATTAATACTTTCTAATCTTTTTGAATAATAATTATGCTAACAAAACAGAGTATATTATTTTCTCTTTAAGGGATTTTCTTATTTTGTTGCATAAATATTGATTATTTTATCTTCAAATAAAAAAAATAATGTACATTTGCAGCTTAAAATTATAGTTTAAAAATTAATAATTCAACAAAGAAAAAAATGAAAAAAATTACACTTTTTATCCTTACTTTAGGATTAACAATGGGAGCTATGGCTCAAGTTAAAGATGGAAGTACATTAACTCCATTAAAAGTTAACACAACTATTAATCAAGCAAAAGATTACACTTTGTATCCAAACAGCTTTAATAATTTTGCACTTACAGTAGATAGTGCAATGTTATATTTTTCTAACGCTCAACAAATATGGACAGGTGTTTCAGGTACTAACTCTTATGGAGATATTGCTTATGCTCAAGTTTATAATAATGGTTGGAATCTTCCAGTTAAAGGTATTGCTGCTATTATGGGACAATATAATTTAACAGCAAACGGAACTGATGTAACTGCTGCTATACATTCTGCAACTGCTACAACTGTTGGTGCTGAAATTTCAAATGTTTCTTTTAATACTAACACAATTAGCTCACTTGGAGATGCTGGTTTAGCTTTAGCATCATTTACTTTACCTGCAATTCAAAACTTATCTAATTTTGCAGTTGTAATTAATGTTCCAGAATTCCAACTTAATGCAACTGAAGATACTATTATTTCTGACTTCTTATTTGTTGCTACAACTCCAATAGGAAAAGCTTCTGGCGCTAAATCTTTCTCTTATAGCTATGCTGATGAAACAATGACTACAAGAAATTGGATTGCTATTAGTGATCCTAACAACTGGGATGCAGATTTAGATATGATGATTTTCCCTCTTATTAATGGAGCTGGTTTAAATAATGTTGATGTTAATACATTATCTTATGTTTATCCAAACCCTGCAAAAGACCAAGTTACTTTAGCTTCTTCTTTCAATATGGAAAAAGTAGAAATCTTTAATATGTTAGGTCAAAAAGTTTATGAAAATACTTTAAACGGAAACGCAACAACTGTTAACGTTGCTGATTTCAATAACGGAACTTATATCGTTAAGATATTTACTGAAGCTGGTTTAGCAACTAAGAAAATTGTTGTTGAATAAGTTTTAGAATAACTTTATTTACTAAAGTCGCTTCTTAAATAAGGAGCGACTTTTTTTATTATTTATTTTCTCTATCTTTGCAAATTATTTTTGATTAAAATTGTAAATAATGATTGATTTATTGATTAAACTTTCGGTTAAAAAAGCCCTTTCTTCTCTTTTCTCTATTGAAATTGAAGAAAAAGATATATTGATTAGTCCTACCAAGAAAGAATTTATTGGTGATTTTACTTTAGTTGTTTTCCCTTTTGTTAAGCAAGCTAAACTCTCTCCTGAGGTTTTGGCAAACAAAATAGGGGAGTTTGTTTCGGAAGATTGCAAAGATGAGAATAATGAAAAGGTTCTTAAAGGATTTAACGTAATTAAGGGTTTCTTAAACTTTGAGGTTTCTTTTGAGTATTGGATTAACTTTATTGATACTTTTAAAAACAAATTTACCTATGGCTACAAATCAATAAGAGATGAAAAGCCTGTTGTTGTTGAATATTCTTCTCCAAATACTAATAAACCTTTACATTTAGGACATATTAGGAATAATCTTTTGGGTTGGAGTGTGGCTGAAATATTAAAAGCTAATGGTTTTGCAGTAAGGAAAGTGAATTTGGTTAATGATAGAGGGATTCATATTTGTAAGTCAATGATTGCTTGGCAACTTTTTGGCAATGGTGAAACGCCTGATAGTTCTGGACTAAAAGGAGATCATTTGGTTGGGAAGTATTATGTTTTGTTTGATAAGCATTACAAGAAAGAAATTGAAGAAATGCTTGCTAATGGCATTGAAAAGGAAACTGCTGAAAAGACTGCTCCAATTCTAATTAAGGCTCAAGAACTTTTAAGAAAATGGGAAGCAAAGGATAAAGAAACCATTGACTTGTGGGAAAAGATGAATGGTTGGGTTTATAAAGGCTTTGATGAAACTTATTATAGAATGGGTGTTGATTTTGATAAAGTTTATCACGAATCTAACACTTATCTTTTGGGAAAGGACATAGTTAAGGATGGTTTAGAAAAGGATGTTCTTTACAAAAGAGAGGATGGTTCTGTTTGGTGCAATTTGACAAATGATGGATTGGACGAAAAACTCTTACAAAGAGCCGATGGAACTTCTGTTTATATGACTCAAGATTTGGGAACTGCTGTTTTGAGACACGAAGATTTTAATTCCGATAAATTACTCTATGTTGTGGGCAATGAACAAAACTACCATTTTAATGTTCTTAAGCTTGTTCTTCAAAAATTAGGCTACAAATGGGCTGAAAACATCTATCATTTATCCTATGGTATGGTTGAATTGCCTGAGGGTAAGATGAAATCACGTGAAGGAACTGTTGTGGATGCTGATGATTTGATTGATGAGATGATAAATACTGCAAAGCAACAAACAATGGAGCACGGAAAGATAGATAATTTCACTTCCGAAGAGGCTGAAAAGCTTTACTATATGTTAGCTATGGGTGCATTGAAGTATTTTATTTTAAAAGTTGACCCTTCAAAGAATATGACTTTCAATCCAAAAGATTCAATTGACTTTAATGGCAACACAGGACCATTTATTCAATATACTCATGCTCGTATTCGTTCCATCTTAAGAAAGGCTCAAGAGGAGAAAAACATTAGTCTTGATACTCTTAGATTAGATTCTTCTTTGGAAATGAATCAAAAAGAACTTGATGTAGTAAGAATTCTATATTCTTTCCCAAACATTGTTGAACTCTCAGCACAAACATTTTCTCCTGCACTTATTGCAAATTATGTTTATGATTTGGCAAAGAGCTTTAATGCCTTCTATCAAGACACAACAATTTTAAAAGAAGAAAATCAGGATATTTTAAGAATGAGAGTTGCATTAAGTGCTTTTGTTGGAAATACAATTAAATCTTCAATGGCACTATTAGGAATTAAGGTTCCCGAAAGAATGTAAAACTTTCTGCTTTTAAAATTCTATTCTTTTTTCCTTTTTGCTCTCATAGCAAAGACAAAGGATAAAAATAAATAATCTTTATATAAATCTCTCAAAGCCTTATTCTAATCAAGTATAATAAGGCTTTGAACTATTTATACTTGACTTTGATGTCGAATTCATGCCATGAATTAGTCGGAATCATGCCATGAATTGGAGGAAATCATGGCATGAATTCGAGTAAATCATGCCATGATTCTGAGATTAACTCCTTATTAAAATAGTTTTTTCCTTTGTTTTGTTAGATTAAAACAAGATTTGAGGAGTTTTATATCAAGTTTTTTCTAAATTATAATTGAACTATAAAGAATCTTTTTATATCTTTGCCTTATTAAATTAAGATATTAAGGTAATGGGAGATATTTATGGTGAATCAAATCCAGAAGAAGTAAGTTGTATTGATTCTCTTAGCGAAGAGGGAAATGAATTAATACTCTTCAACGATAATATTCACACATTTGAATATGTTATTGATTGTCTGGTTGCAATTTGCTCTTTGAGTTATGAACAAGCTTCTAATTGCGCCTACATTGTTGACAGAAAAGGTTTATGCACTGTTAAGCATGGAAGTTATGATGAGCTGTTAGTTATGTATCATGCCTTAGTGGAAAAAGATTTAAAAGTAGAAATTAGATAAAAAAAACTGTTTATGGATTTATTCTTTATTTTATTATTCCTTATTGGAGGATTAGTGTTAATTATTTTAGAAATTATTGCAATACCAGGGACAACAGTTGCAGGAATTTCGGGTTTGGCAATGATTGTTTATGGTGTTTTTAGAGTTTATGCAGAATATGGAACAACATGGGGAACAATTTCTTTGTTTGTTACCTTAATTATTTGTGCAATACTTCTTATTTATTCCTTAAGAGCCAAAACATGGAAGAGGTTTGCCTTAGATAAATCAATTGACAGTAAGGCAAACGACATCAAACACGAAGATTTTAAGGTAGGAGACAAAGGTAAAACAATTACTCGTTTGGCTTCAGCAGGAACTGTTGAAATTAATTCTCAAAGAATTGAAGCTTTCACAACTTCTTCCTTCCTTGACCCAAATACAGAGATTGAAATAGAAAGAATTGAAGGAAGTAAGATATTTGTACGCCCAATTTAGTCAATTTTAATTTATTGGTTTTTAGAGCATTTGATTTTTTGATGCGTTTTTTTTAATTTTTTAGGTTACAATTTAGACAAAAATGGTGTTATAGTAGGTAAGTAAGAAAGTAGAATTCTTTTTTTAATAAACAATTAAACCTTTCAGATGAAGAAAAAATTATTATTTATTTTATTTTTCTTCTTTAGCACTATAGCTCTCAATGCACAGTCATTTAACATGACTGTAACGGGGCATCAAGAGCAAACATCAAGTAATTGTACAATTTACGACGATGGAGGAGCAAGTGGCAATTATAATGGTCACTGCAACTCTTCTTTTACTGTTGTTGCAAATAATAATAGTAACTATTTCTATATAACAGGAACCTATAATTTGGAAGGTTGTTCTAAAGCAAAACTAACCATTAATGATGGTGGAACAATGTCACAAATTCAACTTGGTTCATATTGTAATAGTGGTACAATTAATATATGTTCTAATAGTCCAAGAGTTACTTTCCGTTTTGAAACAGACTCTGATACTCCATTGTCTGGTTTTGTTATTAATTGCCTTGAAGCTTCTTGTCCAAGACCAACAAGTTTTTATACATCAGATGTTTCAATAACTTCAGCAACATTAAATTGGACAGGAACCTCAACCACCACCAATTGGATTATAGAATGTACAACCAATAATATGCCTAATGGTCAAAATACTTTTTCATCCAATTCAAATTCCGTAACCCTTAATGGATTAGAACCTTTTACTGATTATTGTTTTAGGATTCGTTCCGATTGTCTACCAATAACTGCATGTTCTTATATGTTTGTTTGCTTTAAAACTCTTTGTCCATGTCCACCTGCTGGAGGACTAAGAGCTGAAAAGCTTGATTCTCTAACCATAAGAGCCGATTGGGTAGAAATTGATCCAAATACTCTTTGGATAGTTACTCTTAGCCCTGTAAATGGACCTTCAATAACAATAGAAACAAATAATCCATATTATATTTTTCAAAATCTACCAGAAAATTATCCATGCTATACAATTACTATTTCAAGTAGATGTGCAGGATTTGATGTTATCTGTAATTATACTTCCATTTCTATTCCTTGTCCTCCACCTCCAGTTTTTGAATGCAATTGTCCTAAAGCCATAGTTCCACAAGTTACAAATGTTACTAATAATTCGGTAGATATTTCTTGGGTTGCTTTCGCTTCACCAGGATGGATTGTTGAGTATTATCCTGTAGATGATATTGGAAATAGAAGAATAGACACTGTTCATACAAATTCTATTAGTGTAAATAATCTTGAATTTGCAACATTATATATATTCAATATTCATTCCTATTGCGATAATTTTGATTTTCGCTGCTGTTCATCCGTTTCAGCTTTTACTTATGGAGATAAATGTTTTGATTTTTTAGATTTAAGATGACCTAATTGCACAACAACTTATGGTAACTATTATTATCCAGACGAAAGAACAGGTTTACTTGATTATGGATATTATAATATTCGAAGCAGACATACAATACATAAAGATACTTCCGAGAGAGACCCAAGAACAAATAGTTTACTTCAAACCATACCTCTTGGAGAACCTGCATCTGTTAGATTAGGCAATTGGGAAGTTGGAGCAGAAGCAGAAAGTATAACCTATCAATATTATATTGATACTAATAATTTTGACTTAATGATTCTCAAATATGCTATTGTTCTTCAAGACCCAAATCACACTGTTAGTAATCAACCTCGCTTTACACTTGCAATTTTAGGAGAAAGTGGAAGAATAGAGGATGATTTGTGTGGATATACAAATTTTTATGCAAGTGGTGAATTGGGGTGGAATAGTGCAACAACTTCTTTTGGAAATGTTATTTGGAAGGATTGGACAACAATGGGAGTTGACCTTGCACAATATCATGGGCAAAGAATAGCAATTAAACTAACAACTTATGATTGTGAAGAAGGAGGACATTTTGGTTATGCCTATTTTACTTTAAATTGTGAGAGAAAAGATGATATTCAAAGTACTTGTGGAAATGTTGATTCAACAACTCTAACTGCTCCAAATGGTTTCTATTATAAGTGGTATAAGGAAGGAGAGGAAACAAACATAATTTCAACCCAAAGACAAATTACTGTTTTGGTTGATAATACTACTTTTTATTGCAAATGTATTTCCAAAGAAAGTGAATATTGCTATGTGTTGATGAAATTCGTTGCTGAAAGGCTTTATCCTTTTGCTCAATTCTCCTATAGTGTTAATAGTTGTACTCGAGAAGTAACATTTATTAATACAAGCATTATTTCAAATAGTGAAACATATCCAAATGGATATAAACATATTGATTCAATCCAATGGATATTTCATAATGATAGCATATCAACCCTTGATACAGTAAGATTTACTTATGATAGTCTTGGTATATACCAAGTTAAACTTATTGCAAGTATGAATAATGGAGACTGTGTTGATACTGTTATTCAAAACATAGTTATAGAACCATTTTATATTGACACCATTAGGGCTGAAATTTGCTCTGGAGAAATATATAATCATAATGGATTTGAAGAATCGGAACAAGGAATTTATACCAATAGATTTGTTACTGAAGAAGGGTGCGATAGTGTTGTTGTTCTTAATTTAAAAGTTTGGGAAATATATAATCAAATCATATACGACACAATGTGTGAAGGAGGAATATATAACTCCTATGGATTTAGCTGTACAAAACCTGATGTTTATGTACAAAACTTAGAATCTATTCATAGTTGCGATAGCATAATTACACTTTATTTGAGCGAGAAACAGCTGTATGAAGATTTTTCTGTAATTGAAGATAAGTATATTGAAGCGGAAGACTATCCAATAATTATTGATGCTACTTGCGAAAGTTGTTTGGCATATTTTTGGAATACAGGCTCAACAAATCCTATTATTCATATTACCTATCCTGGTAGTTATTATTTGTCAATCTATACTGACTGTGGAACAATTTATGATTCCGTTTTGGTTGTCTCTCCAGAAATCCCATTATTCTTACCAAATTCATTCACTCCTTTATTAGATAAAAATAATACTTTCTTCCCAATTTATGCTAATCAAGATAAGGTTACAATAGAGTTATTTGAAATATATAATCGTTGGGGAGATAGAATTTATTCCTCCACTTCAATTCCTTGGGATGGCAAATATCAAAACAACGTAGTTTCTGCAGGAGTTTATGTTTGGCACTTGGTTTATAAAACAAAATACTCTGGAGATACCACCTACAAAAAATCAGGTTATATTCATTTAATCAGATAAAAAGTTAAGCCTCCCAAAGGATATTTATAAAAATTCATTGGTCAATTCAATTTTAATCTTATTTATTTTTGAAAATAAAGAGAAACTTTATATCTTTGCCCTTTGTAAAGCAAAATAATTATTAACTATTAAATAAAAATATTATGGCTATTTCAGGAGTAATTCTTGTTGTTGTTGTGTGCATTGTAGCACTTATCGTTTTTCTTTGGTTAGTCCCATTGAATTTATGGTTTCAATGCGTGCTTAATGGAGTTAAAATATCATTAGTACAACTAATTTTTATGCGTTGGAGAAAAGTTCCGCCAACAATTATTGTAAATGCGATGATTAATTCCAAAAAAGCAGGATTAGATTTAAGTTCTGACCTTTTGGAAGCTCATTATCTTGCAGGAGGACACGTTCAAAGAGTTGTAAATGCACTAATTTCTGCTGATAAAGCAAACATAAATCTTGATTTTAAATCTGCAACAGCAATTGACTTGGCAGGTAGAGATGTTTTTGAAGCAGTTCAAATGTCAGTTAATCCAAAAGTTCTTGACACTCCATCTGTAGCTGCAGTGGCAAGTAATGGTATTCAATTAATTGTTAAGGCAAGAGTTACTGTTAGAGCAAATATTCGTCAATTGGTTGGAGGAGCAGGAGAAGAAACAATTTTGGCTCGTGTTGGTGAAGGAATTGTAACATCAATTGGTTCTGCAGCATCTCATGCATTTGTTTTGGAAAATCCAGATTCAATATCAAAACTTGTTCTTTCAAAAGGTTTGGATACAGGAACAGCTTTTGAAATTCTATCTATTGATATAGCAGATATTGATGTAGGTAAGAATATTGGAGCTCAATTACAAATGGATCAAGCTGAAGCTGATAAAAATATTGCACAAGCAAAGGCAGAAGAAAGAAGAGCAATGGCAATTGCAGTAGAACAAGAAATGAAAGCTAAGGCTCAAGAAGCAAGAGCAAAAGTAATTGAAGCTGAGGCAGAAGTTCCTCTTGCAATGGCGGAAGCATTCCGTAATGGAAATCTTGGAATTATGGACTACTACAAAATGAAGAACATTATGGCTGACACCGATATGAGAGAAAGCATATCAAAGCCAGCTAATGTTAAAAATGATAATACAGCTATAAAAAAATAGTAATCAACTAACATTAAGTTTGGGGTTTGAGAGTAAGGTTTATAAATAATCTAATTCTTAAACCCTAATTTTTTAATAACAAAATAAGTGAATAGCAAAGAAATCAACAAAGAAAACTATATAATAATAAAAGGAGCGAGGGTAAATAACTTAAAAAATATAAATGTTGCCATACCTCACAATAAACTTGTAGTAATAACTGGGCTTTCAGGTTCAGGAAAAACCTCTCTTGCTTTTGATACTCTTTTTGCAGAAGGTCAAAGACGTTATGTTGAAAGTCTTTCTTCTTATGCTCGACAATTTTTGGGAAGAATGAATAAACCAGAAGTAGATTCAATTTCTGGAATATCTCCTGCAATTGCCTTAGAACAAAAATCAACCAACAGAAATCCACGTTCAACAGTTGGAACAATTTCAGAAATATATGAATATATAAAACTTCTGTATGCCAAAATTGGAAGAACTTTTTCTCCAATCTCTGGAGAGGAAGTAACACGCGATTCTGTTTCTAATGTTGTTGATAAACTTCTTAACTTGCCAAAAGGAACCGTAGTTTATATTCTTTCTCCAATTAAGCTTAAAGAGGGCGAAACTTTTAAGATGCGATTTGAACTTTTACTTCAGTTGGGTTATGTTAGACTAATGATTGAAGATAAAATTGTTAGAATTGAAGATATTACTGAAGATAAAATTGAAAAGGCAGCTCAAATAAGAATACTTGTTGATAGAATAACTATTGATATAGAATCAGAAGATGTTTATTTAAGACTTTCCGATAGTGTTCACACTGCTTTTTACGAAGGAGATGGAGAATGTATTGTTGTAAAGGATGATGAAACAATGTCTTTCTCCAATAGGTTTGAAAAAGATGGAATTGAGTTTACAAAACCATCGGAGAATTTCTTTGCTTTTAATAATCCTTATGGAGCTTGTCCAAATTGTAGTGGCTCAGGAACAATTGAAGGTATTTCAGAAGATTTAGTAATCACTCAACCCAATCTTTCCGTTTATGAAGGAGTTGTAAACTGTTGGAAAGGCGAAATAATGAAGAAGTTTAAAGATGAGTTTATTGAAAAAGCAAATGGCTTCCCAATACATAGACCCTATAATAAACTTTCTCAGAAGGATAAAGACTATTTATGGAATGGAGATGAAAACGTAGTTGGGATTAATGGTTTCTTTGAAATGCTTGTTAAGGAAAGCTATAAAATTCAATTTAGAGTTATGCTTTCTCGCTATAGGGGTAGAACAGTATGTCCTGATTGCAAAGGAACAAGACTTAGAAAAGATGCTGGTTATGTAAAGATTGATAATAAATCTATTATTGATTTGGTTCTTATGCCTGTTGATGATTTGGCAGGTTTCTTTAAAGAAATAAAACTTAATGATTATGAAAAACAAGTTAGTCAAAGATTAATTGCTGAAATCAATCAAAGATTAGGTTATCTTCAAGATGTTGGATTAGGTTACTTAACTCTAAATCGTCAAAGTTCAACTCTTTCAGGTGGAGAAAGCCAAAGAATAGCACTTGCAACTTCATTGGGCAGTCCTTTGATTGGTTCAATGTATATTTTGGACGAACCTTCCATTGGACTTCACGCAAGAGACACAAATAATTTGATAAATGTACTTCTAAAACTTCGAGATGCAGGAAACAGTGTAATTGTTGTTGAACACGATGAAGAAATTATTAGAGCAGCAGATTACATAATTGATATTGGACCTTTGGCAGGAGTAAATGGAGGAGAAGTAGTTTTTGAAGGAGAGTATAAAGACTTGATTAAAGTAGAAAACTCTCTTACTTCAAAATACATTAATAATGAGCTTACAATTCCTTTGCCTCAAAGAAGAAGAAAATGGAAGGAATCAATAATAATTGAGCATTGCAATGAGAATAATTTAAAAGATATTACTCTACAAATGCCATTAAATACACTAACCGTTGTTTGTGGAGTTAGTGGTTCGGGCAAAACAACTCTAATTAAAAATATATTCTACAACTCAATCTTAATGCATTTGGGAGAAGCAGTTGAGAATGTGCCAAAGGCAGCTTTGCCAACGGGTTCATTATCTATAGTTAAGTCAATTCAATTGATTGACCAAAATCCAATTGGGCGTTCTTCTCGTTCCAATCCTGCAACTTATTTAGGAGCTTTTGATGAAATTCGTAATCTCTTTTCAATGCAACCTTTGGCAAAAAAGAGAGGGTTGAAACCTGGCTATTTTTCTTTCAATGTTGAAGGAGGAAGATGTGAAGAATGTAAGGGAGAAGGAACAATTACTATTCCAATGCAATTTATGGCTGATGTTCTTTTACCTTGTAATGTTTGCAATTCAACTCGCTATAAGGAAGAGGCATTGGAAATTCAATATAGAGGAAAGAGTGTTGCCGATATATTATCTCTAACAATTGAAAAGGCAGTTGAATTCTTTTCAGAAGATAAAGAAAATCCAATAGCAGCTAAAATATCTTCAAAGCTTCAACCCTTAATAAAAGTAGGCTTAGGTTATTTGCAATTAGGTCAAAGCTCCACAACAATTAGTGGAGGAGAGGCTCAAAGAATTAAATTAGCTTACTATTTAACCAAAGGAGTTAATGATAAACCAACAATATTTATTTTTGATGAGCCTTCAACTGGTCTTCATTTTCATGATATAAACAAATTAAATATTGCCTTAGAAGAATTGGTAAACTTTGGACATACTGTAATTGTAATTGAACATCACGCAGATATAATTAAGGTTGCCGATTGGGTTATTGAATTAGGCAAAGAAGGAGGAAATAATGGAGGAGAAATTACCTTTACAGGAACTCCTGAAGACATGGCAAGAGATAACTCAACCCAAACAGGAAAATACATTAAGGATAAATTGAATATCTAATTATTTAAGGATTTCTCTTATTGTGGATTTCCATAAAATCCTTAATGAACACATATTCAATATCTGAATCAGTATATTCTTTACATTGATTCTTTCCTAACATGTTTGGAGTAATAAATGTATTATATTTAAAGTATTTCTCATTAAGAGATGAATATCCTAAAGAATAGCCATGAGCTGTTTTTACAAAAGAATAGTTTCCTCCTTTTTGTTCATTATCATAGATTTCACCATAGTTATTATACATAAAGTAATACTCGTAACTTTTCCTTTGAAAATCAATATTCATTCTCTCTTTGTATCTGTCGAAGAAATGAGGAGTATATTCATGAATAACCATATTTGATGGTAAAAAATCATTTTCTAATAGTAGTTCATTAGTACTGATAACGTAACATATTTCTCCATAAGCATTTGGTCTAACACATATATAACCATAAGTCAAGCAAGTTTTGTGAAGATAAGCAATAACCAACCAATTATTTCTTCTTTTTGTAAAATAGTAATGAAGACCAGCTATTGTTTCTTCTTCTATTTCTTTTTCTTTGTTTTTGTCTTTCTTTTTGACAATTAAATGCTTGTACTTTTTATCTAATCCAAATTTTTTAGAAATAATAGACTCAAAGAAATCTTCAATCAATTCTTTCCTAATTTCCTTTATGGTCATATTCTCTACTAACATAGGTTTAAAATTAATTGTATGTATATATCAGTAGGCAAAGATAGAAATTAATTATATATTTGCAAATTAATTTTGAGTGAAGAAATCCAATCTATAAAATCGTTTAAATGGCAAAAGCAGATAAAACTCAAGTTGGGCAGTTGTTCGATTCAATTTCTGAGCGCTACGACTTCTTAAATCATTTCCTTTCATTCAATATTGATAAAAAATGGAGAAGAAAAACCATAAAGGAATTATCTTCAGGAAAAGATTTAATTTTGGATGTTGCAACAGGAACCTGCGATTTGGCCATTGAAATAATTAATCAACAAAAAGCAAGTCATATAATTGGGATTGACATTTCAAAAGGAATGCTTGAAAAAGGGCAAGAAAAGCTTGATAGGTTAAATCTAACTGAAAAGATAACTCTTAGGCAGGAAGATTGTCATAATTTAAGTTTTGAGGATAATAGTTTTGATGCAGTTGTAGTTGGTTTTGGAGTTAGAAATTTTAGAGACTTGCTTCAAGGGATAAAAGAAATAAATAGAGTTTTGAAACCAAATGGAGAGTTAATTGTTTTGGAGTTTTCAAAGCCTAAGTATTCCTTAATTTCATTTTTCTACAACCTTTACCTCAATCATTTACTTCCTTTAATTGGACGTTTGTTCTCCAAGCATATTTATGCCTACACCTATTTGCCTAATACAATCAATGAATTTGTTTATGGCAAGAAATTTATTGAAAAGCTTGGTGAAGCAGGCTTTCAAAATTCCACCTACAAAGAATTAACCTTTGGAGTTGCAACAATCTATAAAGCAATAAAGTAATAAAACAATAATTTATGATAAGAAAATTACTACTTTTTATATCGCTTAATTTTATTCTATCAAGTCTTTATTCTCAAAACAACACTCCTTCAATTCCTTTTGAGCTATTTTTTGGCAGCAATAGAACAAATGCTCAGCTTAGTTTAAATAAAAACATAAAGGGAAAGTTTAATTTTGCCAATTTAACAGTTGCAGCTGCCGATTATAAGAATACTTTGGCAGAAAATGAGGTAATTATGATGAATACTATCAATTACCAGTTTCACAAAAAAATTAATTTTGGAGCAGGATTAAGATATCATTATAAAAAAGGACTTATTCCCAATTTATCAATGTCTTTTACACACTTCAATCCAACTTGGACTTTTATTTTTAGTCCTTGTTTTGAGCTTTTGCCCAAAAGAGATATTGAATTTGTTGGTATTGTTGAGTTTAAACCAAAACTAACTGATAAATTAAGACTCTATACTCGTCTTCAAGGTCTTTATAATCATAATATAACTGATAATCTCCACGACAGAAGCTATGCTAATTTTCGTTTAGGGCTAAAGATTAATAGAATTGCTTTTGGAGCAGCTGCAAATATTGATTATTACGGACCAAAAAAACTATATAAGGATAATTATGGAGTTTTTTTCAAGATAGATATATAAACAAAAAATTATTGATAAAATGAATTCAATCTTTATTGTTATTCCAGTACTAATATTTTTGATGTTTTGTATTGGATTGGAGTTAAGACTATCCAATTTTAAACTTATTCTGCGTCAACCCTTGTCAATTATTATTGGCTCTTTGGCTCAACTTCTAATTCATCCTCTAATTGCATGGTTAATACTTAGCTTTGTGGATATTCCTAATGAGTTTAAGATAGGAATAATTATCATTGCCTCTTGCCCTGGTGGAGCTTCCTCCAATGCCTTTTCCTATTTGGTGAAAGGAGATGTTGCTCTTTCTGTTGTTCTGACTTCTCTAACAAGCCTTTTGTCAATCTTCACAATACCAATAATTGTTTCAGCATTTATTTATTTTGAAATAGGGGATAATGTTAATTTCAATCTTCCTTTTTTCAAACTTCTAATTCAAAATGTTGTCTTTTTGTTAGTGCCAATCATTATTGGGATGGTTTTAAACCGTTATAGGGAAAATTTTGTAAAGAAAATATCTTTCCTAACTAAGAAACTCCCAATTTATCTTCTTCTTTTGTTGATTACAGTTTTCTTTATTGAAAACAGAGGTGTGATTGTAGATAATTTTTCTCAACTTTCCATAATGATAACCATACTTGTTATATCTGTAATGATTGTAAGTTATCTTATTTCTCTTCTCTTTGGAGTTAAACTTGCTCAGAGAAAAACAATAATTATTGGAGTAGGGATTAAAAATGCAGCTCAAGCTATTTTAATTGCAACAAGTCCAATAATTCTTCATAATCCTAAAATAGGAATACCTGCAGTTTTGTATGCTTTAATTATGAATATTGTTGTTCTGTCTTATGTTGGGTTAAATAAAAAAGAAAGGAAAACAAATGAATAAGATTTTAATTTGGGTAAAGATAACAAGACCTCACACTCTTTTTGCAAGCATAGCCCCAGTTGCCATTGGACTTTTGGCAGTTCCTAAAAGCGTTGATTTGAATTGGATTATTGCCATTGCAACCTTTTTGGGGGCAATCTCAATTCAGGTTTTGTCAAATATGGTTAACGATTTCTACGACTACAAAAAAGGATTAGACAAAAAGGGTAGAGTGGGTTTTAAAAGAGCATTAGCCGAAGGAGAGGTTACCATAAGTCAAATGAAAAGAGGAATTTATATTAACATGTTTATATCAGTTCTTATTGGATTATATTTAATTTATGCTGGAGGAATAATCATTTTGCTTATTGGTTTATTCTCAATTCTTTTTGCCTGGCTTTACACTGCAACCAGCAAATCGTTGAGCTATTTAGGAATTGCCGATATTTTCTGTTTTGTTTTCTTTGGTCCTGTTGCAACACTTGGAACAACCTTCCTTCAAACAAATAGTTTCAGCTTTGATTCAATGTTTTTGGGATTTGTTTGTGGCGCAATATCCACTTGTGTTTTGACTGTAAACAATGTTAGAGATAGAGAAAACGATAAACTTGAAAATAAGAAGACCTTTGTTGTGAGATTTGGAAAAAGAGCAGGGGAGTTGGAATACCTTTTCTTTGTTTGCCTAACTCTTGTCTTTACATTTATAGTTAATGGACTTTCTTTCTCCAATCTTATCTTTGTTGTTGGTATAATTCTCTTTATTCAACTTCTCAAAGCTCAAGGAATGGAGTATAATAAAATGCTTATAAAGACAGGATTAATGAATGTTGTCTTTGTTGTTTTAAGTTTGATAGATTACCTAATTAAATAAAATGTTATGAGTCCTTTTTTTCTTTACCTTTTAATCATAAATATTGTCTCAATATTAGTTTTTGCAATTGACAAAGTGCAAGCTAAAAACCAAAAACAAAGAATTCCAGAAAAAATACTTCATCTTTTGGAAGCATTGGGAGGAGTTTTTGGAACTATTCTAACAATGTATGTAATACATCACAAGTCTTCAAAATGGCAATACTACATTATAACATTCATTATTTTAATAGCTTGGATTTTAGGCTTTCAATATTTTAATATATCCATATTTTAAGAAAACAAAGAACTAAGTTTGTCTATTAAAACTTTAGTTTTAACTTTGCAAAAGAAAGAACAACTAATATGAAGAACATAAAGATAGCAATTTCAGGCGATTTGGGAAGTGGAAAAAGTGTTTTGAGCAAGCAATTGAAAGAAGAATTGGGTTTTGAAATAATTTCAATTGGAGTAATTCAAAGAGAATTGGCTTGGAAATACGGGATGGACGCTTTGGAGTTTAATAAATTTATGGAAACACATCCCGAAATTGATGAGCAATGCGACAATATGGTTGTTAACTATGGCAAAGAAGAGAGAAGCTTAATACTTGACTCACGTTTAGCTTGGTTTTTTATTCCACATTCATTTAAAATTCATCTAACAGTTGATAATAATATAGCTGCAAAAAGAATCTATCAAGACAATATTCGCAAGAATGAAAAATACCTTAACATTGAAGATGCAGCACAAAAACTTTTAGCACGAAAAGACAGCGAAAGAAGAAGATATAAAACCCTTTACAAAGTTGATGTTGAAGATTTAACCAACTATGATTGCGTTGTAGATACCACCAACTCAACCCCAGAAGAAATATTTCAAATAGTATTTAAAGCCTATCAAACTTGGCTTGAAAAATAATACCAAAAATAAATTAAAAGACGTACGTAATTCCATATAGGCATTATTGCTTTGCTCAGCAAGGTTTTTTAGCACGATGGGAGATAATTTTTTTTGAATTAGATTTTTTTAATATTGAAAAGGAGTTGAATGATTTCATCTCTTTTTTTTGTTGGCTTAAGTCATCTTTTTCCTTAATTATAGAAATGAATCTAATCAATTTCTTTCTTAATCATTAAAATTGTTAACATATAATATTTTGTTTTCTAGGCAAAAAGCACTATTTTTGCGATAACAATAAAAAATATTGAGATGAAAACAATAATCAATTTATTTAGCCTTTTAATTATTATCGCATTTGCATATAATTCTGTTTTTGCAATTCCTGCAGATAACACTCACGTTTTTTCAAAGAAGCAATCTAATGGAAAAGTAATCTCATACACCTTAAATGGTGATGAATTTATTTCATGGGCAACATCATTAGATGGATATACATTATTAGAAAAGAATAATGGAGATATTGTTTATGCCGTTTTAAATGAAGAAGGGGAATTAATTAAGTCTGATGTATTGGCATGTGATAGTCAATATAGAACAATAGAAGAAAATATTTTTCTTTGTACAATTAAGAAAGGTTTGTTTTACAATTCATCACAAATTGAATGTTTCAGACAAAACAGAGCTCAAAGATATTCCAGTAACACTCCAAATAATATTCCAACTACTGGAACACCTAATTTTTTAGTAATATTAGTTAGCTTTTCAGATATTCCGTTTAACTCTACAAATGCAACAACAATGCAAAACCAAATATCTCAATCTAACTATACTGCTTCAGGAGCAATAGGTAGTGTGAAAGATTATTTCTTCGATAATTCAATGGGAGTTCTAAATGCTAATTTCACAGTTGTTGGTCCATATACATTAAGTAATAACCAAGCTTACTATGGAGCAGAAACTTATTATGACCATGATATTCGACCAAGAGAAATGGTTGCTGAAGCGTGTTCATTGGCAAATTCGAATGTTAATTTTGCAAATTTTGATAATGATAACGATGGAACAGTAGATATGGTTCACGTTATCTATGCGGGAGGAGGCCAACATGAAGGAGGAGGAACAAATGCAATTTGGCCTCATAGCTGGACTCTTCCTACTCCTACAAGTTTCGATGGAGTTAATGTATATAGATACTCTTGCTCGAATGAACTAACATATTCAAATTCAGTTAGTGGAATTGGAGGCATTTGTCATGAGATGGGACATGTATTTGGATTATCTGACTTTTACGATACAGATTATGGAGGCTCTGGAGGTCAAGCAATACATTTAGACACTTGGGATATAATGGCAATAGGAGGCCAAATTCCTCCATATCTTTCTGCTTTGGAAAGACAAATTTTAGGATGGTTAACTCCTATTAATTTAACCGCAAACACTTCCAATTGTACTCTACCAGCAATTTCGGATAGCAATAAAGCATATAAGGTTGATTTAAGTACAAACGAATTTTTAATGTTTGAACATAGAAATAAAAAGAAATGGGATGCCTATATTCCAGCAAAAGGGATGCTTGTTTTTCATGGGGATAATAATTTAATTAATTCATTGTCAAATAATATTAATGCTAATCCTTATGATAGAGGATACTTTATTATTCCTGCTTCAGGAGATTCTTCAAATATTAATTCCACTAGTACAACATTTCCTGGTTCAACTAATCAAACATCTTTTACAAACTCAGCATTAAAGAATGGGACATTAACCGGAAAAGCATTAGTAAGTATTACTTATGGAGCTGATTCGGTAATTACTTTTTCTTTTATTAATAATGCTCCAATTGTTACTACTAATGTAGCTACAAATATTTCTCAAAATTCTGCAATATTATATGGAACAATTACCGGAGGAAGTGAACTAATAAGTTCTCAAGGCTTCGAATATAAACTATCAAGTGCTTCAACATGGACAACAATAACAACAACAATCAATGGAAATGCAATTTCATATAATATATTAGGCTTGACACCTAACACAGCTTATCAATATAGAGCATATGCAACAACATCTTTAGGAATAGTTTATGGAACATCTCAAAACTTTACAACTCTTGCAGTAGTTCCTCCTACAGTAGTAACAAGTCAAGCAACTGCAATATCACAAAATACTGCAACTCTTAATGGGACACTTACAATTGGAAGTAGTACTGTTATTGTTCAAGGCTTTCAATGGAAACTATCAAGTGCTTCAACATGGACAACAATAATAACAACAATTAATGGAAATTCAATTACTCATAATCTATTAGGCTTAACACCTAACACAGCTTATCAGTATAGAGCATATGCAACAACATCCTTAGGAACAGTTTATGGAACAACTCAAAACTTTACAACTCTTGCAATTGTTCATCCGACAGTTGTTACAAATCCAGCAACATCAATTGCATATACAACAGTTACATTAAATGGAACACTTACCGTTGGAAGTGAAGTAATAATTTCTCAAGGGTTTGAATATAAACTATCAAGTGCTTCAACATGGATAATAGTAAATGCAACAACTAATGGTAATGCAATTACATATAATTTAACTGGTTTATATTCTAATTCTACTTATCAATTTAGAGCTTTTACTACAACAGCTTCAGGAACTGTTTATGGTACAATTAAATCTTTCACAACTCTTGAAATAATCCCACCAACAGTTGTAACAAATTCTGCAACTCCAACTTCTGGAACTACAGCTACTTTAAGTGGAAGTATAACAGCTCAAACAGAAACAATCCTGGATCAAGGATTTAAGTGGAAACAAGCAAGCGCAAGTCAATGGGAAGAAGCTTCTGCAGTATTGAATGGAAATTCTATTACATATGAATTAACAAACTTAATTCCAAATCAATCTTATAAATTTAGAGCATACGCAAGAACTGAATCAGGAGAAACAAATGGTTTAATCAAGACATTTACAACATTAGGACTAATTGAAGTTGAAAGAACAGAAATATCAATTATTATATATCCTAATCCAACAAACTCAGCTTTCAATCTAAAAATTGAAAATGTATATGGAAATATAATAATTAGAATAACTGATGTAAGAGGAAGAGTTTTGCAAAAGATAGAAGAAAATGTAAATAATGGATACGAAACCCAAATTGATTTAAGTAATTACAGTAAAGGAGTATATTTCATAAATATAATAACAGATAAGAGTCAAAGAACAGAAAAACTTATTCTTAAATAATTATCCTTAGTTTTTTCAAAAGTTTATTAAGGATATTTTTAAATAAATCAAGGATAAATAAAAATATAAGTCGACTTCTTCAAAAAAATCGGCTTATATTTTTTATTAAAATTCAATTTATTGAAACCTTGTTTTAATTTACTAACTCTTCGTTTTAATTTTTTCTTTCTTCGTTTCAATTTACTGAAACAAGAATTTATTTTTTCTATTTAATAATAAAGTGCATAATAGCATATTCATGACTGTTGTTTATTCCAAATCTTTTTTGATCAGCTATTCCTAATTCTTTTAATATTATACTCTCTATTTCTTGATATGTTAATCGAGAAAAATATTCTGAAATTTTAGATTAAAAAGCATATAAATTTGGTAGATAAAATAGAATTCGTATTTTTGCGAACTGAAAAGTTTAATTGATATGAATAAAGAAGATTTATCTGAAAAAGATAAGAAGATTGCAAGGTATGCAAAAGCTATTGGTCATCCAATTAGAGTAAAAATATTAGATATGCTTTCTAAGGAATCTTGTTGCTACCATGGAGATATGTCAGAAGTTTTACCTGTGGCTAAAAGCACCTTAAGTCAACATTTAAATGAATTAAAAGATGCTGGACTTATTAAAGGTACCTTTACCCCTCCAACAGTTAAATATTGTATAAATCAAGAAAACTGGAATGAAGCAAAGCTATTATTTACTGAATTATTTACTGAATTAGATAATAAAGAATACTGCTAAAAACAAAACAGATTTTAAAACCCAAAACAAAAATAATATGGACAGACAAAAAATTAAAGAATTAGTAAAAGAGAAATATTCAGAAATAGCATTGCAAGAAACAGAAACATCATGTTGTAGTTCTGGGTGTTGTTCCACTGAGGTTTATAATATAATGAGCGAGGATTATAGTCAGTTAGATGGTTATAATTCTGATGCTGATTTAGGATTAGGATGTGGGTTGCCTACCGAATTTGCAAGGATTGAAAAGGGCGATACTGTTTTAGATTTGGGCTCTGGTGCTGGTAATGATTGTTTTATTGCTCTTGAAGAAACTGGTGAAAATGGAAAGGTAATTGGAGTTGATTTTTCTGAAACTATGTTAGAAAAAGCAAAAGAAAACGCTAAGAAAAGAGGATATACTAATATTAGTTTCTTACTTGGAGATATTGAAGATTTGCCAATTGAAGATAATAGTATTGATGTAGTTATTAGTAATTGTGTGCTTAATCTTCTGCCTTCAAAGGATAAGATATTTAATGAGATATTTAGAGTTTTAAAACCAGATGCTCATTTTTGTGTATCAGATGTTGTAATTATTGGCAACCTCCCTGATAAAATAAAAGAAGCAGCTGAAATGTATGTAGGATGTATTTCTGGTGCAATTCAAAAGGCGGACTATCTAAAAGAAATCCTAAGAGCAGGATTTTCAAATATCATTGTCGAAAAAGAAAAACCAATATTTATTCCTGATGATATTCTAGTAAAATACTTGAATTCAGAAGAATTGGAACGTTTCAAAATTGATAAGCCAAGAATCATTTCAATAACAGTTACAGGAGAAAAAACTCCAAGTTGTGATTGTTGTGATGGCGATTGTAATAGTTGTAGTTAAGAGTTATATAATTTAAAAACCCCAAAAAAAACGATGAATAAAAGAGTTTTAATACTATGTACTGGCAATAGTTGCAGAAGTCAGATTGCAGAGGGTTATATCCGTTATTTTTCTCCCAAAGGAACAGAAGTTTATAGTGCGGGAGTTGAAACACATGGAGTAAATCCAAGAGCAATTAAAACAATGAAGGAGGATGGAATTGATATATCTTCTCATACCTCAAATAATATTAATGAGTATATTGATATGGAATTTGATTTTATGATTACTGTATGCGATAACGCTAAGGAAACCTGCCCTTATTTCCCAACTAAAGCTAAGAAATTCCACTTTAATTTTCCAGATCCTGCAAAAGCAAAAGGTAGTGAGCAGGAGATTATGGAAGAATTTCAAAGAGTAAGGGATATGATTAAGAAATATTCAAAAGAATTTGTAAAAGAAAATTTATAATTATGAGTGCGAACAATTGTAATCCAACCATAGAAAGAAAGAAGCTAGGATTTTTAGATAAATATTTAACCCTTTGGATATTCTTAGCTATGGCTATTGGGGTTGGTTTAGGCTATTTTTTCCCTGCAATTTCCGATAATATAAATCTTATGTCAAAAGGAACAACAAATATTCCACTTGCCATTGGATTAATTCTGATGATGTATCCTCCACTTGCTAAGATAAAATATAATAATATGGGCAAAGTGTTTAAAAATAAGAAGATATTATCTGTTTCTCTAATTCTTAACTGGATAATTGGTCCTATTCTTATGTTTATTCTAGGTATAATATTCTTAAGAGATAAACCTGAATATCTTATTGGATTAATTCTAATTGGCTCTGCAAGATGTATTGCAATGGTTATTGTGTGGAATGAGCTTGCTGGTGGAAGTAGAGAATATGCAGCTGGTCTTGTAGCACTTAATAGTATATTTCAAGTTTTATTTTACAGTGCATTTGTTTACTTTTTTGTTTCAATACTTCTCCCTTTATTTGGAGTAGAAAGTTTATATTTAAATATTGGTATGTGGCAAATTGCTGAAAGTGTTGGAATATACTTAGGGATACCTTTTGCAATGGGTATTATAAGTCAGTTGGTTTTGGTAAAATTATTTGGGAAAGATTGGTTTTGGAATAAGTTTATTCCATTTATTTCTCCAATTACATTAATTGCATTGTTATTTACTATAATTCTAATGTTTAGTCTTAAAGGTCAATTAATAGTTCAAATTCCTTTTGATGTGTTTAGAATAGCAATACCTCTTCTAATTTACTTTATACTAATGTTCACTATTAGTTTTTTCTTAGGAAAAAAAATGGGAGCAGACTATGAGCAAGATGCATCACTAAGCTTTACAGCTGCTGGTAATAATTTCGAATTAGCAATTGCAGTTGCCATAGGAGTATTTGGGATAAATAGTGGACAAGCTTTCACAGGAGTTATAGGACCCCTTGTGGAAGTTCCAGCATTAATAGCATTAGTTAATCTTTCACTTTGGTTTAAAAAGAAATACTTTAGAAAACAAATAATTTAATAATCAAAACAAAAGAAAATAGAAAAGAATAAACAATATATAAAACTATTTCCTTACCTTTGAACACTGAAAACAAATATAAAGTTAGTAATTAATAATAATTGTAGGGTCAATCTCGCACGATTTGATTACTTGAAAGAAACTCTTTTGAGAGGAAAATTAGAACTATAGATTCCTTAAATAAAACATAATAAATTATTACATGAAAATTGTTGCCATATTGCTTAGCTTATCTTTATTAGTACTTATTCATGAACTTGGGCATTATTTTTTTGCAAAACTTTTTAAAACAAGGGTAGAGAAGTTCTACCTGTTTTTTAATCCTTATTTTTCAATTCTCAGAATGAAGAAGGTAAAAGGAAAATGGGCGTTCTCATTCTTTAGTAGGAAGTCTCCAGAGAGTTTTGAAAAAGAAAATGAAAATACTGAATGGGGAATTGGATGGATTCCTCTTGGAGGCTATTGTTCTGTTTCAGGGATGAGTGATGGGAGTCATACATCTGCTAAAGTACTTGATTCGGAGGTTAAACCATGGGAATATCGCTCTAAACCTGCATGGCAAAGGTTGATGATTATACTTGGAGGAGTGATTATGAATTTCATAGGTGCTATTATTATTTTTTCTTTCATCCTCTTCTTTTTTGGGAAAGAATCCCTTCCTATTCAAAATGCAAGTATGGGCTACGACTATAATAAGGTCTTCCTGAAAAATGGATTTGAAAATGGAGATATTATACTTTCTGTAAATGCAAAGCCTATAACAGAGATGAATCAGGTAGTTGAAGAATTGTTTTTGGATAATTCTTTTCACTGTACTGTTAAACGAGGAGATAAAATTATTAAGATAATGCTTCCCAAGGATTTCTCAACTCAAATGAATGCCGATAATTCTTCAACATTTGCTATTCCTCGTTTCCCATTTATTATAGACAAGTTTACTACTGGTTCATTAGCTAAAGCAAAGGGTATGATGATAGGAGACAGTATTGTTGGTATTAATGGTGTTAAGACTCCAACATTTAGGGATTTTACAAAGGAAATATCAAATTACAGTAATAAAGAGATTAATCTTAATTTTTTTAGAAAAGGACAGGAATATAATGTATTGATTAAACTTGATGAGAATGCAAAGATTGGTGCTGATTCAAGAAGTCCTTATTTGATTTATCCAACAAAAAAGATTGAGTATAATTTCTTTGAATCCATACCTGAAGGGATAGCACAGGGTACTAATAGCCTTATAGTCTATGTAAAACAGTTTAAATATTTATTTTCAAAGAAAGATACTTCTCAACTTGAAGATGTTGATACAATAGGGAGTTTATTTCCCTCTACATGGAATTGGAAAATGTTTTGGAATATGACCGCCTTCATTTCAATTATTCTTGGCATTATAAATATATTGCCCATACCTACTCTTGATGGAGGTTATGCTATGTCTACACTTTGGGAGATGATAACTAAAAGAAAATCTTCCGACCGCTAATGATTGAAAATCCCACACTATAATTATTATATGTATTTCTTGCTCGGACAACTGCCAAGCCAATAAGCAATCCGTTAGATATACAATCTTAAAGCTATGAAGATATAAAACCCTTTACAAAGTTGATGTTGAAGATTTAACCAACTACGATTGCGTTGTAGATACTACCAATTCAACTCCAGAAGAAATATTTCAAATAGTATTTCAAGCCTATCAAACTTGGCTTCAAAAATAACACCAAACAACAGAAACTTTAAATATTTAGCTAGATAATTATTTAAAAAAACGACACTATATTCAAAATAATTTTGTATATTTGCAGATGTAAACCATTCATTAGGTTTATTTAGGACTATTTATCCTAAATTCGATTTCTGGAGAACAACCTCCAATCCTTAGAATATACTTAAAAAAAAAGATGCACATCTTTTATAGTGAAAGATGTGCATCTTTTGGTATGAAAGATGTACATCTTTGGGGTAAAAAGTCCTTGATTAAAAAGTTTTTTATAAGGAGTTTTTAGATTTATTCGCTGATTACGTAGAATTATCTCCTATATAAATTTGAAATAATAGGGATTATTTTCAAAGAATAAACTTATTAATTTTCAAGCACGAAAATCATATCTCCTTAATAAAATCAAAAAGAAAAAATAAAGTAGAAAAGAATAAACAATATATAAAAATATTTTTCTACCTTTGGACATTGAAAACAAATAAAAAGTTAGTAATGAATAATTATCGGATTAAAAATCCTAATAATAAAGACGTGCGGGAGTACTTATTGGTTTCTAGTTTGAAAAGTAATAAATTCCGCACGTCAGTAAAATATAAACCAGTTGATTAAATTTAATACAAAAAAATAGTAACATGTATATAAGAGCAATCAAATTAATAAATTTTAGAAGTTATAAGGATATTACTGTACATTTTGATTCAAATCTTAATGTTATCATTGGAAAAAATGATATTGGAAAATCTACAATTCTTGAAGCATTAGATATCTTCTTTGGACAAGAAAAAATTAAAATTGATATAAATGATAAAAATGTATATCAAGGTAGCGATATAAGTATTAGTTGTTGCTTTGAAATAGATAAGGATAAAGAATATTTAATTGATAGTGATGTTAAAACCAAACTTAATGATGAGTATTTATTGAATGAAGATGGATTTCTCGAAATAAAGAAGATTTGGGATTGCAGTAAAGATAAGTTAACTGCTACAAGCTTGAAAACACATATTGTTTGCAAATACCCTGAAACATACGCATCAAAGCCTCTTCCTGCTATGAAAATTGAAGAATTGAAGAAGGTTTTGGAAGATAAAGATATTGCTTTATCTCTCGCTGAAAAATTGAATAATAATGAAATAGAAAATCTTAAGGAAGGACTTGAAATTGGTCCATATTCTGAAGGTGAAGACAAAGTTATTCCAATCAAAATAGATAAGAGAAAACGTGCAGAAATACGAAAAGCTATTTATTCTGTTTCTAATACAACTAATAAAGTTGTAATTGATATGCCAATTGATAAAGAGGATGGGAAAAATATTTGGGAAAGCATTAGTGTTGATTTACCTATGTTTTTCTTGTTTCAATCTGATAGAGCAAATAAAGATTCTGATAAAGAAGTTCAAGACCCTCTAAAAATAATTACAAAGAGAGCTATAGATAGTGTTCAAGATAAACTAGAAGAAGTTAAAAAGAAAATTATCGAAAGTGCTGAATTAATAGGAAAAGAAACAATAGATAAATTAGAGGAAATGAATCCTGAACTTGCAAAAACACTTAAACCTGATGTGTCAAATAAGTCTTGGGATACATTGTTTTCTTTTTCATTTATAGGTGATGATAATATACCTATGAATAAAAGAGGTAGTGGAGTAAGACGATTAATTTTGTTAAATTACTTTAGGGCAGAAGCAGAAAGACAAAACACAAGTAATAGAAATGTTATTTATGCAATTGAAGAACCTGAAACCTCACAACACCCAAATCATCAGAAATTATTAATTGATGCACTTACTGAAATCGCTCAGAAAGATAATAATCAAGTTATTATTACAACTCATTCCCCAGAAATAGCAAAACAAACTAAGAAAGATAACTTAATTTTAATTGATAAAGTTGACGGTGAGAATACAATAATCCAAGATGACAATAAACTTAAAGTTATTGCTGATACATTAGGAATTACTTCTTATTTAGGTAAACTTGTTATATGTGTTGAAGGAGAAAATGATAGAAATTTTTTAATAAACCTAAATCAAGGAATATCTGACTTTAAAGAAATAATCGATCTCAAGAAAGAAAATATTAAAATCATTCCTATGGGAGGATCTGCGTTGAAAAATTGGATAGATAGGCATTATCTTGAAGGTTCTAATGTGATTGAATTTCATCTTTATGATAGTGATGCAGATGATAAATATAAAAATGCAATAGAAAAAGTGAATCAACGTCAGGATAGTTCAAAGGGTGTACTAACTAAAAAAAGGGAAATGGAAAATTACATTCATCCATCATTATTCAATGAAGAATTTGAGATTGATTGTTCAAATATTGAAAACTGGGATAATGCTGATATTGCTAGAATAGTTACTGATAAAACAAAAAAGTTTGACAATGTAAAAAAAGAAAAAAAAGAAAAAAATGTAAAAGAAATAACAAATGGGCAACTCACAAAAAAAATTACAAAGGAACACTTAGTTGAAATGAATTCTTATGAAGAAATAAAGAGTTGGTTTCAAGACATAAAAAAACGATACGAGAACTAAAAGATATAATATACAACAAAGTATATATTAAAAAGGGGAAATTGTAGTAGTTTTAAAGTTTTCATCGTGCGGATACAAGCTGCAAACCGGTAATTTTGTTTTGCAAAGCGACAAGTTAGTATCATGCACGATCTGATTATAAACAATAAACTATAAATATATGTTATATATTGAAACTCCTCATTTATTATTGAGAGATTGGAAGGAAGAGGATATTAAGCCTTTTGCTGAAATGAATATGGATGCAAATGTAATGAAGCATTTCTTGAATCCCTTGTCTGAAGAAGAATCCTTAGGTTTTTATAATCGGATTTGTAAAGAATTTAAGGACTTTGGCTATGGTCTATATGCGGTTGAGAAGAAGGATAATGGCGAATTTATAGGTTATACTGGATTTCATAATTTTATGTTTGATGTTGATTTTGCTCCAGGTGTTGAGATAGGTTGGCGTTTAAAGTATAAAGATTGGAATAAAGGTTATGCAACAGAAGCAGCTAAAGCTTGCATTGAGTATGCAAAAGAAAACTTATCTTTTAAAACAATTTGGTCTTTTACCTCACTCACAAATAAAAGTTCAGAAAGAGTAATGCAGAAAATAGGGATGCAAAAAATCAAAACATTCCCTCATCCATCTATATTAGACGGACACCCTCTAAAAGAACATGTGCTATATAAATTATTATTATCCAATAATAACTAACCATGCCGATTTGAGGAATTTGTAATTAAAGTTGTGAGGGATTTGTAATTAAATGTGTGTGAGATTCTAAAGAGTCTGAAAAAAAGGAAATAAAAAAAGGGTAAGCTACTTACATCGCACCGCTACAACCTAATTACCTTGCTGCATTCCTGCCCTGGGGAGATTCAAAGGGAGCTGGTCGTGTAAGACTTACCCAATTGCAAAAGTACAACTTTTTTCAATATTAGCAACACTTTCCTATTAAGTTTTTCATTTCTTAAGTTTTTTTTGTGTTTGTTTGTTTTCTTGTTTTATGTTTATCTTTGCAAATTATTAGTTATGTAATATCATAACTATAACTTACGTTAGTAATTAGAAATAAAATAGTTTGAAATGAATTTAGATAATATATTAAATCAAAAAGACTTTACTAAGGAAGAGCTTGTTTTCTTGCTTTCTTTGGAGAATGAGGATATGAAAAAGCTCTTGGATAAGGCTTTGGAGGTTAAATTAAGAGAAATTGGGAATGAGGTTTATTTTAGAGGATTAATTGAATACTCCAATCGTTGTGCTAAGAGTTGTTTGTATTGTGGTGTTCGCTTGCCTAATGAAAAAGTTGTTCGCTATACAATGACCGACCAGGAGGTTTTGAATTGTGCTAAGATGGCTTTAGATATGGATTATGGTTCTTTGGCAATTCAGAGTGGGGAAAGAAACGATAGGGCTTTTACAAGCAAAATTACGTATTTGCTTAATGAAATTAATAAACTTTCTGATGGTAAGCTTGGAATTACTCTTTCTTGTGGAGAACAGACAGAGGAGGTTTATAGGGAATGGTTTGAGGCTGGTGCTCATCGTTATTTGCTTAGAATAGAATCTTCCAATAAGGATTTATATTATAAAATTCATCCTCATGATGATATTCATTCTTTTGATACTCGACTTAATGCTTTAAAGTCATTAATAAATATTGGGTATCAAGCTGGAACTGGTGTTATGATTGGGCTTCCTTTTCAAACAATTGAGGATTTGGCAAATGATTTGCTTTTCTTCAAGGAGCTGAATGTTGCAATGGTTGGAATGGGTCCTTTTATTGCTCATGGCGATACTCCTTTGTATCAATTTAAGGATTTGATTGGTGATGACCAAACAAGGTTTAATATGACTATGAAAATGATTGCTTGCTTGAGACTTTTGATGCCAAGAATAAATATGGTTGCTGCAACTGCCAATCAAACTCTTTTTGAAAAGGGAAGAGAGGAAGCTGTTATGGCTGGTGCAAATATTATTATGCCTAACCTAACTCCAACTAAATATAGGGAAGAATATATGATTTATCCCAACAAGGCTTGCGTTGGTGACCAACCTCAAGAGTGTCAAGGTTGTCTTGCACAAAGAATGCAATCAATTAATCACAAAATAGGTTATGGTAAATGGGGAGATTCTAAAGCTTTTACTAATCTTTAAATCTTCTATAGAAGATATTCATTTCATCTCCATTATTGTCTAAGGTGGTTAAAAGCATATCAATCTTGTCAATATATTTAATATTATATACTTTAGTTGTATAGTCTTTAACGTATAGAATTTTTAAAGTGTCTTCTATTATTGTGTAGTATCCTAAAAGTTCAGTATAAGGTACTTGTTCAATAGTATCTCCATTTAGATTTATTACATAATCACAAGCGTAATGTTGATTGACTGTTCTTTTATCCATGTCAATCTTATATTCTGAAAATTCAATATATGATTTCTTTATGCAAGGAGCTGTTGTGGAATCAGGAAGTCTTAATATCTTATTATCAATCCACTTTCCTGTTATAACATCATTGTCCACTACTTTTTCACAGCTAACTAATGAAAATGCTGAAATAAGAATTGTTAAGCCAAAAATAATACGTATTGTTTTTTTCATGATTATTTATTTTATTTTTTGAGAAAAGTTCTTTAAGGTTATTGTATCAAATATTAGGTATAGAACATAGAGTGAAAGGTAGGTGATGGTTAAAGGAATAGGATTTTCTTTCTTTAGGAATATGATAATTAGGAAGACTATTATATAGATAAATAGTTTTCCGAATTTTGTTATCATAAATACATTTTCAAATCTCATTTTCTTCTTCTTTAATGAAAGATAGGTGTAGATATAGGATAATCCAGTGCAAAGATAAAATAATAGGATGTAATATGGAAGGTTGAGCGAAATATAATTTTTAAAAAACAATAGAGATATAAATCCAATAAAGCAAATTGCTATTGAAAATATTGATAGTTTAATTATATATGATGTTAAAGGATTTCTTTGCATTATGTGTAAGTGTTTTTATAATTTTATTTCTGAAGAAAGAGGTTGTTCCATTATTGGTTTATTGGAATTAGAAGTCATACTGCATTTTCCTGTAAAGGCTGCTCCTGGTTCAATGGAAAGTTTCCCTATTGAAATATCTCCATTTATTATAGCATTGCTTTGAAGTGAAAGGAGTTCTTTAACTAATATATTACCTTCAACTTTTCCCGAAATATCTGCATTTTGACAAGTAATGTTTCCTGATATTTTTCCGCTATCTCCAATAATTAATTTACCCTTAATATTTAGAGAGCCTTCAACATTTCCATCTATTTTCAAATCTCCATCAGAAATTACATCGCCCTTAATGGTTGTTCTGTTGCTAATAATATTGCTTATGCCTGAGCTTTCTTGTTCGTAACTTAATTTTGCCATAATTTATTTGTTTTAATAGTTAATAAATGCTTTACGATTAAATTAGTAAATGGTTTGTTTTTCTAATTATTTATTTGCTTTTTCAAGTGGTTTGAGGTAGAATATTCTGAAGAATTTCAAATAAGCAGGAATGTTTTTCTTGTTATAGAAAGTAGGATAGTTCTGACTTGAAATTATAAAGTGATTGTAAAGCGAAGGATCTACATCCTTTAAAATATCATTAGAAATAACAGACTGATAGTATTGCATTGCTTTATCAATATCGCTAAATCGGATAACGCTAATCATTTGTTGGCTGATTGTAAATAACAGGCTTGTGAGTTTTAGTTGTTCTTCAGGGAAAAATGATGAATTGAAATTAGAAAATTTAATTTTCATTTCAGAAGAGTTAATTTTATCATCATCATAGAGTATAACATAGAAATGATCCATATTTCTATATCTGTATATCAAGCTTTCTGCATCTAATAGATCTTCATCATTAACAATTGTGTGGTCAACTGGAATATCATTTTTCTTTGTGGTATCAACAGGAATGTTCTCTTTATTGGAATCTTGAGAGATATTATTATTGTTTTGATTTGACCTGTTTTCTTTATATGCTAAGTTTTGACTTGCAATATTATAATTTGCACTTAGATATTTTAGTTGATTTTCAATTGTTGGAGTTATTGGATGTTCTGGGAAGTTATATACAATCATATTTAGGTTTTGCATCAAAGAATCAATGCCATAAATTTTACCTTTTGCTATTGCTTCAAGATAAAAAAGTTTTGGTATGTAAGTTCCAAAATGGATTGAGTCTATTGCTTGATTGGCTTTAGTTATGGTTGATTGATAGTCTTTTGAGGTATAGGTGTTATAAACATTTTGATAAATTTGTTCAGCTTTTGAGTTGACTGATGATGATTCTTTCCAATAATCTGGATTTTCAATCATCATTGCAAATTCACTTTCAGGATATTCTTTAAGTATTTTATTTTTGTAGTAATTAGAATTAGGAGTTTGACCAATTTTATCATATACCTTATAGAGATGATAGGAGGAAGGAAGTGTTGTTGGGTAGGTAGGGTATCTCTTTTGTAATTCTAAAAAGGTCTCTATTGCTTTTCCATTATTTGAGAGTCCTTGATAGTAAATATATCCAGCAGCAAGAAGAGATTTTGCAATTTCGTGATGAATTGTATCTTTTTTACCTTGTGTTCGTGGAATGTCTTTGGTGTAAAACTCTTTTGATTCAGGATTTTTGTTAGCAGCAAGAGAAGGTTTGTTCGAAACATTATTACTATCTAAAGAGTCTAATTGACTATTATCAATAGAGTCTTCTTCCATATTATTAAAATCAAAAGTTTGTTGTTTATCACTTAATCGCCAATTATCTTCATATTTTCTTGCCCCCCAAATCCTCATAAATTCAGTTTTCCCAGTTTGAACAGTAGTGTTATTGTAAAAATACCAAGAACTTTGTGGTCTATACTGATCGTATGGATTTTGCCTTGAAGAGGAGGCAAGTAATGCTCTTTGAGCTTCTTCGGCTTTTCTAATTTCTTCTTGTTTTTTCTTGTACTCTTTTATCCAGCCTTCAATTTTCTTATCTAATTCAGCTTGACTTAATTCGCTTAATGCAAGTAAACTATCCCAACGAGTGACAACTCTCAAATTTGAAACTAAGTTTTTTAATACTATTTGTTTAGAATTAATTTGATTATAGTTTGGATAATCCTTTTTCATTATAACTAATGCTGTATCATAATAGTCATGAGCTGGTTCGTATTTTTCTAATAGTTCGTAATTAACATCAGCATATCGTAGTGAAGAAGCTATTTTTTGATTTTCATTCTTAATGGAAGAAGTAACAGACTTTGCCCAATATTCACAAGCTTTATCTATATTCTTGTCTTTAAAATATATCTCTGCTATCGCGTAGTAGATTTGGTCTTTTAAATCAATATTTTTTTCATCTTCAGCCATTTTATCTAATTTTGATATGATTTTTTTGCTATTTCCCTTCTTAGGGTCATAACACATGGCTTGACGAAGCATAGCTGCAAATTGCATGTCATATTTTTTTGAACGCACAACTACCTTTCCAAATAATTTGCTTGCATATTCCAATTCGTTTGCTTGTTGATAAAGTTGAGCTTCAATGAAAATTAAGCGAGTATTAAAAGATCGTGACTTTGAATGCTTTTTAGTAAGCTGCACATACTCCAAGGCTTTTGCATATTTCTTTTGAGCAATTGCAGTTTCTGCATAAACAGAATAAAGAAATTTATTTAAACTTTTGGGAGCTTTTTTATCTTGAATTTTATTTCTAACTTGGTCTAAAATACTTTCTGCTTGAGAATATTCTTTCTCCATACAAAATGTTAAAGCTTGCCAAATCATAGCTTCATACATTATGTCTTGATTTGTCCATCCAGAAATAATATGTTTAAAAGTTGCTTGAGCTACTTTATAATCTTTTTTATAGAAGCTTGCTTTACCAATAAGTAAGTAAGCGTTTTTAATTTCAGGATTTCGTTCTTTCTTATCGATAAACATGGAGTGTTTCTTAATCACTTTAGAGCTTTTTTCAATTGCTCTTTCCATATTTGGTTTTATTGATGCAGCTTGTTCTTGTGAGCCAGTTTTAAAAACTGGTAGTATTCTTGAGAAATCGTCAACTTGATTATCGTTAATAAATTTTACTCCTTGTTTATATGCATCATTGCCATTCCAGTAGGCATTGTAGTGTGCTACTGTTGTGTGATAAGCCCTATTATACCATTTGTTTTTCTTGGTTGAACATGAAAAACAAATGGTAATTAATAAGAATAAAACAAATAATTTCTTGTATGTTTTAAGTATTAGCTTCAAATTTTGATAGAATTCTTTTTAGTTATCTATAATAACTACAAAAGTAATAATTATATTTTAAGTAGAGAACAAAATTATTCAACTTCTATTTCTTTCTCTGGAATTTGGGTTTCATTTTCTTCTTTTGGTTCTTCCTTATTTACTTTAAATGGGCTGTTATATCCAAAACTTGAATTTATTCCGAAGAAGAAATTAAGACCTGTCATTTTTGCAACATTATAAGAAGAGTTTAAAGAGCCTCCAAAATAGATGTTAAGTATTAATAGATTGGCATTAAAAGCAATACTTGGATTAAAAGGTTTGTTGTTATTAAAGCTATTTTCAAATGAAAATGTATTTCCTAAGGATATATTCAAATATCTTTCAAGTTGAAGTGCATAGAAAACTGATAAATAGTTATCAAAATAATTGCTTCCTATACTTGCCTTGTATAACATATTCAAATGATGCTTTTTTGAAAAATTCCAATCGTAACCAACATATACTTTCGTTGGAAGCATTGTTGTGTATGTCTCACCTCTTTTTGTTGTAATATCGAATGCTTTAGTTATACTGTCTGCCATTTGTTCAATTTGTTGAGAAAAACTTGAGTCAGCACTAATATTTTCAAATCCTGTAAAAGTATATGTTCCATTAGGATTTTTGGAAACAATATCTGTTGTGTTTGCTGTCCATTTAATAAAACCTAAGTCTTGTACGCTAAAGCTAAGTATCATCTTGTCATTCAACTTATAGGTAGCTCCTAAATCAATTCCAAAACCTTTGTTTCTCATAATATTTGCAATAATACTATCGGAGTCAATGTTAAATTCTATTGAATCACTTGAATTTAAGCCGGGTAATTTTAAACTTCCTATCATTGATGATGACCTAATTAAAAAATTACTTTGAGCAGTTATTCCTTCATCATTTTGAGAGATTTGTAGTTTTGATTCTTCTGTTGTTATGTTTGCTAATCCAAGAATGAACTTTGCTCTTAATCCAACATTCAACTTATCGTTAACCACTCTTGTATATCCTAAATAAGTAGATATATATGAATTTAGTGATAAAATTTCATTATCAGATATTGATATTGCTTCATTAGAAAATGTTTTATCTCCAGATAAAAATCCAAATAAATCTCTTGAAAATCTTAAACGTGCATCAAAGTTCAAATCAATACCAAATGAAATATAGTTCTTCTTCCCTGCATTGAAACCAAATCCAAAGAGTTCAAAATTTCCATTCATTTTAATATAATTAGAATTACTAAGAGTATTATAAAAACCTTTGAAGTCAAAATACAAAGAATCGTCATCTCTTCTTTTAATTAAATCATTATAACTAAATCCAGAAGTTTTGAAATCAAGATTAATTCCAGAAAGCATAGGGAAATTTACATAGAAAGATGAAGTTGGTATTTGTGCAGGATTCATTTTGTATGAAAAAGGAGTGTTTCTCATAAAGTATGTTATATCTGAATATTGAGCTTTTATACTATTGTTAAAAAGCAAAATAGATATAAAAAAAACTATGGTTATAAATATCTTTTTCATGTTCATTATTTATTAAAAGGGTTAATTGAAATATTTGTTTTTAAGTCAATACCTGCATTGATAATAATTTTGCTTTCTTTTTTGAATCTAATATATGGTTTTGTGCCATCAGTTGTGGAAGATGTATTGAGTTTTAGCTTTAACTTTATCTTTTTTGATTTTTTAAGTACAGCAGCATTTGTTGAATTAGCAGAAATTGTAGTTTTCTTTATTGATGGAGATATAATATTGCCATGATTGTCAACATTAGCTCCATTAATAATAACATCATCTGTTCCATTATTAAAATTCAATATTTTGCCAATTTCATTGCCATTTGTATCTATTCCATATAGTTCAGCACCAATACTTACAGGGAAGTAGTTTGTCATATCTAAATAAATAGTAGCATCTTTAATATAATCGGCGTAATTATCTTCTGTATTTTTACCCTCATACAAATCGTTGTAAAATTCTACGTCATAGTCCAAATCGTTAAGTTTACCTTTAAAAGGAATATGTATATCTGCTTGAACTTTTACATAGGGATTGTTTACAACAAAACAATTAACATTATCAGGATTTAGAGCAAGGCTTGCATCAAAAGAAAGTTTTTGAGGTAGAAGATTTAATAGATTTACATTAAATTGAACCCTTTTTGTTCCAGTTCCAATAGAGTTTAGGTTTGAAGCAGGATTTACAGGAATTACTCTATCTGTAGGATTTCCAATTGCATCATGAAAAACATTGTCTTTGTCGTAAACACCAAATTGATTAATGTTTATTACAGAAGGAATTCCATTATTTGTTTCAGTTTTAAAATCAATGAATAGTTTTTCTAAGCTAAATTTTTCTCCTTCAAAAAATCTTGAAATAGATGACTCTTTAAAGAAATCTATATCTATATTATCAGAAAAATCAACATCAAACTTACCCATTTTACCAAATGCAGCATCAAACTGAATATTGTTAATGGCAATGTTTAGCCCAATATTATAGTTATGAAGTGCACCATTTGCAGCAATATGAAGCCTATATTTAAAATTGATTTTATTATTACTAAGTATAATTTTATAGTTATTCAAATCAGTTGAATTTATTCCTGAACCTTTTCTTTTTGATTGTGATAAATAGATAGTATCTTTAAATGATTCATTATTACTTTTCTTGCGAATTTCATCGCAAGTAATAATCATATAAGAAGAGTAATCAATATTGGAGTTAACACTAATTTGAAGTTCTCCTCCTTTAAGATAAAGACTATCTATAGTTTGTCCGTGTTCAAGTTCAGGGAAGTCTACTTCAGCTGTAAACATACTCTGACTTAAATCAGGGAAATAGAAATCACCAGTATAACTTGTCCCTTCCAGATTTAGAGGAGGTAGAGCAATATTGGTTGAATTGACATTAATTACTGGAATACTTGGAATTACAGAGGTGTCAAAAGAATATGTAAATTCTAAATACTCACCTCCTGGGTCGGTTTGAACTGTCAATACAACTCCTTCAATGCTATCAATATTAAAAAAGTCATTTAATGAAATTTCTTCAGAAACTAACTTATTAAGTTGAACACTCGGGTTGATTGTTATAGGGGTCATTCTGTCAAAATCAAAATCTTTTTCATCAACACACGATGAAAATACTATTGAAAAGAGAATAATCCCAATCAAATGATAAAAGATATTTTTTTTCATACACTAAAAGGTTTTAATTGTTTGTTAAAATTATTAATTGTTATATTTAAACCATTTCCAGATTTCTTTATAGGTTATATTTTTTCCATACATTAATATTCCTGTTCTGTAAATTTTTGCTGCAAACCACATACAAAAAATAATAAATAGGATAATAAGACCCATTGAGGTAGCAATTTCCCATATAGGCACACCAAATGGAATTCTCATCATCATAACCATAGGAGAGGTAAGAGGAATCATTGAAAGCCAAAAAGCAACACCTCCAGAAGGAGCATTAATAACAATAGGGAAGCATACCATAGCAATTATCAAAGGTATTGTTATCGGCAGAGTGAATTGTTGGGCATCGGTATCAACATCAATTAAGGCTCCAACTGCACCGAATAAAGCAGCATAAAGCAAGTATCCGGTTATAAAATAGAACACAAACATAAGAATAACTAAAGTATAGTCAATTGAGAAAAGTCCTTGAACAACTTGATTAACTTGTGAAGAATCTGATGTCATTTCTCCAACCTTATCCACGCTGATAACCCTTTCATTAATTGTTATATTTTCTTTCTGAGATTCAGAAAAGGTTTGTGGATAAACTGTCCTAAGACCACCTATAAGAACTACTGAAAGAACTAACCATAAAACTAATTGAGTTAAACCAACCAATCCAACAGCAACAATTTTACCCATCAATAATTGAACTGGTTTAATGGAAGAAACCAAAACCTCAACAATTCTACTTGTTTTCTCTTCTGAAACACTTTTCATAACTTGAGCTCCAAACATAAAGATAAACATATAAATACAAATTCCTGCAATAATAGCTAAGAAGGTTTTAATTTCTTTATATGAATCTTTACCAGAGCGGATGTCTTTTGAGTAAAAACCAATTTTGGGATTGTTAAACCATTCCAAATCCTTATCATTCATACCATAATCATATTTCAAGACATGGTCTTTAAGAATGTTGGAAAGCTGAGATTGAATTGCACTTTGGGCTGAAAGTGATGGTTCATTTTCACTATAGAATAGGAATCCCTTAATAGGAGGCATATCATTTGTGCTTACAATTTCCAAAACAGCATCATAATCTCCTTTTGAAAGTTTGTCTTGAGCTTCTTTAATATCATATCCATAATCAAAAACAAGTTCTTTGTCGTCTTTAAACTTATTAAGATAAAGTGATGATTTAATACCATTCTTTTCCATAAGAGTTTCGTCAACAACCAAAACCTTAGATTGAGTGTCTGAGTTTAGGGCTAAAAAGAAAGGAATAATCCATAACGATGCAATCAGTATTGGCCCCAAAAAGGTCATTACTAAGAATGATTTTTTCTTAACTCTAATAAAATATTCACGTCTAATTATAATTCTTGTCTTACTCATTGCTTACTGTGTCTATAAAAATTTCATTCATTGTAGGTAAAATCTCCTTATAAGATATTATATCTGTCTTTTGAAGAATTTTGCTTAAAAGATCTGCATTTATTCCTTTTTTAATTTTAAGAGTTGATACCTGAAAGTTTAAATCAGTGTTTTTATTAATTAATTCAACTCCATCAAATATAAAATCTGAAATATCATTTTCTTTTGATAGAATGATCTCAAATTCATTCTTTTTGAATCTTTGTTTTATTTCATCAACTCTTCCATCCAAAATCTTTTTAGACTTGTTGATTAGAGCAATTGAATCGCAAATAGCTTCAACCGATTCCATGTTATGAGTAGAAAAAATTATGGTAGCACCTTTATTTTTTAGTTTTAAAATTTCTTCTTTGAGCAAATTGGCATTAATTGGGTCAAAACCACTAAATGGCTCATCAAAAATCAATAAATCAGGCTCATGCAAAATAGTTGTAATAAATTGAACTTTTTGTTGCATTCCTTTTGATAACTCTTCAACCTTTCTATTCCACCAAGAATAAATATCAAACTTATTAAACCAATATTCTAATCTTTTCTTGGCTTCAGCTTTCTTAATACCTTTTAATTCCGCAAGGTAGATTGCTTGTTCTCCAACCTTCATTTTCTTATACAATCCCCTCTCTTCGGGAAGATAACCTATTTTATGCACATGCTCTGAACGTAGTTTTTCTCCCATGAAATAAATCTCTCCTTCGTCGGGGGCAGTAATTTGATTAATAATTCTTATCAATGTAGTTTTCCCTGCTCCGTTCGGCCCAAGCAGTCCAAAAACACTTCCTTTTTCTACATTAATAGAAACCTTATCCAATGCCTTGTGATTGGCGTATGTTTTTGATACATTATTTGTTGAAAATATAGTCATTAAGTTTTAGAGTTATTTATTTATACCTTTATTCCAAATTTTTATTCACTTCTTACACACCTTATACTTCTTCCAAAGCATCTGAAACCAAAAATGCTAATGTTTGTAGTAAATTCTTCTTTATTAAAATCGATGCAACCAGAAGTTCCTTTGTTAATTGCATCACTTGCCCAATAATACCCTCTTGTACCAATATGTTGAAAGTTCCCAGTGTAGGCACTTCTTAAACCAGCACAAGGTAGAATTAATTTTCCATCATCAATACTTAAATAATAGTATCCACTTGAATTGAGTTTTACTTCATATCCTAAATTTAGAACAGCTCTCCATTCTTTTTGTGTTGGTAGTCTATAACCACAAGGGCATGGATTATTTATTCCATTTGTTCCTTGCCAAAGATCTTCTTGAGAATTAGTAAGCCAGTCATTACTTTTTCTCTCATCAACAATAAATTTGTTATGAGAGACTTCAATAATAGAAGACTTTGTAAGAGTTGTGTCTGAGAATCTTTTTTCATGTCCATCAGTATTTCTTCCCCATTGATACAAATCTCCCCAAGAATCTGATGTCTCAGGATTAGTTGAAACTGCTCCAAGATTTCTGTCTAAAAAATACAAAACTCCAGTTTCGGTTTTAATTGGGGGAAGCTCAACATAAATAAATTGACCTCTTTGAGATGTAATTGGTTTGTCAAAATTAGCGTCATAATTCTGAGCTTTCGTATATTTGCAAAATAAAACAGAGCACGAAAGAATTAATACAGAGCCTAAGATAATTTTATTATTCATATAAAAATGTGTAGTTTAAAGGATACAAAGATATATAATAATAGAAAAAAATCAAGAGTTTAATCTAAAAAATTAATAAAAGTAAAACGAAATAATGAATTTAAATAACCTAAAGCTTTTTGAATCACTTAAATATAGGAATTTTAAACTCTATTTTTTAGGACAATGTGTTTCTATGGTTGGGTCTTGGATTCAACAAATCGCTATGGGGTGGTTAGTATATCGTTTGACTGGTTCAGTTACACTTTTAGGATTAATAGTTTTTTTATCACAATTTCCTACATTTATAATTACTCCTTTTGTTTCTATTTTAATTGACAAGATAAGTAAAAAATCTATTTTAATATTTACTCAAGCATTTTTTATGCTCCATGCATTAGTTTTAACTATTTTAGTTCTTACTTCAATCATTAACTCATCAAATGTATGGATAGTATTGGTTTTAAGTTTATTGTTTGGAATAGTTAACGCTCTTGATGGTCCAACACGACAAGCTTTTTACACAAGTCTTGTCCCTAAAGAAATGCTCACTAATGCAATAGCACTTAATTCGGCAGTTATAAATGGGAGTAGATTAATAGGTCCTGCAATTGGAGGAGTTGTGATTGGATTATTTGGAGAGGGAATTTGTTTTCTAATAGATACAATTAGTTTTCTTTTTGTTATTTTAGCTTTGTTGAAAATTAAGCTTCCAAAGATAGAAACTATTGCAATGAAAATTCATCTTATAAAAGATATTAAAGAAGGATTAAATTATATTTATCAACGACTGCCAATTAAGGTTCTACTTATTATAACATTTACTGTATCTTTTTTTATTTTTCCAATAACGTCATTTCTTCCTGCCTATGTTAAAGACACTTTAGGAGGAGGTAGTGAAATGCTGGGAAGTCTAATGTCATTTTTAGGAATAGGTTCCTTTAGTGGAGCATTGATTTTGGCATCAAGAAAAAGTATAGTTGGTTTAGAAAAAATTCAACAAATTGGTGTTTTGGGAGCTTCATTATCTTTAGTCCCTTTCTTTTTTATTACAAATTCTGTTCTTGCACATATATTAATTATTATTATTGGATTTAGCATGGTTATTGCAATTGCATCAACCAATACAATGATTCAAGCTCTAACTCATAATTATATGAAAGGAAGAGTAATGGGTTATTATACAATTTGTTTTATTGGAGGAAGTTCATTGGGAAACTTGGTTATTGGATGGGTTAGTAAATTCTATGATCTTCAAATTATAATAGCATTTTGTGGAGTTCTATGTCTTTTGTTAGTATTTTTATTTTTCCCATACAGAAAAGAAATTTCAATTCAGCAAAATAAGATATATTCAGAACATGGAATAATTCCCGAAATTGTTGAAGGAATCAGTAAGAGCGATATTAAACCATAGAAACAAAATAAAAAAAACTAAATGGCTGAGAATTTACTTACAGTTGAAAATATAGGAAAATCGTTTGGAGAAAAAATACTTTTTGAGGATTTATGCTTTGGAGTAAATAAAGGGCAAAAAATTGCTCTTGTAGCTAAGAACGGACAAGGAAAGAGTACTTTGTTAAATATTATTGCAGGGAAAATAGAACCAGACGAAGGTAAGATATCTTTCAGAAGTGATATTCATTCAATATACCTTGAACAAAATCCATTGTTGGATACTGAATTAACAGTAATTGATGTTGTTTTTACTTCCGATAATCCCAAAATGACTGTAGTAAGAGAGTATGAAGAAGCTTTAATTGCTGCTTCAAAACAAGAAAACGAGCAAACTCAGACAAGATTAAGTGAAGCAATTTCTCAAATGGACAGATTTGAGGTATGGGACTATGAAGCAAAAGCAAAAGAAATTCTTTCAAAGCTTGGAATAACCAACCTTCAACAAAAAGTCAGCACTCTTTCAGGAGGAGAACGGAAGAAGGTTGCATTGAGTAAGGTGTTGACTGAAAGTTCTGAATTTCTAATTCTCGATGAGCCAACAAACCATCTTGATGTTGCAATGATTGAATGGTTGGAAGAATTTTTAAAACGTCAAAATTTAACACTTCTATTAGTAACTCACGATAGATATTTTATTAATAATGTTTGTACTGATGTTTATGAGTTGGATAATTCTAATATATATAAATATAAGGGCGATTATAACTATTTTATAGAAAAGAAGGCTCAAAGAGAAGAATTGCAAAGGATTGAAATTGAAAAGGCAAAGAGTCTTTATAAGAAAGAATTGGATTGGATGCGAAGAATGCCAAAGGCAAGAACAACTAAATCAAAAGCAAGGATAGATGCATTTTACGAAATAAAAGATAAGGCTTCACAAAGATTAGAAAAACAACAAAATGACCTTTCTGTAAAGACTCAAAGAATAGGAGGAAAGATATTAGAATTAAATAAAGTTTCAAAGAGTTTTGAAGGAAAGAAGCTTATAGATGATTTTACTTATACTTTCAAAAGAGGAGAGAAAATTGGAATTGTAGGTAAAAATGGAGTTGGAAAGAGTACATTCTTAAACATTATTTCAGGAAACCTCAATGCAGACACGGGAAAAATAATTACAGGTCAGACAATAAAGTATGGATACTATAAACAAGATGGACTGGAAGAAAAAGACTCTTTAAGAGTTATAGACATCATTAAAGAAGTTGCTGAAAGTATAAAGATGGAGAATAATTCAGAATTGTCAGCAACACTATTTTTGTCCTATTTTGGTTTTTCAACTGATTTACAATACAACTATTACGGAAATCTTTCAGGTGGAGAAAGAAGAAGACTCTATTTATTAAAGACTCTAATTTCTAATCCCAATTTCTTAATTTTAGATGAGCCAACAAATGATTTGGATATCTATAACCTTGCCATTTTGGAAAACTTTCTAAAAGAATACAAAGGATGTCTACTTTTGGTTTCTCATGACAGAAGTTTTATGGATAATTTGGTAGATCATCTTTTTGTTTTTGAAGGAGATGGTAAAATTAAAGATTTTCATAGCAACTATTCAGAATACTTGGAAGAAAAACAGATTAAAGAAAAGGAAGAACTTAAAGAAATTAAGCAATCTAACCCTAACCCTTTGCAACAAAAGTCTAAAACAGAAAAAGAAAGAAAATTTACCTATAAAGAGCAAAAAGAATTTGAAGCATTAGAAATAGATTTACCTAAATTAGAGAAAGAAAAACAAGAAATAACACAAGCATTATCCAACTCAAATCTATCTAATGAAGAATTAGTATCTTTTTCAAACAGATTTCAAGAGATTATAAATGAAATTGAAGAAAAGGAGATGCGATGGTTAGAGCTCTCAGAACTAAAATAATATATACTTCCTTCTTTTTATAGACTCATTATAATTAATATCTGTGCAGTCAAAACTCTAAGAAACATTGTGAGAGGATAAACTGTTGCATAAGCTACAGCAGGAGAATCATTGGGAGAAACACTATTTGCAAATGCAAGGGCAGGAGGGTCGGTCATTGAGCCCGAAAGAAGCCCTAAAAGTGTATAGTAATCCATTTTAAACTTTAAACGAGCAAACAAGCCAACCAATAGTAAAGGTAAAATAGTTATAATTAAACCATAAATTACCCACATATAACCACCATCGAGAATTGTATTAATAAAGTTCTCTCCAGCACCAAGTCCAACTGCAGCCAAGAAGAGAGAAATACCAATTTCTCTAATCATCATGTTTGCACTTGTGGTTGTAAAGGTAACCATTTTATAGTATGGACCATAACGTCCCATAAGAATAGCAATTATTAATGGACCACCAGCCAATCCTAATTTAACAGGTTGAGGCAATCCAGGAAAAGCAAATGGAATGGAGCCAACAATAATACCTAAGAAAACTCCAAGAAAAATTGGAATAAGATTAGGATGATTTAATCTGTTCATAGAATTACCCAATAGGTCAGCTACTTTTGCAATTGATTCCTCTGAACCAACAACAGTTACTCTATCTCCCATTTGAAGTTTAAGATCGAAAGTTGCAATAAGTTCAATTCCTGAACGGTTAATTCTTGTTATACTAACCCCATACAAAGAACGTATTTTTAAATTGCCTATTTTTTCTCCATTCAAATTAGGTTTAGTAACAACAATTCTTCTTGAAACTAAATTCTTCTTTTCTCCTTCCCACTGCTGCTCATCAACATTGCATTCTTCCCCCAAAAACATAACAACAGCATTAACATTTGATGCTTCTGTAATGATTCTAAGAGTGTCATTTATAAAAATAAGCGTATTATTTGTTGCAATTTCAACACTATTATCACTTCTTTTAATTCTTGAAATGATAACGTTTTTACCAAGTATCTTTATTATTTCTTCAATAGAGTGTCCATCAACACCTTGATTTTTTATACGAATAGATAATCTCTTTGTAGTATTCTCAGAGGATTCTTCTTGATCTCTAATGGCTTCTTTTTCTAATTTGATTTTGCAGAAAAACTTAATAATCATTGGAGATATAATTATACCAATCACTCCCAAAGGATATGCAACAGCATAACCTGATGCTATGGAAGGATTATGAGTTTTGTAAATATCATTAAAAGTTTGTTGAGCAGCACCAAGACCTGGAGTATTGGTTACAGCTCCTGAAAGGACTCCAACCATAGTTGCAAGATCTGTGCCAGTTATTAAATGAATAACATAGGTTGTAACTACTCCCAAAAGAACAATCATTGCTGCCAGCATATTGAGTTTAAATCCTCCTTTTTTAAGAGAAGAAAAGAAACCAGGTCCTACTTGAAGTCCTATTGAATAAACAAACAAAATAAGTCCAAACTCCTTAGTAAAATGCAAAACTTCTTCATCAACCCTTAGTCCAAAATGACTTAATGCAATCCCTACAAAGAGAATCCAGGCAATTCCAAAAGAAATATTTGCAATTTTTAGTTTACCTAATTGAATACCTAAAGCAATTGTAATTGCCAAAAGCATAATTGAATGAGCAACGCTCGAAGAGGTAAAGAGATCAATAAACCACTGCATAGAAACAAAAATTTAATGTAAAAATAATTTGCAAAGATACTTCTTGTTTTAATAATTTGAGTTGTCTGTAAAGAATTAATATTTTCCGTTAGTATGATTAGAAATGTTTCTTCTTCTCAAAAGAAAATTAGAATAAGAAGTTAGAAAAATAGAATTAGGAGTTATTTTTTTTATTATTTTTGCACTTTCAAATTAATAACTACAAATGATTATGCCAATAGATTTTGCATTAGATATAAGACAGATTTTTACAGCTTTTATGGTTTTGTTTGCAGTTATAGACATAACGGGAGCGGTTCCAATTATTATTGATTTGAATTCTTCAGGCAAAAAAGTACATGCAGGCAAAGCATCCATAATTTCTTTCTTGTTAATGGTTTTATTTATGTTTTTGGGAGAAGGGCTATTGAAAATCTTTGGAGTTGATATAGCTTCCTTTGCAATTGCTGGAGCTATAATTTTAATTGCTTTAGCAGTGGAAATGACCTTTAATATTGAAATATTTAAAAATGACGGACCAAGCGGACATACTACCATTGTACCAATGGTTTTTCCTCTTATTGCTGGAGCAGGAACCCTTACAACAACACTTTCTCTAAGAGCTGAAATTTCGGCAGTGAACATTATTGTTGCAATTGCAATTAATATGATAGTTGTTTATTTTGTAATTAAAAAAGTTCATGTTGTTGAAAGAATTTTGGGTAAGGCAGGTATATATGTTTTAAGAAAATTCTTTGGAGTTATTCTTTTGGCAATGAGTGTTAAACTAATTGTTACTAACCTAACAGCCTTACTTCAATAATAATCTTTAATCACAATTTAATCTGGCTTTAAATTTCAACAAATAAGCTTATAAACTAATAAAGTAAGCTTCCAATCTATTTATTCTTCCTTTAGAACTAAAAACAATGCCATTGTTTTGTGAAAACAACCGCATTGTTTTGAGTAAACAATGGCATTGTTTTGAGATTAATGTTTTGATTAGATTTTTTTAAACCTCTATTTTCTGTGTATTTATCTTGTTTTTATCTATTTATAAGAGCGATTAATCTTACCAAAGCTTGAATAATTTTAGTATAATGCCATTATTCCATAACTATAATGCCATTATACCATAAGTTTTATGCCATTATCCCGAGAATATAATGGCATTATATGAAATTTATACCTTAGTTAATTAGTTTAACTCCTTGTTTTGACCCGTCCTGAATAAGGTTGACAGATTATTAATTTGTACTAAATGATAT
>VSSQ01000109.1_pt1 | contig 113783 bp, 103 predicted proteins | sample 4763081 | NCBI WGS metagenome assembly VSSQ01 (sample SAMN12137344, study PRJNA551015) | bioreactor metagenome | isolation source: SDC9 anaerobic chlorinated ethene degrading culture | place: USA: Knoxville, Tennesee | collected 2015-01-01
GATCTCGTCAGAGACGAGTTTTTCGGGATGAAAAGGAATATTAGTGAAGTACTGTAATCGCCTACGCAGAATCGCACGCCGTCTGGAAAAATGCTGGGGAAAAACCGGCGTGCCGGTTTTTCTCTCCGTTAACTTCTCTTTTTGTGAAACCAATATATTATGAAACAACAGAAAAACCCGCACGCGGGTTTTTCTTATAGCATTTGTCCAAGAGCCAAAGGCTCAATCAGAGATCTCGGGATCGTTCCGGGGACAATTTCTCCCACGAATTTTCTTCATTTTTCGCAAATCAAAGATTTGGTCGCAAGTTCTCACTTCGTTCGAACTTGCTCAGCTAAGGGCGAACCTTGCGGTTCACCCCGCCTCCGCTGAGGGACCTAAAGGTCCCCGCTTCCACTCGCAAATAGGTGTTTCGATTCCATTTTAACCTTTCGGCGACCATTTTTGATGGATTTTCGATGATGATTTTCGGTGGTCTAAATTGTAAATCGGCAGGATTCGGCGTATTTTCAATTTGGTGAGGTCATAATATATAAATTGATAGGGAGGCGCCTGGAAAAAACGATACCCCCGGAAAAACTACCTACCTAGGTTGGTAGTACTTTATATAGTAGTAATTTTTATTTTTGTTTTTTTCTTTCTTTCTTTCTTTCTTTCTTTCTTTCTTTCTCTCTCTCTCTCTCTCTCTCGTCTGTATTGTACATAAAATAATAATAATACCTCTAGGCGCCTAAAAAAAAAGTGATTGATGAGAGATTTTCTTCCGCTCTAGGTCACTACCTAGGTAGGTAGTTTCTTTGGGGTCATCGTTTTTGTCAGGCGCCTGGGCAATCCTTTATATAGTTTTGGGGTTTTGCCGGGCAAATCGGCAGGATTCGCCGTATTTTTTGTCTGGGGTATGATTTTTTGCTGTCGGAAAAGGGGTGTTTTTGATCGGCTGAGGGGTGTTTTCCAATCGAAATGGTTATTTCCGAATGGAAGTCAGATGATTTTCGGGATTCAACCGGGTGATTACTGGAGTGGAAAATATGGTTTTTCTAGTGGAGGCAGAGTGGTTATGGGATTTGAGCGGGTGATTTTCGAAGGAAATTCGGGTGGTTTAGGCGGTTCAACCGGGTGATTTATGGATGAGGAGATGGTAATAGGAGTTTGGGAAGGTGGGATGGATCCCTTTATCCTGAGATTTTCGCATTCTTTATTTAAGTATAAATGCAAGTATTGTCATTGTATTTCCCTGAATTTGGGAAACTATATCTTTTCGGAGTAAATCAATGAGTTTAGGGTCAAATATATCTGAAAAAGCAAATCTTATCTGGGCGATAGCCGATAAACTGACCGGGTCATATAAGCCGCATGAATACGGGGAGGTCATCCTTCCTCTGACGGTTATCCGACGGTTTGACTGTATCCTTGTCGATCGAAAGGCTGAGGTGCTTGCAGAGTATAAGAAGCAGAAGGATCTTCCCGATCCGGATCCGATTCTTTGCAGAGCTTCCGGGTATGATTTTTACAATACCAGTAGATTTACGATGAAGACCCTGCTGGATGATCCGGATAATATCGAGGCGAATTTCCGGAATTATCTGAACGGCTTTTCGAAGAATGTGCAGGAGATCATCGAGAAGTTCCGGTTTGACGGCCAGATCACGATGATGGCGACGAAAGGGATTTTGTATAATGTGCTGAAGGAGTTTACGACGGATAAGGCGAATCTTCATCCGGATCATATTTCGAATCTGGAGATGGGGTATATTTTCGAGGAGCTGATCCGGAAGTTTTCAGAGGCGCATAATGAGGATGCTGGGCAGCATTATACGCCGCGTGAGGTGATCGAGCTGATGGTGAATATTTTGTTCACTGATGACAGTGAGGCTTTGTCCGGTTCGAGGGTGACGAAGACGCTGTATGATCCGGCATGCGGGACGGGGGGTATGCTTTCGGTGGCTTCTGAGTATCTGGAGAAGATGAATACAGGTGTGCAGCTGATGTGTTTTGGCCAGGAGCTGAATGATCAGACGTTTGCGATATGTAAGGCTGATCTTTTGATTAAGGGGGAGGATGCGGATCAGATTAAGTGCGGGAACACGCTTTCGGGGGATGAGTTCCCCAGGATGCAGTTTGATTATATTTTGTCGAATCCGCCGTTTGGGCGTGAGTGGAAGAATGAGAAGACGGAGGTGGAGAGTGAGGCGAAGCTGGGGTTTGCGGGCCGGTTCGGGCCGGGGCTTCCGGCGATAGGTGATTCGCAGCTGTTGTTTTTGCTGACGGCTGTTTCGAAGATGAAGCCTGAGGGGTCAAGGATCGCGATCATTCATAACGGGTCTCCGCTGTTTACGGGGGATGCGGGGAGCGGACCGTCGGAGATCCGCCGATATGTTCTGGAGCATGATCTTTTGGATGCGATTATCGCTTTGCCGAATGATATTTTCTATAATACGGGTATCGCGACTTATATCTGGGTTTTGTCGAATAAGAAGGCTGAGCACCGAAAGGGGAAGGTGCAGCTGATCAATGCGAATCAGATGTTTGAGAAGAGGCGAAAGTCGCTTGGGAGTAAGAGGAATGATATTCCGCGGAGTGCGATCGATGAGATCACGCGTCTGTACGGTGATTTTGTCGAGTCGGATGTTTCGAAGATTTTCAGGAATGAGGAGTTCGGGTATCAGAAGATCACGGTGGAGCGGCCGCTTCTGGACGAGGCAGGGAAACCGGTTTTGAAGAAGGGAAAGATGCAGGCTGATGCTTCGCTGCGGGATACGGAGAGCGTGCCTCTGGGAGAGGATGTTGATGCGTATATGCGGCAGGAGGTTTTGCCGTTTGCGCCGGATGCGTGGGTGGATGAGTCGAAGACGAAGATCGGGTATGAGATCCCATTTACGCGGTTTTTCTATACGTATGAGGCTCCAAGACGGAGTGAGGAGATTAAGGCGGAGATCTTAGCTTTGGAGAAGGAGCTTGACGGGAGCCTGGCGGAGATCTTTCGATGAGGGGGGAGACTGAGAAGGCGGAGGGTTTTGCATGACGCGGAAGATGAAGGATTCGGGAGTGGAATGGATCGGGGAGATTCCAGAGGATTGGGTAATTAATCCACTATCAAACAGATTTAAAGAGCACAAAGTAAAGAATATTGGAAATACGGAAAAAAATGTCCTGTCATTAAGTTATGGACACATAGTCAAACGTAATGTAGATAATAATAAGGGTTTACTTCCGGAGAGTTTTGAAACATACAACATTGTTTTTCCGGGTAATATCGTCTTACGTTTGACGGATTTGCAAAATGATCAAAAGAGTTGGAGGGTGGGATTAGTAAAAGATAAAGGGATCATTACCTCTGCGTATCTCACATTAGAGGCTGAATGTAACGATATCTCCAATACATTCTATTATTATCTTTTTCACATTTATGATAGAACAAAAATTATCTACAATATGGGAAATGGTGTCCGTCAGAACCTTAAATATAGTGAATTGTGTAAGTTACCAATTGTTGTACCACCAATTGAACAACAAAATCATATCGCCTCGTTCCTCGACACAAAATGCTCCCTGATCGATGCCGCCGTCCAGAAAGAACGCGGGATCATCGGGAAGCTGAAGGAATACCGGCAGGCGGTCATCACGGAAGCGGTGACCAAAGGCATTCGGGCGGGCGTTCCGATGAAGGACAGCGGGGTCGAGTGGATCGGGGAGATACCGGAGGGGTGGGATGTAATAAAGTTAGGATTTGTTGCAGATGTTCAGACGGGACCATTTGGTAGTCAATTACATAATGAAGACTATGTTGAAGAAGGAACCCCAATAATAACTGTTGAACATTTTGGGGATAATATCATTAATCATAGTAATTTGCCCCTCGTATCTGATGAGGATGTAATTAGATTGAAAAAATATATCCTCATTGATGGAGATTTGGTATTCAGCCGTGTTGGTTCTGTAGATCGTTGTGTCTTAGTATCTCCTGAAGAACAGGGATGGTTGTTTTCAGGCAGATGTCTAAGGGTTAGGTTGGGCAATAATGTTAATAAAAAATTTATAAACTACTGTTTCAACAAAAAAGCGTTTCGTGAGTACATGAATTTAATTGCAGTCGGCAGTACAATGCCATCAATAAATACGAGCATATTAAGTAATGTCAAGATCCCAATGCCAAGTTTTGAGGAACAAACGTCAATTGTATTTCACCTCGATGCCAAATGCTCTGCAATCGACGCGACGATCCAGAAACGGGAGCTTGCTATCGAAAAGCTGACCGCGTATAAACAGAGCCTCATCTACGAGTGCGTCACCGGAAAGAAGGAAGTTCTGGGATAAGTGCGGACACAAGAGAAAAACCAACCGCGAATCGGCGCGAATCTCGCAAGCCTTTGGCTTGCTCTCAGAATCGGATTTGCTCCTCCTCACTCTCGCTCGTTGGGTCTAGTCGCAAGGCAAAGCCTTGCTCCGCTAAGGGCGAGCCTATCGGCTCACCCCGCTCGACCCAACGGCTCGTCCCTTCATCGGGAACGTTCGGGCAAATCCTGTCGCCGCCCCAGCGGCTCCTGTGAGGAAGAGACTCATCGAGCAGCCCGGAATAGGAAAAATATTCTTTTACTAATCATCTCGAAATGAGACGGAGAAGGAAATCAGCTTTGGAGGCGCTGGGGCGCCGACAGGATTTGCCCGAACGCTCCCGATGAAGGGACGAGCAAGACAGCGAAGCTGGATTGCGAGAGTGAGGAAGAGCAAATCCGATTCTGGGAGCAAGCCGAAGGCTTGCGGGATTCGCGCCGATTCGCGGTTGGTTTTTTCTCATGTTTCTGCACCCACCCTTGCCCTTCCCGAATCTAACTCCCCGCTTAAATCCGGAATTGAAAGCCCGGTCTTCACCCCCTCGCAAATCATAGATTTGCTCGGCTAAGATCGCCGGCTGCGCCGTCGATCCGCCTCAGCTAAGGGAGAGCCTAACGGCTCACCCCGCCCACTTTTCATTCATCCAAACATCCCTTTTCCCTCAATTTATCATACCTGACCCTCTCCTGGGTATGCAGATCTGCCCGTCCCCACCCCTCGAAAACCCGTCTTGACAATTCAGAAAAACGAATATAACTGCCCTGATTTAAAAACAAGATCCAAATAGCTCTTTTTCATATAGGTATGTAACAAAAATCATAAAACACGCGAACTACATACCTCAAAAATAGGTATGTAACAAATACTATAATCATCACAAAGTTACATACCTACTACATTACAGCACTCATGGACCCGCAACTAAGAATAGAAAAACGCCCCTCGGCATCAGGAGACAAATATTATCTCGTCAAAGACATCCGTGTCGGGAAAAAGGGAACAAAAGTCTCCCGTCTCATCAAAACAGGTTCACCTCCAACACCTGAAGAAGAATATGCAGCCAAAGAAACCCACGGACCCGACATACTGGAACAGGCTGTAAACAAATACGGAGAACTCAGATCACAAACCCTCAAATATGCATACATCCCCAAATCCATCGGTCGTGAAATCGAAAAGATCCGCTATATCCACAAAATATTACAGGATACTCTCACCTCTCACGAACTCGAAGAATACGAAAAAAACTCTGAATACCAGTACGTCCACGGAACCACCTCCATCGAAGGAAACACCCTCGACCTTCGCGAGACAAAACAACTCCTAAACGACAACATCGCTCCCGACAACAAACTCCTGCGTGAAATCAACGAAGTCCAGAACTTTCGACTCGTCAAAAAATACCGTGACGCCTCCAAAAAACCCGTCACCATTGAATTCATCCTGAAAATCCACCAGCTCATCATGACCAACATCGACATCGAAATGGCCGGCGTGTTCCGCCGATCGAACGCCATCGGCATCGTCGGATATGACGGGCTGCTCCCTCCGGCAGACATCATCGAAGAAAGCCTCCAGGGAATCATCGACGAATACTACCGGAAAGTATCAGAAGGATACTGCCCCTTCGAACAGGCAGTACTCTTCCATCACAGATTTGAATGCATTCACCCGTTCAACGACGGAAACGGAAGAACCGGGAGGGAGATCTTCAACTACCTTCTCATCAGAGACAAATTTCCCAGAATGTTCTTCATCTCAGAAAACTTCCGCAAACAATACCTTGACGCACTCAACAGAGGGGACAAAGAAAATTATGCGGGTATGGTCGCACTCTTCGCGTCAATGATCATAAAACAACATAAAAACGTCATGGAAAGAATGGTGGAACAAACCACCCAAAAACCACAATAATTTATTAACTCACCTTCTTCTATATACTACTCAGTGACAAAACCCCATGCCGGACCCCATATTGAATGAAAAACAGCTCGAAGAAGATATTCAAACCTACCTAACCGAACATGGGGGATACCAACGCGGCGACCCCGGACAATTCGACCGCACCCTCGCCCTCGACAAACAGACCCTCCTCACCTTCATACAAACCACCCAGCCCAAAACCTGGGAAAAATATACCGCCATCTACGGCGACAAAAGCGAAACCCAATTCATCCGGCGGGTCACCGACGAAATCAGCCGTCACGGGCTCCTCAAAATACTCAGAACCGAAATCGCCGACCGCGGCCTCAGATTCAAACTCATCTACTGGAAACCCGAAACCGCCATCAACAGCGAAACCTCCCGCCTCTACCAGCAAAACATTCTCCACTGTACAAGGCAGCTTCACTACTCCCCCTCATCTGAAAACAGCATAGACATCGTTCTCCTCGTAAACGGCATACCCGTAATCTCCCTCGAACTCAAAAACCAGTTCACCGGTCAAAACGTCACCAACGCCATCAGCCAATACAAATTCGACCGAAGCGGCCGCGACCCCATCTTCCAATTCAAAACCCGGATCCTCGTCCACTTCGCCGTCGACCTCTATGAAGTCTGGATGACCACCTGCCTCGAAGGAACACGCACCCGATTCCTCCCCTTCAACCAGGGATCAAACGGACCCGGCGTCACCGGCGGAAAAGGCAACCCTGCCTCCCCTGACGGAAGCTACGCCTCCTCCTACCTCTGGAAAGACATCCTCCAAAAAGACACCCTCTTAGAACTCCTCCACAAATACCTCCACATCGCAAAAAACGACAAAACCGGCAAAGAAACCCTCATCTTCCCCAGATACCACCAGCTCGACGCCGTCACCAAACTTCTCGAAGACGTCCGTCAAAACGGATCCGGCAAAAACTACCTCATCCAGCATAGTGCCGGAAGCGGCAAATCCAACTCCATCGCCTGGCTCGCCCACCGGCTCATGGGCCTCCACGACCAGACCGACACCAAAATATTCCACTCCGTCATCGTCGTAACCGACCGAAAAGTCCTCGACTCCCAGCTTCAGGACACCATCTACCAATTCGACCACGTCCCCGGCGTCGTCAAAAAAATCGACAAAAACTCCGCCCAGCTCAAAGAAGCCCTCAACGCCGGCATACCCATCATCATCACCACCCTCCAGAAATTCCCCGTCATCTACGACGAAATCGACAGCAAAAACAGGAACTTCGCCGTCATCGTAGACGAAGCCCACTCATCGCAAACCGGTGAATCCGCCAAAAAACTCAAAAAAGCCCTCGCTGCAGCAGAAGATCTCGAAGAATACGCTCAACTCGAAAACGCCGAAGAAGACCGGCGGGAAGACCCCGAAGACAAACTCGTCGCCGAACTCTCCAAACACGGACACCACAAAAACCTCAGCTTCTTCGCCTTCACCGCCACCCCCAAACACACCACTCTCCAGGTCTTCGGCCAAAAACAGCCCGACCAAAGCTGCCTCCCCTTCCACATCTACTCAATGCGGCAGGCCATCGAAGAAGGCTTCATCCTCGACGTCCTCAAAAACTACACCACCTACCGGATGTATTATAAAATCATCAAAAACATCCCTGACGACCCCGAACTTGAAACCACCGCGGGCATACATGCCGTCAAAAAATACGAAAGCCTCCACCCCCATAACCTTGCACAAAAAACCGCAATCATCATAGAACACTTCAGAAACCAGACCAGACATCAGATCGGCGGAAAAGCCAAGGCAATGCTTGTTACCTCCTCCAGACTGCACGCCGTTCGTTATCTCTTCGAGTTCAGACGCTACATCAAAGACCAAAAATACGACGACATCGACGTCCTTGTCGCCTTCTCCGGCGAAATCCCCCTCGATGAAGAAACCTGGACCGAAGAAAAAATCAACAAAACAAAAGACGGGCAGACTATCAGAGAAAAACAGCTCCCAAAAGAGTTCCATGACAACTTCAACTTCCTCATCGTCGCAGAAAAATACCAGACAGGATTCGACGAACCCTGCCTTCAGACCATGTTCGTCGACAAAAAACTCTCCGGCATCAAAGCCGTCCAGACGCTTTCCCGGCTCAACCGCACCATGGAAGGAAAAGAGGAAACCTTCGTCCTCGACTTCGTTAACGCTGCCGAAGACATACAGACCTCCTTCCAGACCTACTACGAAACCACCAGACTCGAAGAAGAAACCGATCCCAACGTCCTCTATGATCTAAAATCAGACCTTGACGCCTACCAGATTTATACCGATCCCGAAGTCAGCGCATTCGCAGACAAATACTTCGCGGCCGCGGATAAACCGGAAAAGGAACTTCTCGGAAAACTGTCCGCACTCTTAAGACCCGCACAAGAAAGATATGCGGCAAAATCCGAAGAAGAACGCGACCTCTTCAAATCGCTTCTGGCAAAATACATCCGGATCTACAGTTTCATAACCCAGATCTGCCGGATGTACGACAAAGACCTGGAAAAATTCTATCGGTTTGCCAAATATCTCGGCAAAGTCCTTCCAAAAGGAAAACAGATCGTCGTTGAGATCGACGACAAGATCCTCATGGAATACTACCGGCTTGAAAAAACCTACAGCGGCTCACTGGTTCTGGAACCGGGAACCGAGGTAACCCTCAAACCGGTCTCCGGGTTCACCGGGAAAAAAGAAGAACTCAAAGATACGCTCACCGAGATCATCAAAAAGATCAACGAGAAGTACGGCACGGAGTTCTCGAATATGGATCTAGTCGGGAACCAGCTCATGGGCGGATTTCTCAAGGATTCCAGTTTGGAATATTTTGCGCAAAACAACTCCGAAGAAATGTTCGCCACAAAGTTTGACAAAGATTTTGAGACGAAACTGGTCAATCTCTATCTGGAGAACGATCAGTTAATGGGGATTCTCATGCATGACGAAGGAGTAAAGAAGGTCCTTCGCGATAATATGAGGCATATGGTCTACAAAATGTTCAGAATACCGGATAAAGCAGATGCGCTTTGAGCGGGGAAAGAGTAAGGCTTCCCGGGAGTTTGAGGCACGCGAGCTCGAAAGGGAAAATGAGCAGGACGGGATGAGATGGGTTGGAAGATGTGCTAAATACGCTGTTAGAACATGCAAATCATGATTAAAACGTTAATACTGATCTGATTAATTGCGATAATATTTTTAATAGGAGTTACGCGGTGTTACTGTCAATCAAATTCAGGAAGTGCGCGGCTGGATGCGGATGCATGAAATAGAACCGAACGCGAACCGCAAATCAGAGATTTGCTCTCCAAATCGGGTCTATGACCCTCGCCTGCTCGCTTGAATCGGCGCGGCCTTTCCCTGTCAAACCGCGATCTCACTCCTCATCCTCCCTCTGCAAATACCCATGACAAACGTCTTAATTTATTTGCAGGTCCAATAAACATACGATGTATGCAAAACGGCTAGACAACTTACCTCCGTATCTTTTTGCCCAGATAGATGCACTGAAGGCACAGAAGCGTGCCGAGGGAATTGATTTGATCGATCTTGGTGTGGGGGACCCTGATTTACCGACGCCGAAGCATATTGTGGATGCATTATGTGAGGCTGCACGGGACCCTGCCACCCACCACTACCCCGACTACTTGGGGATGCTCGAATACCGCCAGGCAGTCGCCGGCTGGTATGACAAGCGTTTCGGCGTCAAACTCGACCCGAAAAAAGAGGTCCTCGCCCTGATCGGATCCAAAGAAGGTATCGCCCACATACCCGAAGCATTCGTAAACCCCGGAGACTATGTCCTCGTCTCCGACCCCGGCTACCCGGTGTACAAAACCTCCACGCTCTTTGCCGAAGGAAAAAGCCACCCCATGCCCCTGCTGGAACAAAACGGCTTCTTACCTGACTACGCCGCCATTCCAAAAGATGTCCTGAAGAACGCAAAACTCATGTTCATCGGCTACCCGAACAACCCGACCGGCGCCGCAGCCTCGATCGACTTCTTCGAAGAGACCGTCGAGTTTGCAAAAGACAACGACATCATCGTCGTCCACGACAACGCCTACTCCGAGATCTCATTCGACGGCTACAAATCACCGTCCTTCTTACAGGCAAAAGGCGCCATGGACGTCGGCCTTGAGACCCACTCACTCTCCAAAACCTACAACATGACCGGCTGGCGTATCGGCATGTGTGTTGGAAATGCCGGCCTCATCGAAGCATTCGGCAGAGTCAAAACCAACATCGACTCCGGTGTCTTCGACGCGGTCCAGCGTGCCGCCGTCACCGCCCTTACCGGCCCGCAGGACTGCATCGCCCAGGCATGCGCCGTCTACAAAGAGCGCCGCGACGCCCTCGTGACCGGCCTTCGCTCGCTCGGCTTTGACGTCACCTCCCCAAAAGCATCCTTCTACATATGGATGAAAGTACCCGACTCAGTTGAATTCGTCGCAAAAATGATCAACGAAGCAGGAATCGTGATCACGCCGGGAACCGGCTTTGGCGCATCAGGCGCCGGATACGTCCGCTTCGCCATGACCCGCCCGGTCGACCGGATCAACGAAGCGATCAAACGCATGAAAGAATGCGGCATCAGAGGATAACATGAACCTTCCCGAATCACTCTCCGTAAGAGAGGGTCATCTCTACTGCGGAGGCGCAGACTGCGTTGCCCTTGCAGAACAATACGGCACACCCCTCTATATCACCAACGAAAACCATGTCACCGGAAACTTCAGACGCTATGAAGCGGCGCTGAAAAAATACACAGACAACGTCCAGCTCCTCTATGCCGCAAAGGCAAACGAGAACCCGGTCATCATCCAGTCCCTTGGCCGCGAAGGAGCAGGCGCCGACGTCTTCTCGCTTGGCGAGATGCGGGCAGCCCTCGAAGCAGGCATCCCGGCAGAGATCCTCCTCTTCAACGGCAGTTCAAAAACCGAAGCTGATCTTCGCGCAGCGATCGAAAAAGGCATCAGGATCTCGGTCGACTCAGTCGACGAACTCCGCCAGATCGACGCCATCTCAAAAGAACTCAAAAAGACCGTCAGGATCGGATTCCGCGTCAACCCGGCGATCGAGGTCCCGACGCACCCAAAGATCGCCACCGGGATCAAAAACAGCAAGTTCGGCATCCCCGCAGAGATGATCCTGGACGCCTACCGCGAAGCCCTCGAAATGGAGTATGTGATCCCCGTCGGGATGCACTGCCATATCGGCTCCCAGATCCTTGAAGTAGGACCCTTTGCGATCGCCTGCGGCGTGATCATGAACGTCGCCGCCGAAGTCACCAGACTCGGCGTCAAACTGGAGTTCATCGACTTCGGCGGCGGACTCGGCATTCCGTACCACCGCGAAGGAACCGTCGACAAAGCCCCGACACCCGAAGAGTATGCCGCCGCTGTAATGCCGGTGTTCCTCGAAGGATGCAGAAAAGCAGGCATCTCGCCCGCGTTCTGGGTCGAGCCCGGCAGATGGATGGTCGGCGAATCGACCGTCCTCCTGACAAAAGTCAACTCCGTCAAAAAGGTCCACAAGACCTTTGTGAACGTCGACGCAGGATTCAACCTCCTGATCCGTCCGGCGATGTATGACTCCTGGCACGAAGTCGTTGTGGCGAACAAAGCAGATCAGCCGGCTGACGGAACATACACGATCACGGGCCCCATCTGCGAGACCGGCGATATCTTCGCGGCAGACCGGGCGCTGCCTTCGGTTGCTGCAGGCGATCTCATCGCTGTTCTGGATACGGGAGCCTACGGATATGCCATGTCTTCCCAGTACAACTCGCGGCCCAGATGCCCCGAGGTTTTAGTGAACGGCGACAAGGCAGAACTCATGCGCCGGGCTGAGATCTACGAGGACATGACCGCCTGCGTGGTCACTCCTTCCTGGCACAGGAAATAAGGAATGCATTACGCGCTCGTCTCCGATCTGCTCACACAGGAAGCCTTCGAGGAGCGCGTAGAACAGAAAGCCGCCTCTCTGGGCGGCCTGGTGGACGAGGTGACGGCCGCGATGATGGTGGTGGACGACCTTGGACGAAGCCATGTGAAAATCGGCAGCATCCCCTCGGCCCAGACCCAGGTCGTCTCTTTTTTCGGCAAGATCCTTGAGATCAGGCCGCCGCGTGAGTTCACCCGCGAAGGCGAGCCGCCGGGCCTTGTGGCATCGCTCGTTCTTGGAGATCCTACCGGTACCGTGGTGATGACTTTGTGGGATGAACGTGCAGAGGCGGCCGGCGAGCTGGAAGTAGGATCGGTGATCGAAGTGATCGCGAGACCGCGGTCCGGAAAAAAGGAGGCGACCTGTCTTGCTCTGCGAGAGAGCAGTGTAACGATCGTCGAGACAAAGAAGCCGCCGAAGTCCGAGGTGATGGCGGCTCCTCTCACCGCGAGGATCCTGGTCATCTTCGGGGTGCGGGAGATCACCCGGCGTGACGGGACCGCGGCGTTTCTGCAGGAGTTCATTATCGGCGATGCATCCGGAACTGCCCGTATGGTCACCTGGACACCGGAGCTTTTCGCCGATGCGGACGAGGGATCCTGCGTCTCGATCACCGGCGTGGAGAGAAAAGAGGATGACGGGATCGTCGAGTATGTCGTTTCCGATTCTGCAGAGATAAAGATCATCCCCGGAGAGATCGAGGTGCTGTCCAAAGACGCATCCGAGGTGACCGAAGGACAAAATCCTGTGGTCACGGGTGTCGTGACCGCGGTCTTTGAGGTCAAAACGTTCATCACGAGGCGCGGGACCGAGTCGCGTGTCAGAAATATCCGGATATCCGGATCTGAAAATAAAGGCGGGGCGAATATCGCTCTCTGGGGTGATGCGGCCGATATGCTTTTTCTCCCGGGCGACTCGGTGCAGGTTATCAATGCCGAGGCAAAGCTGAACCGATACGGCGAACTCGAGCTTTCGGTCGGCCGCGGTTCGGCGGTCAGGATGCCTGCTGTTCCCGGAGAAGCATTTTTCGGGACCGGCATGCTGATCCTGCGGCCGGAGGGTCTTTCGCTCGATGACGGGACAGGAGTCTGGATCCTGCAGACCGACGAAACGCCTCTGGTCGGGACGACCGCGGATGTGGAAGGCATCTGCAGAAACGGCCGGGTGGAAGTGACCGGGATCCGTCCGCATCCCGCTGATCCGCCGCTTCTGAAAAAGCGTCTTGGATCTCTTTTATAATCCGAGTTTATCGGTGATCTTGCGTTTGGCATACTCGCCGAACGCCTTTCTGCACTCCGGAGACCGGATAAAGTCATATATGATCTGATCTATGACTGGTTTGATGAGGGGATTGGCTGCGAGTTCGCCGGCCATCTCAAGAAGAGCAGTTTTGTATTCGGCATTGTCCTTTTCGGCCATACCGTTAGATGGGGCGATGGCGGCAATAATGGTATCGATAGAGGCGGGCAGAGATCAAAATTTTGCACGTGAAAATGTGCTTCTCTCTGAGTGAGAGAGGTGTTTGACCGGTCAAGGGGGGGCATTATCGCACCGCGCGGTTAGGGGTTTATATGGCCAGGTGCTGATGTATTAGTATATCTAAAAAACAGGAGTACAGGAAGATATGACAATGCTTGACATCGAAGACATCCCGGGTGTGGGGCCGGCGACTGCTGACCGACTGCGTGACGCAGGCTACATAACTGTTGAAAGTATCGCGACGGCGACGCCGATCGATCTGGCCGAAGCAGCTGAGCTTGGCGAGTCCACGACAAAGAAGATCATCAAAGCCGCCCGCGAACTGGCGGACATCGGCGGATTCAAGACAGGGACCGATATCCTGGCACGCAGACAGGATATCCTTAAACTGAGGACCCTTGTTCCGGAGATCGACGAGCTGTTCGGCGGCGGTCTCGAGTCACAGGCGATCACCGAACTGTACGGCGAGTTCGGATCCGGGAAGTCCCAGATCGCCCATCAGCTGGCAATAAACTGCCAGCTCCCGACATCGCTCGGCGGGCTTGCCGGAAGCTGTCTGTACATCGACACGGAGAATACCTTCCGTCCTGAGCGTATCGAGCAGATGGCCGAGGGACTGGAGCTTGCGGATCTGCCGGAGGGCTACACGCTCCAGACGGCCGACGAGTTCCTTGCCAACATCCATGTGGCCCGTGCGAGTTCATCCGATCATCAGATGCTTCTGATCGATGCGGCCCGCGACCTTTCAAACGAGCTTGCGGCTTCCGGCCTTCCGGTCAAACTGATCATCATCGACTCGCTGACCAGTCTCTTCCGTTCGGAATACGCCGGCCGCGGGACCCTTGCCGGCAGGCAGCAGAAGCTCAATCGGCATATGCATGATCTTTTCAAACTGGTCGATGACCTGAATGCAGTTGCTTTGGTGACAAACCAGGTCATGTCCAACCCCGGACTCCTCTTCGGCGACCCGACAAAACCGATCGGCGGCAACATCGTCGGACACACGGCGACCTACCGGGTGTATCTGAGAAAGAGCAAAGCAGGCAAACGGATCGCCAGGCTTGTGGACAGTCCCAACCTGCCGGAAGGCGAAGCTACCTTCACCGTCGAAACCGCAGGTATCAAAGCCTGCTGACCCCAATACTATTTTTGATCATGCCCAGGGCCTTTATCACCGATATCGACGGAACGCTGACCGACGAACGCCGCAGACTCTCAACCGAGGTCATTGATGAACTGCGAAGGATCATCGACGCGGGGATCCCCGTCATTCTTGCATCCGGAAACACGCTCTGTTTTCTGGATGCATTTTCGCATATGATCGGAACTGACGGGACCATCATCGCCGAAAACGGCGGGGTATACCGTCTGGGGTACCTCGGCGAAAAACAGGTCGCCGGCAGTCAGGAGGTGTGCCTTGCCGCGTATCAGAAGGTCGTGGACGAACTCAAGCCGAAAGGAGATGAGCTGCATCTGTTCAGCAGCAGATACCGTGATTCCGACATCGCGTTCTCCAGGGATGCTCCGGCCGCTTTGATCAAAGAGATCCTCAAAGATATGCCGGTCGATGTCATCGACACGGGGTTTGCGATCCATCTCCAGATCCCCGGCGTCACCAAAGGCGCAGCCTTCGAAAAACTGGCAGAACTTATGGGCCTTGCCCCGTCTGATTTCCTGGTCGCGGGCGATTCGGTCAACGATGTCTCGATGCTGAAACTCGGCGGCATATCCGTTGTTCCGGCAAATGCCTCCCCTGAAGCAAAAGAAGCGGCGGACCGCATCATGGAACGGTCCTTCGGCGAAGGGACGGCCGATGCTCTTCGCAAATACTTATAAAAAAGGAGTGAGTTGCTGAAAAACTTCAGCGGAGCATATACCGGTCGACCACAATGAAATCGGTGATATCTTTCACTGCCTCAAAAGGCAGAGTTATCGCATCATTTTCAAGCTTATAACCGGTCGTATCAAAACCTGCATCCGGGCGGATAAGAAGAGCCTTCAGCTGCCCGGTCGGCGCATCAAAGGTAACGTTTCTTATTTGACCAATGATCTTGCCGTCGGTACTCATCACACGTTTTCTGCGGATATTATGCGTAAATTGCTCACTCTGCATGATTGATCAGCTTTAAAGTTTGACAAGCAAGTATTTATCCGTTTGTATAAGGCCTTGCCTCACAGAGAAGGGAACACCTGAATAATATCCGAATGCGTCAGGATCCCCACCGGTTTTCCCTCTTCGGTCACGATCACACGCCCGACATCCTCCTCCTTGAACTGCTTTATGACCTCATACAGCCGCATATCCGCCGGCATCGTGATGACCCGCGTCACCATCACCTCAGACACAAGAGACGTCGTAGGCAGCTCACGGTCCAGTGCCGAAACAATATCAGTCATCGTCAGGATCCCGACCAGGGCCCCGTTCTCGACCACCGGCGCCCCATGAATGCGGCGCTGGAGAAACGTCTTCATCGCATAGGCAAGCGTCATATCAGGCTCCAGCGTGATCAGCGGGACCCGCATATACTCGCGGATCTGCTTCTTTGGAAGCGACGTCATCTCCGACGTCGATATCAGAAGCGCGCTGTTGATCTCATCCTTGCCGAAAACCTCGCCTTTGATAAGCAGCTTATTCACCGGCGTCGGTCCGATCGTGATTTTGTCGCCGACCTCAAACGACCGCACGTTCCCGATGATTTTAATGAGAGCGTGACAAAGATCCGCATGTGTCAGGGTCGTAAACGCGATTTCATTCACGCGCACCCCTTCGACCTTCTCGCCGTTCTTCTGGATGACAACTTCGCTCTCCGAGTAATCCGCTGAAACGTTCAGTTCCGAATACGCCCGCGCTGTGGGTTGGTATCCGCCTTTCGGCCCCGGAATGCCGTCAACCAGCCCGAGCACCTTGAGCGCCAGCATCTGATTCCTGACCGTTCCGGGGTTTCTCCGGATGATATCGGCGATGACTTCACTCTTGATAGGATGCGAATATTGATGATAGAGCGAGATAAGAGTAATAAGGATATCTTTTTGAATGAGTGACAGATCCATACTTACTGATTCTTTCTGATTGCTATAGTAATAAACCAAATGGATTGGATGAAAAATGTACTTCGATAAAATCCCGACCGTTCCAACAGCAGACGAACTGCTCGACCGCAGTTTCCGCCGTGCTTCCAGGAAGATGCGGGAAAAAACAAATAAACGTCATGCAAATGAGGACTTCGTCCGGGCAATCACCCAGGCGACGCATGACAAACTGGTAACTATTATCCAGAGCTTCCCCGAGTTTGAAGAGCTGCCGCCCTTTTACCGGGACCTGTGCGACATCTTATTCGGGATGGATGCCTTAAAAAAGAATCTCGGCATGGTGGGGTGGGCCGCAAAGAATGTGCGTGACGTAGGAAACAGTATCTCTAAAGGAATGCGCTGGACAGATACCCAGATCGAACGAAGACGTGCGGTCGCACGCATTGCCTCGATCGTCCACCGGGCGGATGATTCCCTGCGGTATCTCAACGATGTCAGAAACGTTCTGAGAAAACTCCCGGTGATCAGCACCGATGAGTTTACGATCGTCGTCGCCGGATACCCCAACGTCGGCAAATCCTCGTTCATCCGTCTGGTCTCCAGCGGTGAACCGGAGGTCGCCTCCTATCCGTTTACGACCAAAGGCGTTATCGTCGGACACAGAAACGCCGAACGCAGACGAAAGATCCAGTTCATCGACACGCCGGGTCTTCTCGACCGGCCAGAGGAGGAACGAAACATCATCGAAAAGCAGGCGCTCAATGCTCTTGTCTACGTCGCCGATCTGGTTCTCTTTGTCATCGACGCAAGTGAAAACTGCGGATACTCGTTTGAAGCCCAGATGAAACTCCGTGAAGAGATCGAGTCGATCATCTCGGTCCCCATGATCTCGGTCGTTAACAAATCTGATGTAAAAAGCGTGGACGGATTCTTCAACATGTCCACCGTCTCCGGTGAAGGTGTCGAGGAGGTCCTTGCCGAACTCCTCAGGCTCCGCAATGAACTGAAGGTCGAAGAAGAGGTCGACCTCCGTTCGGAACTCCCGCAGCCGGAGATCCGGCGGCACGGAGCAAGACTGGATACAGAGACCAACTTCTGATCCGGCAAACCTTTTTTTTACGATAGAACCTACGCGGTGTTATTCTAGATCCAATTTGGAAAAGGGATTGCCCTGTGTGGACACAAGAGGAAATAAAAACCGCGCCGATTCAAGCGAGCAAGCGAGGGTCATAGACCCGAGTCGGTGAACAAACCGAAGGTTTGTGAGCGAAGCGAGTCGGAGAGCAAATCTCTGATTTGCGGTTCGCGGTTGGTTTTTTCTCTTGTGTCAAAACGAATGCCGTATACGAAATCGAAGCACATCTCATAAGGGCTTCATTTTTTCGGTTAAGATCGCACCGCGTAAGTCCTATTTTATAAAAAAAGGGTTAATCTTTTTTGTATTCGCCGTGCTTTCTCCAGAGATACCATAATCTCTGGAATGCTGAAAGGTTCGTGCATACGGCAACAAGGATGACGGCGATCCAGATCTGGCCGATGATACCGAACAGAACAAGCGAGATCATCGTCTCGGGTCTGCCGAAAAATCCCACACCTTCAAGCGGATCCGAGATCTTTCCATCCTCTTTGCAGGTATAGCCGATCTCCGCATAGGTCACCGGTTTGATGAACGTATTCATGATCGATCCGATCACGGCAAGTCCGGCGATCAGCATATCTGCTGTCGGCGCAAAACCCGTAAACTGCGAGATGATCGGGATCCCCGAAAGACCGATCGCGAGAAGCACGATCCCGTCCACATATTTATCGACGATCCAGTCAGAGATCGCGCCGAAATCACTTTTCTTTCCCGTGATGCGGGCGACCGAACCGTCCGTAAGATCAAGGATGCCGGAGATCAGGAGAAGCAGGCTCCCGATAAGAAACGACTGACAAAAGTAACAGACGGCGGCGCCGATCCCGAAAAAGAGCGAAAGAAGCGTGATCTGATTGGGACTCATGCCTGTTTTAACGAAGACTCTCACGACCGGGTCGAGCCAACCCGTCAGTTTGTATCTGAGTGCTGTGATATTCATGGATAGGGAGGTAAAATCATTTATTGGTGTGTGCTAAATATCTATACATCGTCAAGATATATGAATCAGAAGGAAACTCTCATGGAGACACTACAAAGACCACACGTGCTGATGATTTCAGAGATCACAGCTGACGGGAAACTCACCCTGGGTAAAGGCGTTTCCAGTAAACTGCTGATGAAACATATGTCTCATGAAGCCGAGATCCTCCTCCACGAAACCCGGGCCGAGTATGACGCGATAATGGTAGGATCATCGACGATCCGGATCGACAACTCATTTCTGACCGTCAGAATGGCAGCCGGAAAAAATCCCCTGAGGATCATTCCGAACAGTCTGGCCGATCTGCCGCTCGAATCGAATGTTTTTGCAACGGAAAACGCGGCCACGGTCCTCGCCGTCTCGTCCCGGGCGCCAAAAGAACGGCTTGACGCGTTCACGGAAAAGGGCGTCGAAATTATCGTCTGCGGCGAGGAACGTGTGGAGTTTCCGCTGCTGATGGATATCCTCTATAGAAAATATCAGGTGAGAAAACTCATCATCGAAGGCGGCCCGACGCTGAACTGGCATATGCTGCATCACCGGCTCGTCGATGAGATCAGGCTCATCCATATGCCGTTCATCGTCGGCGGGAGCGACACCCCGTCTTTGGTCGGCGGGATGCCGCTAGCATCCGAAAACGAGATGATCAGGCTCGATCTGAGAAGTACGAAGATGTACGGATCCAATCTGGTGACCGAGTATCAGGTTCTGTACTGAATAATAAATATATGCTCGCCGGGCGAAGATTTTGCTATGGCACTTCAGGTTAATGATACGATAAAACCCTTCACTCTTTTTGACGCCGAAGGAAAGGAGTGGACGTTTCCAACGGATGCGTCGCACCTTACGGTCCTGTATTTTTATCCAAAAGACAACACCGGCGGGTGCACGACCGAGGCAAAAGAGTTTTCCATGCTCCTTCCCGAGTTTGAACGCCTCGACGCGCAGGTATTCGGCATCAGTCCGGACTCCGCAGCAAGCCATCAGAAGTTTATCGAAAAACAGCAGCTCGCAGTTACACTGCTTTCGGATCTGGATAAGACCGTGATCGGCGCATTCGGCGTCTGGGTGCAGAAAATGCTCTACGGACGGAAGTACATGGGCGTTTTGCGCAGTACGTTCGTTATCGATTCGACCGGAAAGATCCTCGCCGCGTGGGATAAGGTGAAGGTCAAAGGGCATGCATCCGAGGTTCTCCAGGCCCTTCACCCCCTGGTCTGAGGAAGGCCGCATAGAGTTATTTGCAAAAAAGAACCAAAAAAAATCATCCGGGTGAAGGACCGCCCCCTCACCCGAAACAGACCCAGCGGTCGTAGATCAGGTCACGCTCATTTTCCATGATCGCAAGCGTCCGGTCCACCCCGTCGGCCCACTCCTGGACCCAGAAGGCCTCCTCCTGAGTTGCTACGGTAATAAGCGTCTTTTCCGTGATCCCGGCAAGCTCCTCCACGATCGGCCGCCAGATATCCTTCGTATATCCATAGATCTGGCCGAACATGATCCCGACGCCGTACTCTGCATCCGGAAGATATGCCGAAGCAAGCCGTGCATCGATACATGCCGTGCGTTCAGGAGCCAGCCTTCCCGACGAAAGACCCAGTGACAAAAGCTCGGGATCGTTATCATACGCGATCGGATATGCTCCCATCTCGCCAAGAAGCATGGATCCGATACCTGATCCAGCACACGCATCCAGCGCGGTACCGGAGATCGAGGGACCCCATATCTCGTGTAAAAGACCGCGGACCTTGCCGATACGATCCACGGTCAAATCATCTCCGGCAGGCGGGATCATCTTTTGGATGATCTCAGCATAATACGCCCGGGCCGCCTCTTCAGCTTTTATCCGGTCTTCCTGATAGATGTCCCCGTCCGCCGCTTCGAAAAGGGAAAACTCACCCGCGGTCGGCGGCCGGAAAAGCCAGGAAGTCCCGCACCACTCATCTCCGCTCTTTACCGCAAAAAGCAGCGGGCTCTCATCCTCATCGATCAAAAGCCTCGCCCCTCCAGAAACAGGCTCGGCATCACAGATCAGCACTCCCGGCTCACCGTTGTTCACCAGCGATGCATAATCCGGTTCAAGCATGCGAAGCTCATCGAGTTCCAGCATTGCAGAAAGTTTCGACATTTATTTTCCTTCCGTTCTTCCGATGGTAAGCCCATCGGTCGCTTTGATCACGCCGCTAACCCGTGCATCCTCATGCAGCCACACGGTCTTTCCGGCGACATCGCCCAGGACATCAGCTCCGCGCTCGACCCGGATGTTCTGGGCCGCCACATCGCCGTGGATCGCCGTCCGCGGGCCGAGTTTGACCCGCTGGGACGCCTGCACGCTGCCAAAGAGCGTCGTGTCCTTTCTGATCTTGACCGACTGCGCCCGGATATTTCCGTGCAGCCGGCAGTTCGATCCGACATCCATCGGCGTCGGAACGGAAAAATACCTGAGATCCATCGTCGTTCTCGGCGGGAGCACGAGAGGAGCGGCGTTGGCTTCGGAGATAAGACTCTCCACGTGTTTTTTTGCCGCCTCTTCGCCTTCCAGGTGGAGCATCGTCATCACATACAAAAGAAGATACAAAACGACAGGCATCGGATTTCGGATGGCGATGTCCCCGTACGCCTTGAACTCCTTATCGATCACGACATTGTCCCCGATATCCAGGTTGCCGCCCACACTCAGTTTTCCATGGATCTTCACGCCTTCGCCGAGATAGGCATCCCCGTTGCAGAGAACGGTCCCGTGGACCTCGCAGAAGTTGTCGATCCTGAGATCCCCTTCCGCCACGATATCCCCGTGCATGACGGATAGTTCACTGATGACGATATCATCGCCGTAAAGACCATACCCGATATCGCAGTGATCGCCGACCAGAATATCGTGCTTCGTTTTGAGATTGCGTTCCTGCAGTTCGGTCTTGTCGGGCAGATAACAGGTTTTGAAAAGATCGGATGAGGATAAAAGGATGGACGCAGTGTCCTCATCGACTTCGGCAAGGTTGAGCGCCGGAGGGACTGCCGCGTCGGGTTCGACCTCAGAAAACAGCGGTTCAGGCCCCTCTTTTTCTTCGTCTGATGAAGACCGGTCAAGCGCTGCTTCCTCTTCGGGAGTGAGATCCGGTAATTTTAGGAACGTTTCCTCTTCACCGGGCATTGATTCAGCTATTATTATCCGTTTTTTATCCTCCGCCATTCTCCACCACGTGTATTAGTATATCGTTATGCTCCGTACTTATGGGTTTTGTCGATGAGGTCGCAAAGGATCGGTATCAGACTGCCGCCGGAGATCCGGCACATAGCGCCTGCAGCGCAGGAGATCTCGTCATAACACGTGACATTGTCGATACGCGTTCCGTCCCCGTGAAGGATCAGCGGGACAGGGTCTGCGCTGTGATCTTTGATCGTGCAGGGGGTCGAGTGGTCTCCGCAGACAGCGATCATAAGGTCAGGGATCTCGAAAAACGGCAGGATAGCTGCGTCGACTTCTTCCAGATACTTCATCTTCTCGACGGCTTTTCCGTCATGACCGTACTCGTCGGCGGATTTGAGGTTGAAAAGCACGAACTCTTTTTTCTCCAGTTCGCAGCAGACGAGGTCTACCTGATCCGCAAGCGGGGTTGTCGGAAGGACCGGGATGCGTTCAAGACCTACAGAACCGCCGATGCCGGCGATCAGTGCCGCGGCGGCAACCACACTGCCGGTGAGTTCATGTTTCTCCTCGAAGGGTTCGTAGACGCCCATTTCGCCGGCTCCCCGGATGAGGACGACGTTTGCGGGGTATTCACCGCGTGCTTTCCTCTCGATGTTGACAGGATGGTTTTTGAGGATCTCCGCTGCCTGGGCCGCGAATGCATTGCAGACTTCGGCGGTGAAGGCGGCCTCAGGCGTATCATCTTCCGCAACGATGGTTTTCGGCAGGACGCCGGTCATTTTCGGGTCGTTGGATGAGACGGCCGCACTGAGTCCTTTGCCTTTGAGGGCAAGGGCGGCCCGGTGGCCGGTGCCCGGCGCAAACTCGATCTCGACACCGTATTTTGACAGGTCGACACCGTTTTTCACGGCCGCGGAGATCTCGGTCGTGTCAGCTATGCGGCCCGCACGCCGGTCGATGACCAGTCCGCTGTCGTCGACGGTGGCATAATTTGCCCGAAAGCCGATCATGCCGGGTTCCATTTTTATGCCGCAGCCTGCTGCTTCAAGGGGGCCTCTGCCGGTATAATACCGGTGCGGATCATAGCCGAGAAGGCTGAGATGCGCAGTGTCGGATCCGCCCCGGACCCCGGGAGCGATCGGGTCCATGATCCCGCAGATGCCTTCGGCGGCAAGCCGGTCGAGATTAGGGATGCGGGCAGCCTGGAGAGGGGTCTTGTTTCCAAGAAGAGCACACGGTCTGTCGCCCACACCATCGATAATGAGGAGAAGAATTTTTGATGCTGTCATTATAGGATTTATTTGACCGAATACCTCTTAGTGTATTCTGTTCAGGCGATCGTGAAGATGCGTGTCAGCCGCATGCGGCCGATCCGAAAAAACCCCGCCGTTTTTCGATCAGCTGATGCGAAACTGCCAAAATGACGCTGTGTTTTTTGCCGGCAGCTGGACGCACCTAATTCTGGGTGTCTCCGCAATAATGAGTGAAACATCAGGAAATTTTTCTGAAGTTTCGGATATCGGCGACAAAACCATTCAGATACATGTAACTTTCATCTGATGATTTTTACCCGGAATCGGATGGTTTAGTCGGTATAAAACAGCAGAAAAAACAAAAAAATCCGGATGTGCCGATGATCCGTCTGCTCCTCGCAGGCGGGACAAAATGCCGGATGAAATAGACATCATAATATAGGCATGGATGCGTAAAAAAGTAAATGCTTAGAGAGGGCTGAAGACACAATGACCCGTCAACTACTCAGAAATCTTACATTTTGTCTGCTCCTGACTCTCATTCTGACCTCAGGATGTGTGGCGTCCGGTCAGCTCACACCAGTCACGGACGATCACTCGGCCGATATGCAGAGGGCACTGGACTTCTGGATCCCAGTTCTCGATTCCCAGATCACGAAAATGTGTGCCGTGACCTCTGCAGCGGCAGAGAGCCTGAAAGGGACCGAGAACGACCCCTTCGCACAGAAGCAGATATTTCTGCAGCTTCGCCGGGATATCCCCGCATGCTCCGAGATCTGTCTTGCCGATGCGGACAACATCGTTGCAGCTGTGACCGGAAACCCGAAAAATCAGGAATATATCGGATATCCTGCCTGCACGGAGGTCACCGAAGAGGAGTTTATCGCGGCAGGCGGCTGCATCATCACTCCCCCCCTTACCCTGATCAACGGGGACCTCGGAATACTTTTCAGCGCTCCGGTGTATGATAAAAACGGCATATATGCCGGATCCCTCCGCGTTTTTGTGAACCCCGCCCATCTCTTTTCCGGTCCAGTGTCAGAACTCAAAAAAGAGGGCTATACCCTCTGGTCAGTCCAGCCGGACGGTGTGCAGATCTATGATGAAGATCTTCAGGAGCTCAGCAAAAACATCCTCACCGATCCCTTATATCACGAACCGACGGTCTATCAGGCTATGCACCGGGTGGCTGCGGAAAAACAGGGGACCGTCTCATATCTCTTCCACAATGTCGGGTGGACCGGATACGGCCAGGCAAATGCCGTCTGGAATACGATCGATTTGCCCGACAGCACGGAGTGGAGGGTCGTGTTAAGTGATAATGTGAACACCGCCGTGTCATCAGGCACGACCGTCAGGCACACGGCGGACGATCTGCGGAACTTTGTGGAAAAAGCCTACAGATATGCCCGGACCCACACCAAAGAAGAGGCTTTGTCCGCATTCAATGACCCTAATGGTGCGTTTGTCGACAAAGAGCTCTACATCTTCGCATATGATCTGAATGGATCGACCCTTGCCCTGCCTTATCAGCAGGCGATGGTCGGATCGAGCCGCTTGAGCGGTGAAGATATCGTGGGGGTGAAACCGGTTCAGCGGTTCATCGACCGGGCACGTTTCGGCGGCGGATATGTTTTGTATCAGTATCCAAATCCGGAGAACCGATTCGCTTCCGAACTGAAGCTCTCTTATGTTATGTCGGTGGATGATGACTGGGTGCTCGGCGCAGGGATCTATCCGGGGACCCCTGAGCTGAATTACAGCTGGGAGATGCGGGATCAGCTGATAACGCAGGTGAGGGAGTTTCAGTACCTTTCCACGGTCCTTTCAGGGGAGGAGCTTTTGCAGATGATGAATGATCCGTTAAGCAGGCTCCAGATCGAAGGCCTTTATCCGTTTGCTTTGGATGCAGAGGGGATGGTCCTTTCCAACGCCTACAACCCGTCAAGGATCGGAATAAATCACCTGGGATACACAAATTCTTACGGTATGTCGCCGATCCGCGAGGTCATTTCTCTTGCCGCATCCGGCGGCGGGCTGATGTACAGTCTTGTGCTGGATCCGGAGTATAAGAGGGAGGAGTATGTCCTCATCTATGTGGAACCGGCGGATGATGGAGTCTGTTACGGCAGTATGATGGTTTTGGAGTGATTGAGTTGGCATTACGATACAGAAAACAAAGTCAGAAAGAAAAACGGATGATCATGGCAGGTGTTCTCGGCATCATTTCGCTGGTTATTATAGGCGCCTTTGCCCTAGCCGCGCTTCTTGGAACCGGTTATGTCATTGACAAATCGCTGGAGGATCCGGATGTTCTGCTGCATGTGTTTGTGATCGGGAATGATGTGGTCGTGACGATCTATGAGGGACGCCGGGTGAATGAACTGGTGATGCTTTCCTTAGAGATCGAAGGGGTGGCACTTCCTGTTTCGGTTTCGTGTGTGCCGGTTTCAACTGCCGGAACAGGGGAGGTGTTCTTCAGGAATGCCTGTGCCGGAGTTACCGGGACGAGGGATATCGCGGTTCGGGGAATATTTTCCGACGGGGGAACACGTCTCCTGAAAATGAATACGATGAAGTTTACCTGACCTGGTCACTTTTTTCTCTATCTTAGCTGGCGAGGGGGGCGGGTGGACGAGATACATTTGCCCGCTGACACGCTTTTTTTCTGATTTTGCTGGTGAAGATGTTCGGGGTCCGGGTTATCCCGTGTCAGCCCCCGTCGATTTCCCGCTCAAGGGCCCTCAGTTTAACCGTCGGTCCGCCCGCTCGCAAGTTTTCTTCGAAAACTTGCTCAGCTAAGGTTGGCCGCGTTCCGCGTCCAACCCGCCCGCTCACACGTCCCCTTAGCTTCGCTCAGGAACTTGCTCAGCTAAGGGCGAGCCTGGCGGCTCACCCCGCTCGCAAATCAAAGATTTGCTCGGCTGAGGTTGGCCGCGTTCCGCGTCCAACCCGCCATCAAAACCTTTAATTACTCTCCCCTTGAATTGTTCACTAGGATAGAAAATACAATTATGAAACACATCACTCTTTCTTCAATAGTCATCATCGGCATACTCCTTCTTTTTTTGGCCGCAGCCGGCTGCATAGCCGCGCCTGATGAGCCAAAAATCGAACCCGTATCCGATCAGTATTACGCGGACATGAACGCCGTTCTCGATACGTATCTGCTGACGATCGAAGATCAGATGAAGCAGATCAACGCATCGGTCTGGAACGCCGCACGGGAACTCGACGGGGTGCCGGCAAATGATCCCTCGGTGAAGCTCGCTCTTTTGAAACTCAAAAGCGAGATCCCGCTCGCAATTGACGCAGGAAGGGTCGATAAGGAAAGCTATCTTGCTGCCGTGACCAATGAAGCGGGAGAAAAAACCCTGGTCGGGACCTATGTCGGATCCTACCAGTTCACTGAAGAGGATTTCAAAGCTGCCGGGAACACCTGTCTCATATCCGGCTACACCACCTTCAAAAACGGAGAACGCGGCGTCCGCATCGCCGCACCGGTCTATGATACAAATGGAAACTTTGACGGGATCCTGCAGGTGCCTCTCGACGTGGACTACCTCTTCGCCGGACCTGCCGAAGTACTCAAAAATGACTACGGATACACCGCCTGGATCGTTGATACAGACGGGATCGTTCTCTACGACGACGACACATACGAAGTCGGATCCGATCTCACCGTCGAAACCTCATATTTTACCCCCACCTACACCAAAGCGGTCCATACTATCCTTGCAAACACATCGGGACAGGCCTCATACATCCACTTTACCCGCGGCTGGGTCGGCATAGATCAGATAAACGCCGTCTGGACGACGCTTCATCCCGGAGTTGGAACAGAATGGCGGATCATACTCACCGATGATGTCCACACATACGAGGGCGCTGTAAATCCGCTGGTGACCCGGGATGAGCTGAAGGCCTTTGTGACAAATGCCTATGTATATGCTCTTAAAGAAGGAAAACTAAAAGCGCTGGCCGCATTCAATAATCCGCACGGTCAGTTCGTAGACGGAGAGCTGTACATTTTTGCATTGGATATGGATGGGACGGTCCTGACATTGCCACATCAGCAGCCGCTTGTTGGAACAAATGCATGGTTCGGAAAGGATTCAAGCGGGGTCAATTATGTACAGCGCATGATCGCACGGGCACAGCAGGGCGGCGGATATCTGTTTTATCTGTATCCAAACCCGGACGAAGCATTCCGGCATGAACTGAAAATATCCTATGTGATCCCGATCGACGGCGACTGGTTCATCGGGGCAGGAGTATATCGGCATGATTCGACGCTTTCCCACGGCGGGATCATTGACTGGCAGACACGAAACGCCCTGGTCGAACAGGTTCGGACCATGCGCTATCTTGCAGCCGTCGAAGGCATCCCTGCCGTTACGGAGATGATCATGGATCCAAACAGTGCGATCCAGCGGGAAGGCATCTACCCCTTTGCGGTCACCGGAAACGGTACGGTCCTTGCGTTCTCCAGCGAACCGTCCCTTGTCGGGACCAATCAGCTCGGCAGTGTCAACAGTTACGGGATGTCGTTTGTCCGCGAAGGGATCTCCCTTGGTAAGAGCGGCGGAGGTTTCATGTATACACTGGCCTGGGTTTCCGAAAAGAACAGCGAGGCGTATGTTCTAGATTACGTTGAACCGGCAGGAAACGACACCTACTTTGCAAGCTATATGATTCTTGAGTGAGGAGAAAAGAAATGACACGAAATCAAGTACTGATGATCGGCATTGCCGGCATTCTGCTGACCCTCATTATCACCTCCGGCTGCATCGCTTTTGCCGGAGAAATGCCGGAACTCAAGCCGGTTTCCGACGAACATACACGCGAAATGCAGGCGGCGCTCTACCCGATGATCTACCGGATCACCGATGAGATGGATGATGCATGCAGATTAGTTTTGGACACGGCCCGCGAACTTGACGGAAAAGAGGCAGACGACCCGGAGGTCCGGCTTGCCCTTCTGAAACTGAGACGCGATATCCCGTTCTCCTTTGAGGCAGGACTCTTCGATGCAGACGACACGCTAATCGCCTCAACTGAAGACCTCGGCGCCACCATGGAGATCGGCTCGGGCAAGGCGACCCATCATTACACCGAAGAGGATTTCAAGGCTGCCGGATCCCGGTGTATCGTCTCGGGATACTCGACCCTTCTTCAAGGCGATAACGGGTTTACCTTCACTGCCCCGGTATATGATGCAAATGGAAAGTATAACGGAAATCTTCGAGTCGGGATCGACACCTGGGCGCTTTTCTCCGGGATAAACGAATATCTCATAAACGCATACGGCTATACGATCTGGGTCGCCCAGGAAAACGGGCTTGTGATCTATGATTCCGACGCGCAGGAGATCGGGGAAAATCTCATCTCCGATACGCTATATCAGATACCTTCTCTGCAGGATGCTGTAAAAAAGATCCTGAAAGATCCGTCCGGGAATGCCTCATACTTCTTCTTCGATCCCACCTGGGTGAACTATGCCCAGACCAATGCCGTCTGGGGGACGGTCAGTCCTGGATACGGCATGACATGGCGTATCGTTCTGACCGACAATGTTCCGGAAAAAACCGCAGAAACTTCAGAGGCAATGCCTACGCCCGAGGAGCTGAAAGCATTTGTCGAGAAGGCATATGTCTATGCCCAGCTGGAAGGAAAGGAGAAAGCGCTGGCTGCGTTCAATGATCCGCACGGTGCGTTTGCCGACGGAGAACTCTACATCTTCGCCTATGACATGGACGGTGTTACCCTGGCTCTTCCCTATCAGCCGGGGCTGATCGGAACGAGCCGCTGGTTCCTTGAGGATCCATACGGTGTCAAGATCATGCAGCGGATGGTCTCCCGGGCAGAGCAGGGCGGAGGGTATCTGTGTTATCTGTATCCAAACCCGGATCACAATTATGCCCAGGAGTATAAACTGTCTTATGTGATGCCGGTGGATGATACCTGGTTCATCGGGTCGGGGACCTACATCCAAAACAGCCCGCTGTCGAATTCTGAGTACATCGACTGGAAATTGCGCGAGGATCTCACCTATCAGGTGAGAGACATGCAGTACATTGCAAAAACCGACGGGATCTCGTCCCTGGTCGCGATGATCAAGGACCCGAAAAGCGAACTGCAGATCGATGGGCTGTACCCGTTTGCGGTCACCGAAAACGGTACGGTCCTTGCCTGTTCGCTCAACCCCTGGCTGGCTGACACGAATCAGCTGGGAAGAACAACCGCCCTCGGCGTGTCGATATTCCGGGAAATAATCTCAACGGGACGTGCAGGAGGAGGAGTTTTCTACTGTCTTAACGGAGCTTTCGGAGGAGGCGATGCAGAGTATATGCTGATCTATGTCGAACCGGCAGACGAGTCCGTCTGTGTCGGCAGTATGCTTCTAATCGGGTGAACTCTCATGGTCATTCGCTACAAAAAGAAAACCCAGAGCCAAAAACGCTTTATCATGGTAGTCTCACTGACGGCGACCGTGATCATAATACTGATCGGCGCCCTTTCCGGCTTATTGTTTGGAGCGAGCTATATCGTGGATCAGTCGCTTTCGGATCCTGATGTTCTGGTCAATCCCTCGCTGTCGGGGAACGATATCGTCGTGACGATCTATGAAGGAAGGAGACTCCATGAATTGACGCAGCTTTCCGTGGAGATCGAAGGATACTCTCCCGTGGTGAGGGATGTGCAGAAAGGTGCACATGAGGTCGTTTTTACCGGGATCGCGGTCCAGATCACAGAAACGCGGACCGTCGGCGTACGCGGGATCTTCATCGACGGTACGGTAAAACTTCTGAAGGTAGTGGAACTGAAGTTCACCTGACCTCCCCAAAAAATATTTTTTGCGAACGGGACGCGGGCGATTTTTTTTACTTATGAGTTGCGCGGCGTGTTTTCAATCATAAAACTGGCGTAAGTGTAAGGTGTACTTCGATTTCGTGTACGGCATTTTCTTTGAGAGCACGCCGCGTAACTCCTTTTCTAAAAAAAATCGCGGTAAAATACGCTCATTAAGAAAAAACGCCCTCGATCGTTCTCCCGCACTTTCTGCACTTTCCGTCCTCCAGCCCCGATTCCGCTGACGAAAAGCCGTTTCGATCGATCAGCACCTCTCCGCACTCCGGGCAAAACGTCTTCGAACCTTCCGCATGGGGCATATTCCCCACATACGGATAATACAGACCATGCGCCTTCGCCTGACGGTAGATCCTGTCCAGCGTAGAAAACGGCGTCCTTGGCACATCCTGCATATGGTACATCGGCATAAACGCCGTGAAATGATGCGGGATTGCCGGGCCGAGATGTGCCGTCACCCAGTCAAGCATCGCGTCTATTTCGTCAACACTATCGTTATACCCCGGGATCACCAGCGTCACCAGCTCCAGATGAAGCCCCAGCTCTCTTGAAAGCAGAATCGTGTCAAGCACCGGCTTCAGCCGCGCTCCGCAGACCTCTTGGTAAAACGCATCCGTAAACGCCTTCAGATCGATCCGTATCGCCCCAAGATACGGCGCAAGTTCGAGGAGTGCCTCCTTTGACATATAGCCGTTCGTGATGAATGCCGAAGTCAGCCCCTGCTCCGTGGCGAGCTTCGCCGTATCGTACACATACTCAAACGAGATCGTCGGCTCATTATACGTAAACGAAACACTCTTCGCCCCAAGCATTGCCGCCTCATGGACGACCGCCTCAGGAGGCACATACTCGAGAGGGAGCTTCGACGTCTGCGAAAGCGTATAATTCTGACAATGCTTACAGGTAAAATTGCAGCCGATACTGCTCACGGAAAACGTCGTCGTTCCCGGCAGAAAATGATACAGCGGCTTCTTTTCGATCGGGTCGAGATTTGCCGCCGTAAGCCGGCCATACGAGTCTGCATACAAAACGCCGTCCGTATTCTCCCGAACGCCGCAGAATCCTCTCTCGCCGTTCGCGATCTTGCATCGGCGGGCGCAAACCCCGCAGGAGATTTTATCGCCGGAAACTTTCCAGAGACGTGCAGGATATCGGGTCATTGACGAATATATGATCCGTCAGAAAAAAAAAGTATGGGTTATTCAGCTGCCTGCTCTTCTGCAGGGGCGGTCTCTTCTTCCGTCTTGTAGTTCGGGCGCGGGAAAGACTCGACGAACTTGACGTTTTCGATCTCGGTGAAGAGTGCAAATGCCTCCTGTGAAACCATATACTGGGTCATAAGCCAGTTCTGGTTGTACATCGACATCATTGCGGGAACTTCAATGGAGACAAAGGTCTTGTCGCCTGCATCGACCTTCATATCGCGGCCGGTCAGGAGTTTGATCATTCCTGCAAGCTTCTCGGCATCGTCCTCGACAACACCTTCGATAGTATAGACATAGGCAACATCCTGGCCTGCAAGCGGGTGGTTGAAGTCAACGATGTATCTGCTGCCGACTTTGTTGACGACAACACCATCGCGGCCTTCGATCGTCACGCGCTCGAAGAGTTCGGGTTTCTTTTCGAAAGCTTTCTTGTCGATCGCCTTCAGCTCCTCTTTTTTGTGCTCGCCGAATGCTTTTTCTGCGGGGACAACAAGGGTGTATTCTTTTCCGATCTCTTTGCCTGCAAGATCCTGGTCAACTCCGGGAAGGAGGTGTCCTGCGCCGACTTTGACGATAGAAGGACCATACATTGCTTTTTCACGGAAAATTCCGGCGGTCTTTGCAACTTCAGCGTCGGTTGTATCGAAGGGAACACCGTTCACAGATCCGGTGTAGCTGAGTTTAATATATGTACCATTCTCGATAGCCATACGAATTCCTTAGTATATGTGCCTTCATTCCTTATGAGAGTTGGGGAATGCTTTGAGGGAAGAGGCGCGGTGAGGAAAGATGATAAACCGCATTCGGGAAAGGCAGCAGACTTGAATCAAAAAACAAAAAAGAGCCGAGAAAAATGAAAATGGATCCATGACAAAGATCCTTCACAGGACCTCGTTAAGATCCCTCCTTCACTTCACCCGGACAAGCAGCTCGGCATTCTCGATAGCAACATTGGTCTTGTTGACCATCTGCGCGGCCGCGATCGAATAGGACCGGGATTTTTCGGCAAGCGCGTCTCCTTGCACATCCACATCCACGCACACCGTCTTGATCCCGACAAGCTCATCGGAATACCGAATGATCTCAAACGTTCTCAGCTGCTGCGGGAAATCCCTCAGCGATGCAGTCTCAACGACCCAGAACCCGTATTCGGGATGAGCCGGATCCGGCGATCCGACCGGCATTATCGTATTTCTGTGATTGTGTCCTGCGACCCACATCAGCAGATTCGGATACTTCTGCAGCTCGGTGATCAGTTCCGTCTCGGAAACCTCTGACTTCAGACTCCAGCCCGAGGGCGAACCCTCTGCCATAGTGGCGATCGGGATATGTGCGCCGATGATCATCAGAACACCATCGTCCTGTCCCTTCTGCAGCTCGGCCTTCAGCCAGGCGAACCGCTCCGCATCCAGCGAACCGCGGCCGTGTGCCCAGATATCACCGATGGTTGAACCGTCAGCCGTCGTATCATCCAGCATGATGATCCTGACCCCCTCGACAGGGTCAAACGAGTATGATGCGAAGTCCGCCTCGATCATCTCTTCGGTGAATCCGTGACCGAACGGAAGAGAAGTCGAGTTCAAAAACTCCTGCATGAACCCTATCCGGCTTCCATTCTCGGCAAGTGCGTGACGGTTTTGATCCGCAACGACCTTTGGCGCAGACGCAAATCCTGAAGCATTGCCGATCCCGATGATGGCGCCGTTTGGATCTGATCCGTTGTAGACCCCCATATAATAGCCGGTAAGCGAAGGATCTCCGGTTACCGTCACGTCGAGCCGCATATTCGCGACCGTATCGCCGCGAAGGATCCTGCTTGCGTTTTCATCCACGGTGAACACGCCGGTAAAGAACTGATCGTGATTGCCGATCGTCTGATACCAGGGGATATCCAGCCCCGCAGCAGAAAACTCCTTCTGATAATCGATATTCTCCTTGCCGGCAGCTCCTCCGGAGACCGGCTGGATCGTCGTACCGTCAAGAACATCAATGAACCAGCGGAGTTCATTGTACTGACCGTTGTTCACCGCATCTCCCAAAGAAAGAACCATGTCCAGTTTGGAGGCTCTGTTCATTTCGTTGATCGTGCGGACTGCGGCATTCAGCACCTGGGTCGAGTACATCGAGACCGGCGAGTATGCCGAAGGGAAGGGGCTGAGATAGCCAAGAGCGATCACCTGCAGAGGAGACTCCTCGTCGGTGACGTGGGTATCAGTGATCACCGCAAACGAAAGAAGCTTCACGCCCGGTTCTGACGGCGTCATTTTGCCTGCGATGTCATCTCTCACAGTGATTCCGACGCCCGCACCGTCTGTCCACTGACCATACCCGTTGTAATGGTAGATGCTGAGATTTTCCGGGGTAATGGTCAGATTCGTTCCCGGATCGACCGGGACCACGGTGAGTTCTGTTGTATTCAGCGGACCTGTCTGACTAACACAGCCGCTGGAGATGACCAGAAGCATTGTGAAAAGGATGAGTGTTGCTGCCAAAATGCGTGACATAATTCTCTTTGTTTATAGACAACTGGATGTAATAAAAGTACCTAAAAAAATGATTAAAAAATCGTGTCCAGACGTCTTCCGATATTGGGCACGAAGTCTTTTTTACGTGAAACGACACCCGGGAGATGCATGGACCTTCTCTCCCAGTTCATCGCAAGCATCGTTGCGTCGTCTGCGGCCGCAAACATATCCGACCCCATCTCCGAAACGCTGGTGTACAACGCGATATAGATATCCGGGGCATGCGGCTCGCGAAGCTTTGCTTCCAGTGCCGCAAAGATCGCCTCGGCATTGTTTTTCGCATATGCATAAGACGGGACCAGGACCTGGGAGATGATCACCCGTTTTCCCGAAAGATTATACTCTTTTGTGTCCCGTTCGAGCAGTTCGTCCTGAGAGACCCCGGAAAGGGCCATCCCTTCCGCGATCAGTTCATTCGCATACGTGACCGGATCGACCCCGGCGATCTCTGAAAGAAATAAGACGGCGTCTTCATCCTGTTTGGTGGTCGTCGACATCTTCAGACCAAGCGTATCAGAAAGGATGCCCGAAAGAAGTACGCCCGCCACCTCCTTTGCCGGCGTGACGCCGGCTTCCATGAACCGTCTCGTTACGATCGTGGAGGTCGATCCGACCGGTTCCATATCGAAACGGATCGGTCTTAAGGTTGCCATCGCTCCAAGCCGGTGGTGGTCGATGATCTCGATAATGTCTGCTGTTTCGATTCCTTCGACCGCCTGACTGTACTCGTTGTGATCGACCAGGATCACCGACTTTGCCACATCCTCCATCAGCGAGTTGCGGGAAATCGTGCCGAGCAGTTTTCCATTTTCATCCACCACACAGGCCGTACGATACTTCGAGTTGGTAACGACCTGTTTGACATACTCCATCGTATCGGCCACGCGGACGGTCGGCACATCCTTTGTCATGATCGTTTCGGCCGGCAGCGTGAGGTGGATCATCTTCGCCACACCGAACGCGTCGACTTCGGTCGAGATGACCGTAACGCCCTTTTCCGCTGCTGACGCCAGCAGACGCTGGCCGACCGGGGCCGAATCGGCGATGATCAGCGCCGCGATCCCGGCAGAGACCAGAGCCAGCTGGGTCGGTTCATCGTCTCCGACGATCGCGATATCCTTTTTTGTTATGCGGGAAAGGATAACATGGAGAGCATCGATCGAGATATACACGGCGCCTTCCAGGACCGTATGATTTTTCACCCGCACCGTTCCGTGAAGGATCCGTGCGAGCGTGTCCACACTCACCGGCGAAACGGCGAGTGTCTCCATCTTCGTATTCGAGACATATGCCCGGGCAAGACCGTGTTCACTCACGAGCCCGATCAGGTTTCCCTGCTGGTCCGTGATCGGGAGATTGCGCAGATCGTTTGTATCCATCAGTTCGATGACATCGATCGTCGGGGTTTCTGCATATGCGCTTTCCGGGTGAGTAAAAGGAATGTCGGCAACAGACGGTTCGACGCTGAGGACAAGGGCAGGCCCTTCGAGATCGAACTTGGCGAGAGCGTACTTCGACTCGGCATTCAGGTCTCCGCAGCGTGCAGCGATATAGGTATCCTTCCCGTCTCTGTTCAGGAATGCGGCATACCCGATGGCACTGCAGATACTATCAGTATCCGGATGACGGTGACCCAGGACATATATCGACTTCAACTCAGACTCTCCTGACAGTACATATGTGTATAGTTTGGCGGTTTATTAGATAGAGTTTTTTCCGCACAGGATTTTTTCGTCACGCAAATTATTAAGATGCTTCACCCCTTATCTATTTGGCATTATGCACAAGGAAGAATTACTTGAGCTTCATCAGATATTTTTTGACATAAAGGTCTACTACGAGTCATTAAATCCCGATCTGAAGTTTCCTCAATACAATGCTCTGAAAATCACCCCTGATATGGTCAACCGGAGTAAACTCGAGCACAAATATGCAATATTTATTCTCGGTTCAGAGATCGCCTCTGCTATGAAGGAGATCGAGACGATCTCTTCACGCGGCATCCCGACGCGGATGAAAGAGCTTGCCGACCGCACGCTCAAAGAGATGGAATCCGAAAAGGAACCGTAAAAAAAGGCAGGGATCTTCCCCGGATCCGCCTTTGGTTTTATTTTTTTTCAGCTCTTGGTGAACTCGATCCCGATCACTGAGCAGGTTTTTTTGTCTCCGCTGAGCGTAAGCGTATTTTTCTGGGAAAAGCCGGATGCGGCTATCGGAAAGTCCATTCTGTAGGTCTGGTCATCGAGCAGTATCCAGGTGAAATCCGATGTCTGGGTGAATCCCATGGTCGCGGCCATGGCTTTGCCTGCTCCGCCGCTGCTGAAAACCAAGGTATATTTTTCTTCATACCCGTTTGGGTTTATGGTTCTGCCGGACTAGGTGCCGACGATCGGGTCGCTTTCGCTCACTGCAGGTCCCGGTCCAGGTTCCGGTTCGTATTCGATCTCCGGGTCACTGACCGTCATATAGGTGAGGCATCCGGCAGAGCAGATCCCTCCCGTCAGTACGGCGAGCACAAGTAACGACAGTATGACGGCGCGTTGTTCCATGATGGAGAATTGCGCCGCAGAGATAATAATGACTTCTCTTACTTTCTTCCTTCTTTGTCCTGACGGATCAGGTAGTCAGCGAGAAGTTTTGGAATAGGGGCGGTCATACAATGCCAGTTTGGCGTGCCGTTCACTTCAAGAACGGTATATCCTCCGTCTTCGAGCGGGAGAAGGTCGACGCCGCAGTAGTCGATACCGATCGCACGTGCGGCCCCTTCTGCGGCGTCAGCCATATCCTTTGGGATATCGACGGCCTGTCCGCATCCTCCCTGGTGGATATTGTGGGTAAGATGGGCGGATTCGCGTTTGATCGCTCCGACAGCCGTGTTGTCGATGACGAAGATCCGGTAGTCACGATCGTTTTTGACGTATTCCTGGACATAGTACGGCGGTTCTTCTTTGATTTCATCGACAGAACGGAAGAGATAGATCCCGTTTCCGTCATATCCGTAGACAGGTTTGTACACCGCTTTTCCGCCGTGTGAATCGAGGAAGTTTTGGACGGTTTCTATGCTGTTGGTAAAACAGGTGGCCGGACTCGGCGCTCCTGCACGGATGATCTTTGCGGTGGTAGTGACTTTGCTTGCACAAATCGCGATGGCTTCCGGGGAGTTGATGACATGGTTTTCCAGTTCCAATGCTTTGAGGAGTTCAAACTGGACGCCGTCCTGTTTTATTCCGCAGGCCCAGATGGTCCCGCCGGAGACGGGGAGGTCGAACGGGTCGACGGATGCAAGGTCCAGGTTGACAAACGGCACTCCCCGCCGTCTGAGTTCTGCCTGGACCATGCCGGTTGAGTTGTCAGTCGGAGTATCGGTCGGTTTGGGGATGATATGAATCATTATTCTGTGTTTGCTTTGGTTATGTAATAAGTCTGCCGTGATCGTACCGGAATACGGCAATTTATTTTGGATCTCCGCCGCGAAACGTCCCCGTACAAATGCGCATCCTTTCCGGATCCGGAATCAAAAACATGGTTCAGAAGAGTATCTGCATAAAAAAAGGGAAAAAGTTAGTATCTTCTGGCAATAAAAAAGTCTGCCATTTCCATGATCAGCGTCTTGGCTTCCGAGTCAGGAAGAACACTGAGGCCTGCTTTGGAGTCAGCGATCAGTTTTTCCGCCATACCGCGGGCCTTATCCAGCACGCCGGAGGTCTCAAGAAGACCGATCGCCTCAGCGATCTCCGCTTTCGAAAGGACCGGTTTATGATAAGCAGAGAGATCCACTCCTGAATCGCGGGCGAGGATCGCAAGAACGCTCTGCTTGTTTTCACGGAGATCCGAGCCCTGATCCTTACCGGAGACCTCTGACGGCGCGAGAAGATCGATGATATCGTCCTGGATCTGGAATGCGATACCGGTGTTCAGACCAAGAGTATATAAAGCGGAGATCTTCTTCATATCTCCGCCGGCAAGGGCTGCCCCGATACCGGCTGCCGCCGCATAAAGGACGCCGGTCTTTTTCCGGACCATCGAGAGATACTCTTCCAGAGTCACATCAAATCTCGTCTCGAAGGATACGTCCTCCTGCTGACCTTCGCAAAGTTCATGACAGGAGTGGGCAAGCATCTGGACGGCGATGACTTTGGACTCGGGCGTGGCGTTTTTCACACTGCAGAGGTATTCGAATGCATTCGCATACAGAACATCGCCCGCGAGGATCGCAGTGGCTTCGTTCCATACGACGTGGACCGTCGGTCTGCCGCGGCGCAGAGAATCGCCGTCCATGATATCATCATGGACCAGGGTGAAGGTGTGCGTCCACTCCAACGCAAGGGCTGCCTGAAAAATATCTTCCGATGCACCGCTCCGGATCGCGTCTGCCGAAAGCAGCACAAGAGCCGGGCGGAGACGTTTTCCTCCGCTCACAAGGAGATGGGACGCTGCTTTCTGCAGGGTCGTGTCGACCGCTTTACTATACTCTTCCGCCTCCATATCGACTTTGGCGGCAACAGTTTTCAGATATTCATCAAGTTTCATATAAATTACCTCACTTTGGAAGAACCAGCCGGTCCCCATTCTGCATAATGTGGATCTCTTTGTTCAGTGCATAGCCGAACTCGGAACCCAGCGTCACATGACCGGCTTTCATTGAGAACGGACCGTGGGACGGGATGATGTGCTCGGGATTCAGCATCGCGAGGAGATCATAATGCTCCTGATAATAGGCGTGACCCGTTACATGGAGTCCGTCAAAGATCCGGGCGCCCTGACGTATCAGCAGACGGTCGACCTCGGCACGCTGGGCATAGTTGGTCGGTGTCGGGATGATGTTTGCCGAGAACAGGATCTTGTCACCCTTCTCGATTTTAAGAGGAGTCTCGTTTAATGCGATTCTCGAGAGCATGGATCCGGGTTCGCCCTGGTGACCGGTCGCAACAAGAAGGAACTTGTCCTTGCCTTCTTTGATAACGCGGCGGAGCATCCGGTCCGTGGTCTTTCTGTTTCCGTAGATGCTGGTTCCCTGAGGGAAGGCGACCTGTTTGAGGACCTCGGCAGTGGTGTTGTACCTTTCCATACTGCGTCCGAGAAGGACCGGGATCCGGTCGATCTCGCGGGCACACTCGGTGATGGTCTTGATCCTTGCGATCTGCGAGGCAAATGTTGAGACGATGATGGCATTCTTGTCATCCTCACACCGCATGATCGCATCGCGGACCCGGAGACGGGCGACCTGTTCGCTTGGCGAGTAGCCGCGGTCATCGAGGTTCAGGGATTCAACGATCAGGACCTTGACGCCCTGTTTGCCGATCTCACGCATGCGGGCGAGGTCGGGAGCTTCGCCGATCACCGGCGTCATATCGAACTTGAAATCGTTTGCATACACGACGCAGCCGACCGGGGTATGGAGAACGGCCATCACCGAATCAATGATACTGTGCTGAACGCGGATGAACTCTAAGGTCAGGGTCTGGGAAATGGTATATTTTCCGCCTGCTTTCAGAGCAAAGGTCTTGTTCATCACCGAGAATTTGCGTTCGCCTTCGATCTGCTGTTTGATCAGCTCGTTTGTATAGGGTGTCGAGATGATCGGGCAGTTATATCTGTGCGCAAGTTTCTGGATAGCACCGATGTGATCCAGGTGACCGTGCGTACAAACGATCGCTTTCACGGTCCCTTCGACCGAATTCATCACCGTGTCATCGGGAATCGCGCCCATCTGGATAAGATCCAGAGAGTGCATATTCTCCATATCCACGTTGTTGCTGCCCGTGATCGGGTCCAGATATAATCCAATGTCAAAAATGACGATTTCTTTGCCGACGCGGACCGCGGTCATGTTTCTGCCGACCTCGTTGTATCCGCCTACGGCTATAACTTCTATGTCTACCATATTTGTGTTTCCTGATTTTTTTTATGTCCGAATCATCTGCCTGATGTCGCCTAAGAGGTAATACCTGACCTTTTTAAGGGAGGAAATATCGTTTGACCCGCAAAGGAACATCGAAGCCCTGAGTTCCGTGTGAATTGTGTCTATTGCAGATCCAAGGGATTCCTCGCCGGCAAGTGCCGGGCTGAGAAGGGTCAGCGCCATCCCGCCAAGCGTTGCGCCAAGGACAATCCCTTTTGCAATATCAAGACCGGTCTTCAGCCCGCCTGCAGCAATGACCGGTCCTTTACTCACCTTCGCTACCTCAAAAACGCTGACTGCGGTAGGTATTCCCCATGATATGAGAGAATTCCCTAATCCGGCCAGTGCCTTATCACCGGCAGCATCCCGTTTCTGTGCACGGGCACCCTCGATCTTCGCCCACGACGTACCGCCGTATCCGCCGGTGTCTACTGCTGAAACACCGGCATCGAAAAGCCGGGCGGCAACTTCTGACGAAATACCGCATCCGGTCTCTTTTACGATTATAGGAACATGTGATTCTTTACAGGCCTGTTCGATGGCGCGAAGGCATCCGGCCGCATTGTGATCCCCTTCCGGCTGGACGGCTTCCTGAAGGAAGTTTAAATGAATACATAATGCATCGGCATCGATCATCTCGACCGCGGCGTCGACCCATTCCATCCCGTGGCTGACCAGCTGGACCGCACCAAGATTTCCGCAGAGGAATGCATGCGGAGCAGCGTCTCTGACAACGCTGAAACTGTCGGCTAGATCGGGATTTTCGAGAGCTGCACGCTGCGAGCCGACACCCATTCCAAGACCGTATTTTTCCGCAGCAGACCCTAAGACACGGTTCACTTCTTTCGTGTCCGGGTGACCGCCGGTCATCGCGGAAATAAAGAGAGGCGAAGAGAGTTTTCTTCCAAGGAAGTCGACTGAGAGATCGATTTTGTCAAGATCGCATTCAGGTAACGCATTGTGTACGAGAATGACGTCTTCGAATCCTGCATTGCCGGCGGTTACGTCGGTTTCACTGCAGAGACGCAGATGATCCAGTTTCCTTGACGATGTACGTTTATCAGGGGTCATTTTCTTACCAGGGTCCCGCCGTAATTTTTTTCTGAGAGGAAATCCGCCATACGGTCTGCGGCGAAGATGTGCGAGTCGACCCCCTCATCGGCGAGAAGAAGGAGTTCATTGATCTTTCCGCGCATCCCGCCGGTGATGTCGGTGCTCGAAGAGCCGCCGAGATCAATCCCACCGACACTCGCCCGGGTTATCTCGGGAACGATCTCACCGTTCGAAAGAACACCGCCGACATCGGTCGCGATGCCTACGCGTTTTGCGCCGAGTTTAACAGCGAGGTAAGGGACGAGCTGATCGCCGGATACAATACAGGCGCCGAGTTTTGTGTCCATGACCACATCCCCGTGAAGGACAGGAATCAGTCCAAGGGCAAGCATCTCTTTGATCTGCAAAACGCCTGCCGAGACGAGGCGGCCGTTTTCTGCAAGGCAGGAGCAGAACGGATGAAGCGAGACGGCTTCCATGCCGGCTTCGCGAAGCGAGGCAACGACAGAGCGGTTGAGCCGGGAAACGGCCGCATGCGTTACGAAAATCCCCGCGGCGTTTGCTTTTGTAACGCCTCCCGGGATATCATAGGCTTTTGCCTCTGGATGACCGCAGGAGCCTGCACCATGCACGATGATGAGGGGGAATTTACCGGCAAACGGTGCGATCTGGTCTGCAAGGAGTTTGATCTTTGCGGAGTCGACGATGCCGTCTTCGGATTTTTTCGTTACGATGCTTCCGCCGAGTTTGATTATGACTGGTTCACTCATCTTTTTCCCTCCGTGCTCCTTCCGTATCAACGGTCGTGGTTATTGGGCGGGCATCGCAGTCTTCGATCGCTGAAGCGACCCGGTTGCGGGAGCCCTTTGAGCATAACGCCCAGATGCATCCGCCGCCGCCGGCGCCTGAGAGTTTTGCTCCGTATGCGCCGGCATTTCGCGCCGCAAGAACGAGCTGGGACAAGACCGGGTGACCAACGCCCAGAGCATCGAGAAGCGCATGGTTCCGGTTCATTAAAACACCCAGTTCTTTGGGGTTTTCCAGATTATGCATGGCTTCCATGGTCACCCCGCCTATCGCGTCCATGATCCCGTTTGCAACCAGAGGAGAGGCCCGTTTGAGTTCAGCAACTTTATCCACCATCTCCGCGGTGTTGTGGGAGATGAGAGAGTTGCCGATCACGAGCGAGAGGTTCTGCGGAGGAAGAAGACGGCGTTTTTCACTGCCGCGGATAAAGACGAGACCGCCGAATGTCGAAACATACGTGTCGGTCGGGCTTGCCCGCCCGCCCTGGGTGACCTTTTCCACCTCGAAGGCAAGATCGCCGACCTCTTCCCGGGTATAGCCAAGCTCGAACTCGTCGTTGATGGCAAAAAGCGTTGCTACCGTAACGGCCGCCGAAGAACCGAGACCCGACGCGCTCGGCAGTTGGGACCTGACATACACGCTGCCTTTCACATCCGTGATGCGGAAACATTCCGAGATGTAGGGAGAGTTTGGTTTCTGATAATATCGTGAATGACGGACGGTGACCTGAACGCGTGGTTTTATCGCCATCGCGATGGCAGGTTTTCCATAGACGACCGCGTGTTCACCAAAGAGAATGACTTTGCCCGGAGCGCTCCATGTTGCCATTTCAGACCACTTCCATTGCCGCATATCCGACAACTTCATTTTGATCGCCGGTGACATCGCCCGTGGTCTGATATAATAGAATGCGGGCTTCTTTTGCACCGAACGCTGCGCAAATCAATGCCATGGCGGCAATACAGCCGTATCCGCACATAGACGGACGAAGTCTGACCAGAGCGTCGTAGAAAGCGTCCACATCAAGATTTCGCAGGGAAGCAAGGACCGTTAAATCATTCTGCTCGGCAATTTTTGCCGGGACATAATGCGAACCGTCGCCTGACGCGATGATGACCGGACGTGTTCCTGTCGTTTTCGCGGCTGAGATCACTGCCCGGGCGATCCTCTCTGCGCCGCCGGGAGACTGATCGCCCATAAGGATCGGCACGATCCTGGCGTTTGGGAACCGATACCGGATGAAGGGGATCTGGACCTCAAGAGAGTTCTCTTTTACTGAAACAAGATCATTTCGCACCGGGACGGCTGAACGCAGAGCTTCGATGAAATCCCGGTCCGGGGCGACGTTTCCAATCGGCGTCTCCCAGATCATATCCGAGGTGCAGGTATCCGCTCCGGCGTGACTTGGACCGATCAGAACAAAGGTCCCGTCAAACCCCGGAGGTATCTTTGCATACCCGCATGCTGCAGTTTTACCCGAGTAGACGTAGCCTGCATGCGGTACGAGTATCCCATACGGATCCGAAACAGACGTCACCGTAGATGCAAAAAAAGCGGATAAATGCTCCTTGAGCTCATCTCCATTTTTTGGATAAAATATACCCGATAGTGTTGAGAGCCGCACAGACTTTTCCGTAGCCTTGGGCTCTGCCGGTATTTTTGATATCATTGTTATATAATGGGAAGATTTCCAGATTCCCCATCTAACCGTTTTTGTCCGCCAAACCTGTGAAGCGTGGGGCGGGTGTATGTAAGGTATAATAATATTGGCAGGGAAAGGCTTTAATTGTTGGGGTGGAGAGCAAACGAGCGAAGCAAAAAAGAGAGAAACACCTCACCTGACAGGATGTAAGATCTTAGGATCAGTGAGTCAGAAAACAAAAAAAGAATAACGGGAAGGCGGTGTCCCCGGCCGGAAGCGATCACTCGCCGCTGCAGCCTTTTCCTGACCCGTCGCCTTTCCCGCAGCATCCAAACTCGTTCTGGACATCTTTTCCCAGAAGTCCGACCGCGTCTGCCCTGCATCTCTGACAATGACGCATCTGACGGACATACGGGGCGCAGCGTTCATGCATCTTTGCCTTATCCGCCGCGGTCGGCGGCACGACATCCTTGAACTTGTACTGAGGGATCAGCGGGATGATATTGAAGTTGAACACGCCCATAGCGCCTACTTTTTTTGCGATCTCGGGGATATGCTCGTCGTTTACTCCCGGAATATAAACGGTATTGATCTTGACGAGCATTTTACGCTTCACGGCCTCTTCGATACCTTTGAGCTGCTGCCTCAGTAAAATATCAGCAGCTTCGCGGCCGTGATACTTTTTCCCCTGATACTCAACGAACGAGTAGATCTTCTCGCCGATCGCGGCATCGATCGCGTTCAGCGTGACCGTGATGTTTCTGACGCCGTACTTTTCCAGGATATCAATCTTTTCCGGAAGAAGCAGGCCGTTCGTGCTGAGACAAAGGATCACATCAGGATATTTTTCATGAACAAGGCGCAGCGTCTCAAATGTCTCCTCGTTTGCAAGCGGATCCCCGGGTCCTGCGATCCCGACGACACGTATATGTTTCATCCGGTCAACGACTTCATCGATCCGCTCCAGAGCTTCACCGGGGATAAGGACCTTGCTAGTGACTCCGGGTCTGGACTCATTCACACAGTCATAATCCCTGACGCAGTAATTGCACTGGATATTACATTTCGGTGCTACGGCAACATGGCATCTGCCGAATGTATGTCGTGCTTCCGGACTGTAACAAGGGTGCTCATTGATCCTTCGGAGGGTATCCGGGTCATACGGCAGATTTTGTGCATCACGCAGATCTTGGTCAGTTTCACGGGATTCCATAGTAATTCTATTGTGTCTCGTCCTATAAAGTCCAAACGTTTCTGGCACAGAAGCGGCACGAATATTCTATATATCCGCGGGACGATAATAGTGTAATTAGAGTATCAGGAGGATTGGATGGTAGATATTGGCGGTCTTTTCGGCAAAAATGACAAACAGAATCCATGGATAGCACGTGGAGAACAGGCATATGAAAAAGGGCAGTATGAAGATGCAGCCCAGCATTTCACAAAAGCACTGGAACTCGAGCCGGCTTCGGCAAAGCTCTGGACAAGACTTGCCGCAAGCCAGCGGCTGAACCAAAAATATGATGCTGCCTCCAAATCATATGCCAAAGCGGTCGAACTGAACCCGGATGATTTTCATGCCTGGACATCACTTGCCATTCTCCTTGGTGATGCAGGAAAATACGAGGAGGCATTATCGGCGCTGGCACATGTCGTTCTTCCGGATAGTGAGGTATACCTCAAAGAGAGGAAATGCGAGTGGCTCCTGCGCTCGGGAAAATACCGGGATTCAGCGGCGGTATGCTCACAGCTCATCTCCGTTTTTCCGGGAAATATACAGTATAGGATCCGCTATGCTGATCTTCTGATGCGAAGCGCGATGTTTGCCGAAGCACGGTCAGTGTATGATGATCTCTCCTCCTCTCTTGGAAAACCAGGGCTGATCTTTGATGCCGCATTCTGCAGTGAGATGATCGGCGATGTTGAGGGGGCCCTGAAACGCTATGAGCACCTCGCCGAAAATGATTCGGTCGGCTGGTACCGCAGAGCACGGCTCGAAGAAAGTCTGGGGAACTTTAAGAATGCAAGTGCTGCATACGGGAAGATCCAGCATTACACGACCGGAGACGACGTCAGCATCACGGTTCGCCGGGCATTGTGCTTTTACTGGGATGGAAACGGAAAAGAAGCCGCGATCCAGCTTGAAAAGGTCCTGGCAAAAGGCTATGCGAACGCCGAACTTTGGTATCTGCTCGGCACGATCTCGTTTTTGAACGGTGAGTTCAGACGTGCCGCCGAAGCCTTCGTCGAGTGCATCCACCTGAATCAGACAAATACTGCGGTCTGGTATATGAAAGGCTGCGCCGAATATCTTTCCGGAAAATACAAAGAGGCGCTTGAGAGTTTCGAGAAGATGGGAAAACTCGGCGCCTCAGGATCCTCGCCTGCAAAAATGAAATGGTTTGAAGACAGCGAACTTGATCTGTTTGACAGCACTCCTTCCCAAAAAGAACAGATCAAAGTCGAGGTCGGTGTTGTAAATGAGGGGCTGCATTCCATGCAGGGCTATGCCCTGGCTGCACTTGGACGCTACGGAGAAGCCGATAAAGCCGCCGGTGTCGTTTTAAGCCATGCTCCCTCAAGGCTCGATATGGAGCTTCTGCACAGCCGATGTCTTGCCGGACTCGGGCGTTATCAGTATGCCGGGGATGCGGCGGCACGCGTTCTTGCAAAATCCCCTGACAATATTGCAGCTTTAGAACAGCATGCCGCATCCATGATGCTTGCCGGCAAGTACAAAGAAGCTGCCGGATCATGGAAAAAACTCGTCGAAGCAGCTCCGGAGAACACGCTTGCCTATGCAGGTCTTCTGAAAGCCTGCAGCGGGACCGGGAGATACACCGAGGCTCAGGAGATCGCAGACCTTCTTCTGAGCGAAGAGTATCTTCCCCGCGACATCACGATCACCCTGCTCGCAGGAGAAGCTGCGGCATCTGCCGGGAAGTATGAAGAGGCGATCACTCATTATCAAAATGCCGCGTCCCTGTCACCCGGCACGCCGGCGGCATTCATCGGCCTTGGATCCGCATACGAGATGCTTGGCGAGTATGAGAAAGCCGTGGAAGCGTTCAGCTCAGCGGACGGGATCCTGCCGGATCACCCGGGGATCCTCCTTGATCTTGCACGGGTCAGAGCGGCCGCCGGAGATAAACAGGCAGCGGCAGAAACCTATATCCGGATCATGGCCGACTACCCGGATATTGCCGGAGCGGCGCATCATGCTGCAAAACTCCTGACAGATCTTTGCCGGTATGAAGAGGCTGCTGACGCTGCGTGCGACGCCGTGTCGAAAGGAGAGGGGTGCAGCGATCTTCTGATGCTGGCGGGCGGTCTCTGCACCTCGACCGGCAGGCTCGATCAGGCTCTTGACTGCTATACTGCTGCGCTGAAAAAAGATCCGGACAACAGCAGTATTCTTTACTCGGTCGGACATATCCACCTGCTCAAAGGTGATTTTAAGCTCTGCATCGAGTATATGGATCAGTGTCTCGAGCTTGATTCTGGAAATTCTCAGGTATTGTTCGACAAAAGTGCGGCGTATGTAAATCTTGGAAAACTTGAGGAAGCGGCAAAAGTCCTGCAGCATCTCACCGGGATCGACGGATCCAACACAACTGCCCTGCTCGAACTCGCAGATATCCTTGACCAGCTGCAGAAGTATGACGAGGTCCTTGAGGTGTATGCAAAATATCTTCAGATCAGCACGCCAAACGCGGATGTCATCAGAAAACTGGCTGCGATCTATCGGATGAGGGGTGAGTATGAAGAGGCGCTCTCCGGATACGAGCTCCTCCTCGAATCAAATCCGGATGACATGGTCATCAGACGTCTGCGGGCAGAAGCTCTCAGATTCCTTGGAAGAGACGTCGAGGCTGCTGAGGCCTGCGCTGAGATCCTGGCTCTTCGCCCGCATGACCAGAACATCAGGTTCATGTATGCGGCATCTCTTGCCAACTCAGGGAATACAGAAGACGCTCTCAAACAGTACGCTGACCTGACCCTCAAAGACCCGGAGAACATCGAAGGTCTTTTCGGGTATGCCGAGATGCTTTCACGCATGGGAAAATATCCCGAAGCGATCAGATACTTTGACAAACTCATCGGAAAATACCCGAGAAACAGTCTTCTTCATCTCAATAAAGCCCTTGCCTCGATCAGGATCGGGGAACCAAAGGATATCACGAGCGACATTACAGCCGCAGCACTGGCAGATCCGAAAAATCCGTATGTCCTTTCCGGCCTTGGTTTCATGCAGATGGTCACCGGCCATCCGACCGAAGCACTTGCAGCATTCGACAAAGCTGAGGCGGCCGGATGTAAAGATCCTGACCTGAACTTCTGCCGCGGGATCATCTATCTGCAGCAGAGCAGATTCGATCTGGCGGAAAAAGCAGCAGACCATATTCTGAAAAACGATCCGGATCACATTCCCGCCATGCATCTGAAAGCCCGCTCACTAGAGTCTGTTGGCAGACTGAAGGAGGCAGTGATCTATTATGACAGGATCGTAACGCTTTCAGAGATCCGCGCAGATCCCGAATTATCCCCAGAGGAGTAGATGCAGATCCAGATCCTCTGCATCGGAAAGATCAAAGATGCCTACATCTCGGCAGGCATTGCCGAGTTTGAAAAACGTCTGCGTCCCTACGCAAAGGTATTCGTGACCGAACTTGCCGAGATAAAAGTCCCGGAAAATGCCTCGGCATCCGACGAGATCCGCGTAAAAGAGAAGGAAGGGGACCTGATCCTCACTCATGTGAAAGAGGGATTCTCCACTATTGTCCTTGATCCTTACGGGATCTCTCTTTCAAGCGAAGGGTTTTCCGGGATCTTCGGCGAGGCAAAGATGTCGGGAACGAACCTCTGTTTCATCATCGGCGGCCCGCTTGGTCTCTCGCCTGCGGTTCTCCGCAGTGCAGAAAAAAAGCTGTCCTTATCTCAGATGACCTTTACCCACACCATGACAAGGCTGATCCTCTTCGAACAGATCTATCGCGCGTTTCGGATCCTGCATGGCGAACCCTACCATAAATGACCGCATGTACTGTGTTACTTGTTGTCATGTAGCATCACTATTATACGTGGTTAGTTCCAACATATGAGTACCATGAAATTGGTATACACCGGCAAAACAAAAGATGTATTCTCACAAGACGATGGGAACTATCTGCTGAAATTTAAGGATAACTGTACTGGTGCTGATGGGGTATTCGATCCAGGGATGAACACAGTTGGCCCGACCATTGAAGGTGCCGGACGTGCAGGTCTCAGATTAACACAGTATTTTATGGAGATCCTGAATGCAAAAGGTATCCCCACCCATTTCATCAGTGCAGACATCGAAAATGTGACGATGACCGTAAAGCCCGCCAAGACATTCGGCAAGGGTTTGGAAGTCATCTGCAGATTCCGCGCAGTAGGTAGCTTCTACCGCCGCTACGGCGACTACATTGAAGAGGCAGCTCCTCTGCCGGCATTCGTCGAAACGACATTCAAAGATGATGCACGCGAAGACCCGCCAGTAACCAAAGATGCGCTGGAGATCCTGGGTATTATGTCCGCACAGGACTATGAGAATCTCAAGATCCTCACCCAGAAGATCGCCGGCATCATGAAAGAAGAACTCGCAAAGAAGAACATCGAACTTTACGACATTAAGTTTGAGTTCGGTAAGATCGGTGATCAGGTCGTTTTGATCGATGAAATCTCCGGCGGAAACATGCGGGCTTACAGAAACGGCGAGTACCTTTTACCGCTCGATCTGACAAGCAAGGTTCTCGACGAGTAACCTTCCCCTTTTTTTACTAGAACTTACGCAGTGTTAATGTGCGGGTTGGATGCGAAGCGGACGACCTCAGCGGAGCAAATCTTTGATTTGCGACTGAGCTTTTCGATTTGGTGTACGGGATCTTTTAAGTGGGCGGATCCATCACACGAAATTCACGAAAACACGACGAAAACACGAAAATGAATTAGATTGGTTGGGTGGGATACATGAGGTTCCCTCCCCCGTCCCCCACACGAAACCCACAAAAATCAACGAAATTCACGAAAAGGGGGACAGGGGCGGAGGAATGGGGAACCTTTTGTTTTCAAAAGAGGAGAGCGGACATCTTTTTTTTTTTGATTTTGGGGTGCGGGGCCGCGACTTCGGCGCGGAGCGGCCCGCGGTGGAGATATCCTAGCTCGCTTCAATCTGCCCTTCGGGTGATTTTTTGCATCATATTAACCCCTTCTCACACAGCGAGAAGCCTCAGTCTGCAAAAATTCGGGGCATTATCGCACCGCGTGGTTACGGATTTATAAGTCCGCATTGCATATTATTGAACATAATGGATTATATTGAGCCAAACTCTCAGAAATCTATGTCACGAGAAAAAGTTCGAAATCTAATTCAATACGCATAGATTTCAAAACAATCCGTTGTACAAAAAGCGAAAAGGTCAAAATGACAAATTCAAATAAATCAAAACTAGTTCAACTTGGCAACACTATGGACCCTAAAAAAGTTCAAAATCGAATTCAACAAGCGCAGATTCCAAAACAACCAGTTGAACCAAAAACACAAGGGTCTAAATGACAGATTCAAATGAACCCTGGGAAAATGTAGTTAGAAAATCTCTGGACCCTAAAAAAGTTCAGATTCGAATTCAACAAGCACAGACGCCAAAACAACCCATTGAACCAAAAAAGAAAGGGTCAAAATGACAAATTCAAATAAACCAAGACAAACGATTCATAAAGAGACTCTGTCTCCTCTAAACGTTCAGATGCGAATTCAACAAGCACAAACGCCAAATCCTAAACCCTCTGCGAATTCATCCAAGGTAAACAGCGATCAGAAAAAGTAGATCATCATAAGCCTATTGTTCATGACAGAATCAATAAATGAAGAGATACCCCCTAGTCCTGAGAGATCACCCAAAAAAAATCAGAGCTTTTACTCTATGATAATTCATGAGATAATGAATAATTACACTATTAAAGATTGGATTGGTCATCCGACATTTATCATATCAGTAATAATTGGTGTTATCATTTTCTTTATTGCAGGTATTTTAGCACCTGCTACGAATGGTGAAGCACTGAAATCATTACTTCCGATCTCCATTCCGGGAACAATAGCTTTTATATCTATAAGTACTGCAGGATATATAGCTGTTAATTTTATTAATATTGAAGATAAATTCATTCTTTTTCTTAAAGAAAGTGGTATTTATAACTCGATGTTATTCTTATTTTATGAGCCGGCTTTTTTCGGTATACTAAATATTATCTTTGCAATTGTAGTTCTTGTAATTGCAAATATGTTTGTTCTTTCTGGGTGGGTGGGCGCAATATTATTGGGCGCGGCTACATTCCTATTTTTATACTCCGGATTTGGGTTCCTTAATCTCTATGCAACATTCTGGATGTTTGGAACTGAACGACTAAATTATAATCAATCTCACCCAGAAGAAGAGATGAAAAACAACGATACGATACTTGCTGAAATACACAGTGATTGAGGCAATTTATCTTCAAATCAATATTAAATTGTGGATATAAATTATTTTTATGAGAGTATATTTGCATCATTCCTTTCTGCGGGCAACCCACTCCTGCACGAAATCTGCGAAAGAGAACTAAATTCACGAAAAGGGAGACAGGGGCGGCGTCGCGGAGAAGATACCTGCGGCCTGCGGGGGTGACCTGGTCGAGGTGAAGACGGTGAAACCGTACTCAACAATCACTGCATACTCGCGGGGGTGCTACCGGGCAGGGGTGTTTTCCAGCAATACCGCCTCGATGCGGGTGCTGGAGAAATGCGGGTTTGTCCGGGAAGCGGTGCACCGAAATGCCATCACGAAGAATGGCATCGTCATGGACGAAGTGGTCTACGTCCGCTTCCGGGAGAAAAGGGATTGGTTAAACCGGGAGTACCGGGCGGCCAAAGACTTCATTGATGATGGTTCCGGCACCCATATAGAGCGCAAGGGCGCCTGCAACAATGCCGGCTACGCCTGCCATGGTATGGATCAGGTGAATGCCGGTCAGGTTTGCAGCCACAAGCAGCACCACCAGAATGAGGACTGCTGCGAAGGTGACCTGCAGGAGCCGGTGCATCTTCAGGGTGCAGATAAAAAGCCCGAAAATCAAAAGACCCCAGACGGAGAGAAATGCTGCGAGATCCACTGCGGTTGGTGCCGCTGCAAGACTAAGCGCCGGCAGAATCGAGATGGCCGCAAAGGATATCCAGAAGAGCCCGAAGCTCCCGAAGGTGACCATCCCGAAGGTATTGTTCTTCTTCCACTCCATGATGCCAACGATGAGCTGGGCAAGTCCGCCATAGAACAGCGCCATCGCGATGATGGGACTTGTCAGATCAGTTATTCCGGCATTGTGGAGACTGAGCAGAATCGTGGTCGTCCCGAATGCACAGAGACCGAATGGTGCAGGATTGGCGGTGTTGTCCATCAGGAAGAGATTGTTTCTGTTCTTTTCGTCGATATTGTCCATAAAATATTCACATTCTCCAAAAAATGGTGCACCACATCTCCTGATTGGTGATTAGTGTTAGAAACCGGTGCACCGACGTACTAGCGTACGTGGTGTAGAGTATATATTATTTACGTAACTGGTAAGGTCCTCTATAACTAATCTTTTAACTTTGACCAGATTTTTGAACTCTGTTTTTGGGAAATAAGTTCATAATACCGATTGATCCATATTTTATCAGAGATATGAAGTAATTAGGTTAGTACATTATGGAATACGATGAGGTTTGTAAACGTCTTGAAAACGATCCTGAATTACTTGCTTTCGTAAACCATCTCTTAACAGAAAATTATGAGCTCAAAAAGTATTGTGCCTCACTTGAACGTCAAATCAACCAAAACAGTAAAAACAGTATTCGGCCCCTTCGAGAGATGTATTCAAACGAGTCACCAAAAAACGCAAAAAGGTGAGAATCCCCCTGGCGGCCAAAAAGGTCACAAAGGCTACACACTAAACTTTCGAAAACGCAAATCATAGATTTGCTCAGCTGAGGTCGGCCGCTTCCAGCGTCCAACCCGCAAATCAACGAAATTCACGAAAAGGGGGACAGGGGCGGAGGAATGAGTGGGCCGTGAAGTTATGAGATGAAAAGAGATAGGTGGGTCTAAATCTATAAAAAAAGAACTCCATGTTGGGGGAACTCCAGCTCGCAAATCAGAGATTTGGTCGCAAGGCAAAGCCTTGCTCGGCTGAGGCCGCCCCTATGGGGCAGCCCGCCTCCTTTTCTCTAAAAAAATACTTATAGCAGGTCGCTCCATCATTCATCATGAAAAAAATGATACTGATGAGTATCGGAGCATGTGTGCTTATCTCCTGCATTCTTGCAGCCGGCTGCATAACGCCGAATGTTCCCGTGAACATTGAGGACCCTGTCCTCGTAGTTACCGTCGAAAAAGAAGGAGTGATGATCCCGGCACATGCCGCGATGCAGTATATTCTCCCGGCGAATCCCACGACCGGATACAGCTGGACCGTTACGGAGAGTTCCGGACTGACTGTCACCGAGGAATACAAGGCGACGCCTGTTCCCGATGGATGGACCGGCGGGGGAGGCTGCCAGTATTACACTCTGACAGCGGAAAAAGCCGGGACCTATACGTTCAAAGCAGCATATGCACGACCCTGGGAAACGGATGTCAAACCAATCGACACCATAACCCAGACGTTAGTGTTTTCCGAACCGGAGAATGATGACTTTTCCGGGGATGTTATGCTGACCGTATTGTTTAACGGTGTGGTGAACCCGAAAGTCGGTGAGGTCGTGAAGATATGCACTGCAGGAAACCCGACGACCGGCTATTACTGGCAAGCATCGCCCAAGAACGAATTGACCCTGCTTAAAGATGAGTTTCTCACAAACACCGCCCACGGACTGGTCGGTGCGGGCGGTACATACGTATGGTATGTCACGGCAGACAAAGCAGGAACCTATCAGTTTGAAGCTTCATGTCAGAGATCCGGTCAGGACCCGGTCAATCTGTTCTTCTTTAATCTGACGTTCGTCTGAAACTGAATGTAATGAAAAAAGAAGAGGGGTAACCACCCCCCTTTATTTTTAGGACTGATCGGTCACGGTCGTTTTTATTCTTTCAGTGTGAACTCGAGTCCGCCGAAGAGTTTGACGGTTTTGTTGTATGCAGCTGCAGAGATTGCTCCGGCAACTGAGCCGATGACAAAACCTGCGATCGCATATACAATAAAGTAGATTAAAATCTCAAGAACGCCCAGACCAAGGCCAAGTGTGAATCCTAAATCGAACTGAAGATCAAACATCAGAAGGATGCCTTTGATCAGTCCAAGGATCGCCGCAAGGACACACAGAACTCCTCCCGAAACAAATGCTGCGGAAGATACACCAATATGCTCAATTTTCATGGTTTATACCTATAGTAAGAATTTACATCTGAATTATTTATAGACAACGGTTTTTCCGGATTCTGCTTCAAGATATGCAAGGAGGTGTTTTGTGCCTGCTTTGTCCAGAGGCTGGTTGTTGTTTCCGCATTTTGGCGAGTGGAGACAGGCAGGACATCCCGTTTTGCAGGGGCAGCCGGCAACAAGTTCCCGTGCAAAGGTCAGGATGTCAGGAAACAGCTCCGCTGCTTTTTCTGCCAGACCGATGCCGCCGGATACGCCGTCATACAGAAAAATCGCCGGGGCTGCAGTGTCGCTGTGAAACGGTGTCGATACACCGCCGATGTCGGATCGGTCACACATAACAAAACGCGGCATGGCGGCAATAAGGGCATGTTCGGCGCCATGGAGTGAACCGGGAAGGGCCTCGGGACTGATGCCGCAGTCATCTTCGATCGTGATCCAGCAGGCTTTTGTCACGAAGCTGCGCGGAGGCAGACTGAGCTCACAGGTCGCCGTGATCTGATCATACTCTAGAACTGAGTAGCCAAGGATCTGTGATGAGACATTGACCTCGCCGAAATGCACAAGAAGGTCATTGTGTCTTTTGGTCTTTTCCCTGGCAGTGATGGTGATCTCCGTAGTCGAGATCGGTCGTGTATGACAGGTGTCGGATGTTTTCACGACCCTGATGATATGATGATCCGGCTCAACGGTTTGGACACGATACCGTTGTCCCTGATGGAGGATGACGGCGCCCGGATATGCCTCCCGGTACGCCTGATTTTCATCCATGGTTTCAAGCAGGGTCTTGTCAAGACGAACAGACCACGCATTCCCGGTCATGCCAAAAAGCGGTGTGGTCTGAGCAGGATTTTCCACACCGCAGTACACATATCCTTTCGGCGTGCTGGAAACGAGCCGGTCATTTTTGAGACCCGCAAGAATATCGTTCGCCGCATCGCCGAAATATTTTTGGTCACGCTCCGGCCTGTATGGAAGTTCGGCGGCAGCGCACAAAAGATGCGATGAGAGAAGATACGGATTGTCGGGGCCAAGGATCACTTCTTCACAGGGCGCTTTGAAAAACGCCTCCGGGTTTCGCGCATAATACTGGTCGAGCGGATTATTGCCGGCAATGAATGTGATGACCGCATCCCGCCCGTTTCTTCCGGCACGTCCTGCCTGCTGGAGAACAGAGATCATCGATCCGGGAAATCCGCATATGACGACCGCGTCAAGTCCGCCGACATCAATACCGACCTCCAGTGCATTGGTGCTGATGACCCCGGAGATGTCTCCGGATTTCAGTGCCGACTCGATCTCTTTGCGCTCATTTTGGCGGTATCCGCCCCGATATGAGACGACAGATCCAGAGATATCACGTGACCGGCATTCCATGGCAGCGGTCTCGGCGGCATTTCTCGAGCGGGTGAAGCAAAGTGTCTGCATTCCTGTATTTACCTGAGATGCGATCAAATCAGCCGCGGCGGCGATACAGCTTTTGTTTTTCGGCGCGCAGATCCGGAATGTCCGTTTGGCTCGCGGGGAGCCGTCGTCATCCACCTCCGTAAACGGCAGGCCGGTCAGCGTCTCGGCAAATGAGGAGGCATTGCCAAGAGTGGCAGAGGAAAGAATGAACTGCGGATCGGCATCATAAAAATTACAGATCCTGCGCAGTCTTCTTATGAGAAGCGCGGTGTTGGAGCCAAAGATCCCCCGGTATCTGTGTGCTTCATCGATGACAACAAAGGAAAGGTTCGCCCAGAAATCACCCCATTTTGCCCGCCATCCAAGGATCTGGTGGAGTTCATACATATTGGTGAGGATGATCCTGGATCCTGCGCGGATCTTTGGACGCAGCTCCGGTTTTGTGTCTCCGTCATAGATCGCGGGTTTTGTGCGGGCGCGAAGAGCTGCGTCGGCATCCCGGATGAAGAGCAGCTGATCACGTGTCAGGGCTTTTGTCGGATAGATAAAGAGGGCAGTCGCATCCGGATCGCTGATGAGCCGTTCCAAAACAGGAAGAGCGTAGGCAAGGGTCTTTCCCGAAGCGGTCGGTGTTGTGATGATGACATTTTTTCCGGCCGACACGCGGTCGAATGTTTCCGCCTGGTGCGTATAGAGCCTGATGTTTTTCTCAGTAAGATAATTGGAGAGCTTTTCTGAAACCGGGGATTTCGGCACCTGATATTGTGGATCGCGTGACTCCTCACAGATCACATACATATTTTGGTCATCCATAAACGGCCTCACATTCGGTCCGGAGAAGCAGAGCGAGATTTGCCACATCGAGTCCATTATGTTCAATGATCGGCGTGAGGTTTGAGACATCCCTTTTCTGAAGATACTGCTGATAATATGCCGGAACCAGATATCCCGGCAGATCATCTGCTCTGGGTTTTTTCAGGATGTACTTTTCCACAGTTCCTAAACAGCAGTCGTCAAGAGCATTCCGGTATAACCGCCTGGTCGGGTATAGCAGATCGAAGTGAAGGTCGGGATGAACGGTCTTTTCACCATAATACGAGAGACGATTGTTCAGATAAGGAACATCGAAGCCTTTTCCATTATACGTGACAACATGGGCATGCTTTTTAAAAAGCCGGGCAGTCAGATTCAGAGCTGCGGGTTCATCTTCGATATCCCTGAGGAGATACTGGACAACCGTAAGCTCGGTTCCTTTGCGAAAACCGCAGCCGAACAGAATGATCGGAGACTGAAACATGCCAAGTGTTTCGATATCGAAGTACAGCAGCTCCTCTCCAGCCAAGGCATGGGAAAACCCCAGGAGAAGCGGGTCGTTTCCCCTATGTGCATCCTGGAAGATGCCGAAGATCTCAGAGGGCGAACCATTTTGGATCACGTCCGCGATCTCATATGCACTGCCGCACCAGACCGTATGTACCAGATCAGTCAGATTTCTGCATCCTTTTTTGCGAAACCCGGCAGCACGCAGCGGACCTATCCCTGGAACCAGCGTCAGTTCCTGCATGCAGCGATCCCGAATGGTTTCTTCAGAGATTCGATATTCCGGGCATGGCCAGGTGGTTTCCTTTGCAAGACAGACACCATCCGGTGTATCCATCTCAACAGTGCCCGGCAGATCACCTGCACATCTTTTCCGGGTCTCGGTTTTCAGAAGAATTCCGGGAGTAAATGTCTTACTGAGGACCTGCATACAAACGTGTCAGCAGATAAGATAATCCTGATCTTTTTCCATGATCCCTGATTCACTCTTGTCTGATGCAAACCAGCAGAGCTTTGAGAGCTGATTTTTTCTCTGGATCACGGTGTATCCTTCTGCACGTTTTGCGATCGAATTTAATGCAATGCTCGTCATACACAAAAATCGTCCCGGAAGTATATATACCCCGAACCGCGCGGTGCGATAATGCCTCCGGGTCTGTTTTAATTAAGGGATTATTCCCTCAAATATTAGTTATTATTTGATTCTGACTTCAAATGTGATCCAAAATAGAATGCAAAAAAATGAAGAAATGTCAGCATGTCCCGCCAGTGCCGCAGGTATGAATACACATCTTTACAATTACTGACAGCATATAAGTTACGTGATTTTTCATGCTTGAGATAGAAAACCTGCATGTGGAAGTTGGCGGACGTGAAGTTCTGCACGGCATATCTTTGATCGTGCCTGACGGACAGACCCATGTCCTCCTTGGCCCCAACGGTTCGGGAAAAACCACGCTTCTTCGTACAATAATGGGCTTTGCCTCCTCCAAGGTGACCGCCGGCAAAATAATTTTCAACGGCGTCGACGTTACGAATAAACCGGTTCACGAACGTGCAAAGCTCGGAATGGGCATCATGTTTCAGCGTCCTCCCACAATATCCGGTCTGAAACTTGGCAAGTTCATCAATGCGACAAATAACATCGATGAAGCCCGCATCCCGATAATCGTGGAAAATCTGCACATGACCAAATTCCTTGACAGGGATGTCAACGCAGGATTCTCCGGAGGGGAGATCAAACGCAGCGAGATCCTTCAGCTTACTGTCCAGAATCCGTCTTTTGTGATGCTGGACGAGCCGGAAAGCGGAGTCGATGTGGAAAATATGGCACTCCTCGGCGATGCCGCGGCTGCTCTTCTTGAAAAGGGGATCCACATGAAAAACCGTACCAAATCAGGACTCATCATCACGCACACCGGATATATCCTTGATTATCTTGAAGCGGATGTCGGGTATGTTCTGATAGACGGATATCTGCAGTGCAGCGGAAACCCGCGTGAAATTCTTAAAAGTGTGAAAACATCAGGATACAAGGACTGTATAGCATGCCGGAAATGAATGGATTCTCGGGGATCAGCCCCGAAGATAAAGAACGCCTTGCCCTGACAGGGATCCATACCGATTCCATGGAGGGACGCGCAGGAAGTTTCCTTCTCGTAAATGACCATATCCTTCACGCCGGATCACAGACAGAAGGCGTTGAGGTGCTGATGATCGAAAAAGCACTCGAAAAATACGAGTGGCTTAAGGAATACTGCTGGAACATCGTTCCGGCGGACAAAGACCAGTACACACAGTATGTCGCAGACCACCCGCAGAGAGGATATGTCATCATCGCCCATAAAGGAGCGAAAACCACCTTCCCGCTGCAAAGCTGCATGTTTCTCCAAGGCGACACGATCCAGACCGTCCACAACATCGTCATTGCCGAGGAGGGATCCGAGGTCCATCTGATTGCAGGATGTGCAAGTTCTCTGAAAACAAAACAGGGAGCACACTACGGGATCAACGAGATCTATGTCGGCAAAAACGCCAAAGTGACCTCAACGATGATCCACACCTGGGGCGAAGAGATCGAAGTTTTCCCGCGTACGGCGACCGTTGTCGAAGAGGGAGGGACGTTCCTTTCCAACTACGTCTGTATGCGTCCGACCAAAATGGTGCAGATGTATCCGACCGCCTATCTCAAAGGTGAAGGCGCGGTCGCCCGCTTTTCGAGCGTGATCGTCGCCGGAACCGGTTCGCACATCGATGCCGGATCGAGAGCCGTTCTTCAGGCGCCGAATACCAGCGCTGAACTGATCACCCGCGCAATTACAAACGGCGGAACAATCATATCCAGAGGGGCCATCATTGCCGAAGTCCCGCAGACGAAAGGACATATCGAATGCCGCGGACTGATCCTAAAAGACGGCGTTATGCACGCGATCCCTGAGATCGACGGGCGTGTCGTCGACATCGAACTGTCCCACGAGGCAGCTGTCGGAAAGATCGCGAGAGATGAAATAGAATATCTCATGGCACGCGGACTCTCGGAGGAGGAAGCTACCGCCACCATCATCCGCGGATTTTTGGATGTCAGGATCGAAGGTCTGCCGGACGCCCTGCAAAAGCAGATCGAGAATGCAATCGATTCGGCCGACCACGGATTTTAGATGAAGATCCATGATGTGAGTGTCGGTCTGCACTCCGGGATGTATGTGTATCCCGGAGACCCCAAATTTTCTTTGGCCCGGATAAAAACAGAAGAAGCCTTCATCTCATCCCTCTCCCTGGGCACACATACCGGAACCCACATCGATGCCCCCGCACATTATTTTGAAAACGGAATTACCGTTGACACACTGGATTTAGGATGCCTGATCACTCCTGCCGAGGTCGTGACCTCACCCCTGATGCCTGCAAAAAACTGCAAGGCCGTTCTTTTTAAAAATGCCGTTTCCTTATCTCTGGAAACAGCTGACGCACTCCTTCTGAAAGGAGTCAGAACTGTCGGGTGTGACACCCCCTCGATCGGAGATGATGATGTTCATCGTTTTTTACTGAAAAATGAGATCAGCATCATCGAAATGCTTGATCTCTCGAAAATTCAGGACGGCGTGTATCAGATGATCGCTCTGCCGCTGAAAATCGAAGGGGCGGATGCTTCGCCCGCGCGAGTTGTTTTACTGGATGATATGCTATGATATTACATGATGCTATTAAAAAACTGCACGAAGTTGCTGCCGGAATGGGTGCCGAAGATGGAGATCTTGTCTATATAAGCCGGTCTGAAAATCACATATGTCAGTTCTGTACCGGGAGCTGTCTTCAGGTATGTTTCGGCGGACGCATCGCCGAGATCTCATCTAAGGATCCGTTCTGTGCAAAAATGCGGCTCGAAAATCTGTATGATGCTCCGCTGAAAACCTCAAAAACAAAAGCTGCCGCTGCAGGAGCTTTAACGGCGGTCGCAGGTTTTCTCATGCTGATTCGAAAACTCGGCCCCTGCCCGACAGTAAACTTCGAGGACTGCCGGGATGAGCTGATTTTTGACCTCCAGGGTAAAAGTGTGTATGTTCTCGGACGCGACATAGCCGGACTAAATCAGGCATTACTTTTGGAAGAGGCGGATGTGGTTCTTGTGACCGGTGATTCGCTGCTGGATTCAGACCTTTTAGAAGAGATCGATGAAGCGGTCATGCTGGAAAAAGAACTGCTGTTTCTCGGTCCTTCATGCACGGGGATCGCCGCTCTTCTTGGGAAAAAATCCTGGTGTCCCTATGGGACCTAATATTTTAACAATATAAAACACGTAAATACAATCACTATGCTTTTTGGTTCGTCCGGTATCAGACAGATGTTTGATCAGCGCCTTCTTTCCCTTGCTCCAAATGTTGGAGCGGCCGTTGCACTAAATGCAAAACATGTTGTTCTTGGGACTGATTCACGAACAAGCAGGGATATTCTTGCCCATGCCGTGATCTCAGGACTCATAAGCGGCGGGGCGGACGTCATATACGGAGGGATCTGTCCAACGCCGACCGTTGCTTTCGGCGCCGGAGCTGCCGATGCGGGTGTCATGATAACGGCCTCGCATAACCCGGAGCCCTATAACGGAATAAAATTGTTCCGGTCCGACGGATCTTCCTATACACTCGCCCAGCAAAAAGAGATCGAAGATGCAGTAGAACAGCCTGCGTGGAGCAGGTGGGACGAACAGGGCGCATTAACGAACGGAGACCTTCTTACTCCGCACAAAGAGGCGATCCTTGCATCGGTGCGCATCCCGGAAGATCTTCTGGTCGTCGTCGACTGCGGGAATGGAGCAGGCGGCCAGATCACGCCAAAACTCTTTGAGGAGTCCGGATCACAGGTCATTTCCGTAAACTGCGATCCGTCAGGAACGTTTGCACGCCCGTCAGAGCCGCTGGAGAAAAATCTTCTCCATATCCCCAAACTGATGAAAACCGTCGGCGCCGACTGTGCGGTCGTGAATGACGGCGATGCCGACAGAATGATGGCATTCGACAACCGCGGACGCTACATCGACGGCGATCATCTTCTCATGCTCTTTGCGAAGTATCTGGACGCAAAACAGGTAGTGACCACCGTGGACGCATCCATGGCGATCGAAGAGATCGCCGAGGTCAGACGGACCCCGGTCGGCGATAGTTTTGTTTCAGAAGAACTCATTTCCTGGGGGACGTTTGGCGGGGAACCATCGGGAAGCTGGATCTTTCCAAAGCACTCCCTCTGTCCCGACGGACCCTATGCAGCAGCACTTTTCGCTGAGATATCGGGTGAATGGAATGTGGCTGAGGAGCTTGACTCGATGCCGAGATATCTCATTCTTCGTGATGCTCTGGAAACGCCTCATGCAAAAGAGATCCTGTCGGGACTTGGCGCAGACAAACCCACAGACGGTATCAGGCTCACCGAAGAGAATGGCTGGTGTCTGATACGCGCAAGCGGGACTGAGCCGAAGATCCGCTGTACAGCCGAAGGAAAAACCAAAGAGGATGCAAAACGGATGCTTGATGCAGGAATGACCAGAATCCGTGATGCGGCCCGTCAAATCAAGGAGTAATATATGCAGTGTGTAATTCTCGCCGCAGGTGAAGGGTCCCGTATGCGGCCCCTCACAACATCACGTCCAAAGGTCATGCTGCCTTTGGCCGGGAAACCGATGCTTGAACATCTTATTCAAAATGTGCATGATGCAGGCATCACGGAGATCTATCTTGTTGTCGGCTACCATGAAGAGGCGATCAGGACCTGGTTTGGCGACGGAGCCGCATTGGATGTGGAGATAAACTATGTAGTTCAGCGAAAACAGCTGGGAACGGCAGATGCTTTACGCTCCGTCGAGCCATTTATCCATGACACATTTCTGATGCTGAACGGCGATATGATCCTTGAAAGATCTGATCTGGAAAAGATCATCAGCCTTCCATGTCCGGTTATGGCCACGTCGACGACGACACATCCGGAAAGCTTTGGCGTGGTGACGGTAGAGGGTGACAAGATCACCTCACTGGAAGAGAAATCCCTTCATCCGAAATCAAACATCATCAACGCCGGCGCCTATCTCTTTGGACCCGGGATCTTTTCCATCCTGAAAAAGATAGCGCCCTCTTCCCGCGGGGAGTATGAACTCACCGATGCTTTGACCGATTATATCAGAGACGGGGCGCTGAGCGCATATTCGTTATCGGTCTGGATGGATGTCGGCTACCCCTGGGATATGCTGACGGCAAATGAACATCTCCTTTCGAACCTGACCGGGGAACAAAAGGGAACGATCGAGGAAAATGTCATTGTCAAAGGTCAGCTGATCCTTGGAAAGGGTTCTGTCATCAAATCCGGAACATACATCGAAGGTCCCTGTATTATCGGCGAGAACACCGTTGTCGGACCCAACGCATATCTCCGGCCGGGAGCCACGATAGGAAACAACTGCCATATTGGTCATGCCGTTGAGATTAAAAACTCCATCATCTTTGATGATACGAAGATCCCGCATTACAATTACATCGGCGACAGTGTGATTGGAAGCAGATGCAATTTTGGCGCCGGAACAAAGATCGCCAATCTTCGTCATGATCACGGGCCGGTAAAAGTGGGAGGGATGTCCACCGGCAGAAAGAAGTTCGGGGCAGTCATCGGAGACGATGTTCTCTTCGGGATCAACTGTTCTGTGAACACCGGAGCTTCGATTGGAAGCGGAACGAGAGTCGCTCCCCATACGCTTGTCTCAGGAATGATCGAGAACAACACGGAGGTGAGGTAAAATGTCGGAGATACAGGCGGTGATCCTTGCTGCCGGAGAAGGAACACGGCTTCGCCCGCTGACAAAAAATCGTCCGAAGGTCATGCTCCCGGTCGCAAACCGGCCTATTCTCGAACACGTCCTGAACTCAGTGGTCGCTGCAGGTATCCGCGATATCACCGTGGTCGTCGGATACAGAAAGGAACAGGTTATGACATTCCTAAATACCTATCCGATCCCCCTGAACGTGGTCGTTCAGGATAAACAGCTGGGAACGGCGCATGCCCTGTCACGCGCAAAGGAGTATATCCATACAACGACCCTCGTGCTTGCCGGAGACAACTACGTCGATCCGGAATCTCTGCGGGCCATACTGGACAAAGAAAATGCCCTCCTTGTCGCACCCCACTCCTCGCCTGGAAACTTCGGGGTGATCTCCAGAGATGACGGAAAACTGACAGGAATCGTGGAAAAACCGGCAAGCATTGAACCTGGTTCGCTGGTAAGCTGCGGCATTTATATATTCACGCGGGAGTTTATTCTAAAGATCCGGGAGAATACGATCCCTGAATCCATTACAAACCGGATGAATGAAGGGATGCAGATCTCAATCGTCGCAGCAAACGACTGGCAGGACGCAATATATCCGCAAGATCTGCTTTCGGTAAACAAACACCTGCTCAGAGATGTAAAGAGATCCGTTTCTGGCAGTATCGACAAAAGCGTTACGATACAGGGACGTGTCGCCGCCGGCAGAAAAATCAGCATCGGCCCGGGAACCGTACTTATCGGCCCGGCGATGATCGGAGAGGGAAGCGTGCTCGGGTCCCATGTATGCATCGGCCCAAACACGTCCATCGGTTCCCGCGTCACGATCGAACCCTTCACCTACATCGAAAACAGTATCATCATGAACGACTGCAGGATCGGTTCCCACTCCCGGATCGTTGATACGATCATGGGTGAAGGGTGCCACTGCCGGAATCATCTCTCAACAGTCACGGAAAACTTCGGCGCGGTCTGCGGCGACCGGGCAACGATCGGACCATTCACGGTCATCAAAGGCGGCGTGATCGGAAACGATGTCACCATCCAAGGCGGAAAGATACTTGAAAAAGAGATTCCCGACAACAGCCTGGTGATCTGAGATGTGCGGGATCGTCGGCTACATCGGATACCGTCAGGCAGCTCCGGTCTGTACCAGCGGCCTTCTTAGTTTGGAATACCGGGGCTATGACTCATTTGGCATTGCTACGCTCTCTCCCGCGCTTTCGATCTGCAAACATCTCGGCAAGATCTCAGACGCCAAAACATCTGCCAATCATCTGGAAGGCCAGATCGGGATAGGACATACCCGCTGGGCGACCCACGGAGTTCCAAGTGAGATAAACGCCCACCCGCATGTCGATCAGAACAGAAAGATCGCCGTGGTCCATAACGGGATCATTGAAAACTATGCGGAGCTGAAACGCGGACTGGAAGACCGCGGTGTTGTTTTTTCATCCCAGACTGATACCGAGGTCATTCCCCATCTGATCGCAGAAAAGTATACCGGAGACCTCTTAGCCGCAGTAACGGACATCCTGCCTATGCTCAAGGGTTCTTATGCTCTTTTGATACTCGCTGAGGGGAACGAGACACTCGTTGCTGCCAGAAAAGGCAGCCCTCTTGTGCTCGGTCTCGGAGATAAGGAGTATATTCTCGGATCGGATTCGTTGCCGCTTCTGGAGTATACCAAAAAAGCAGTGTATTTCGAGGACGGGGATGCGGCAGAGATCAGAAAAGACGGATACTCCGTCTATAATGCAGGCGTGCCGGTCTCACGTCCGGCAACTGAACTCGAGTGGAGCCCTGATGTCGCCAGAAAGGGCGGTTTCCAGCATTACATGCTCAAGGAGATCTTTGAACAGCCGGACGCTTTTGCAAACACGGTTTCGGTGGTTAAACGCTGTAAGGAATTCGTGGATCTGATCAGAAACGCACAATCCGTAACGGTCGTCGCCTGCGGGACCTCGGCAAATGCTTCCATGGTCTTTTCCTATCTGATGGAACGCGTATGTCATATCCCAACACGAGTGGTGCTCGGATCCGAGTTCAAGTACTTTCCAACCCCGGGAACTGATCTGGTGATCGGGGTTTCCCAGTCGGGAGAGACGGCAGATACGATAGCAGCGCTCAAACTTGCCAAAAATCTCGGCGCCCAGACGCTGGCAATAACAAATGTTCTTGGAAGCTCCATAACACGCGTCGCCTCCTCGGTTCTTTATACCAGGGCAGGTCCTGAGATCAGTGTTGCCGCAACCAAATCATTCATCTCTCAGGTCGCGGCTTTTATGCAGATCACAAATCTCCTCTCCAACCACCAGATCGAATTTGAGCTTGCAGAGATCAGAAGGTACCTTCCCGAGGTCCTTAGTCTGGATCTCTCAAAAGCGGTCGAACTCTGTAAGACTGCAGACACGCTGCTGTATGTCGGGAGAGGGATGTTTTATCCTGTTGCAATGGAAGGGGCGCTTAAGATGAAAGAGATCTCCTACATCCATGCAGAAGGATATGCTGCGGGAGAGCTGAAACACGGGCCTTTTGCGCTGCTATCTCCGGAAACCCCGGTCGTCGGCATGTGTTTTCCGGACGCCGTCTATCCCGTGATGATGTCGAATCTAAAAGAGATCAAAGCACGAAGCGCCCCTCTCATCGCTCTTGGAAGAAAAGACGATAAAGATCTTGAAGAGATGGCCGATGTCTGTATTTCGCTACCTGCAGTTTCAGAATACGGTGCAGTCGTTTTGTCGTCGGTGATCCTGCAGCAGCTCGCATATCATACGGCAGTAGCTCTTGGACGGGATGTCGATATGCCGAGAAATCTGGCAAAAAGCGTGACGGTCGAGTAAGTTTACTCACCGGCTTTTTGTGATGTGCTTTTCCAGAGAACTGCGTCTTTGCGCCGGGAGTAGAGACCTGCGAGCAGATAAAACTGATTTGTGACAAAAGCAGTGATCAGATTTCCCGGCCTTACTGCGCTCAGCAAAACAAAGCCGGCAGCAAGTAGAAGAAAGAGGAGCGGTGTATTGAGGATCAGGCCGGCAGAAAAGATCACACAGCCGATGAGAAGAATTGTCGGCGTTATCACATACATCCATAGCCGAAGCGGATAAAAGACCCTGCAGAAGGGACGATTTACCTTAAGCAGATCGCGGTTGGCGAGCGTCGTCTGGATAAGGCCTTTGGCTCTGCGGACCTTTTGGGTGTACTGTTTTTTGAGATTCTCAGGTAACTCCTCATAGATCGCGGCGCGTGTCTCATAAAATGTCCGATAGCCTTTCCGTATAGCTTCATAGGCGAGATTTGCATCATCTGCACCGCTCGTTTCGCTGACTTTGCCGACTATGCTTTTTCTCAAAATAAGCAGGCAGCCGTTGAATGCCGGTGTGGCATCGTGAGCCGACTCCCATTCTGCCATTCTGCCGAAGTATGATCTGTAGGTTTTTTCCATTGAAGTCACACGGTCGGCTCCGGGGTTTGGCTGCAGATCGCCGGTCCCTGCAGCACATTTCCCGTCAGCCAGGATCCTTTGGACGAGATACTCCACACTGTTCTCATCCCAGACCAGGTCTGCATCAGTTGCGACAACCAGTTCATTGGAAGTAAGGCCGATCCCCGTGTTGAGTGAGATATTTTTCCCGGATCTCTGCTGGTTGACATGTATCTTCCAGGAAAAGTTTGCCTTCGCCAGTTCACTGCGTGCGACCTCTTCTGTTTTATCATCCGAACAGTCGATAACAAGGACCACCTCTGTCAGCACATCCGGATACGTGCTGGAAGAGATGCTTTGGATCTTGCGTGCGATGGTCAGCTCTTCATTGTAGGCGCAGATCACAATGGAGATCGGGGGCAGCATCCCAGGCGCTGTCAAATCTGTCTCTGCAGGTTTTTTTCCGAAGGTCACGCCGAATAGATATACTATGTAGGGGATGATTGCAAGAAGTATGATTCCCGCCCCGGCTGGAAGGAGATAAAGAAGCATTGTCTATTATTCATTGCGCTGAATCCATACTTAGAGGTATTGCCGATTTTTGTGTAAACTTTCCAATTATTTTATCATATAAAACGCCCAGATAATACTTATCTAATATCTACCCGTGATAGACCATGGATTTAATGAATTTTTGGAACGATAAACGATATCGTTATGGAATTATCGGGATATCTGTCCTGCTATGCACCCTGATCGCATTCCTGATACGAATGATCCCGATGACCGGGCTTGCCGGCACCGGGGATATGACCGCCGGTCCTGATGCATGGTATAACCTCCGGCTGATCGAAGTGGCGCTTGCCAATACCTTTGGCTACATCTTCTTTGAACCGATGACGTTATATCCGACAGGACAGGATATCGTCTGGGGACCGCTTTTTACCTATATCGCCTCGTTCTTTGCCGTTATCGCCGGTGCAGCATCACGGACCGACGTGATCACTGCAGTTTCCTGGGCACCGGCAGTTCTGGGAACTTTGATGGTTCCGGTGATGTTCTTCCTTGGAAAAAGGCTTGGTGACTGGAAAACCGGAATCATTTCAGCACTTTTCATTGCAGTGATAGGGGGTCAGTACCTCTCACGTTCATTATACGGACATCTGGATCACCATATCGCAGAGACATTCTTCTCCTGCCTGTTTTGTCTCTGCTATGTGCTCGCACTGTACGCACTGAGCGATAAAAAAATCGATCTCGGTGATTTTTCAACCTGGAAACTGCCGCTGATATATGGTGTTGTCTGCGGTGCTGCCTACTTCCTCGGGCTTCTTACAATGACTACCATGGTCGTTTTCGGTCTGTTCGTATCGGTATTTACTCTGATCCAGTTCATTTTGAATCAGCACTCAGGGAAACCGACAGAGTATCTTGTGGGTCTGAATGTGATCACGTTCATGATTGCCGCACTTGGTCTGCTGCTTTACGGAATACGCGACCTCGGTTTCGGGTTTGTCAACTACTCACTGGGTCTGTTCCTTGTTCATATTTTCATCGTTCTTGGAACGGTCATATTATATCTTATCTCGCGCATCATAACAAAACTCGAAAAACCCTGGTACTATTATCTGCTCACGCTCGCGCTGCTTCTGGCTGCAGGTTCTCTGTTTCTGGCAGTTTTGCTGCCGGATCTTTTCAGCTCGCTTATGGGCAACCTTGCAGGATTCTTTACTAACAATGCCACTGCCGCAACCGTCCAGGAGATGTCATCATGGTCTTTTGCCAGTGCCGTTTCAGCATACAACTGGGGTATCCTTCTTGCCATCGGAGGATTTATCTGCCTCCTCTGGACTATATGGAAACATCAGACACCAGGTGCAATCTTTGTTCTTATCTGGTCTTTGTTCATGTTTTTTGCGACCTGTGCACACGTTCGATGGGAGTATTACTTTGCTGCAAACGTCGCATTACTCGCAGCAGTATTCGTAGGATGGGCGATCAGCTTTGCAGAAAAGGATCTTGGTTTACTTATTGCAAAACGCACAGAATCACAAAAACCAGCCGAACCTGCAAACAAAAAACAAAGCAAAAAATCCAATGCTCAGGAGAAATCTGGTTCAGAAAAACCCGATCCGCTCAGACTTGGTGTATTTGCTGTTATCATGATCATAGCAGTTGTGTTTGTAGGTTCTTCATCCGCATATGCAGTTCAGCTGAGTTCCGCCTCAGCCTATGGAGGCACAACCCAGGACTGGATCGATGCATGCGAATGGCTTGAAGAAAATACTCCTGACACAGGCGTGGATTATCTGACGATCTATGACGGATCATCATTTACTTATCCGTCAGAGTCGTACGGTGTTCTCTCATGGTGGGATTACGGTCATTATATCACAACGATCGGCAAGCGGATCCCGAACAGTAATCCGTTCCAGGCAGGAGTCGCCGGTGAATACGGTGTTGCCGCAGTATTAACGAATACCAACGAATCTGAAATCACCGAAAAGCTGGATCATCTTGGCACGAAATATGTGATGACCGATTACCTGATGGCAAACGGCATCTTCGGCGCAATGGCGATCTGGAATGATACCGTATTGCAAACCGCCCCTTACTACTATACCTTCCTGCAGAAGGGAACGGACGGGACCTATTCCTATGTTTCGGCAGGGACCCCGGAGTTCTTTAACACCCTGACGGTGCGGCTGCAGAACTTTGACGGCTCGATGACAAACTCCGGGAGTGTTTACGTCGTAATATCCGACTCATCAGCCGGCTACGGCGCACCGGTAATCACCTCTACGAAATCTTACACTGACGCGGATGAAGCCTGGGCCGCGGCGGAGAATTACAATGCCAATGCGGCAAGCGGAAAACATGCATACGTTATCTCAGCACCCACTGACCTGACCAACTACAATCTCCCAAGTGTTGATGTTCCCGCACTTCAGCACTTCCGTTTAGTCTATGAATCAACGACATATGTTACAGGAGGGTATATTACCGGAGCAAACGAAGGCGGTACTGCATATGTGAAGACGTTCGAGTATGTTCCCGGCGCCGTCATCAAAGGAGACGGGACCATTGAGATCGATGTCATTACGAACAACGGCCGGACATTCACCTATCGTCAGGAAAGTGTCAACGGACAGTTTATTGTTCCCTACGCGACATCCGGAAGCTCCTCTGACGTAAAAACCGTCGGCCCGTACACTCTTGTTGAAACAGGACAGACCTTCGCCGTCTCTGAAGAAGCAGTCCAGAAAGGCCTGACCATCAACTAATTTTTTCCCACACTTTTATCATAGACCACTTTCCATACTAATCATAAGTATGTTCAAAGTTGGAGATACGGTGCGTTATGGACGGACCGGCACGGTTGGAAAGATCGTGACGTTCACAGAAGAACGGGGTGAGACATTTGCCGAACTTGACAGTACTGGCATGTATTACCGCATAGATCAGCTGACCGCGATCAAAGATGAGAAAACACGTGAGGAAAAACCGCGTGACTTAACACGGGATTTCAAGGAAGAACAGGAGAAGATCCGGGAAATGCAGGAAAATGCATGGAGAAATACTGATCAGAGCTGTGAAGGCGGAGGATAAATCCGGTATCACACACATATATCAGTCTTGAAGTCAACTATATAGGGTTAGAGGAGGTTTTGGTTTCTTTGCATGATCCTACAATACCAAACGTAAATATCGGCGTAGTTGGTCACGTTGACCATGGCAAGACTACATTGGTCAGCCAGCTTACCGGCTCGTGGACAGACCGCCACAGTGAAGAACTGAAGCGCGGTATCTCGATCCGGCTCGGGTACGCCGACGCAACGTTTTATAAATGTCCAAAATGCGGGGGTGCAGAACTCTGGACAAACACAGAGGAATGCCCTGCCTGCAGTGAAAAACTTGAAGCATTCAGATCTGTTTCATTCGTAGATGCACCCGGTCATGAGACCCTCATGGCCACAATGCTGTCCGGCTCTGCCATCATGGACGGCGCGATGCTTGTTATCGCGGCAAACGAACCATGTCCGCAGCCGCAGACAAAAGAACATCTGATGGCTCTGGAACTGACCGGCATCAAAAACATCGTCATAGTTCAGAATAAAATCGATGTCGTTCCCCAAAAGAAGGCGCTGGAAAACTATAAGCAGATCAAAGCGTTCATAAAAGGAACAGTTGCAGAAAATGCACCTATTATTCCGGTATCAGCGCAGAAGAGGATAAACTTCGGCATGCTCCTGGATGCTCTGAACACTACCATCCCCAATGCCGAGCGCGCTGCAGATGTTCCTCCGGTCATGCTGATCGCACGATCGTTCGATGTGAACCGTCCGGGAAGCTCGTGGCGTGACATCAAAGGCGGTGTCATCGGCGGATCACTGATTCGCGGCGAGTTCCACGAAGGTGATGAGATCGAAATCAGACCGGGCAGACAGTACATGTCCGAGAACAAAGCCAAATGGGAACCGATCACGACCAAGATCACCTCGATGAACAAAGCTTCCCACAAGGTTCAGACAGCAACGCCCGGCGGGCTTGCTGCCATCGGCACCAAACTCGACCCGTCCATCACCAAAAGCGATACGCTTGTCGGGCAGGTTGCCGGAATAGCAGGATCGCTGCCGCCTGTCTGGGAAAAACTCAGATTCGAGGTCACCCTTATGGAGCGTGTCGTCGGATCATCAGCCGAGCTGAACATCGACCCGCTCAAACTCAAAGAACCGCTGATGCTTTCGGTCGGGACCGCAGTCACAGTAGGTATTGTCCTTGCAGTGAAGAAGAATCAGGCTGAAGTCATGCTGAAGCGTCCGGTCTGCGCGGAAGTGGGTTCAAGGATCGCAATCAGCCGTCAGGTCGGAGGCAGATGGCGTTTGATCGGCATGGGTCTTCTGATCGAGTAACGGTCATCCTAGACACAAATGCGCTGATGATGCCTGCGCAGTTCAATGTGGATCTTTTCGAAGGTCTGCGTGAACTCCTCGGCGCCTATGACGCGCTCGTACCTGCCGAGGTGGTGTACGAACTGCGCGGTCTTTCGACGGGACGGGGGAAGGATGCGGCAGCTGCGCGATTCGGTTTGACTGCTGCAGCCCGCTGCACGACCCTTTCAGAACTGCCGGAAGATATCTCTGTAGACGACAAAGTGATACGTTCTGCAGAGATGTTTAATGGTATAGTAGTTACCAATGATAGAGAATTAAGAAACCGTCTGATACAACGCCGTATCCCCGTCGTTGTTCTCAGATCGCGCTGCAAACTAGAACTAATCGGAAAATAATCACAACAGGCGAGGAGACAAAAATATGTATTATAAGCTGAAACTCAATGACAAAGTCAGAGTCCCCCCGGAACGCATGGGTGAAGATCTTAACTCCGTTATTCTTGACGTCCTGCAGGAACAGTTCGAAGGGAGTGTCGACAAAGAGATGGGTATTTTCATCGCGGTCACGGATGTAAACCGTGTCGGTGACGGAGAAATCATTTACAGTGACGGAGGCGTCTATTATGATGTCGACTTTGAATCTGTAGTGCTTCGCTTGTCCCTTCAGGAAATCATCGAAGGAGTCGTCGTCGAGACGACAAGCTTCGGGGCATTCGTGTCCCTCGGTCCGATCGACGCCATGCTCCACATGAGCCAGATCTCTGATGAGTACATCGATTACGATGAAAAGAACTCACGCCTGGTCTGCAAAGACAGCGGCAGAACGATCGGTGTCGGCGACACACTGCGTGCGCGTGTCGTCGCTCTTTCGTTAAACGAACGGGACCCCCGCGAATCGAAGATCGGTCTGACGATGCGTCAGCCGGGACTGGGAACTCTGGAATGGATCGACGAGGACATGAGAAAAGAAAAGGCAGAAAAGGAGACAAAGTAATGGCAGCAAAACGTTCCACACAGAAAAAAGTTCTCCTGGCCTGCCGAAACTGTCATAAAGTCCTTGAAGCAGATAAAACCGTCTGTCCCGAATGCCAGGGAAATGCCCTGACGCCTGAATGGTTCGGCTATCTGGTCATCATCGATTCGCGCCACTCTGATGTCGCTGAAAAGATGAACATCGAATATAACGGCAGATACGCACTAAAGGTACGATAAATGCTCACGCTCCCGCCAGAAAACCGGTGGCTCTTCAGAGAGCCGTTCGGTACTGTTTTTTCAGATTTTTCCATGGTCCTTCCCTACATCGAGGGAAAGATCTTCTGTACTGTCGGGGATGTGGTGACGCATAACGCATTGTCAGCAGGCCTCATTCCCTCGATAGGGGTCATAGACGGATTTACCAAACGTTCACCGTATCTTCGTATGCCGGAGATCAGGGGACATATCCTGCATGTGGCAAACCCCGCAGGCACGATCACCGATGAGCTGATTGCCGCGCTCCGCGTCGCAATGGACAAGATCCCCTGTGTTGTCATGGTGGACGGAGAAGAAGATCTCGCCGTATTGCCGCTGACAGAAATCCTGCCTGACGGCGCGGTCATATTATACGGTCAGCCGGAAGAAGGGCTCGTTGTCTGCGAAGTGAACAAGCAGCTGCGTGCCAATGCGAAAAAACTTCTGACCTATTTTGTCAGTCTGTGACGCCAGTATTAAATATACTGCATTCCTATAATTGTGGGATATCGATGGAGATCAAGATTACCTCTAATACCAGGAACGAGCTTTTAAGCCGTAACGAACTTGCATTCACCGCAAGTTATGAGGGTGCTACCCCTGCACGCTCAGACATCGGTGCAAAGATCGCAGCGATGCAGAATACCCCGATCGACAACCTGATCCTTTCCCCGCTGAAGGGACGCTTTGGAACAAAGGCCGTGACCGGTGTTGCCCGTATCTACGACACCCCGGAAGCACTCAAAGCAACTGAACGCGCGTTTCTGATTGCACGCGGACAGCCCAAGGCAGAAAAGGAGGAGTAAACATGGCAGCGAAGAAGGTAGTAAAAGCAACCCCGAAACGCAGCGAACTTTACACCGTTGATGCTAAAGGAAAAGCAACCACTTCCCGCCGTGCATGCCCGCGCTGCGGAGCCGGTGTCTTCATGGGCGAACACCAAGACCGGTTTGCCTGCGGAAAGTGCGGATACACCGAGTTTAAGCAATAAAATACGTTATCTATGCCCGAAAAAAGGGTTCTCGGCATTGAAGGGACAGCATGGAACTTCAGTGCCGCTGTTTTTGCAGACGATCTGGTCTGTCTTCATTCCGCACCGTATGTTCCGCCGTCCGGCGGCATTCATCCGCGCGAGGCCGCCCAGCATCACGCTTCGGTCGCATCCGACGTAATACGCAAAGCGCTGGACGAGGCGGGAGGCAGGATCGATGCCGTCGCATTTTCCATTGGTCCGGGACTTGGCCCCTCGCTCAGGATCGCAGCAACCGCGGCGCGTACACTTTCACTGAAACTCGGCGTGCCGCTTATCGGAGTGAATCACTGTGTGGCCCATGTCGAGATCGGCAGATGGTACACGAAGTTTGAAGACCCGATCGTGCTGTATGCTTCCGGCGCAAACACCCAGGTGCTCGGATTCCTGAACGGGAAGTACCGTATCTTCGGCGAAACGCTTGACATCGGACTCGGCAATGCTCTCGACAAGTTTGCGCGAAGTCACGACCTCCCCCACCCCGGAGGCCCCATCATCGAAAATCTGGCGAAAACCGGATCATACATCCCTCTTCCCTATACCGTGAAAGGGATGGATCTTGCATTCTCAGGTCTGATGAGCGCCGCAAAGGAAGCGACCATGCGCGGAGCATCCATGGAAGACGTCTGTTTCAGTTTTCAGGAAACGGCATTTGCCATGTGCGTGGAAGTGACCGAACGCGCCCTTGCCCATACCGGAAAGGATGAGGTCATCCTGGTCGGCGGCGTGGGAGCAAATGCGCGCCTGCAGGAGATGCTTGGCATCATGTGTGCCGAACGCGGAGCGAAGTTCATGGCTCCCCCGCGAACGTATATGGGAGACAACGGGGCAATGATCGCATACACCGGCAAGATCATGCTCGAAGCCGGCTCCACGATCCCAGTCGCTGATTCCGTCGTAAACCCGGGTTACCGGTCGGATCAGGTCGAAGTGACCTGGAGGCAGGATGCCGGCAGTCTCTTTGCTCCCGGTCAGTCGGAAATTGCCGAGCGCGGCGCCGAGGCGGCCGCGGATCTTACCGGAACCGACGTGATAAAAACACGCATGACCAAAGGCTACCGGGTCCCTCAGCTTGACAGGCACCTCATCACCGAACGCACGCGTGCCGAGGCGCGTTCCATCGCCGCGGCAAGACGCGCCGGCGTTCCTGTTCCCGTTATCCGGGACGTGACCGATCGCACAATCGTCATGGAAAAGCTCGACGGTGACGTGCTCAAATACGTCATCAATCCGACGTATGCAGAAGGCGCAGGGATCACTGTCGGAAAACTGCATAAAGCAGGGATCGCCCACGGCGATCTGACAACATCCAACATGATCTGGCACAACGGCCGCGTGTATCTGATCGACTTTGGTCTCGCACAGATAACCGGCGAGATCGAACAGCGCGGCGTGGATCTCCATGTTTTTTTCCAGACCCTGGAAAGCACTACCGAAGATTTCGAGTCGCTGAAAAATGCGTTCATCGCCGGCTACTCATCAGCGTTTCCCCAAGCCCGCGAGGTCATTTTGCGCGAGCATGAAATCGAACTGCGAGGGAGATACTTATGATAACCGTTGTTACCGGAAACAAAAACAAAGCTGCCGAGGTCGCTGCATTCTTCAGCGGCATCGCGGAGGTGGCGCATATCGCCTTTGACTGCGTCGAACCGCAGGCAGAAGACATTGCTGAGATCTCCAGGGCAAAAGCAGAACAGGCATATGCTGCGCTGAAGATCCCGCTGATCGTGGACGACACCGGACTCTTTATCGAAGAACTGTCCGGGTTTCCCGGCCCGTATGCAGCCTATGTGCAGGATACGCTTGGCAATAACGGCATTCTGCGCCTCATGGAAGGCGCAGCCGGCCGCCGTGCATACTTTGCGACCTCGATCGCCTACATTGATGAAAGCGGCATCGAAACATTCGAAGGGCGCGTCGACGGCGAGATCACGGCCGCGCCACGCGGAACCGACGGATTTGGGTATGACCCCATATTTTCCGTTCAGGGACGGACCCTTGCCGAGATGGACATGAACGAAAAAAACACCCTATCTCACCGCGCCCGTGCCCTTATTGCCTTTCGTGACTGGTATATTTCAGCACGGTCTGAACGGAATCGTTAATATGAACAAGAGCATACATACTAGAACTCAATATACGGGGTTATTCATAGATGAGATTCCCAGAAGCAGAAGCCAGACTTCTTAATGTTAAAGTTTGCATGAAATGCAACGCACGTAACGCTGTTCGCGCAACGACCTGCCGCAAATGCGGCTCAACGTCCCTTCGCCCGAAGAATAAAGAACGCAAAGCATAATCTTTCAGATAGGTCCGGCGCGGTATCTTTGCACCGCCCCCTTTTTTGAAAGATAATGTTTGTACCTTAGAGAGACTCCGGCATGAAATATTTATTTTCTGACTTGACAATGTGGGTCATCTCTATCTGCGTTTTTGCAGCTGTTTTTATCTGTATTATCTGTAATCTCGCGATCACGCATACCGTTGGCTGGCTGGTCTATCCGGTCTGCTCACTTTTATTCGGCTGGCTTGTACTCATGCCTGTCCTCTATTACAAAAAGCGCGGGCTCAAGGTCTCGCTTGGCATCATCACGGCACTCCTGCTGCCTTTTCTTTTGGTACTCGACCAGTTCAACGGCGCCGCCGAATGGTTCCTGCCCATCGGCGTTCCGATCGCAGCGACCGGCATCATATTCATGTGGGCCCTGTATGGTCTCCTGATGAGACAGAGAAGCATCTGGTTCACGCTGCCGGCGATCGTTTTCCTCAGCGGTCTTGTATGCATCTGTATCGATCAGATCATCAAAAATGCCCTGGGCGAAGCAGGATTTCCCTGGGGATATCTGGTTGCCAGCATCACGAGTCTTGTGGCGATCATCATCTCGGCCCTTGGATTCGTGCTGAAAAAGAGAAGTGTTCAGACTGAGTAATACGCCACGCGTTTACCTTTTTCCCGGTATTCACCTGCATAGGTGTCGAGATTTCGTTTGTATCCTATTCTCTCGGCGAACCCGAGTTCCTTGAGTTCAGCACGGACCCGCATCACATCGGGTTCATCGGCCCAGTCGGGCGTGAAAACATAAATGACTTTTCTCTCGTCATGCGCATCTTCATTTTCTTTTGCGGTACTGACCTTTGCTCCGATGCCGAGTTTTCCCTCGATCGTAGCGTTTCGGACCCTCTGCCAGGCTGTGTCCACATCACTCTGCTCGACGAATATCAGCCATTTGCCGGCTTCTTCCGCCCCTGCGGCGCCGGGATCGACCCCCGGCCTGTCCTGCTGGATCCAGTAGGATCTTCTGGTTTTAGAGGGGATGATTCCTTCGCCGCTGCGGTACAAAGCTGCTATCTCCTGCGCGGCCCCGATGCGTTCGAGAGCGGCTGCGAGCGGAGCATACTCGGATGAAAATTCCGGCAGAAGTCTGGTGCAGAGTTCGTCAATGTCTCCGCCGGACTCGACTTCACGGAAAAGAAACGATCCTTGTGATTCCTGATGTTTTTCGATGAAGATGGTGAACATCCCAAATGCCAGGTCGGCAAGTTCGTCAGCGGGGAACTCCTCTTCGATTACTTCGAAATCATCTGCAGTCATTATTCAATATTGTATGCTTCATGTAGTTTATAGTTCGGATTGAATCTGCAGGGTCAGGAAAGCTATTATTCCGGGATTATCCATACTAAGTACAATGATTTGGAAACGTGACTGGGGGCTGGTCGGTCGTCAGGTTGTCGCCTGGATGATCATGCTCCTTCTGTATGTGGTCATACTGACAGTGATCATGGTGTTCCTTCAGGGCACTATGATGTACTTCTTAGTGGGGCTTGTGTTCGTGATGGCATTTGTGCAGTACTTCTTCTCAGATAAGCTGGTCCAGAGAAGTATGCAGGTTATGCTTGTGGATGAGGATGAAGAGCCTCAGCTGTATGCGATGGTCCGGCGGCTGGCCGATGAGGCGGGCCTTCCCATGCCGAAGGTGGGGATCATTCAGCACAAGGCGATGGCAAATATCCCCAATGCGTTTGCGACCGGCAGAAGCCCGAGAAAGGCCGTGGTTGCCGTTACACCGAAGATCCGGTATCTTCTGACGGATGATGAGCTGGAGGCGGTTTTGGCCCATGAAATGGCCCATGTGAAGAACCGGGATATGCTGACGATGACGGTCGGCAGTTTTGCGGTTATGATCGCCTCGATCATTCTGAACAATGCGTTTCTGATGGCGCTGTTCGGCGGGAACCGGGATAGTGAAAACGGCGGAGGGATCATCATCTTCATCGCGGCAATGGCCTTGACGTTTGTCGTGTACATCGTCGGAACGATCGTGACGATGGCTATCTCCCGGTACCGGGAGTTCTCCGCAGACCGCGGAAGCGCTTATCTTACCCGCGATCCTGATGCGCTGATCCGCGCTCTGAAAAAGATCAGCAGCGGCGTGAATGCAGCGTCGCCTGATGCGAAGAGGGCGGTTTCCGGGACGAATTCGTTCTTTATCATTCCGGCGATCTCAGGGGAGTCTGTAATGGAGTTGTTTTCCACCCACCCGTCGCTTGAGAAGAGGATCGCCAATCTGGAAAAGGTCCGTGCCGAGATCAGAGGATACTGATCACCCAATATTTTTCGACAGATTTAATTAGGTCAAATAGAAACATAAGTGACGCAAAGATTGCACTGATGGTCTAGAGGTATGACTTTGGCCTTCCAAGCCAATAGCCCGGGTTCGATTCCCGGTCGGTGCACTTTTCATCCTTTTTGTATGGATTCGTGGTCTAGTGGTATGACGTCTGCTTCACACGCAGGAGGTCAGGAGTTCGAATCTCCTCGGATCCACTCTTATCTTAGCTTTTTTACAAAATCCGCGGGACGGTGATTGTGATCCATCATCCGAATGTATGAAAAAAAAACGGGAAATAAAATTACTTCTTATGGCGAGTGAATCTTCCCGATAGGGAAAATGTCCTTTTCACTCAGGTTTATGTTGTTCCCGCGTAATGGTACTACCATATGAAAAAAATTTTAGTTATAGTAACTTTGGTTTTCCTCTGCGCAGCAGTGTCTTTTGCTGCCGGATGCACCTATCTTGATCCGGTGGTGGGGACGTGGGAAAGCTCGCTTGGAACTACCACCTTTGATTTGTCGGGAAATGGCGAAGGGCTGATAACAGTAATGGGATTCAGTGACGCTATTACCTGGAAGAATCTGGGTGACGGGGTCTATACTATCGGCGGTACAAGATATACTTTGAGCGAAAACACCCTTAACGGACCAATTGCCTCGTTCCATAAAGTATGAATGCGTTTAGGCCATTTGTGCATACAACCACATCTGCTGGAAAACGTGAATGGGATGGAGCTGCCCCCTTTCATCCCTCAATACTTTTTTTTAGATAGGAGTTACGCAGTGTGGTCTTAACCAAAAAACTGACGTAAGTATGAGATATACTTCGATTTCGTGTACGGCATTCATGTGTCCACATCCAGTAATACCCTTCCCGAATTGGATTGTGATTAACACCGCGTAACTCCTATTAGATTTTATTCAAGTCATAACCGGTTTCCACACCGTGTTTTTTTCCATCCCGCAGACCCATCTGACGGGTCATGTAGGATCGATGTAGGTTATGTAGGCTCTATGTAGGTATAACCTACATGAATCCAACCCATATCTGCCTTATTTTCTGATTTTAAGCTCTATTGGCGGATAATGTAGGTATGTAGGATAAATGAACACCCAACTCGTTAGGTACACATATCTCTATAGATCAGCCTTCCCTTATCTCCTGGACGAAAAACATCCTACATACCTACATAACTATCAAATAAAGATTAAAATAAAAAAATACGTTCAATTTGAGGCTAGATTCATGTAGGTAATACCTACAGAGAACCTACATTACCTACATAGTTACCAAAAACCCCCCCGCCGGCCCCCCTCAGCCTCCCGCAAATATAAAAACACAGTATATCTATATGGCTGCAAAGCCCATAAATATCCAGATATCTCCATGGCAGAATACATAGACACCTACGAAAAGGTCATCGAACTTGCACGCAGAAGAGGATTCGTCTGGCCCTCCTCGGAAATATACGGCTCGGTCGCCGGCTTTATCGACTACGGACCCCTCGGCGCGATGCTCAAACGCCGGGTCGAATCCATCTGGCGGAGATTTTACGTCGTACAGGAAGGATACTACGAGATCGAGTGCCCGACCGTCGGCATCGAACCCATCTACGTCGCCTCCGGACACGTCGGCGGATTCTCTGATAAAATGTTCCAGTGTCCCCACTGTCAGGAGTTCCTGCGTGCCGACCATGTCGCCGAAGCATTCGGCATCCCGCACGCCGGCACCATGTCCAAAGAGGAACTGCACAACGTCCTCGTCGACAAAGAATGCCCGGCCTGCAGCAAAGTTCTCGGCGAAGTGGAAGTCTTCGACTTCAACCTCATGTTCACCACCTCCATAGGGCCCGGCGGACAGAGAAAAGGCTACCTCCGTCCGGAAACTGCCCAGGGAATGTTCGTCGACTTCGCAAGACTTCTCAGATTCTACCGCGACCACCTGCCGTTCGGCGCTGTCCAGATCGGAAAATCCTACAGAAACGAGATCTCACCCCGCCAGGGAATGATCCGTCTCAGAGAATTCACCCAGGCCGAAGCCGAGATCTTCGTCCACCCCGAAGAAAAGGATCACCCGAACTTCACCAGATACGCAGACTATAAAATGCCGCTGTGGGGCATCGCCCAGCAGGAAACCGAAACCCCGGCTGTCATCAAATCCATGCGGGAAGCTGTCGACGAAGGCATCATCGCAAACGAGTATGTCGCCTACTACGTCGCAATGACCCACGACATCCTCTGCACGGTCGGATTCAACCCCGACAAGATCAGATTCCGCCAGCACATGCCTGATGAGCGCGCCCATTACGCCACGGACTGCTGGGACGCCGAGGCGCTTTCCGACCGGTTCGGCTGGGTCGAGATCGTCGGTATCGCCGACCGGACAGACTACGACCTCAAAGCCCACGCACGGGTCTCGGGTCAGAAAAACACCGTCTTCGTCCAGTACCCGGAGGCAAAGAAGGTCCACCACAAAGCCATCATCCCGAACTTCGGCAAACTAGGTCCCGCATTCAAAGGCAAGGCAAAACCCATCTCCGAACAGATGCTCGCCGCGACCCCGCAGGCTGACGGGATCCGTCTGACCATCGACGGCGAGGAGATCCTCGTCACCCCTGACATGTACACCGTCAAAGACGAGATCGTGGATGTCTTCGGCGAAGAAGTCATGCCGCACGTCATCGAGCCCTCCTACGGTATCGACAGAATGTGTTACATGGTCCTCGAACACGCCTACGCCGAAGACGTGGCAGACGGCGAGGCAAGAACCGTTATGCGGTTCAAGAAAGGAGTTGCCCCGATCCAGGTCGCTGTCCTTCCTTTGATGGCACGCGACGGACTCGACGAGATCGCGAAAAACCTTGTCCTCGAACTGCAGAACGAAGGCATCCAGACCGAATACGACGATGCCGGAGCGATCGGACGCAGATACAGAAGACAGGACGAGATCGGGACCCCATACTGCGTCACGGTCGATTACGACACCAAAGAAGATACTTCCGTTACCTTAAGGGACCGTGATTCGATGCAGCAGATAAGGGGGCCCGCCGCAGCCGTCCTCAAAGCACTCCCCGATCTCCTCAAAGGAAAACTCCCCTTCGATACATCCTCGTTATGAGTTATATCAGTCGAAAAAACATACCTGAAAACACGCTGGAAGAACGGGCATATCAGACGAATATTGCAAAACATGCCCTTTCGGGAAACACGCTCGTCGTTCTTCCGACCGGTATGGGAAAAACCGCTGTCGCGTTGCTTATCGCGGCAGAACGGATCCCTGCCGGAAAAATCCTGATGCTTGCCCCGACCAAACCCCTGGTCGAGCAGCATCTCCGCTATTTTTCTAAAAATCTTCTGATCGATCCTGAGGAGATCATCATGTTCACCGGCACAACGCCGCCGGCAAAGCGGATCGAGCTGTGGAAAAAAGCACGGTTCTGCATCTCGACGCCGGAGGTCATCAAAAACGATCTGATCGCCGAGCGGTATGATCTTCGGGACGTTTCGCTTTTGATCGTCGACGAATGCCACCGGACCGTCGGAAATTATGCCTATGTCTTCATCGCCGAACGCTACAACACAACGGCCCGTGACCCGCTGCTACTCGGCATGACAGCTTCTCCGGGTTCAGACCCGGAACAGGTCGCCGAGATCTGTCAGCATCTTTCGATAGCGGTCGTTGAGAGCCGGACCGAGTCGGACCCGGATGTCAGGCCGTATGTCCATGAACGCGAGATCGAATACCGGATGGTCGATCTCCCCGAAGATCTCTGGCTCACCGTCTCGGTTCTCAACTCCATGATCGATGACCGGCTCACCAGCCTTGGCGCCCTCAATTACCGGGTCCCAAAGCGCGAAGCCCTTTCCATGAAAGCGCTCAACGCTCTTATGGCGCAGATCCAGACCAGGATGCAGGAAAAAGACAAAACGGCATACTTCGCGGTCTCGATCCATGCCGAGCTGATGAAGCTCCGGCACGGGATCACGCTTGCCGAGTCGCAGGGAACGACAGCGTTCAAAGCCTATCTTCTCCGGCTGGAGGCAGAAGGAGCGGGAGGCGCCGGGAGCAAAGCCGCAAAACGGATCTATGAGGATGAACGGTTCAGGCGGCTGCTGGCGCTCTGTCAGAACTGGACAAAAGAGCTTCACCCGAAAGCCGCGGAAGTCGTGAGAGTGATCCAGGAGCAGCTGATCCTGGCACCCGATTCACGGATCATTATCTTTGCGACTTACCGGGACGGGGTCTCGATGCTTGTCGATCACCTTGCCGAGGCAGGGATACCTGCGATACGGTTCGTCGGTCAGGCTTCCCGCGATGCAGAAAAGGGGCTCTCCCAAAAGGAACAGATCGAGGCTATCCGCCAGTTCCGTGAAGGCGAGTTTTCTGTCCTGGTGGCGACCTCGGTCGGTGAAGAGGGGCTGGACATTCCGTCTACGGATCTCGTGATCTTTTATGAGGCGGTCCCTTCAGAGATCCGCAGTATCCAGAGAAAAGGAAGGACCGGAAGGAATGCGACCGGAAAGATCGTTGTCCTGGTCACAAAGGGAACAACGGATGAAACCTACCGATGGGTGAGCAGCACCCGCGAAAAGCAGATGCAGAAAGGGGTAAAATCCATGCGTTCCGGAAACGTGCCCGTCTCGTCGCTGCCAAAGATCCAGCCTGCGGAAGCGGCGGGATATGCTCCGCCTGAGGGGCAGCTGACCCTCGCTGACGCGGTTATCCGGGCAGTTTCCATTGAAAATGAGGACCGGCCGTCTGTCGTCGTCGACAACCGCGAGACCCATTCGCGGGTCGCCGAGTATCTGAGCAATCTCGGCGTGAAGATCACGCTTGCGCAGCTGCCGGTCGGCGATTACGCGATCGGAGACCGTATCCTGATCGAACGAAAAACGGTGCAGGATTTCGTGGATACGCTGGTCGACCGCGATCTTTTCGGCCAGATGAGGGATCTCGCGGATTCATCGATCCGTCCGGTCCTGATCATAGAGGGAGGAAGCCTTGCTGATCTGTATGAGCTGCGGAATCTGCATCAGAACGCGATCCGAAATACGCTCGCATCGATCGCCGTTGACTTTGATGTCTCGATCCTGTTTACCAAGGACGCAAACGAGACTGCGGAGATGATCCATGCGTTCGCAAGGCGTGAAGCAGGATCCCCGGGTTCGCCGCGGAGTCTCCATAAAGCGAAAACAGGCCGATCGGGCAAGGCAGTTGTTGAATACATCCTGACGGCATTTCCGGATATCGGACCAAAGGCTGCCCGCGATCTTCTGCGGGAGTTTGGGTCGCTGCGCGGCATCATGGCTGCTTCAAAAGAGGAACTTCTGGCAGTAAAAGGTGTGGGAGAAAAAACGGCTGATGCAATTTTACTGACGCCCGATATCGAGTGGCGGGAGAAGTAGACCCCTCCCCCATTAGAGGGAAGATTCTTTTTTCGTATTTTTACCCCGGCCAATAGATTAATGATAGTGAAATATTACATATCATTCTAATGTCCTATGGATAATCATGCATTAAGGATCGAGATTCTGACATTTTATCTGGCCAATTCGAAGAGCAGAGGGCATGCAAATTTTTGCCAATGTGCGCATCTTGCAGACAAACTGGGTGTTTCCGGGATCGATCTTGACAATGAAGTTGATTATTTGAAGAGAAAGGGGTATCTGAGCGGAAGTTACGTGTACGGGATGAAACCTGCCGAAGGCGAGTACAGGATCACCGATCAGGGCAGAGAGTTTCTTGAGAGAAGAGATGGGCCGAAAGACGAAACAACAACTTTCAGAAGAATCATCTGATAAAAATACAAAAAAATTATTCTCTGACGACACCGCGCAGGTAATGTCCTGCCGTGATGCCGCCGGATGCGATATCTTTTATCTGTTCTTTCAGTTCCTTTGGATCGCCTTCGCCTGAGACGACCGCAGAGTAGATCGCCGTCATCCGTCTGATATACTCGGGGCTTCTCCCGCGGGCATCGATAGAGATGACCGCAACGCCGGATGATGCGAGTTTTCCGACATACTCGATCAGGCAGGTCTCGGAGGAGTTCAGGATATGGGTCCGGCACTGGGGATCGGTCCGGACACGGAAGATCCGGTTCGTTTTATCCTTGAGTGCCCAGGACTGACTGCAGCTCCGGCAGCCCTGCGCAGTCGCCGGAATACAGTTTTCAGTGATCATCACCTCAAGGCTTCCCTGGACGATCACCTCGGTCTTCGGCGGGTGCGCATATGCGGAAAGCTGCTCCATCAGGGTCCTGATCTGTTTCCCGGAAAGTTCCGGCGAGAGACAGACCTGACGGCAGCTTTTTCCATACACCATGGCTGAACGGGCATTCGTGATGTTCAGACCTGAACCCCCGTATTTCGGGATGCCTTTGATCAGTTCAGCAGCACCAATGCCGTCGACCATAACGCCTGCGGCACTCGCGGGGATCTTTGAAAATGCCTCGGCGACCTCATGCTCCAGAACGATCCTCGGCAGCTTGTAGATGATCGGGAGATCATAGATCTCCTCAAAACCCTCATAGACGACCTGACCGGCGCCTGCTGAGTGGGCGGCCTTTGCTCCGATGACCGAGTCGGTATAAACCTGGACGATCGGGGTCGTCCGCTCCGGGACCGCTGAACCTTTCTCCTGATACGGCCGGGTGGTCCTGGCAGGTTTAAAGGCCAGTGCCGCTTCGTCCAAAAATCTCCGGCGAAGATCGGTGATGACGCTCATCGGCAGAAACATCGTTCCGTCATACTTCATCATTAGATTTCTGACGTAAAACGGTGTGCCGCCGGTCTTTCTCACCTGGGTCTCGACCGATTCTCTCGAGACAGGTTTGTTCAGCGCTTCAAGCATCGGCATCTCGGTTTTGACCTCTGCAAGATCCGAGGAGAGGGTGAGCCTTCCTGATTTGTCGACGGAAACGACGATGTCCAGAGGAATCCGTCCTCCGGCAGGTTTTGCAAGGATCGCGGCCGCTTTTCGTTCGGTCTTCATCCGCCGGGTGATCCAGAGTTCGCTCCCGAGAACGACATCTGCCGGCGCAGGGATCTTATAGGCATCTCCTTCCGGGAAGAGATAGGGTTCTTTGTTCAGAGCAAAACCTGTCTCGCGGCCGGCGATCTTAAACACCAGCCCGTCACCGGTATCGGGGACCGGACCTTCGATCTTGACGATCACTTTGCCGCGTGACTCGTCCAGACCGGAGACATATCCGGCATACACGCCGCGGTTGTCCGGCTTTTTCGCATTGATGAACGTGCCCCACTTGTCTCCGAAAAGATATCCTTTCGTAAACCCGCGGTTGAACGCAAATGCGAGGTCTTCCATCGTCTCGTTTTCCGCAGTGAACTCCTCTCCGGCAGCGATCGTATCGAGCGCCCGGCGGTAGGCATCTGTGACGACGGCCACATACTCCGGCGTTTTCATCCTGCCTTCTATCTTGACGGCCGCAACGCCGAGACTGCAGATCTCTTCGAGGTAGGGATACAGACAGAGATCGCGCGGTGAGAGAAGATAATCGCCCTGGGTGGGAACGGTCTCTCCGTCTGCAAGGAGGGTGTAGGGTTTTCTGCACGGCTGGGCGCAGGCCCCCTGGTTGCCGCTTCGTCCGCCGATGACCGAGGAAAAGAGACACTGCCCTGAATATGCATAGCAGATAGCTCCGTGGACGAAGATCTCCAGCTCGACGCCTGCCTCTTTTGCCGCTTCGGCTATTCTTTTCACATCGTCGAACGGAAGTTCGCGGGCGAGCACCACACGCGAAACGCCGTGTTCCGCGGCGAACCGGACACCAGCCGCGTTATGGATCGTCATCTGCGTGCTTGCATGGAGCGGAAGATCCGGCACGATCTCTCTTGCAAGAGAGAGGAGCCCAAGATCCTGAACAAGGATCGCGTCAACGCCGATATCGGAGAGGAACCGGAGATACTCGGCTATCACCGGCATATCATCATCGTATGCAAGCGTATTGACGGTCACATAGACTTTGACGCCGTATTGATGGGCAAACACGACGGCATTTTTCAGCTCTTCATTTGAGAAGTTGGCAGCATACTGGCGTGCCCCGAAAAGTTTTCCGCCGAGATATACAGCGTCAGAGCCGGCATACACGGCAGCTTTCAAAGCATCGGGCGAACCCGCAGGAGATAAGAGTTCTGGAATAACCATGATAAAAAAAAGATTACTGAGGTGCCACGCGGCGGACCATCAGTTTGACATCGCCGGTACCGAGAAGGATCGGCTGACCGACGATGACGTTTTCCGTAACACCGGAAAGTTCATCGAATTCATGAGCAACGGCTGCATCGAGCAGGTGGTTGACCGTGACTTCGAAACTTGCACGGGAAAGGACCGATTCCTTCTCGCCGGCAATTCCGTGACGGCCGATCTGTTTGACTTCGCCGTCCATGCACATGATGTCTGCGACAAGCATGATATGACGGAGATCGACCGAGATACCCTGTTCTTTCAGGGTGGAGAATGCTTCATAGATGATTGCGGAACGGGCTGCTTCAACACCGAGCGTGCTTGCAATCTCAGAGATGTTGTTTGTACGCGTACGTGTGCAGTCGACTCCGTCGATTTCAAAGACATCTTTGAGGTTGGAACCTTCGGTATGGAGGATGTACTCGTCGTTTTCCTTTCGAACGACGACCCTCTTGATATCATCGATACCCTGAACGATGACCTGACGGACATGTTCTGCGAGCTGGAACAGGTTCTGGTAGGAGTCCTCGTTTTTCGGGAGGAACTTCAGGACACCGTTTGTCTCGTCGATCTCGACTTCAAAGTCACGGTAGTGACGTTTGTCTTTGATCTTCTGCGGAGCACGGGCGAGAACTTCGGATACCGCGATCTTACGCTTCTTACAGACATCTTTGTTGATCTGAACAAGAACGCACATCTCGGCAATGTCGGTCTCGATATCTCCGAACTCATGGAGCGGAGCTGCCTCGATCTTCCATGAGACCTCACGTGCCTTATCACGGCTTTCCCGGTAATCTGCGTCCAGGAAGATGGTCATGGTCGGGGTCGACGGCTCTTTTCTTGCGTCCATGATTTCGATAAGACGCGGCAGACCGAGGGTAACGTTGATTTCCGCCACACCTGCGTAGTGGAAGGTACGCATGGTCATCTGAGTGCCCGGCTCACCGATGGAGTGGGCAGCGTTGATTCCTACTGCCTCGCAGGGCTGAACACGGGTGCGTTCATACTCTGAATTGATCCTTGCGACAATGTTCTCGAAGTTCTCTTCGGATACTTCCTTGCCGGCATCATGTTTTGAGGTGAGGATCTTGGTGAGTTCCGTGGTCGTGGAGACCGGCATGTTCTCATCGACAAGTCTCCTTACGCGGGACTTCAGACGAATGAGATCGATGGCCTCGAGCTCCTCTTCGGATTTTCCTTCAAGCCAGATCTTGATCTGATTGAAGAGGGTTTTTGGAAGATCCCAGGTGTGAAGCTCTGCTGCGATCGCAGATTCAGGTTCTTCAACGATCTCTTCGGTCTTCTTTGCTTTCTTTGACCGCGTTTTCTTTTCTGCAGATCCATCGCGGGTCTCTTCGGCAGAATCAGCCTCAAGGACTTCTTCGACCTTTTCCATCAGGGATTTCTTTGAGGTCTCTGTTGAGCTTTCTTCGATGAAAACTTCATCGGCTGCGTCGAAGTCATCCTCGAACTCATCTTTGATTGGAACCATTTTAGATCTCCTCCTTAAGAACGGATTCGGCAATACCTTTCACATCGACCGGCAGACCTGATGCGGACTTGGCCGGATCGGTCCCGTCTTCACCATAGACGAACTGGATGATCTTACCGCCGGTACTGCGGACGGTTCCGTCGTATGCGACTTTGAGATCCTGCAGTGCGTTGACCATACGGCGCTGGAGATAACCGGACTGGGATGTACGAACTGCAGTATCCACAAGACCTTCACGACCACCGATTGCGTGGAAGAAGAACTCGGTCGGGTTGAGACCGGACTTGTAGGAGTTGCGAACGAATCCGTGTGCATCGGCACCTTTGTCGCTGCGTTTGAAGTGCGGGAGGGTACGGTCTTCATAACCGCGAACGATACGCTCACCACGCACTGCCTGCTGACCGATACAGCCGGCCATCTGCGCGATGTTCAGCGTGGAACCGCGGGCTCCGGAAACGGCCATGACCACAGCCGAGTTTTCGAAACCTAAGTGACGGGATGCGATATCACCAGTCCGGTCACGGGCTTTACCCAGCTCTTTCATGACCTGCATTTCAAGAGTTTCTTCGGGGGTCCTTCCGGGCATCGGTTCCAAGTGTCCCTGTTCAAAGATATTGATACGGTTTGCAACATCGCGTTCTGCAGTGTCGAGCACGTCGCGGATCTGTTTGTATTCATCTTTACCGAGATCGGTGTCGTTGATACCGTACGAGAATCCGTAGAGCATGATCGCACGGATCGAGAGTTTTGTCAGGTCGTCGATGTACTCTTTTGCACGCTGCATGCCGTGGAGACGGATGACCCTGTTCAGGATCGCACCATCCATTGCTCCGACAGACTTTTTGTCGATGGTTCCGGTAAGGAGTTCTCCGTCGACGATCCTGACATAGGCATCGTTGGGGCAGAACTTGTTTTTCGTACAGGGATCGCAGTTACGGCAGCATGTTGCTTTGTAGAACATGTTGACGTCCTTTGGCAGGATCACTGAGAATGCCTGTTTGTTGCTCCAGTAGGGGATCCCGTTCTCGACCTTTCCCGGTTCGGGGAGATGTTCCATCTCGGTGTATTTCAGGAGATAGAGGAACTCGGACTTCGTGTACCATTTCAGCTGATTCGTCAGCAGGAAGATACCGGAGATGTGGTCGTGAAGACCGCCGATGATCGGACCGCCGAAACGCGGCGAGAGAATGTTTTCCTGGACGGCGACGAGAAGTTCGGCTTCTGCGCGTGCTTCCTCGGTCTGAGGAACGTGCAGGTTCATTTCATCACCATCAAAGTCTGCGTTGTACGGGGGACATACTGCCGGGTTAAGGCGGAACGTTCTGCCGTTCATGACTTTGATGTGGTGGGACATGATGGACATACGGTGCAGAGACGGCTGACGGTTGAAGAGAACGATATCTCCGTCACGCAGCTGTCTGTCGATCTTCCATCCGGGTTCGATCATTTCTGCAACGGTGTCGCAGTTGCCTTCTTCACCGGAGATCAGTCTGATACGCCGGCCGTCGGGTCTGTTGACATAGTTCGCGCCGCAGGGATCGCGGAGGGTAGGTCTGTGCGGACCGATTCTGATCAGGACACGCATATCCTCAAGGTTTTGTTTGGTCACCCTTACAGGAACGGACATCTCGTTTGCGATGGCAAGCGGGATACCGACTTCACCGATCGAAAGGTTCGGATCGGGGGAGATGACCGTACGGGCGGAGAAGTTGACACGTTTACCGGATAAGGATCCGCGGAAACGGCCGTCTTTTCCTTTCAGACGCTGAGAGAGTGTCTTGAGAGGTCTGCCGGACCGATGTCTTGCCGGCGGGCATCCTGCAACTTCGTTGTCGAGGTAGGTGGTGACGTGGTACTGGAGTAACTCCCACAGATCTTCAATAATGAGCTGCGGAGCTCCGGCATCCTGGTTTTCCTTGAACCGCTGGTTGATCCTGATGATATCGACGAGCTTGTGGGTCAGATCATCCTCGGATCTCTGACCGTTCTCAAGGATAATGGACGGACGGACGGTTACCGGCGGGACCGGAAGAACGGTAAGGACGGTCCATTCAGGTCTTGCTACATCCGGATCGATACCGAGAAGACGAAGATCTTCGTCCGGGATCTTTTCGAGGCGTTCGCGGATGTCGGCGGAGGTCAGTTTGCGTTCTGATTTGTGGACTTTTCCGTCCTCGCCCATCTCGGTGACGATCTCAACGAATGAGGTCGGCTTCTCGAAGTTGATCTTGAACTGCTGATCACCGCAGTAAGGGCAGATACGCTCTTTCTTGATATCCTTCTCACCGATGGTCTCGGCCGAGTAGGGGTCGTCTTCGAGTGCTGAGAAGCGTTCGATCTCTTCTTTGTCAAGAAGAAGCCGGCCGCAGTCACGGCAGGTGACACGGAGAAGTTTTCTGATCAGACGGGTGTATCCTACATGGATGACAGGTTTCGCGAGGTCGATATGACCAAAGTGACCTGGGCAGTCTCCCTGTTTCTGACCGCAGGTCTTGCAGCGAAGTCCCGGGTCTATAACACCGAGACTCGGGTCCATGAGACCTTTCGGGTAGGGGAATCCGTCGTCGTCATAGGTGTCAGGCCAGATGACCTTGCAGACACTCATATCACGGATCGCTTTCGGCGAAAGGATACCGAACTCGATCTTGCCGATTCTCTTTGGCGAGGTCATACCATATCCTCCAGTCTCAGTCTGGGAGCTATACCCATACTCTTCATCTCGTCAAGGAGAAGTTTGAACGCGTAACTCATTTCGACTTCGTAAATATCGGTTTCTGCACCGCAGGAGAGACAGCGGGTCATCTTCTGCTTGGCATCATACATTGCAACCATTCCGCAGCGTGCACAGACGTACTGTTTCACTGCATCGGACTCGTCAAGGAGACGCTCTTTGAGTGCCATAGCAGCACCGTGACCGATCATCACATCACGTTCCATTTCACCGAAACGAAGACCTCCCTCACGGGCACGTCCTTCGGTCGGCTGCCGGGTAAGGACCTGGACCGGACCTCTTGACCGTGCATGCATCTTGGTGGATACCATGTGGTAGAGTTTCTGGTAGTAGATGACGCCTACGTAGATATCGGCCTGGAATCTGCGGCCGGTGATCCCGTCATACATGACTTCACGGCCGTTGTGGGCAAATCCTGCTTCTGCGAGCTGGTGTCTTAAGACCTGTTCACGGGTCAGTTTGCTCGACTTCACGTCTTTGCCGATCTCTTTGTCATTTAACAGACGTTTCTGGGCAAAGCTCGAGTCGAAGATCTTCTCGACTTGGGTCTTTCTGAATGATGTCCCATTGACGCGGGAGCCTTCGAGAGATCCTGCTTTTCCGCCGATCATCTCAAGCATATGGCCGATGGTCATACGCGAAGGGACTGCGTGCGGGTTGATGACAAGGTCAGGCGCGATACCGGCAGCGGTGAACGGCATGTTTTCCTGCGGAGTGATAAGACCGCAGACACCTTTCTGACCGTGTCTGGATGCGAATTTGTCGCCGATCTCCGGGATACGGAGGTCGCGTGTTCTGACTTTGACGAGGCGGGAGGAGTTTTCAGACTCGGTGATGATGACGGTGTCAACGATACCGGTCTCGTTACTCCTCATGGTGATAGAGGTGTCGCGGCGTTTTTCAACAGCGATGAGTTCTCCGGTCGGTTCCTCAAGGAAACGCGGCGGGGAAGTTTTGCCGATGAGAACATCCTTTTCATTGACGACGGTCTCCGGATTGATGATCCCGTCGATATCGAGGTTTGCGTAGGAACCGATCCCGTGCGAACCCTGGACATCCTCGTCTGGCAGCTCGATCCTGTCGACCTGTCCTCCGGGGTATCTGCGTTCCTCTCCTTCATAGGTTCTGAAGAAGTGGGAGCGGCCTACTCCGCGCTCGACCGAGGCTTTGTTGAAGATAAGCGCATCTTCAATATTGTATCCTTCGTAGGAGATGATGGCCACACAGAAGTTCTGACCCTGCGGGCGGTTGTCGGAACCGATAAGCTCGGCGGCCTGCGTGTGGACCATCGGGACCTGGGCATAATGGAGCATATGACCGCGGGTATCGGGTCTCAGCTTCATGTTTGCCTGGGCAAATCCTAACGCCTGTTTGATCATACCCGCACCCATCGTAACACGCGGCGATGCGTTGTGTTCCGGGAACGGAACGTGTGCTGCGCCTATACCAAGGATAAGGGACGGGTCGATCTCAAGGTGTGTGTGTTCTGTGGTCAGGTCTTCTTCCTGAACTGCGATGAAGAGGTCATCCTCCTCTTCTGCGTCGATGAACTCGACCTTACCCTGAGCAACCAGAGCCATAAAGTCCTCTGCACCGGATCTGACGATCTCGATGTCGTCGGGGGTAACAGCAGGGATGCCGTTTTCCACAACGATCAGGGGGCGGCGGGCCCGTCCGCGGTCGGTATTGATAACGATCTCGTTACTGTAATCTTTGTATGAAATATTGACTTCAGTTGAGACATGCCCGGATCTGCGCATGTGTCTGAAGTTTTTGGTGAATCCTGCGGCGTCATCGACTTTTCCGATCAAAGCGCCGTCCACGAATACACGTGCCATTTTCTTTTCCATTTTATTCGCTCCTGATCGGCTGGATCTTCATGCCCTGAATAACGCGGAGGATCTCTTCCTCATCGGTTCCTTTGCTTATTTCAACAAGCTGGGCAAAGTTTTTCACTAAACCGCAGTTTGGTCCTTCCGGAGTTTCGGACGGACAGATACGTCCCCACTGGGTCGGGTGCAGATCACGGGCCTCGAAGTGGGGCTGGGATCTGGACAGCGGAGAGATGACTCTTCGAAGATGGGAGATGACCGACATGTGGTCGACACGATCCATAAGCTGGGATACACCGGTCCTTCCGCCAACCCAGTTTCCTGTTGCAAGCGGGTGGATCAGGCGTTCGGTCAGCACATCTGCACGGACAACGGTACCGATCGCGAGTTCTCTGTGTCTCATGCTCGCGCGTTCAAGCTGATACTTGACATCGCGGGTCAGTCTGTTTAACGAGATACGGAACAGATCTTCCATCAGATCGCCGGCAAGTTTCAGGCGTTTGTTGGAGTAGTGATCTTTGTCGTCGATCCTCCTTTTGTTGAGTGCAAGATCGAAACATGCCTCTGCCATTCTGCCGAGGAATTCGGCTTTTGCCACACGGACGTCTTTTGCATACACTTCGTAGCCTTCATCTCCGGGTTTCAGCGAGGCAGGGATGGCGTAATTCAGGTGCGGAAGAAGATAACTGTCCAGCACGAATTCAGCGCGTTTTCTCTGATAATCCTTGGTCTGGTTAGGTGCAAGTTTCTTACCGACATACATGACACCCTCTTCAACGGTGGCACACTCGCTTTCTTCGAGGTTCTGCATCATGTAGGTGAGGACATCTTCCGAAAGTGAGACGGCGGATACGATATCTTCATCGGACTCGAGGCCAAGCGCACGCATAAGGTCTGCAAACCGCAGGTGGCCGGCGACGCTCGGGAAGGAGACGTCGAGGAGGTTCTTCTTATTTTTCTCGACGACGACCAGGGCGCGGTAGCCTCTGAACTGCGAAAACACTTTGGATACATGGATCTGTTCGTTGTATCTCTCGGTGAATTCGGTCATGATCTTGTTGCTTGCAAGATCCTCAAGGGTCATTAAAACGCGCTCGGTCCCGTTGACGATGAAGTATCCTCCGGGGTCGCTTGGATCTTCGCCCTGTTCAGTGCGCTCAGCCTGCGAAAGGCCGCAAAGGTTACATACCTGGCTGCCGATCATGACGGGGAGCTGACCGATGGTCGTCTCCTGGATCGGGTAAACTTTGTCGCCCTGGTGCAGGGTCATCTCAAGGATCATCGGGGCAGCATAGGAGAGGTTTCTTAACCGGGCTTCTGCCGGATAGAGTTTGCTCTGGGATCCGTCGGCTTCCCTGACGATGGGTTTTTCAACACGGATATTTCCCAGTTCGACCCAAACGGACTCCTGGTTCTTTCCTCTGTTGACGATCTCGGTCTCGACGATCCTCTGTTCGTCTACGACTTTCTGGAGGTTGTACTGGACAAAATTGTTATACGAATCCAGCTGGTGGCGGGCAACATGTTCCTGGGAAAAGTACGCGCCTGATAATACACTTCTGTCGATCATGATTTTTACCTCCGAATTATTTCTTTGGCCTTCTTACTACGAGGCGGTAGGACGTGGCTTCGCCTGCAGTCTGGCTTTTTCTTACGATCGTAATGACGTTTCCGGGTTTTGCGCCGCAGGCTTTTACAGCGGGGTCATCATGATAGATTTTTGGAAGATGGTCTTCCGTTATGTCGAAGGTTACGAGAAGATTTTTTACATCCTCATCGGTCATGATTTGATGGTCGGGGACCATCTCATGCAGTAATACATTGAGTCTTGTCATGTAGCTCCTAATCAGATTCGTGTGAATACGGTGTCTTGCTGCTGATTATGTCAGGTAGCTGGTTCAGTTTTTAAAAGTCTGGTTCTTCGGCTTGTGAATGGCCCAATGGGAACACATTCGCCGGTGGTGTGGTAATGGATGATAGACACGCATCGAATAAAATGAGATAAGGTATGCTGTAAGCATTTTTTCCTTATCAAAAAACCCGAAAGCGTGAAGCGGGCCAGGAGGGAGTTGAACCCCCGACCTGCGGATTAAAAGTCCGACGATCTGCCTGACTGATCTACTGGCCCTTGTGTTTCATCTAGGAAACAGCGGTAATAGAATGATGTATTCACATATAAATATGACGATTTACACCACCCAACCCCTCTGAAAAGAGGGAGACTGTTTTATTACCTATACAATGGAACTATATCCTACTTAATTATGGCAGATATGGATATGTTCCCGCGGACCCAGCGTTTTCTAGTGAAAGGCTGCAGCCTGGTGACGATCGCAATTTACATCCTTATTGCGGCTCTTTTGATAATTACCGCCCTTATCGGGACCCTTGAGACCCTCAAGATGATTAGTCTCGCACTCGAAAACCCCACACAGGCGGCGCTCACAAATGTGCTTCAGGGCATTCTTTTGATCATTGTTATCGCGACACTGATCGATATGGTCCAGTCTTATGTGCGTGCAGGGCGCGTGCTTGTCAGACCGATTCTGATCGCGGGCGTCACGACGATGGTCAGAAGACTTCTTGTGACCGATCTGACGTTTGTCGATATCGTCGGAACGACGATCGTTATCCTCGGACTTACGGTGGCGATGATCTATCTCGGGCGGGAGGATAGGAATGTTGCGTCGTTTTTATCAGAGTCGGGAGATAAGAAGGAGACGTAGAAGCACAAAGATTTGGAACTTTCTGAATCCGGACAATTCTTTTTTTCACGACCGTTGGCTGTCGGATCTCACCATGCATCCCGCGCCGGCATTTTGTCGGCAGACAATAAACGCATGCGGGCCGGGGGAACTATTTAAATCCATTAATCTTTATTACCGTTCAAATCCCTTTATTATGATATTGTGACGATGAAAAATTCCGGCAATTTCCTTACTGAAGGACCGGTCGGCAAAGCCCTGTTCATAGTGGCTCTGCCGATCATTATCAGCAACCTTCTTCAGAGCGTACTGGAGGTCGTGGACATGTATTTCATCGGCAAACTGGGTGATGTGTCCATCGCCGGCGGAACTATGAGTATTATGGTGCTTATGGTCCTGACGACGGTGATCTTTGGCATTGTGACGGCCACGGCGGCCTTTGTCTCGCGGGCATACGGTTCGGAGAAGTATGAACGTATCCAGGTGATCCTGCTGCACTCCCTGTATCTGGCGCTTGGGTTTTCGGCGATCCTGGCGGTGATCGGATTGTTCTTTTCAGAGAATCTGCTTCTTCTGATGGGAGCCTATCCCGATGTCGCGGCGGAGGGTGCGCGGTTTCTTACCCCGATGCTGATGGGTCTGTTCGTGATGGTGATTTTGATCACGCTGACGACGGTTTTCCAGAGCACCGGGGATTCAAGGACGCCGATGTATGTGATGCTCGGGGTCAATGTGGTGAATATTGCTCTTAACCCGACACTGATCATGGGTCTTGGCGGTCTGCCTGCATTCGGTATCGCAGGTTCCGCCTATGCGTCCCTCACCTCGCGGGCGATCGGCGTTCTGCTCCTGATCGGCGTGATGTATCTTCTGCCGTCAAGAAAGAACAGTCCGATCCGGTTTCCAAAGAAGTGGACGTTTGAGCCCAAGCTTATCCGCGATATCGTCGTGATCGCGATACCTTCGGCGGTCCAGAGCGGCATCCGGAGTGTGGCGTTCCTTTCCATGACCACGATCATCGCCGTTTACGGTACGGCGGCGGTTGCGGCATACGGGATATGTCTGCGTCTGGATATGATGGGACTGATCATCGTGATGGGACTGTGTACGGGGGTCGCCGTAATGGTGGGTCAGAATCTCGGAGCGGGAAAAGTGGAGCGGGCAGTACAAGCGGTGAGATATGCGGCCGCGATCAATGCGGCGTTTATGATCGGGGTTGCGGCGCTGTATCTGGTGTTTGCGACGGAGTTCCTGAAGTTTTTCGGAGCGACGGGCGAATCGCTTGCTGACGGGATCCTGTTTATGCAGATCGTGCCGCTGTCGTATTTCCTCATAGCAATAGCTATGACGATGGGATTTGCGATGAACGGCGCAGGTATGACCCGTCCGGGGATGTACTCGGCGATCGCCGGTCAGATGATCGTGCAGGTCGGTCTTTCGGCATTCTTTGCGCTCAGCGGGTATCCGATCCAGTACATCTGGTATGCAGCTGTCTGCGGAACGGTCGTGATGTTCTGTTTCGATCTGTTCTTCTATATGCGCGGAGGATGGAAGACGAAGAAGCTGAGGATCGAAGGGGAGGGAGCGCCTGCCGAAAACTGAAAAAACGATCGGGACTGCGGTATGCAGCATTACCCGATGAACCTTTTTTTTATCAGGATGTCCGCAGTATCAGCGGGATAAGAGCCGGGGGCCGGGGTTGAGGCAAAAAGTTTCATGTCTCCTCCGGCATCCGGCATTTTTTCGGAGAGAGACGGCGGCATAGATCCTATGCCCATTCGAAATTCTCTCTCCCTGCGCCGATCTCGAAATGATATTTGACGATCCCGATGTCGAATTTGGAAAAGAATGCGGGAAGCGGTTTTGCCGAAACGGTGTTTCCGTTCTGCGTTATGATGAACTTCTGCTGATTGATCGCGGTTGGAGCGAGCATTGCGGCCTCCATGCCCTTTTTGAACCAGTCTGCCATTTCTCCGTCAACTTTACAGAGCTGCATCATGTCCTTTGATCTATGCGGTTTACCTGATGTTTTGCCATAGCCGAGCGCAATGACGATCTGGATCTTTTCGCCTTTGTTCAATACACAGGGTGCTTTCGATTTGCTGTACGTCATCCCGACCCAGCAGGTGTTGAGCCCGAGCTGCTGTGCTTTCAGTACGAGTCTCTCGCCGTAATATCCGCATTTTTCATCGGTTCCGGCCATGCCTATGAGGGCGATGTAATTTTTGCAGTTTTCAAACTTCCCGTAGTGTGCCCGCATGCCGCCGAATGCCTTGGGCTCATCGAGACACAACTGGATGTTGAGTCCGCTTTCCCGATTGCATGCTTCGATTTCTTCCTGAAGGGAGGTTTTTATCTCGCCTTCGATTGGCTGATCGGTAAAGCTTCGTACCGAATGACGTTCTATGATTGCCTGCTGTATGTCTATCGTAGTTTCCACTGTCTCCTTTTTCTTTGGGAAACGCTTCTGCGTGATCTGCTGACGTTGTGCGTTTCGTTACTGCTGATGTGGGTTTGATCTGATAAGAATGTATAGGTAGGGTATGCTGGGTTGGGGTTAGGGGGTGGTTGTCAGGTCTTTCATAACGCTCGTGATATGTCTGAATCAAGAAGATCAACGTTGCTGAAAGTTACCAGACATACTACACAACATGTGGGGAACCCCTACTTTTAGTAATAAAACGGGTTGATATAAAGAAAATGGAAGATAAATAATCGGCATATAAAAAAGTAGGATAATAATACTTATTAAAAAGAGAATCGTATTTTAAAACAACTATCCCATGGAATCAACAGTATCTCTTCTAATCAAAGCATCGTATCAGGGGGATGGAGACATGCTCTATCGTCAGGTTCGCCATATCGTGACAATGCTTGAAAAGAAGAGTTTCTGTGAGGTAATTCTGGTCTTTGATTCTAATGAGGGTGACTTCATTCGCCAATATGCAGCTCCTCATAAGCAGGAAAATATTGATACAGCAAATCTCCTTACAAATGAAGGATATCTCGATAGGTGGGTGGTATCTCCGTCCGATGAGAAAACAGTCCGGGAACTTTATCAAAGATGGTATGGTTCAGAAACAACAGAAACCCATACTGCAAAAAACGCTCCAATGAGTCAACCTATTTTCGCCTTTGAAATTACGAAAGGAGAATACACACTGCAGGCTGATGCAGATGTCCTCATTTGCAGGCGTGACTGGAATCACAACTATTTGCAGGATATGATTGATGCTTTGAACTCTGCTGAGAATGTTGTTTCAGTTGGATTCAATATTGCTCACAAATCAAATGATTTCAAACCGTATTCATCACCATGTCTTGGAGAGTTCGTTCCGGAGGTAAGAATATGTTTGTTCAACAAGGAACGGCTCCTTGCATTAAGACCGTTCCCGAATGAGATTATTAACGGAAAATATGCTCTGACATGGTATCGCTCTTTACAGAAACTGCAGCATGATAAAGGCATGGTCTCACTTCGCGGAGGTGATGGCCGAACATTCTACATTCACCCTCAGAATGATGTAAAAAAAGACAAATCTTTCCTTTACGGTGCTATGAGGGAGATTGAACACAACCATATCCCGGACATCCAGTTTGGAAAAGTTGATCTGATCGGAACCCCACAGGATTGGAATTACAGAAAAGAGACCGATTCCGGATTTCATAAACTATCTCATCTCATCAGGGCATCCAAACTTGCATATTGTCTGAATGGTCCTGAGTTTCCGACAAATCTTAACCGGATAGAGATTGACATTACGTATGACTGCCATCTCCGCTGCAGGAATTGTGCCCGCTCCTGTTCGCAGGCACCCGATAAAGACTCGTTAATGTCTATCCAACAAATAAAGAGATTCGTGGAAGAATCCATTGCAAATAACGTATACTGGGAGAACATCGGATTGCTTGGAGGGGAACCATTTCTTCATCCACAGTTGAAAGAAATATGTTCGATTCTTCTTGAATACAAATCAGTGTATTCTCCAGAAACACCAATTCAGATAACTACAAGCGGCAATGGAAAAGACATCACATCACAATTCTCAGAAATCCCTGCAGGTGTATCGATAATTAATACGCATAAACAAACACCTCATCAAAGTTATTTTGAGCCGTTCAATCTTGCACCAATCGACCAAAAAGCATTCCTGTTCTCTGACTACCGGAACGGATGCAGCACAACTTCTGACTGCGGTCTTGGATTGAACAAATATGGCTACTATGTTTGCGGGGTTGGAGGAGGAATTGACAGAGTAATGGGTTTCGATATTGGACTAAAACATCTTCCGTTTTCACAAGAGGAACTGATGATGCAGCGTTCGATGCTCTGCCGGTACTGCGGTCATTTTTGTTCCAGGCATTATATCCATCCTGAAAACCGTAAAATCCTGACAGGCGAACCCCGGTCGAAAAGCTGGGTTGAAGCATACCGGAAATTTGAGCAGAACAGACCAAATCTTACCTTATATTGATACAATGAGTCCTGATGCAACTGTAGTTATCCGCTGTAAAGACGATGAGCGTGTCTTTGACTGCATTGCGAGCATTGATGAATCTGTTGAAATTATTGTTGTGATGAATCCAAATGAGGATATGGAAAAACGCCTTAGAGATATTGGTGTAATTTGTAAGCATTCGCCTCCGGGAAATCTGTCTATTGTTTCCAATATCGGTTTTGAATCAGCATCAGCAGATAAAATCATCATTACGGATTCAGACACGATATTCGGGGAAAAATCTATTTCTGCCCTAATAGACGGACTTAATCATTATGCTGTCGTCAGGTCACCTCTTCGTTTTGAAAGAAAAGATGACTTCCTTTCGCGTGAGCTTGCAGAAGCCAGGGATTATGTGAATTCCCTCCCGGTTGTTTACACACCGGGAATTGCTGTGTCACGAACCCTCCCGGAAAGAATCAAAGGTTTTCTCTTTGATGATGCTATCCCTTTTGCCGTTGATGCAAATCTGAATTTCAGAATACAGCAAGAAAATGTTCCGGTTCTGTATCTAGAAAATGTATGGATATCCCATAGTGCAGAGTTAGTAACACATGATTTGAAAGCAGCACGAAGAATCGGTTCTGGATGTCGGGAGAGTAGTAAACGCCTCGTAACGTTATACCCTGATATTCCAGAAACGGAGATTGGATATGCTCTGAAAGGAGTTAAAAGGAGTCATTATTACGATTTATTCAAAAAGAAAGGATTCCGGGTGTTCCTGTATCAGCTTCTATGGGATATCGCATTCTATCGCGGATACTACTTAGATTAAACCCAACTGTTCAAGGCGCAGGGTATCAACTTTTTTCCTATCCGCATTACCAAGAACTTCCTTTATCTGTGCTGATAGATTCTTTTTGAAGTCAGGATGTCCTTCCAGATACTTTGGAACAGTAGCCAAATCATACCCGAAGTTTACCGTATCAAATCCGAACTCTTCAAATGATTTCAGGAACAGAGGGATTTCTGGAAGGGCATGAACTGTTAGTGTCATCCTTCCGTTGATTGAAAGTGATGTTCCATATTCCTGCCGATATTGCCTGACACTTGCAATGTTTTCGAGTACTTTTTCCCATGATGAGCCTTCATTCACTATTTCGTGAGTATTTTTGGTTGCTGCATTCAGCGAGATGCTGATGAGATCAGCATTACTGGCTAACTTTTTCGCCATTGAATCTGGAATCAGAAGACCGTTCGTGAGAAGCGAATATTTCTTCCCAATGGATGAGAGATAATCCATGAATTTCAGGCACTCTTCGATATAGAGCGGTTCACCGCCCTGCAGGTAGATGTGTTGGAACGGCGAGTAATCAATATTCTTTTTCAGGATAGCACAGGTAAGGCCGCGCTTATCTGTTTTGTATTTCTCACGCTGTTTGCACATCACACAGCAGATATTGCATTTCATCCCGAAATCAACATAAAGGTCAGTGAGACGGTTGTAATCACAAGCTTTTGTAAGATCTGACGCAGCATCACATGGTTTTCTGATGAGATTACAGTCGGCATAGCACGGCAGCGTTCCATGAAGAGATTTTTCTCTTACTGACTGTATTTCTGGGGTGTTGAGACGTTCTGACAGATGCTTTTCGTAGATAGATCCAAGATTCAATGGATTGATTTTGCAGCAGTGAAACACATCTCCCTTATGATCTATGGTTACTGTTTTCCAGAGGTGAGGGCAATATTCGGTCATGCTGATTCCTCAATATCGACGGAAAATAATTTAGATGCACGCTGTTTGAAAGCATCTTTTTCCTCATCTGTCATATTGGGGGAGTGTTTTTGATAGAATGCACGCATGCCGTTTACTTTTCTCATACATCCGGGAACAGAGAGGCGCGGGTGGTCGTCAATGGCATTGTGATGTACCAGATGATTGTTCAAAACAGAATATGATGTGTTTGCTTTGCACAGTCTGATTCCGACATCTCTGTCCGTTGTTGACATTAGGTTTTCATCGAATCCTCCGATTTCAAGCATCTTGGATAATCTGACAAATAGATTAGAACCCTGGATGTTTGGATTGGATATGTAGAACATATCAGCTTTCAGGGTTTGCGGAACCGGCTGATGATATCCGTTCGGATTTCTTTCATCATGGCGAATCAGACCTGAAATGATCCAGTCAGCTTTTGTCTCATCAGCATATTTGGAAACGTTTTGAAGATAGGAAATATCCCACCAGTCATCATCGTCCAGATTCGAGACAAATGTATTCATTGTATCCGGGAATTCCATTTCAGCCTGTTCGAGGGCTGTGTTCACTGCACCGGACAATTTTTTTGTATGGCTGTTTTTTAGAACCGAGATGAAAAGTGATGATGAATACTCTGATGCTATTTTCTCAATTTCCTGATAGGATGAGTCTCCCTCATCGTAAACGATGTATACTTTAGATGGAGGTTTTCTCTGGTTTGCCACTGATGCAATGGCTTTTTGCAGATATTCCGGGCGGCTGTGTGTAGGAATAATTGTGATTATTTCTGTTCGTGATGTTTGGTTTGGTTTCTGCCGGAGACTGTTGTTTACTGTTTCAACAGCTTCCAGAAGGATGTGTTTCCCTCCGCAGTTCATCAGTTCCTTTGTGTCTTTTGGTACACATTTACCGCTATATCCCCCAAGATATGGTGTAAGATGCTCGGGATTGTTCACTCTTCTATCGGTCCAGACAAGATGCATCACATCATACGGGTTTGCCTTATGCATGAGAGAAAGAGCTTCTACTTCATTGGTGAAACTGACCTTTGTTGCGATGTAGGCATTATGAGCAAGTTTTCCAATTTCAGCGGAACGCCATGACATTTTCAGTCTTGGTACGGATTCAGGCACCCAGGTGAAATATGATAGAGCTTCTTCCATGTCAGTATCATTTCCGCTGACAACTATTCTGTCTGGTTCCATGCACCAGGTAAAAGAAGAGCGTTCCCGGAGAAATTCGGGCATGTAAACAAGGCGGAGTTTTGGATGCATTTCTGCTGCTTTATCCATGAACCCGACTGATAACGTACTTTTGACAACGATACAGTTTTTATAACCCGCTTCATCCAACTGTGATAATACGTCATCTACAGCCGAACAGTCAAGACGATTTTCCTGTGAAAGAGGGGTTTGTACGCAAATGAAGACAATATCAGAGGATAAGATTGCAGAGAAATCATATGAATCTGCTATGTCATACCCGCAGTATTCGTATTTTGGAGATAAACTGTGGACGGTTGCCCATCCTACCGATCCAAGACCAATTATTCCAACTTTTTTACTCACTCATGCTCATCCCCTAGAATTAGCAATAGTTTTTGAGAATAAGTACGTAATTGCATCTCATCTATGTTTCTGTTTTCGGTATGCAATGCTGACATCATCTTTGCAAGTTGTGGCGAGTCAGAGTAGTATGTTGTAAGAAATGCCCGCTCCACCATATTTTTGAAGAGTGAGTCCGTCAGCGGAAACACATCTCTTCCCACGTCAATGAGTTCTAGGACATTTCCTTCCGAGTACATGAGATTATCAGGTTTGAAATTGGTATGGACATATCTGTTTTTGTGTGCGTCTTTGAGGATATGGAGGGTTCCAATTTCATCTCCTCCTTTGTATGGAGAACAATGCATGTTTGGAGAAACGAATACAAGTTCGGTATCGGTTTCGAGAATATCTGATATTCTACGCAGACCATGGATCTCCTGATTGCTGAGAATGTGTTTTTTAATGAAATTTAGTGTGGTTTCCGGGATAATTTTCTTGTCTGGGAAATATTTGAAAATCAGTTTTTCTGTTTCAAAAGTTTGCCCTTCTTTGCCGGTTCCGATGCATTGCAGATTTGCCGGATCATAATTGTGCTTCTGCAATATCGCCACTATTTTTGTATGGTTTTTAGCTTTTATCATCCATTAGTACCATTTAAACTAATATGTAGTGGAACAATCTTATGAAAAAAAGAACCACCAATGCTCAACTATCACTTGTGGATATTAGTCCTGTTGCTGATTCTTTCTTCTTTCCAAGATAAACGATATGATCTGTTTTGAAGTCAGGAAAATCTAAATAAATTTCGTAGAACTGGTTGCTGAAAGAGTACAACATTTCTCAATGGTTACTTTCTCTGATTTCTCTCTCAATATCTATAAAAAACAACATGCGGATGCGTTTTATAATTTCATAAGCAGGAGTAATTCATTGTATATATGCTCGGAGAGCACATATACAGGATGACAACTCACAAACTCTCAATTAAAAAATAAGTGAAAATATCACTTATTTTTTGCAGATGAATCTCTAGCTGCAGCGCTCTGGGCACGTGCTTTGAAATCAGCATTTGCACCGGTTCTGTCTGCATGAGACTGGATACGGCTGGCAGCTTTTGAATCCATTGGACTCTTTGCCATTGGCTATACACCTCCTTTTATTTTTTAATCAGGTCACGCCGAGCATTGTTATTCACGCGTTTTGTTCTGTGCAGAACATATTTCACCAATAAACGTGTTAGACCTAGTGGCACGAATATTGTGATGGTTGAATTAGTATCACAGAAGTGAATTACCCCTGTGAGTTAACAACTCGATTCTAAATGCTCGAAAGAGAATCATACCATTAACAATAATAATGTGTTTTTCTCTCTACATATTAATTTCGGAATTATTTCTCACTTTGACTGAAGATACACCCATATTTTTCCCCGATGAAGCAATTTATTCGTGCTTCCCGCCATCGCAAGTTTTCGCTTCACTCAAACTTGCTCCGCTAAAGCCGAGCCGTTGGCTCGGCCCACAGTCGCAAAACCCCTGCAGAGTTTTGCTCCGCTGAGGTCAACCTGCGGTTGACCCGCATTCCAAACCCTCATACCCTTTCACCGACAACATATTCCCAACATGGCCTCTCCCAAAAAACTCACTCCTGCAATGGAACAGGTCAAAACATTCAAAGAAAAATATCCCGACTGTATCCTCTTCATGCGGATGGGTGACTTTTACGAAACATTCTTCGAAGACGCCGAGATCTGCGCCCGGGAACTCGACATCGTCCAGACCTCCCGCTCCAAAGATCCAGACGGGGTCCCCATCCCCCTGGCAGGCATCCCCTACCACGCAGTCGACCTCTACCTCCCCAGAATGATCCGCAAAGGCTACAAAGTCGCCGTCTGCGAACAGGTCGAGGACCCCAAACTCGCAAAAGGCGTCGTAAAGCGGGACGTCGTCCGGGTCGTCACCCCGGGAACGGCGATCGACGCCGACGTCATCCCCGGTCCCACCGCCCGCTACCTCATGGCGCTGTGTTCCGACGCCAAAAAAACCGTCATGGGTCTTGCCTTCCTCGACATCTCCACCGGCGAATTCTTCGTCCGGGAGATCCCCTATGAACCGGGATTTTCCGCACTCGCCACCGAAATAGAACAGTACAATCCCCTTGAGATCCTTGTTCCGCAGGGCATCTCCGCAGACCTCATCACCTACCTCGCCTCCACCTGCAGGGTCCTCACCCCTGGCCGCTCAGGCCTCTTCACCGACGGCGCCGCCGAACTCACCGCCGCATTTTGCGTCTCCTCCTTGGACGGATTCGATGTCAGTTCCGCAGAATGCATCAATGCTGCCGCAGCCGCTCTCCGCTATGCAAAAGAGACCCAGAAAACGAGTCTCCCCCACATCCGCGGATTCTCCAGAAAATACGCAAACGACGCGATGATCCTGGACGCGATCACGCTCCGGAATCTCGAGATCCTCAATCCCCTCCGAGGCGACCGGAATGATACGACCCTCTTCGGCTTTCTCAACCGGACCAAAACTCCCATGGGGAGCCGTGTTCTGCGAAGCACCATCACCCGGCCGCTGACCTCGCCGGAAAAGATAAATCATCGTCTCGACGCCGTCGGGTTCTTCACCCGGCGCCCCGTCCTCCTCTCCGGGACCAGGACCATCCTCTCCAGATTCACCGACATCGAACGGATCGCCGGCCGGATCGCCTACGGAAACGCCTCGCCGCGTGATCTTCTCGCTCTCGCGGGAAGTCTGACTGCTGTCCCCGACCTCACCGCCGAACTCTGCGGCGCGGAGGGACTCCTCAAAGATGAACTTGCACAGATCCCCTCCTTTGCCGGCATCGCCGACCTGATCCTTTCCGCGATCGTGGACGAGCCGCCCCTCGTCTACAAAAACGGGAATGTTATCAGGGAAGGATACGACCGTGACCTTGATGAGGTCAGACATGTCGTCGCAAACGGGCGGGACTGGATCGCCGAACTCCAGCAGACCGAACGGGAACGCACCGGGATCCGTTCCCTCAAGATCGCCTACAACAACGTCTTTGGCTACTACATCGAGATCACGAAAGCCAACCTCCATCTCGTTCCCGACACCTACGAACGCAAACAGACCACAGCAAACGGCGAGCGGTTCACCATCCCTGCCCTTCGCGAACGCGAAGCTCTTATGGCCCAGGCCGACGACCGTGTTCTCGCTCTGGAGATAGCGCTCTTCGAAGCTCTTCTCGCACATCTCGGCCAGTTCGTTCCGGCACTCCAGCAGGCATCGCGATCCATCGGCACGATCGACATGATCGCCACGTTCGCCGATCTTTCGCTGACCTGCAGCTACGTCCGTCCTGAACTTGGGGTAGGTACCGACCTTCTCATTCGCGACGGCCGCCACCCGATCGTGGAAAACAGCGTCCCGGGCGGGTATGTCCCAAACGACACCGAGATGAGTGCGATCGGACAGCAGATCCTGATCCTCACCGGTGCCAACATGGCAGGAAAATCCACCTACATGCGCAGTGTTGCCCTGATCTGCATCATGGCCCAGACCGGCTGTTTCGTTCCGGCGAGGTTTGCGCGGATCGGGATCGTCGACCGGGTCTTTACCCGGGTCGGGGCATCCGACGATCTTGCCGGCGGGCAGAGTACGTTCATGGTCGAGATGCTGGAACTTGCCAACATCCTCAACAACGCGACCGATAAAAGTCTCATCCTCTTAGATGAGATCGGGAGGGGGACGAGCACCGTCGACGGGTATGCCATCGCACGGTCAGTACTCGAGTATCTGCACGGGAAAGGGGCTTCGGGCCCCCGCACGCTTTTTGCGACCCATTTCCACCAGCTGATCGAAATGGAATCCGAACTCAGGCGTGTGCGGAATTATCACTTCGCTGTGAAAGAGGATCAGCACGACATCACGTTCCTGCGAAAACTCATCCCCGGTGCGACGGATAGAAGCTACGGCATCCATGTGGCAAAGATTGCAGGCGTTCCCAAAAAGGTCCTTGTCCGGGCATCGGATCTTCTCCGCGAGGCCTTGTCCGAGGATGCGTCATCAGGCGGGAAAAAATACTACACGCAGATGCTTCTTATGGATTCTGCGGAGCAGACCCCGTCCGCGGTCGAGGAACGGGTCCGCGAAGCCGATCCGAATATGATGACGCCTATGCAGGCCCTTATGTTTATCAATGAACTAAAATCCATGCTGGAGAAGAAATGAGCCGGGTCAGAGTTCTCGACGAGGAGACGATAAGCCATATTGCGGCAGGCGAAGTGGTGGAACGTGCAGCGTCGGTCGTGAAAGAACTCGTGGAAAACGCCGTCGACGCCGATGCCCGTTCGATCCGGATCGGGATATCGGCAGATAAAACCGGGATCACCCGGATCTCCGTTACAGACGACGGGGTCGGAATGGATTTCGACGACGCTCTTCTGGCGTTTCGTCAGCATGCAACGAGCAAGATCTCCCGGCCGGAGGATCTTGACGGGATCACCACGCTCGGATTCCGCGGCGAGGCTCTGGCAAGCATTGCGGCGATCTCGAAGGTGACATTCACGACAAAAGAGCGGGATTCACCCAATCCGGAAGCGACCCGGGTCGTGATCCACGGCGGGGAGCTTATCTCTCACGCCGCGGTCGGTGCGCCGGAAGGGACGAGCGTGATCATTGAGGCTCTTTTTTACAACACTCCGGCCAGACGCAAGTTCCAGAAGTCCGTTCCAACAGAGCTTTCCCATGTGTATGATATGGTCGAGAGGATCGCTCTTTCAAACCGGGATGCCGCGTTTGTTCTGCTGTATAACGGGAAAGAACGATTCCAGACCTTCGGCACGGGCTCGTTTCCGGATGCGATCGCGGCGGTGTTCGGATCATCATTTTCAAAAGAGCTGACCCGGGTCTCCGGCAGCTTCGGCCCTGTGAAAATCGACGGCTGGATCACGCGACCCGGCTCCGAGATGAAGACGACCCAGACGCGGTTTTATCTTGCGGTCAACGGCAGGCAGGTGACCTCACGTCAGCTTCAGTGGGCGATCCGCGAGGGATACGGGACCCTGCTTCCAAAAGGGATGTTTCCTGCGGCATTTCTGGACATCACGCTCGACCCCCGGGAGGTGGATGTGAATGTGCATCCGACGAAGCGGGAGATCCGGCTTTCCCGGGAGCGGGAGGTGATGCGGTCTGTTCAGGATGCAGTATATCAGGCTCTGCATGAGGAGCGGGTCTTTTCTCCCGCGGATCCTGCCCCTGCCCGCGAGAGAGTGATGACCTTGTCTGCAGAGATCGTAGGGGAGCCGGTGCAGGCGTATGCGGTGAGGCGGGAGGCGCGGCAGGCTCCTCTGAAGCAGACAGAGAAGCAGCTTCGGCGAACGGAGGGCGCTGATCTGCCGGAGACGGATCAATTTGTTCCCGAGGTCCTCGGCCAGATCTGGGATACGTATATCCTCGCGAAGAACGAGGTCGGGGATCTGATCGTCGTGGATCAGCACGCGGCCCATGAGCGGATCATGTATGATCAGCTGCTCGCCCGCGCCTCATCAGCGGAGTCCGGTCAGGAGCTCATTGTCCCACAGCCGGTCACGCTGACGAAAAAGGAGGCGGCAGCTCTTCCTGATCTGCTGGATGTCCTTGCCGCGGCGGGTTATCTTCTGGAGCCGTTCGGGAAAGAGGTCTGGATGGTCCGGTCGGTCCCGGTCGTTTCCTCGACTCTGGGAGATCCGGAGGTGATCCACGCGATCCTGGCGGCCGCACTGGAAGGGGTCGGCAGTACCGACGAGGTTCTGGACCGGGTGCTGAAGACCGCGGCGTGCCGTGCGGTGGTGAAGGGAAATACGCCGCTTACGCTTGGGCAGATGCAGCGCCTATTACGCCAGCTTATGGCAACGAAATCGCCATATACCTGCCCGCACGGACGGCCTACGACGATCGTCTTGTCGAAGTCGCGTCTGGCCGGCATGTTCCTGAGAACGTGACGATAATACGGATTGCGAGCGGAGCGAGTTCATCGCGCCGGTGATTTTCTGTGCAGTCGTTATTCGACTGCACATTAGAAAATCGGCGGGTCGACTCATACCCGCACGGACGGCCTACGACGATCGTTCTTTCGAAATCGCGTCTGGCCGGCATGTTCCTAAGAACGTAAGGTCATAGAGACTATTTTTTAGAATAGAGAGAAAACTCCGTCCCTTTTTTGGTTGGGAGGGCGCGGAAAAATTTATATCAAAAAAACGAATCGTTACTATCACAAAGCTTCGATCTGTTCTCCGACCCGCGTTTTATTATACTCATCCATCCTCATCCGGCAGTGCCTTCCAAATTCGGATGCGTCCCCGCGGCATCTTCCCCTAAATTCATGTCATATCACATCCAAATACTATCCCATGAAGTTTTCGCGGGAAATCGAACTTCGGGGCCACATTGTAGATTCCGGGATCCTTGCCAAAGTCATGGACACCGTCGTCGAGTACAACGGCGATTTCGAAACGGAAGAGTTCACCCTGGGCAGGCTGAAGACCGATCCGAGTTATGCCAGAATGCAGATATGCGCCGAAACACCCGAACAGCTGAGCGCCCTCATCAGCGAACTCCGCCGCTTAGGTGTCATCGTCTCCGGAGAAGCGGAAGTAGAACTCGTCTCCGTGGTAAAAGACAAGGTCGCACCGGAAGGATTCTACTCAACCACCAACCACCCGACCTATGTCCATTATAGAGATGCCTGGATCCCGGTCGACACCATGAAGATGGATGCTCTCATCGCGGTCGATACGGAAAACTTGACCGCAAAATGCGTTGTGCAGGGCAAACTTCTCCCGGGAGACACCGTCGTCGTCGGCGAAGAAGGGGTCAGGGTCGACTTCCCCGAACGGCCGCGTGAGATCGGCGTCTTCGAGTTCATGGGCGGAAACGTCTCCTCCGAGCGTCCCAGCCGGACGATCATCCGCCGGATCGCAAAGGAACTCCTCTGGGTCAAAGCCTCCGGGAAAAAGGTCGCTCTCGTCGGCGGACCCGCGATCGTACACACCGGGGCATCCGACGCCGTCGCCTCGATGATCCGCGAGGGATATCTCGATGTCCTCTTCGCCGGCAACGCCCTTGCGACCCATGACCTCGAAAGCAGCATCTTCGGCACATCGCTCGGCATGGACCTTGCTACCGGCGAACTCGTGAGCGGAGGACACCGGCATCACCTCTACACAATAAATAAGATCATGAGCGCCGGTTCGATCCGTGCCGCCGTTGAGTCAGGACTTGTCACCCGCGGGATCATGTATGAATGCATCAAAAACGATGTTCCCTATGTTCTTGCCGGCTCGATCCGTGACGACGGTCCTCTTCCGGATGTTATCCAGAACGTCATGGAGTCCCAGGACGCCATGCGCCGGCACATCCCCGAACTTGGCATGGTTTTGATGGTCGCAACCCTCCTGCACTCGGTCGCTGTTGGAAATCTGCTCCCCTCCCATGTCAAAACCATCTGTGTGGACATCAATCCTGCCTCCGTGACAAAACTCATGGACCGCGGGACCTCTCAGGCGATCGGCCTGATCAGCGATGCCGGAACGTTCATGCCGCTCCTTTTAGAAGAGTTGAGAAATCAGTCGAAACGCTGATCTCTCCAAAATCAGTTTTTTTACTCAAAGAAACCGGTACTGCAGTCGGTGAAAGTGACCTGATGGGCGTCACAATACTCCCGGAACGGTTCATGGCTGAATTCAAAAATTTTACAAATGGCAAGCGCCTTGTCGCAGCTGAGCGAATCCTGAACACCTAATGCATTCAGCGCTTTTTCATACATGATCGAATCTTGGTCCATCTATCACTAATTATCATTACAGATTGATAAATATATATGCCTGGATTTTTTTATCACCGAATACGAATATTTATTTAATATACCAGCTGATATATCTGTATAAAAAGCAAGTGATATCAAAAATGACGACAAAAATTTATGTACGTGAACGAAATAAGATCGGAGCCGGAGTTCAGGAACCGAGATACCGTATCGCGGCTGTTACCGGCGACCGGACCGACATTCGTTTTTCTGCAAATCATTTCAGAAAAACCGAACTTGAATCCATCCTCCAGGGTACAGATGCAGAACTCATTTATCTTGCCCCGATGGATGAGGCAGAACACGGAAAAAAGAAATACTCTGACTGACTTTATGTATAGTACGTATGAGAATTACGCCCTATACACGCAAAAGTCTGGAATCTAATCTTAAAGGTGAAACACTCTCCAGGTTCGGTCTTCTTGACGGGCAGGAGAGTATCACTCCTCTTCGGATCGCGCCGGAAGTAAACGTCGTCAAGATCGGCGGCCATGGTGTTATCGATTACGGATCGGCCGCGGTCCATCCTCTTGTTTCTGAGATAAAAGCTCTTACTGCAGATTTTCCTATGCTTATCATGACCGGCGGAGGTGCGCGGGTCCGTCATGTCATGGATATCGGTCTGGATCTTGGGATGCCGACCGGCGTTCTTGCGTCGCTTGCAGGAAAGATCAGCGAGCAGAATGCTTTGATGCTCTCGGTTCTTCTTGCCGATGTAGGGGGTCAGGCGGTTTCAACGTCGGATATCCTGGAAGTCCCAAACCTGCTGAGGCAGGGTGTTTTACCGATCACGCAGGGAACCCCGCCGTTTGGTCTCTTTGAGATCCCGCCGGAAAGAGGTATGCTTCCCCAGTATCGCACAGACTGCGGCGCGCTGATCGCGGCAGAAGTGCTTGGAGCGAAGTCATGTATCCTGGTGAAAAATACTGCCGGACTCTTTACGAAAAATCCGTTTTTCTGTGAGGATGCCGAACTGATACCCTCGATCACCACGACAGAACTCATGGATCTGAATATGGACGATATGGTAATGGAGCATAAGGCCGTGGAGATTTTGGCGCACTGTAAAAATCTGCATGAGGTCAAGATCGTGAACGGACATAATCCGGGCGAGCTGACTGCCGTTTTGCGTGAAGGGAAAGCCGGAACTATCATTCGCCGCGGGTGAACCCCGCAAACCTTTTTTTTCAAATAAGAGTTGCGCGGTGCGTTGTCAATCAAATTGTTGACGTAAGTGCAGGAGGTATTTATCCATCACGTGCGGAATTGGTGCGGGTGGGTGGGAGAGAAGAACGGAACCCGATTCGCCTTGTAAAAAAGAAGAAATTCCCCTTGGGAATCTCACAACACCGGGTACGTCAGGCCCGTCACATCGAAATCCGTTCCAAACCGGGCATTGAACTCGGTAAGAACTCCTTCCACGCTCATATCCTCAAACAGCACCGGATGGATCATTTTTGCAACGGCGACCGCAGCAGCGCACGACCTCGGCCCGTAAGTCAGATCATTGCGAAGAAGCCAGACACGGTCATTCTTCACCGCATCGACCGTATTGAACCCCGCCCGGGAAACGACCTCATCATAACCTGCTTTTGGATCATTCATATTGTTCACAAGTTTAACAATGATCTCCGGACTCGTCGAGACCACCCACTCGTCCGAGATCTTCCTCGCCGACGGATCTTTCATAATATTCTGACCGCCGGCGATCGAGATCAGCTGCCCCATCCCGGTCTCTGCTCCCTGCCCCCAGTACGCCGTATAACTCTCAGCATACACCGACCGGGTCATCGAGATCGGAGCCACCCTTGACTCGATCTCGGAAATGACCTCCTCATAATACGCCGCGATCTTCGAAGCCTTCTCCCGGTTCCCCGATAATTTCCCGACCTCAACGATATCCTGCGTCATCGTATTCGGCTTCGTGCAGTCCACATACACGATCGGGATCCCTGCCGATGCAAGGACCTCGGCATTCTTCGGCTTCGAAGAAGCATACCCGATCACCAGATCGACATCAAGCGAAATCAGATACTCCACATCCGGCTCGTTCCAGGTCCCGACAATTACCGCATTCGGATACATCTTCACCTGCTCGGCATTATTTGCGATCGACTGGGAAATACCCACGACCTTTCCGGCATCACCGAGAAGATACAGGATCTCGCCCGCATTCGAATTCAGAAGAACGATACGTTCAGCCGTCTTGTCCAGCATCACATTCGTCCCGTCCGAGTTCGTAATAACGATGTTCCCGGACGACCCGTTCGTGATACAGCCTGCGGCGAAGATGATACAAAGCATCGTCAGGACAAGTCCCGACACAATCAGTAGTTTTTTCATACAAACCTCTATGATGGAGCATAGGAGAGAATGAACCTCCCCTTTGCATTTTCGACAAACTCGGCATCGACGCCGTAAACGTCGCGGAGCGATTCAGTCGTAAGGACATCCAGCGGCGTCCCGTAATCATACATCTCCCCATCTTTCAAAAGCAGCACCTTGTCGGTGTAGCGAAGCGCCAGATTCAGATCATGCAGAGCGATGATCATACCCGAGTTATCCTTTCTCACAATATCCCGCATCGTCGAGACGGTCTCCAGCTGATGGCGCAGATCAAGAGAACTCGTCGGCTCATCGAACAGGAAAAAGTTCGGATCCTGGGCAAGGGCCCGGGCAATGAACACCCTCTGCCTCTGACCGCCGGAAAGCTCGTTCACGAACCGGTCGGAGAGATCGGCGATGTTCATCGTCATCATCGCCTGATCCACCGCAGCGAGATCCTCGTCCGAAACGGACCAGCTCATATACGGACGCCGGCCTATCAAAACGGTGTCAAGAACCGTCGTAAACGGCGTGTAATGGAAGTATTGGGGGACATAGCCGATCATTTTTGCACGGTCGATCCTGTCGATCTTCTGCACATCGGTCCCGTCGATCGTGATCGACCCAAAAGCCGGGGTCAGAATATCAGCGATCGTTTTTATCAGCGTGGATTTTCCCGACCCGTTCGGGCCGAGAAGTGCGAGGACCTCGCCGGACTTCGATTCAAAACTGATGTCTTTCAAAACGACCTGACTGCCGTACTTCTGGGAAACTGAATCGACCGAGATGTTCATGCCAGGTACCTCCCGTGTCCTCTGGTGATCAAAAACAGGAAGAAGAGACCGCCGAGGATGTACATGATGATCCCGACCGGGATCTCAATCGGGGCAAGAATGACCCGGGCGACCGTGTCGGAGATCAGGAGGATGAGGGCTCCAAGAAGGGCGGAGGCCGGCAAAAGGTACCGGTAATCGTTCCCGATAACAGTACTTCACTAATATTCCTTTTCATCCCGAAAAACTCGTCTCTGACGAGATC
>VSSQ01000108.1_pt2 | contig 113697 bp, 129 predicted proteins | sample 4763081 | NCBI WGS metagenome assembly VSSQ01 (sample SAMN12137344, study PRJNA551015) | bioreactor metagenome | isolation source: SDC9 anaerobic chlorinated ethene degrading culture | place: USA: Knoxville, Tennesee | collected 2015-01-01
GGTACATGCGGGCAGATCAACGGCTGTTGCGCACGTGACCTCAACCTCAGGAGCCGGAGCTACATAGAAGGTGGATGTGCACTCATCGCTTGAGCAGTTATCGCTGGCGGTATAAGTAAAGCTCAGGTTAACCCCGCCGCAGAAGTTTGCAGGCAGTGTCGGGATCTGAGCGATATTGCTTGTTGCTCCGCAACCACCCGTGAAGCTGAAGCCAGCAACCCATGAAGTATAGGCGGCCTGGATATCAACAGCAGGGGTACATGCGGGCAGATCAACGGCTGTTGCGCACGTGACCTCAACCTCAGGAGCCACCACACTCACCTCCTTCTGACACGTCCTCGAGCAACCAAAACTGTTGGTCACCGTCAGGCTCAGGGTAAATGACTGGTTACATCCCGAACCTGCGGTTACACTGACAGTTAGGGCATTGTCAGCACCCACGATGGTTGCATTTCCGCTAACCGACCATATATAGGAGCTCATGCCGGCCGGGGCAGAGTAGACCATTCCAGCAGTCAGCGGACAGACCGGACCATCCGGACCTGTGATCAGGCAGTCAGGACGGGGATGAACGGTAACCGTGAGGGGAACACGTGGCCCTACGCAACTTGGCGACACTCCTTCGGCTACCCAGTAATTGGTTGTTCCGGGAGTGACCGTTGAAGGCGTTATGCTTAACTGTGAGCTGCCTCCTGATGCTGTTGTGTAATAATATAAGGTATACGTTGGATTTGTCGGTGTAGCCGTAAGCGGCACGGCGGTATCATCCTGACAATATACAGGACTCACCGGACCTGGCGAGGACGTTATATTTGTTACTGTAATGGTAAATGTGTAATAACAATCCGTGATCCCCGGAGGAACAGCATAATAGGTTGTTGTTCCCGATGTTGCCGGGAAAGGATTATTGATTGTATATTCAGTAGTACCCTGAACCGGAGGATATGCATTGTAGAACCTTGATCCTACCGGAAAATTACCAAGTACTTCGGTAACGGGGATTACCCCACCGGGGAAATTGCAGTAGGCAAAATCGGGGATTGCCGGGGTTCCCTGACAATTCTGGTTTACATAGTCTGCAGCATCAATCAACACGTTAACCGGATCGTAAATGGGCTCTCCTTCACATTCTCCGATGGTTGTATAACCCTGTATAAAAGGAACATCTGAGACTTCAATATTGGAAGTAGCCCCGGTTCCTTCGATGATGCCATCTACGGTAACGGCAACCTCACAATTGGCATTGCTGAGGATCACACAGTTTGTCGTTACCTGAAGTGTATAGGTAAGGGTAGCGAGCAGGTCATCCGGGTCATCCGGGAGCGGTAGTGTGCCCAGATTCCAGACAATGGATCCGGTTGCGCCGGCGCCGGCATCATAAATAGGGGCAGAATTCCCGACCGGAGTATAGGTGAAACTGGCCGAACTGCTTACATACGAAGCGGAATAAGGCATAGGGATAACCACCTGGGCATTGTTGATGGGCTCGGTTCCCTTGTTTCTGACTTCCAACTGATAAACAATGGTTTGCCCGGGCAACGCCTGCATCCCGGGGGTATAAGGCACCCCGTTGATCGTGGCAAGGGTATTGAGGCCTTCGGGTTCCGGCCGGTAAGCATCCACCGCCATGGCAATACAGAATATAATATAGGTATCCTGGGTTGAGCCATATCTGAACGTGGTAGAACTCTGGTTATTGGTAATGATGCTGTTCCCGGTATTTGGGATCGCAAACATGGAAATATCCATCCCCGTATTGTTCAGCAGGTTTGGATTACGGGCATTGCCCCCGGTAAAGATGGAGCTGTTGAAGAAATTATTGGCTGCATTGCCTGCATGATTGAGCGAAACCCAGTTGCTGGCCTGGTTGATAATCTGGAAATAGTCACCTGTAATGGTTACATCCCCTTCTCCTGCCATCATCCCCAGCTTCATATTCACATCTCCACTCTGGGTGGTGCTGAAACCGGAAACAGGAAGATTATAGCTCACAGTTGTATTCCCTTCAACGTAAGCATGTCCGTCAAACAGGGTGATGTCGCGCCAGCCCATTTTCGAATTCTCGTAAATAACCACCAGGCCCCAGCCACCGTAAAATCCGGTTGAACTACCATTTCCTTCTCTGAGTGCAATATCTGCAACCGTGTACTCTCCTATGCCATGCTCAATTACATAATCGGTAACCTCGGCGTAGGCAGAATACATATAACCGTCAGACCCCGTAGGATAATATATATCCTTAGTAAAGTTCAGATCAGAAGCATTCACGGTTAAATAGCCCGTTTCACTGCTGTGCTTGAGATAAACTACACTCTTATCAAAACTTTTGGTAACATTTACTGAAGGATAATAGGTACCCGACACATTACCGCTTGCAGTGGCAGTTGATTGATAAATAGCAAGAGTCTGATTTGTTCTGGAGTCTCTTGCCAATTGTGAAACGGTAAGAAGAATACCTCCTGTTTCAGAATATACGGTAACCGGATTGAAAGTTGCAGTCCTCAGATTCCCATTATCTGTAAAACTCTGATTACCGGCATTGGTCCATGTTGTACCGTTATCAAAGCTGTACCTGACATTGGGCGCGTTCTGGAATTCAAACCAAACAACTGGCATATTCGATTCAGAGGGTGTAAAAGCGTACCTGACATAATAAGAAAAGTAACCCCCTTCCCTGCTTACAGTCATCGTATATGAGCTATAATTAACAGACCCGTTATGCGAAACAATAAAATTATTGTTGACTTGCTCCGGATTGGCATAATCTTTAACAGTCTTTGTTACCGAAAATGTATTGGGACTGGTTTCATTATGCGCCCTTCCGGTCCAGTAAAGTCCTGCAAAAATAATGTTTGAACAGGCGGGTATTGCTCCGTTTTCATCGGACAATGACAAAGTTGCCGAAGATGAATTCAATGTATTTGTTATTGCATCAACATCTACATACCGCATGTCATTATTGCTGTTCAGGATGTCATCCGCATAATTAACCAGGGTCATATTGGTATTCCCGATCATGGTAAAGTCACCCCTGACATTGTAGATGGTTTTGGTCGGCGTATAAACGGAGGTTCTGGGTTGAAAGCCCACCCTTACCTGGGAGTATACGGGCTCAATCATAAGTCCTGTGAGTATCAACAACACGATGACACCCACCATCGTATTCACACGGGTGAATACAGAATTCAAGTTCTTTTTCATGGCTTTTGGTTTTTATGTTGTTGAATCAGGATGGAACAGAGACTTTGTAAAGCATCATCATCACCCCATCTCCAGGCCCCGAGAGCATAGGACTCAGGCGGTCTTCGACGCAGGTGCGGCTCTGGTTGAATTCAGGGCAGACGTCGAAGGTGCACAGGAAATAGATGTACTTCAACTGCGAAAATGCCGTGAGCCGGGTGAGATCAACGCGTGCACCAAGTTCCGCCGGGCTGTTCATCTTGATGATAATGATTTCAACGCCCGAATAGGACGGCAGCGGCTGGTAAAGACTTGTGATGGATGCGGCATCGCATTCAACCCTTACAGGATAGTTTCCTCCATTATAAGAAAGCTCTCCTTTTATGATGTAAAGGGTTGGATACAGGTCTGCAACAAGGCTTTGGAGGTGCTGCCCTTCATTTACAATGGCTGTATTGGGCGAGGCCAGCATGGTTGCAATCTGTCTGTCGAGTTGCCGTAACGTCTGGGCTTGCAGCCCTGCTGTCAATAACAGCAACATTAACCCCAGAAGCCATGCTGCGCCGGATAATCCATAAGCGCGTTCAGCCCGGGGTTGCCGGGATGTGTTAAGATTTTTCATAACGGTGTTGTTTTGGCATTAAAAATTGTGGTTATAATTGGTTATTCTTCAGTTCAAACACGATATCAATAATTTAAAAGCATCAGGCTGGCATACCTGACACTTCCCTGAATGACCAAATGATCCCCATCAGGCCAAGCAGGCGAAAAGGGACCATTAACAATTGCTCATCGCTGCATTATGCAATGCAGCGGATGAAACCATGCATTCAAGATGTACAGCGCACATCTCATCCGGAAATTCTGCCCGGAAATCGCAGTTGGGGTTTGAAAAGGTAATACCCTGAATTGAAGGTTTCCTGTCAGGTCAGTTTAGTGTAGTATTTCAAGTACCTGAGGCATATTACATATATGTAGCAGGATTAGATAGCACATGCAGAAATCCGGCATCAGGATGAATGCATCACATTATAAATTCCCATAAATTACCCTAAATATTTGCTTTCCTGAATCTTGTCGAAAGATAATTCATTTATTAAAAATGCGATAGGGTAAAAAAGTATATTTCATGTACGTTAAATTACGCAGTAAATAGTTGCATTTCACATTAAATTGAATTATATTTGTTATTTCAGACCATAAATCAAAGAAGTAAATTACGCAGCAGCGAATGCGCAACCTTAGCATTATCCAAGCATACTTGAAAATGGAAATAACCGGATAGGGCGTTATGGGATCATTAAAAAAAATTTTCATCGTTGATGATGATGCAGTGATCAGGACCGGCTTAAACGGGATCATCAGGCATACGGGATTATTTGAGATAGCCGGGGAATCTTCCAATGGAGAAGAATTTTTAAAGATGCTTGTAAGTATTGAGACTGAAATCGTCTTGCTGGACCTGCTTATGCCGGGACTTCACGGGTCGGAAGTTGCGCGCAGGGCAATGGAAATCAACCCGTCACTTAAAATTCTCATATGCAGCGCCGAAGCTTCGCAGGAGGAGTTGTACGAATTGCTTGACATTGGCATCTTCGGGTTTATACTGAAAACAGAAGGATTCGATCAAACCATCAGGGCGTTGACCAATGCGGCCAGCGGAATCCCCTACTTCTCTCCCGAACTGGTTGGCTATGTTGTAAATCACAGCAGAAATAAGCCCAGGCCTGTTCAATTCTCGCGCCGCGAAACCGAAATCCTCGGATTGTTGTGTAAAGGTTACAGCCTGCATGAGATCGCATTACAACTCTATATCAGTTCCCGGACAGTTGAAAAGCACCGCTCAAATATGCTGGCGAAGGCCAAAAAGAAATCGACCCTTGATCTGGTGCTTTTCGCAATAAAAAGCCAGCTTATCACGCCGGAAAAAATTGCATACAGATCCGGCACATACAGGCTTTATGAAACCAACTCAAAACAGGCCGATCTTTTCTCAGGCACCTGAAATGCTCAGCTTATGGAATGAAAAAAAAGTACTATACGGCAAAACCCTGACGATAAAAAAAACCATCCCGGATGAGCGCCCCGTACCGAATATATATTTCCGACCCGCATGTCATCTTCCGTGAGGGCATTAAAAAGATTATCAATGAAAATCACGGTTATGTCATTGCCGGGGAGTCAGACAACTGGAGCAGTGCGGATACCTTTTTTCAAACATCCGGAGCTGACATGCTGATGATTTTCACCATTCCGTTGAAGACAGGCATTGAAGTTGCGCTTTTACTTAGGCAGAAGCATCCGGATCTGAGATGCGTGCTGCTCACCAACACATCCAGGCATCCTGATCTTTTTTCAGCCATGGATAACGGCTTCTCAGGTATTATTCACAAAGCAACGTCAGAGAAAGAGTTTCTTCATGCATTGGAAATCATCCGCACAGGATCCACTTATACTTCCCCGGCAATAAATACCTACCTGTCGAAAAGAAGAGTTACTCATTTTCCGGTTGACGATGACCCCGTAAACTATAAATGGACGGAAAAAGAAATCAGGATTCTTCGTTATATCGGAAAAGGGTATCATAACGATGAGATTTCGAGGTTGATGAATCTGAAAATCCGCACCATAGAAGGACACAAAGCAAGAATGATTGAAAAAGCAGGAGTTCCGAATACGCTTAACCTGATCCTGTTTGCCTTAAAGAACAAGCTATTGAGCATTCATGATTTATAAACTGAATCCATCTTCATCAACAATAAATGATGCCAGATTCAACCAAGATATCTGAAGGCTGACCTTTTTGACCAGAGCCAGACCAACAGGCTGGTAGCCGCGGTAATAGAAATAAAGGAAAGTATAAGGGCAGGCAATTGAACACTCTTATAAACCAATGTGGCTGTATTTCCGATTATCAGCCATTGAATTACATAAAATGAAGTCACGTGCTTCCCGACCCATTTCAAATACTTAAGTGGCAGCAAATCTTCTGCCCGGGAAGCGATCAAACTGAAAATCAAGGTTAAAAGCAGCAGAAATATAATGGTCCACAATGCGAAAATGATCCCGTGGTGATAAAAGGCCTCAAGATCCGTCACAACAGAAAAACCATATTTAAAAGTAATAAGGATTATTACCAGCAAGACAGCCACAAGTTTCAGTTTCAACTTCATGGACACAAGTGACAAATTGAATTCTTCATAAATCAGAAAAAATACAAATCCGAAGACGGGATAAGCCAGCCAGGGTAACACAGGAAAGTAAGACCACCAGCTTAAGCCGTAAAAATAGGAAAATAAATAGACCAGCCAGGGTTGCCCTCCTTCAAAGGACGGGAGATACTTTCCGGCTGCAGCTGCAATAACGGCAACAGCCAGCCATGCTGCAATCCGGTTCTTCAGAAAGATTCTTAAAACTGCGATAATAATTACACTTAAACCAGCCAGGAAAAGGATGTCCACCCCAAAGAGATAAGGCAAAGGGTCAATGGCAGAAGTTCCGTTGAAAATTCTCAGGAAAAGATGAAGATTCATGCCGATATTCAGCAGAAAGCCCCAGCCAATCAGTTTCAGCCCCCTTAAGGTCTGCCTGCCGAAACCGGCCTGACTGGCGCCAACAAACCAGCCCATCACCACCATAAACAAAGGCGCTGCAGGAACACCACCCAGAAAAAGCGAAATCCTTCCGGCCAGGTTTTCCGAAAATTCACTGACAGCAAATAACTCAGTAAGATGAACCTGTATCATCAACACAACAGCGACTCCTTTCAGTAAATCGGGCAAAGCCTGCCGGGCCGGTTTTTTACTTTTCATAATCTGAAATATTCCCAAGATTTGAGCAATTCAGTTGATTATATGTAGCGTTTGACAAAGCAAACATACCTTAAATAAAAACATCACTCCGTTTCAAATAAAATCTTGTAAGATATTGTACAAAAAACATAACCGTGCTAAGGTTGGTTCGTATAAATTTGCTGTAATCATTCATTGAACAAGCCTTATTTATAAACTGCAAACTCCTTACAGAAACATGAGAAGAAATTTCCTGATCCTCATTCAGACTTTGCTGACTTTTAATCTCTTTGCTCAGATCACACTTGAAAACACTTATAACTATTCCGGAACCTACACCCACCTGAAACATTCCGGCGACAAGTTCTTTTTAATGGATATCGGATTAAACCAATGCAGGATTTACAATACTGACCACAGTTTATGGAAAACGATAAACCTGAATGTGCCCGCCGGAAATTACCTGTATGACATCAGGTATGTGAGTGAAAACCTGTTTACCTCAGACAATGCACTATGCCTGGCTTATGTTTATTACTATTATGACGAAATAAATCAGTATTACACCTTCACGGCAAAAATCATAAGAGAAAACGGCACCGAATTGCTCAGTATTCCGGGATGCCAGACACTTAACGTTTACAACACAGAAAACGGAGCTGCAAAATTACTTGCATACAGCTATGATTATTCACTCGTATTGTACACCACCACCACCAGGGTTTACAACCTTCCCGGACAACTTACCGGGGTAGAAATGAATCAGGAGGATAAAAACGACGCATACTTTCGCCCTTTCCCGAATCCGGCTTCTTCATGGATAACGATTCCAATCCGTTTACCGGAAGGAAATCCGGATGGTGTGGTGCATTTTATGAATGCCGCAGGTCAGGAAATCCGCACTTACAATGTTTCGATAATGCAACCAGAACTAACAATTCCAACCAATGATCTGCCTGCCGGGATTTACTTCTGTACCATAGAATCGGGCAGTGTACAGTCAGCAGCTCAAAAAATCATAGTGAGATAACCAGTAGTACCAGAAACTGCCCATCGCTTTATGAGTTGCCGGGCGAGCCCGGAATATTCAGAATTTATAGGGATTCCTAAATGTCTGTGTACTCCCGTCGCTCAGGTGTACCTTCAGTTCAGGTTCATTCAGTTGCCTGATTATTTCATCCCTGCCGGTCATCTCAGGTATATAAACCAGGCCAAGCACAAAACCGGTATCTGATGGGATTACCTCAAATTTTACCACACCACGGTTGTTGCTGATGTGACTGAGCAGGTACCAGGGCATATCGTTCAGCGAAGGATCGGCTGCTGCCGGAAAGGGCAGCAAAACACCGGCTGTCCGGGTTGAATCGAAGTTTTCGAAGCCATTGAAAGTCATAACTACCGGCTCATACATCTTTTCGAGATAACTCTTCAGGTTCAACGCACGCTTCGGTTCAACCGAAGCCACCTTAAAGCCGGTGGTTGCTTCACGTGGATCTCCGTCGACTTCCCACTTAACCTTCTTTTCTTCAATAATCCTGCTGATCTCGTCAGCTGAAACAAGGGTGGAATCAAAATAAACAAGGGTGTGAACCGGTTCACCGAACATGGTTTCGAAAGCCAGGATGCCCGGTTGCTGCGATGCCTTGATGGCCAGCAGCCCGGCATCGGAAGGATCGAAAAATTTATCCACGGCAAATTCGGCCATAGCCACCCGGCTGATATTTTGAGCCGGAGCTGCGATCACCCTTGAAACAGGCGTAAATATAAATTCTTTGATCGCTGTTTCGTTTGTAACAGCCGGATCATAATAAATTTTCACGCTGTTGTCAGACACAAATGCTTCCACACCCAGCACGCCGGGCAATTCCCTCATATGATTGGCAAACGACATTGAACTGCCGAAGCATTTCACGCTTTTAATTCCCGACTGCCGGTAAACAGCGGCATTCTCCATTTGCTCCGCGTCGCCCCATTTCTGGCTGATGGTAGGAATATCCGTAACCGAAGCAAATGCCAGACCAAGTGCCACAAGTGCTACAGTTGCGGCAGCCGGCAACCAGTTGATTCTTCGTTTGCTGAACTGCAGCGTTTCCGGCTCAGGGCAACTGGTTACGCAGTCTCCGCACAAATGGCAGTCAATATGCTGGACCTTTGGGATATCGGATATTTTAATAGCCATGGGACAGGCTTTATCACACAAGCGGCACGAAGTGCAGGTATCCGCATTGCGGGTAACCTTAACCACCGGAAAAATTCCGAACTTCAACCGGGTGGTTTCCAGAATTACGCCGGCCAGACAGAGGGCGCCCAGTAGCCATATCCAACCGATGGAAAGCCCGAATCCGGCAGTTAAGACAGCATAAAGTGCAACAATTCCCAGAAATACAAAACCAAAACTAAAAATATTGGATGCGGCACTGAGCGGGCAAATGTATTTACACCAGAACTGCCTTACAAAGAAGGAACCGGGGATGGCAAGTAAAAGCGCCATCACCGCATAGCTCATCACAACATCGGAACTGAAACCGGAAAAAACTGCATAATAGGGATCAAAAGTCTTGCAGAAAAGTTCGCTGCTGCTCACCGAATAGTAAAAAGTTACAAACAGCAGGGCATATTTCAGCAAACGGAGCAAGCGGTCTGCAATTCCGGAAATCACAATATTCATTTTAAACCGCTTACCCTGTTTGCTTAGCCATTCGGTAAAAGTTCCGATGGGGCAGATATAACTGCAAAAAAGCTTACTGAACAGGAATACGCCGGCAAGCAAGGCAAGTCCCATGGCAATCTGGGTGGTAGTCATGGAGCAGGCCAGAGAGTTGTTAGCCAGAAATGACGACAATGCCTGCAATCCGCCGAACGGGCAATATGCTTCAAAATCTGCCACATACGACCTGTCAACAAATGGCCTCACGAGCATATAAGCCAGCAAAGTAACAATAATCCACTGAAGGGTGAGCCGGTAATAATTCTTTTTTCTGGTGCGTGCCATTTCCCGTTTGCATTTGGTTTGCGGGTCAAAAATAATGAGTTAAGAAGATGATTCTGCACAATTGCCTTATTCATACTCAGTTTAAACAAGCTTATGAGCATGCTTCAGGCAGTTGCCCCAAAGAACTGAACTCAAAAATATTTATGTTTGTAAGAGAAACTGCCATGTCATGTTCAATCTTCAGAATCAATCAACCGGATACATTTTGTCAATTGCACTTGTTCTGTTTTTCCCGCTTTTAGCTATACCCCAGGAAAAAGAGCACAAGCCTGAGGAATTCAGGATTATGTTCTATAATGTAGAGAACCTGTTCGATCCTTTTGATGACTCCCTGAAAAATGACAATGAATTCCTTCCCGGTGGCATGCGCGCCTGGACGTGGAAGAAATTCGAGAAAAAGCTGCAGCACACCGCTAAGGTCATCATCAGTGCTGGTGGCTGGAGACCACCTGAAATCATTGGCTTCTGTGAAGTCGAAAACCGGTTTTCATTGATTCAGCTGCTTAAAAGAACACCGCTTGAGCGTTTTGGTTATCAGATAGTGCATGAAGAATCTCCCGATTCCAGGGGGATTGATGTGGCACTGATCTATCGTCCCGACAAGGTTAAACATTTGTATCACAGAGCTATACCTGTTATTTTTGAAGGAGACAGCGCCAGTGCTACCCGAGACATACTCTATATGAAAGGACTTGTGGGCGGGCAGGACACTTTGCACTTGTTTGTCAACCACTGGCCGTCAAAATACGGCGGAGCCACGGCCACAATTTCGCGCAGGCGCGATGCTGCGCTTACCCTCAGGGCTGCGGTTGACTCACTGCAGAAAAAAGACAGCACCGCATTGATAGTTATTACCGGGGATTTCAACGATCAGCCATCGGATGAAAGCGTTTTGGTGCATCTCGATGCAAAAGACCGGCAACAGGACGACCCCGGATTTTTTCTGCTCAACCTGATGCATCCGTTGATGGGTAAATGGGACATTGGCACGCACAAATTCAGGGAAGAATGGAGCATCATTGATCAGTTTATCGTTTCCTCTCCCCTGCTTTATAAAACAGAGGGCCTCAGGCTTGCTGCGAAAAGGGCCGAGATCCTGCGACTTCCATTCCTGCTGGAAGAAGACAGAATCCACAACGGCACGAAACCATTCAGAACCTATAACGGGATGCGCTATCAGGGGGGATTCAGCGACCACCTTCCCATCATGCTCCATCTTGAGTTCTGAAGTTAAGAGGCATTCAGTTAAACACTTGCTGATTATCGGGGAAAGGATAAAATCCACGCTCCTTCATCCTTAACGGGATGAAACTTCACCCCGGCTTTATCGAAACCGGCTTTCCAATCCATTATCCTTCGATAGGCATTTGATGCATCGGCAATAAACTCAGCCCCGGGAAAACAGGCAGTCAGGTCATCGGCATTGATTTTCGCATTTGAAGTGAGGATCACATAATCCACATCTATCGTCCGGCCCGGGGGCGGCTTCCTGAATCCGCCTGATATAACTGCAAAGCGGGATCCGTTAAAGCTCAAAAATCCTTTTTTGTAAAAATGTACCTGCTCTCCGGCAGGGATTTCTGCACCAAATCCAACCAACACCGGAGGTCTGAGTCCGGATTTAATCCTTAAGCCTTCAAGGGGATAGTTAAGCAAACCAGGTTCGCTGATAACGGCCGAATCAGCAAGAACGTTGTGAACTCTACCCTGAACAAGGCTGATGACAGTATGCCGGTTCATGCTGTGCACAATCAACATTTGCTGTCTGGCCCGCAGCACGTTAAGCCTTGCGTAATCGGCAGCCAGCAGAAGCATGGTGGCAAGAGCGATGCTGAACCATATCCTTTTGTTGCTCAGATACAAAGCAAACAGGGCAAGAACCAGCATATACAGCAATAATGTTGAGAATCCCGGAAGAAAGAGGTTCCGGCTTACTGCCCCCGGCAATCCTTCGATCAGTGCAATCAACCAATTCAGCGCCTTAATCTCGGAGACCAGCACCAACGCAGCAATCTTTCCGAAAGCCGGCACCACGGCAAATACTAGAAAAACCACTCCGGTGTATATTAATATTCCGGCAAACGGAATAACCAGCAAATTGGTTAAGAGAAAATAGTTCGGAAACTGGTGAAAATACATTACCGACAGAGGGCCGGTAGCAAGTTGTGCGGCCAGCGAAACCAAAAGAATATCCCAAAAATACTTAAGCATTCCTGACGGAGGCACCCATATTTTCTTAAAGTATGGCTGAAAGGTTACAATTCCGATAACGGCTGCATAGGAAAGCTGAAATCCGACCTCAAAAAGAATGGCCGGATTTATAATAAGGAGAATAAAAGCTGAAGTAGCCAGGGTATTGTATATGTGCGATTTTCTGTTGAGTGCATTGCCCACAGTTACCAGTGAAAACATCAGGGAGGCACGCATGACTGAAGGAGCTAAACCGGTTATAAGGGCATACAGCCAGATAACCAGAATTATCATCATCGGTTTCAGCACCTTTCCTTTTTTCCTTCTTCCAAGAAAGAAGAAAAGTTTATCGGCCATCAGGAAAACTATCCCTACATGCAGTCCGGAAACGCACAGGACATGCATGGCGCCGGCGCCTGAGAATTCCCGCCGTTGCTCAGGATCCAGACGGTCGTCGTACCCGATCATCAGGGCGGCTGCCACGGCAAACTCCCGGCCGCCGATACCGTACCGGGAGAATGTCTGTAAAAATCTATCCCGAACACCAAAAGCCAGGGCCTTTAGCCAATGTCCCTCATTCCCCTTAACTACTCTATACGCTACCGGCTTAAGATAAACCTGATGGTATATGACTTTATTTGCCAGATATCCGGCATAATCAAACTCTCCGGGATTAGCAGGCGGATTCACCCTGACAGGAGCAGTTGAGAAAATTATACGGCTACCATATTTAAGGCCGGTAACAACCGTATCCTTCGAAAAATAAACCATTACCCTGCCTTTGCAGGTTTTCGCGCCCTGACCCTGATAAATCCTGTCAATATTGGCTACTGCACGGAATGAATTAGCCCTCTCAGCCGGAGGCTCAGCAAGTATCCCGGAAAAAAGCGACTTTTCTTCATTCATCAAAACGGAGAAATGATCCGCGGAATCAAGTTCATGTTGCAATGACGCCAATTGAAAACCCAGCATGATAAAGACCAGATTCAACAGCAAGCCAAAAACCCAGCGGCTGCCATAACCCGTAATGATTCTGCCGGAAAATCGTGCCATTATCAGTACAAGAACCGGGATCGCAATACTGTAAAATGGAAGGGTCAGCCAGTCAGACAGGTAACGATACACCAATATGCCGGAAATCAAAGGCAGTACAATTCTAACAAATGGAAATCCGGGCCAGATCTTCACCTAAACATAGTTTAATTCTATCGTTATAAATATTTATATTAATTCGCGTTATAAAGATATATATTAAAATAAGATAAAGCAAGCGTTTGCAATAATTTAACAATCCCCCGAATGAGAAAATTAACGGACGTATCGCACATGCTGCAAATGACTGGTTCTTCCATAAATCAGGGAAACCAGTGGTATGCTTTTGCTCATAAAGGCAACCCAAGTGATTTCGCCGCAGGAAAGACAAAAGCCAGACAGACCCATCCGAACTAATAGTGAATGCGCGGAAGTAATGCTGCAGGAGAATCCCGGAATCAAATTCGGAACAGAACCTGATATTCAGAAGATTAATTACAGAATTTTGACAACATCTGCCCTGCAGATTTATGCCCCAACGAAACTGCCTTTTTCCAGTCTTCGCAGGCTTCATGTTGTTTTCCCGTTCTCTGGTAAGCAAATGCACGGTTGTAATACGCATCAGTATTACCGGGCTGAAGGGCAATGGCCCGTGTATAGTCATCAGCGGCTTCCGCGAATTTTTCAAGCATAAATCTGCAATTACCCCGGTTTGTGTATGCCTGGTTGTAGCCGGGATCCAGTTCCAGGGCACGGGTAAGTGCCTCATCGGCTTCAGCAAATCTCTTTAATGCAGCAAGCGAAGTGCCTTTGTTAAACCAGGCAAGAGCATGATCGGGTACTTTATCAATTACCTGATCATAAATAGCAATCGCATCTTCGTGCTTTCCCGTATTAGCCAATGCCACCCCCTTGAAATTAAGAGCATCAGTAAAGTATGGCGCGCGCACAATGGCTGAATCAAAGTCAGCGATTGCAGCCGCGAATCGCTTCATCTCGTTGTACATCTGCCCGCGATAATAAAAGTAAGGTGCCTGTGACGGCCTGATCCCGATGGCTTTGGAGAAGTCCTGATCGGCGCCTGTATAGTCCTTCAACTCCCATTTCGCCTTTCCACGGTAAAAATAAGCATCAGGATTCCTATCATGGATCTCAATAGACTTTGTAAATTCCCTGATGGCCCCCTGCAGGTCTCCGGCAGAAGCAAGGCTTACCCCCTTGCGACGTTCTTCAGCCCCTTTCCCTTTAAAAACGATTGCTTCAAACATCTGCGCATCCTTGTTCTCCGGTGATTTCAGCGAGGGTTTTCCGGATTCAATCCCTGACTGCAAGGGTATGCGGTCAAAAATACCTTCTTCCTGTTGAGGGGTGGTTGTGTCCGGCTGCTGAGCCATTGCGGGACTGTCAGCCGGAGCGGCCTGTTCCTTTCCCCTGCTTCCGTTACAGGCGGATAAGAGCATCATTACCAGAAAACAAACACTTAAAACATTATTAATCAATTTCATACAATTAAATATTTAACGCACAAATTTAGTGTAATCATTGGAATTATGCTGATTCTGCCGACCGTAGCCGTACAAACCCTTCGATTGTTGCCGCAGCCCTGGCGGAAGCCCCCGGCCCGCCCAGTTTCTGCCGCAAATCAGCATAGTCATTAACTATCGCCTTCTTGCGTCCTTTATCGTACAGCAAAAGCCTCAGTTCCTTTTCAAGGTTATCCGTTGAAAGATCCTGCTGTATCAGCTCCTTCACCACTTCACGGTCCATGATTAAATTTACCAGCGAGATAAATTTTACTTTCACAAGCCTTTTTGCAATCATAAAAGAGATAGCCCCGCCTTTGTAGCAGACCACTTCGGGAGCACCAATCAGGGCCGTTTCCAGTGTAGCTGTGCCAGAGGTGACCAGGGCGGCGGAAGATTGCTGCAGCAGTTCGTAGGTCCGGCCTTTCATTACTGGAACTTTTTGCTGCCTGGTAAGTTTTGCATAAAATGCATCATCTACCGAGGTAACTCCTGCAATAACAAAATCCACTTCCGGGAACCGGGGAATCATTTTCAGCATTTCAGGCAAAACAGCCCGGATTTCCTGCTTACGGCTGCCGGGCAACAGTGCAACCAAGGGCCGGTGTGCTTCCTCAGCAACCTGAGCAAAAGACTTTCCTGACATTGCATCAAGTAGCGGATGCCCGACAAATTCAACCTCCATCCCATGTCCGGAATAAAAATCCTTCTCAAAAGGAAGTATGACCAGCATTTTGTCCACTACCCTACGGATGGTCTTTACACGCGACTGCTTCCAGGCCCATACCTGGGGTGAAATGTAATAAACAACAGGGATCCTTTTCTGATGGAAAAATCCGGCGATACGGAGATTGAAACCCGGATAATCAACAAGTATTGCTGCGTCGGGGTTGTAATTCAGGATATCCTGCTTACAGAAGCTGAGGTTTCGAAGAATTGTCCCCAGATTCAAAAGCACCTCGGCAAACCCCATAAATGCCAGCTCCCGGTAATGTTTCACGATCACGGCTCCCTGTTGCTGCATCAGGTCACCTCCCCAACAACGGAAATCAGCTTGCGGATCTTTCAGCTTCAGCTCCCTGATCAGGTTAGAGGCATGAAGATCTCCCGAGGCTTCACCGGCAATGATATAATATTTCATGATCTGTCAGTTTGTCGATGGGATACGGGCAAAAACCGGATGAAATCGCCGCCTGGAACCAAATCAGAAGATGTAAATACTGAATTCGCCACCTTCTATAAGCACAAAATACAGTATAATTGACACAAAAACGATCAGCAAGGCCCCCATTCCGGCTTTGTCGAACCTTAGTTTCCGCATGTACCAGCGCATCAATAGCACCCCGGGCAGGAAAGCCAGCAGCAGTAGTTTATTTTCAGGTCCGCTGAGTGACAACAAACGGTAAACCGGTGGACCGGCCAGTAAAACAAGGGCAGCAGAAGCAAGCGTCAGCAACAGTGAAGCCAGCATGCCGATAAAGAAATTATTGTTTTTCCACATATCCTTCCGGAAGGGTCAGTTAAGATTTCCTGTTTCCCAGTCCCTGAGCAAAGGTATGGTTTTATGCGATGTAAGGTCGAAGTGCACCGGCACCACTGAAACATAATTATTTTTCAGCGCCCATTCGTCGGTATCCACACCTTCGTCACGGTTGCGGAACACGCCGGTAAGCCAGAAATAGTCCCGCTCATGCGGATCTTTCCGGTGCTCAAACTTTTCATCCCAGAAAGCCATGGCCTGACGTACAATTTTTATTCCTTTAATCGGCGAACCGTTTGCTGCCGGAATATTTACATTCAGACAAGTGTAGGCCGGCAGTCCTTTCTCAAGCACATTACCGGCAATTGACAAAATGTAGGGTTCACATTTGCTGAAATCTGCGTGAAATGAGTAGTCATTCAGCGAAAAACCAATTGAAGGAATGTTTTCCATAGCTCCTTCAAGCACAGCAGCCATGGTTCCCGAATAAATCACATTCACCGATGAATTTGAGCCATGATTAATACCGGATACAATAAGATCCGGGTTTCGCCCGAGAATCGCTTTCTGGCCTAATTTAACGCAGTCGGCAGGCGTACCGTTGCATGAGTATTCAATATGGCCCGGTTCGTCTTTGAGTTTGTTTACGCGCAGCGGAGATGTGATTGTAACAGCATGCCCCATGCCCGACATCGGTTTATCAGGGGCAACAACCAGCAAATCACCGAGTTGCTTCATAACTCCGATCAGGGTACGGAGACCCGGCGCATGAATCCCGTCATCATTGGTAATAAAAATCAATGGTTTACTCATTCTATCAAGATTTCTGATTAATAAACTTAATTATATGCCAATTGGTTCATTCTGGCTGTTTGGCAGTCTTGTTCTCAAAGCTGGTAACGCCCGCAGTAACAATAAATTTCATCACCTCAGCCGAAGGCGCATTGAGCGGTGTGATATTCTCAACGGGCACAATAAACAGGTTGCCTGAAAAATTATAAGAGTGTGGCAGATAAACGGCCACCTTTGTATCCGGAATGCCAAGATTCGATAAATCCTTTTGGGTGATGAATCCCATTTTTTCCAGGTTTGCTTCCCTGCTGACCTTAACCAGCACCGGCTCGGTAAACCTGCGCTCTTTACCTACAAATGCTGACATAAAATCCTTTATAGAGGTATAGATGATCTTAACAAGGGGCGCCTGACTGATCAGCTTGTCGAGGTATGACAACAGGGGTTTAAAGACAATTGAAGAACCCAGAAATCCTATCAGGGTAATCATGGCAAGGATAACCACCAAACCAAGCCCGGGGATTCTGAAACCAAGAATATTAAAAATTACATCAGTCAGTATCCCATCAATAAAAGTAAATGATACGACAATGATGTAAATAGTCAGTGCTACCGGAGCTGTAAATAACAACCCCTGCAGAAACCATGTCAGCAGTTTTTTTGAAACCCTGTTCTGATTCTTCATGTAAATAGCTGTTAGCAATATACAAACCTGAATGTTACCGGAATTTCCGGATGGAAGTGCAAAGTTAGGCAATGATCGCATGTGAATGCTAAAACAGTGGAAGGCATCCAGCTAAAAGATCAACAAATAATTGATAAGAAGAAACAGTGATAGAAAAATCCTGACTCTTTTGGCAATAGCCAGTAAATGGAAATCCACACGTGTTAACTCACAATTCCGATCACACCCGAAGGTGCAGGCGTCTAACGGTTTTTCAGCCTGATTAATTCCGCCGTGGTGATTCAGAAATCAAAAGTCAGGGATATTAGCCTGCATCAAACAACTTTGTTTTTATATACACTTTTCGGAATTCAGCACCGGACTCCTATATGAAACCATAAAACCAATGCATGTAACAACAAGAAATAAAATAAACCAGCAGTCAATTTAAGGCAAACTGCTGGTTTACAATGATCTGAACAAACAGTTAAGGCAAAGCAATTATTGGCCCAATGAAACTACAATGCCAAGATTAAACTGGACAAAGCCATAGATATACTTATAATCTGTATCGCGGGATACTTCATCTTCATAAGTATATTTTTCAGTATCATTGCCATATCCGAGATAAACATCAAAACCCACCCTGTCATTTACAAAATAAGTAGCTCCGACACCCAACCGATAGCCAAACAAAGAACTTTTATCATCCTGTGAATCACCCTCGCCCGGAATCCAACGCTCCTTATAGGAACCTATGCCAACTGCAGCCTGTGCGTAAGGCCATAAACCATCCAGGTCTGTGATGTAATACCGGACAAATGGACCAACAATAAATGAAGAGTAAACTGATTTGTCATCATCCTCAGGGTCTTTCCAACTTTCACGCGATAATTCAATCAAAAGCCCTACCGGTAATTTATCAATGACAAAATACCCGACCTGAGGTTCAAAGGTCAATCGTGTAAACTTGTAACTGTCGCTGGTTGTGCTTCCGGATTTGTATTTTTCCTTACCGGAATCAAAGCTCAGCCTGCTTGAGCCATTGAGAAGCCATTTACCTTTTTCTGTCTGCGCCTGCGCAACCATCAGATTGCCGGCGAGTAAAACCGCAATTAAAAACAGGATCTTTTTCATGGCGTTGTTTTTTTTCGGTTAATAACCAGTTAACTAACAAATTTAGTGAATTCCATACATTTTGTCAAGTTAAATATTTAACCACCAGGAACAGGTTCGGCATATATGTAAAAACAAAAACTCCGGGAAAATCCGGAGCACTTCGATCCGTAAAAAAATAAAATAACACCCGGCAATCCAAAAATTCAGACATTTTGCCGTTTCAGAAAATGGAGGAAAGCGTTGAAAAGCTAACGATATTGTATAAACTGTTTCAACTCTGAGTACAATCTTTGCACCGGAAGTCCCATCACATTGAAATAAGAACCTTCTATTCTTTCAACACCGATGTAACCGATCCACTCCTGAATGCCATAAGCACCTGCTTTATCAAGTGGCTGATAATGCGTAACATAATAATCAATTTCATCGGACTCCAATTGTCTGAAAAAAACTTCAGTATTAACAAAAAAAGAGTGCAGCCGGTCACGGGTTCTGAGGCATACTCCGGTTGCAACCGTATGGCGTTTGCCAGATAATTTCCGAAGCATAATCTTTGCGTCCTGCTCATCAAGCGGTTTACCGATGCACTCCCCATCAAGCCATACGATTGTATCCGCGGCAATCAGCAGGGCGGTGGCCGGCAATGCATGCATATCGAAAGCCAGCGCCTTTTTCCTGCTCACATAAAGGGCAATCTCTTCACAAAACAGATTCTCAGGGTAGTTCTCCTCAGTTTCAATTACCCGCACTTCGAATATGAGGCCGGTTTCACCCAAAAGAAACTGCCGCCGCGGCGACCGGGAGGCCAGAATAAAATGAAAACCGGAGCTATTAAGATCTATCATATCAGGATTTCAGAATTTGTGCTAAACAGAAGTTTACCGTAAGCAATTGTTTGACTTTACATCATTAAAGCGACATTGCCAGAGGTTGCAGGCCCAGCACTCCGGCAAGCATAAGCAGCTTCAGCAGATTGCTGATCAGGTGAAAATCTGATTTATTACTGGCGGGTATAATCCGGTAACAGATAAAAAGCAAAGGGATAAATACCGCTGTCGCAAAGTAAACGGCCGGCAACATCATCCCTGCAGAATGTAATCTGAGGGCAGCAATCATGATAAGTATCCCGGCAAAAAGTCCTGTAACGAGCGAAATAATTTTTGCTGACTTTATTCCGTGAACCACAGGCAGGGTATTACATCCGGTCAACTGATCCCCTTTTACATCTTCCATATCTTTTACAATTTCACGCACCAGGCTGACCAGAAAGGCAAAAATTGCATAAGCAAAGAAAAAACGACTGATCATTTTCATACTTCCGTAGATCGCAATAAACTGATCCGGCTGTTGCCTGAGCATAAAGAATTCGAATAACCATACTATCAGGACAACCATTGCCGACATAAATGCCACCGCGAGATTTCCCCATAAAACCGTTTTTTTGTACCTTACTGAATAGAGCCACAATAAGATCATAATCATTACAAAAACAAAGAAAAGTTTCAGCGAGCCTGCTTTCCAGGCCAGAAAAACGCCTGCAACCAGTGCAACGGCGTTCAGCGAAATGTGATAAATAATCGCCCTGCGTTGCCGTATACTTCTGCCAAGCACCTGTGAATCCGGGTGATTTACAGCATCTGTCCTCAGATCAAAATAATCATTGATAACATACCCTGCTGCAGCAATCAACACTGTTGCAGCCACCAGCACGGCAAATAAAAAACTGCTCATAGCCGGCGTCAATCCTGCAGCCTCGTATATTCGACCAACAATGGCATGCCGTAACAGGTACTGTGTAATTATAATGATAATCAGGTTGGGCCAGCGGATAAGCCTGACAAAGGGCAGAAGCCCCTGACTTAAAATTTTATTCATTACAATGTTTTATTTACCAGTGAAATGCATTTCCATTCATCCACTTTCCCTGTATCTTCATTACCTGCTCAATGATATCCCTTACGCATCCCTCTCCCCCATTGAAGTGAGAAATGTAACGGCTGATCTTTCTGATTTCTTCGGCGGCATCAGCCGGGCATACCGGCATGCCAACCCTGAGCATAACCTGGTAGTCGGGAATATCATCCCCCATATACAATACCTCTTTCGGTGACACCCCAATACTTTGGATATAGTCTTCAAAAACCCTGATCTTATTCTCTACTCCAAGGAAAACATCCGTAAGTTTCAGCGCGTTGCAGCGGTGGCGCATCGATTCAGAATACCCTCCCGAAATCACAGCCACCCGGTAACCACTCTTAATGGCCAGTTGCAGGGCATAACCATCCTTCACATGTCCGGTCCTCAACTGGTCGCCCGAGTTGGTAATCAGCACCACACCGTTGGTAAGAACACCATCATAATCAAAGATAAAAGTGGTAATCCCTGAAAGATCTTCTTTGTAATTTGTCATGAAATATCTGAAGTTTTGTTATACTTTTCAAATTCCTGAATACTCTCGCTGAGTATTTTGTAAATCTGAAGAATCGATGGCTGATCCTCAAGCAGGTGAAGGTGCCGCTGCATGGTTGTGAGATCGCCCCGTACAGCCGGCCCTGTCTGCAACAGCAAAGGGTCGGTGTCGCCCAGCCTCAGGGCCGTTTCCCTGATCAAAGGCAGCAATATATCCTCCCCGATACCGGCCTGCTTCAATATGCGGGAAGCAATGACGTATAAATGATTGGGGAAATTACATGCAAACACTGCAGAGAGGTGAAGCAACGCCCGGTGTTCCGAATCTATTACCCTTACATCGTCAGAAATACCGGTAGCCACCTGACGCAGCAAGGTCTCGGTTTCAACTGAATCCGCTTCAATACATACCGGTACTTTTCTGATTTCAGGTGTGCTGAACCTGCTGAATGTCTGAAGCGGATAAAACACTCCTGCTGCGCCAAAGTGCTCAGATATTGCTGACAACGGGCAGGTACCCGAAGTATGGGCAATCAATCCGTTATAACGACCAGCTTTTTTAAGTCCGGAAGCAAATTCTCCGATGGCCTGATCGGGAATTGCCAGTAAAAGCAGATCAGTGGTATCATCAATAATCCCCGGGTCGGTGGACGCAATGGAGCCTGTAAAGTCAGCCAGTGACTGGGCATGCGCTGCAGTACGGCTGAAAATATGCCGGATGCGGAAGCCCGCACCCGCCATGGCCGGAGCCAGGTGGATTGCTACATTTCCGGCTCCGGCAAATGAAATGTTTCTGATCTTTTTTACGGCCATCGCGGTGTAAAGATACAAAAACCGCAAACAGTTCCGGCAACTCTATTCCGCTGCATTCCTGGCCTTGACAGCCCTTTTCCAGATTCCGACCGTTATACCGGTAAACATAATGATTGAACCTGCCCAAAGGATAAATATCCAGGGAAAATGCAGAATCTTTACAACCACAAATTCAGGCTTTTGCTCGAATATCCCCACATTGATGGTTTTGGCAATCTCCGACACCTTATCGAACCTCAGTTTCAACCCCGAACCCGGAATCTCCGCAACGCCGCTTTCGGCCATACCGCCATTCACGGTATATTTAAGCGGGTAAGTCTGTTCCACACCAAGGCTGTCCGTAGCCTTCAGCATGGCCACAATCGAAATCTGTTCAGCATTTGCGCTCATGTTACTGATATACAGTGAGTCGAACACCACCGGCACATTCCCTGCCCTGAGCGTATCGCCAAGTGCAAAGTCCATGCTTCCCGAGTATACAAATCCATCGGGCATGCGTTTGGCCCTGTCCTCGGCAAAGGTTATATACATGTAAATATCACCGCTCAGCATATTCCGCGTGTCAGGGTTATGTACATTTCCCATCATGGAATTATACTTTACTGAGGGATAAAGGGAAAAACTATGATAAAGTTCACCGTCTTTGTCCTCTTCAAGAAAGTCAATCTGATGGAAGGTCTCATCCCGAACGTCCTTGCTGCCCGAATAGTTGATCTTGTATTTTCCCAGTGGCTTCATCATCCCTTTAAACAACATCAGGTTATCTCCGCCTCCCGGCATACCCGGAGCCCCCCCCTTCGAAAGCGTTTCTGTATTTGAGAAAGTAATCAGCACACCCAGCAGAAAAATCCCGAATCCGACATGGGTGATGCCGGCAGCCGAATTCCCCCTTCCGGAAGCAAACCTGAACAGGTAGGCTACGGAAGTGAGGATGGTAAATACAATACAGAAAAGAAACACCCCGTGCACTATACTCATATCATTATCTGAAACAAAGCCCCAGATGGCAACAATCAGGGCAAGCACAAACGGATAAATAATATTCCGGAGAAAAGCTTTAAAGTGATTCTTTCCATAGCTCAGATATTGCCCGACACTCAGGAGCAGTGTCATCATAATGGCAAAAGGCAGCTGCCAGGTGTTGTAGAAGTTGACCACATCGGAGGGTGGAGCCATATTCGTACCAAATAATTTGTTGATCACCGGAACCGAGGTCGTGCTGATCACCTGAAATGCTGCCAGTAACATCACAATTGCCCCGTACATCATCAGGAATTCCCTGGTAAAAAGTTCAGGCAGGTCATTTGCTTTGATGTTCTTCCGGTTTTTAATCAACTGCCATACCGGAAGTAGTATAAAAATAATTGTAAACAATATCAGTTGAAAACTCCTTCCGTCATCACCGAATGCATGCACCGACGTTTCGCCGAGCACACCCGACCGGGTAAGATAACTGGCATAAACCACCATGATAAAACCAAGGAAAGTAAAAATATAGGTGCCATAATAGTACTTATCCCGCTTATAGGACAGCAGCATATAATGCAATGCAGCGACCAACACCATCCAGGGCACCAGAGAGGCATTTTCTACCGGATCCCAGGCCCAGAATCCGCCAAAGGTCAGCGACTGATATGCCCAGGCTCCACCGAGCAGGAGACCTGTACCCAACAGGCCAATGGTCAGCAGCATCCAGGGCAACACAGGTTTCAGCCAGTAGCGCTTATCCCCCTGAACCAGTGAGGCAAAAGCAAAAGCATAGGGGAAAATCGCAGTAGCATATCCCATAAAAAGCATGGGTGGATGTATGACCATCCAGGGATTTTCAAGAAGCGGATTCAGGCCGTTACCATCCCGGATAAATCTCAGGTAATCCGGATTCCTGAAAAAATCAAGCCCCGCATTCTCAGGTACTTCCCTTAAAAGCATGAAAGGATCACTGCCGATGGAAATTCCGAAGAAATTCAACCCCAAAACCATGGTTACCAATATCAGTTGTGCAATTACAACGATTGACATTACGCCGCTCTCCAGTTTTCGGGCTGTCAGCATAGCTCCGATTCCATAAAGCCCGATAAACAAAGCCCAGAGCAGAAAGCTACCCTCCTGCCCGGCCCAGAAACTGGAAATTATATACTTGCCGGGCATCAGCGAAGAGGAATGCTTGAAGGCATATGCGTATTCAAAATAATGATTTACAATAATATAAAAGAGTGTTGCACTCACACCAACAATAGAAAAAGTCTGTAACAGATAGAAAAACCTGCCAAAGTTGCGCCGTTTCAGGTCTCCAGATGCACCTGATTTGAGCGATTGAAAATAAAAGAACAGTGAAAAAATACCGGCAATGAGTGAAAGATAGATCAGAGCCCTGCCGGTAATGGCTGGCGTAAGATGTTCGCCCACATATGCAATTTCATTCATAAGTAGATATTTATCAATGAGTAAGCAAAAAAAGCAGCGGACTTTCCGCTGTCAGATGGAAACATGTGAAATGAAGCACTAAAATACAATACTTTCCTTTGTTTTTCAGAAAGAAAAAATCATCTTTGTAGGTATGATTGATCGTGCATTTTGTATTTCCTTTATCAGTCACATGCTCAGGTTATTTTTATGCAAATTGACTTAAGGATTGTAAACAACAGGAAACTGCTGTCTGTTTTTATAAATCTTCCGGCTCAAATTCACAAGGGGCACAACAACTGGTTGCCGCCCATCTACCATGATGAATGGCTTTTCTTCAATCCCCGCCGGAACAAAGCCTTCAACTACTGTGATACCTTGCTGGTGCTTGCATTCAGCAAGGGCATTGCCGTGGGGCGCATCATGGGCATAATTCACCATCCTTACAATGAACTCAAAGGAGAAAAAACCGCCCGCTTCAGTCATTTCGATTGCATTGACAATCCTGAAGCAGCTTCAGCCCTGCTGAAATTCATTGAAAACTGGGCAAAAGAAAAAGGAATGGATCAGGCGACAGGCCCTTACGGATTTTCAGACAAAGACCCGCAAGGCTTCCTGATCGAAGGATATGATGATATACCCTTGATAGATACCTCATGCAATTTTCCATACATGGTAGATTATACCGTGAATGATGGCTATTCGAAACTGGTTGATTGCCTTACCTACCGGTTTGACATTGACTTCGTAATGCCCGAGATTTATCAGCGTGTGCAGCAACGTATGATGAATACGCACAGATACACGATCCATGAATTTCAGAATAAAAGATCACTTAAGCCGTTTATCATTCCGGTACTAAGGCTGGTAAACGAAACCTACCGCAACCTGTATGGTTTTTACCCCATGGATGAAACTGAAATGGAAGATCTCGCCAACCGGTATATGCCGGTACTGGATCCGCGTTTTGTCAAGATTATCACTCTCGACGGGGATCTGGTGGCCTTCGTGGTTGGCCTCCCCAATATGTCGAAAGGGATTATGCGTGCCAAAGGAAAACTTTTCCCTTTTGGATGGTATTTTATCCTGCAATCCATGAAGAAGTCATCTCAACTCGACCTGATGCTGGGAGCGGTCAAGCCTGAGCATCAGGGACTTGGACTTGAAATAAGCATGGGCCTCCGCCTGCTGGAATCGGCAAGGACCGCCGGCATCAAGACTATTGAGACCCATCTTATACTGGAGTCGAATCAGCGCATGCGGGCGGTGATTGAACGCATCAACGCCCCGGCAGTAAAACGATTCAGGGTTTTTACAAAAAAAATCCCCGGAAACTGAACATTCCCGGGGAAAATTTATAAACCTCAGAAACGCTATTTTGCGTATTTGAATTCCTTCCCTAAATAACGGGCAGAAGTCCCCAGTATTTCTTCAATCCTGAGCAGTTGGTTATACTTGGCAATCCGGTCAGTGCGACTGGCAGATCCCGTTTTGATCAGACCTGTATTTAATGCAACCGCCAGGTCGGCAATGGTGGTATCTTCAGTTTCACCGGAGCGGTGGCTCATAACGGCAGTGTACCCATTGCGGTAAGCAAGGTTCACAGCGTCGATGGTTTCGGTAAGGCTTCCGATCTGGTTAACCTTCACCAGAATGCTGTTTGCCACCCCCTTGTCGATACCCATCTGCAGGCGTTTCGAGTTGGTTACAAACAAATCATCCCCTACCAGCTGTATCTTTTTGCCCATTACATCGGTCATCAGTTTCCATCCGTCCCAGTCATCCTCTGCCATACCGTCCTCAATAGAAATAATGGGATATTTATCGATCCATGTTTTCCAATAGTCCACCATCTGTGCCGGGGTCAGTTTATCTCCGGTTGATTTTTTCAGATGATATACCTTTTCCTCTTCGAGCCAGTATTCCGATGAAGCCGGGTCAAGGGCAAGGAACACATCCACACCGGGCTTGTAGCCGGCTTTTTCTATCGCCTGTAAAATAACGGTAACGGCCTCCTCATTTGATTTGAGGTTCGGGGCAAACCCGCCTTCATCGCCAACATTTGTTGAATAACCGGCGTTTTTTAGCACCGATTTGAGGTTATGAAAAACTTCAGCACCCATGCGAAGGGCTTCGGTGAAGTTTGGCGCACCCACAGGCATGATCATAAATTCCTGAAAGTCGATGGCATTGTCAGCATGTGAGCCGCCGTTGATGATGTTCATCATCGGGATAGGCAGGGTATTGGCATTTACCCCTCCCACATAGCGAAAGAGAAACTGATTCGACTCCTGTGCAGCTGCATTGGCCACGGCCAGTGAAACGCCGAGAATAGCGTTTGCGCCAAGATTGCCCTTGTTGGGTGTACCGTCGATTTCAATCATGCGGTGATCAATCTCATTCTGTTCTGAAACAAGATAACCTTTCAGTTCATCGGCAAGTACTTTGTTTACATTCTGAACGGCTTTCTGAACACTCTTGCCGAGGTAGATACTTTTGTCTCCGTCGCGAAGTTCAACGGCTTCATGGATTCCTGTTGAAGCTCCGGAGGGCACAGCTGCCCTTCCCATAATTCCGTTGGTAGTATATACATCGACTTCAATGGTAGGATTTCCGCGTGAGTCGAGTATCTGGCGGGCAAAAATGTTGGCTATTGCACTCATTGTCTTTGTTTTTTTTGATTATTAATCGGGTTAACTCAGGTTCTTTAGTCCGAAATCAGGAAGCAGCAGTTCCCTGACAAATAAAATGAGGACAAAGTAACAGCTACCTTATCCTCATCCCTTAAAAACAGTAAAACTTTATTCTTTGTTTTCGGTATTTTCGGCAGCCGGTTCTTCAGAAACATTTTCTACTTTGGGAGCCTCTTCGGTTTTTGCTACCGGCTTTTCAGGTTTGGACACCGCGGTTTTATCCTTTGCGCCACGGCTGCGGCGGGTAGTCTTAGCTTTGGGCGCTTCTTTGGCAGCCAGCATGTTTTCGTTGAAATCAACCAGTTCCATCATGCACATCTCTGCATTGTCACCCAGGCGGTTACCGGTTTTCAGAATCCTTGTATAGCCTCCGGGGCGATTGGCAACTTTAACAGATACTTCCCTGAAAAGCGCGACAACAGCCTCTTTATTCTGAAGGTAGCTGAAAACCATCCTGCGCGAATGTGTAGAATCTTCTTTGGAACGGGTAATCAACGGCTCTACATATCCCCTCAACGCCTTTGCTTTTGCAAGCGTGGTGTTGATGCGTTTATGAAGGATAAGCGAAGATGCCATGTTCGAAAGCATTGCCTTACGATGGGCACTTGTCCTCCCCAGATGATTGACTTTCTTTCCGTGTCTCATTTCAATTAATCCTTATCAAGTTTATATTTTGCAATATTCATTCCGAATTCCAGGTTTTTTGACTTCACAAGCTCTTCAAGCTCGGTGAGTGACTTTTTACCGAAATTGCGGAATTTTAAAAGGTCATTCTTGTTGTATGATACAAGTTCGCCCAGGGTTTCTACATCAGCTGCTTTCAGGCAGTTAAGGGCCCTTACTGAAAGATCCATGTCAACAAGTTTGGTTTTCAGCAGCTGACGTATGTGCAGAGAGGTTTCATCAAATTCTTCGGCAACGGCTTTTTCTTCAGTATCAATGGTAATTTTCTCATCCGAAAAGAGCATAAAATGATGAATAAGTATCCTGGCGGATTCTTTCAGCGCTTCCTTCGGGTGAATGGAGCCGTCGGTGATCAGTTCCAGTATGAGTTTTTCATAGTCGGTTTTCTGCTCCACGCGGAAATTCTCGATGGTATATTTCACATTCTTGACGGGTGTGTGTATCGAGTCAATCGCGATGGTTCCTATGGGGGCCCCGGCCTGTTTGTTTTCCTCAGCAGGTACATAACCGCGGCCCTTGTCAATGGTCAGATCGATCACAAGTTTTACTGAAGGTTCCATATGGCAGATTTCCACTTCTGGATTCAAAACCTGAAATACGGAGAGGAACTTATTGATGTCTCCGGCCATAAAAGTATCCTGACCGGAAATGACCAGGCGGATCTTTTCGCTGGTTTCAGAATCAAGCAATCGTTTGAACCGGATTTTCTTCAGATTGAGGATAATGTCAGTAACATCTTCCACAACGCCTTTGATCGAGGAGAATTCCATATCAACTCCATCAATCCGTACAGAGGTGATCGCAAAACCTTCCAATGAGGAAAGCAGTATCCTTCTGAGTGCATTGCCGATGGTAATTCCGAATCCTGGTTCAAGAGGCCTGAATTCAAAAACGCCTTTTGAATCATCAGCTTCGACCATGATAACCTTTTCAGGCTTTTGAAATGCTAATATTGCCATATTATCTTCCTCTTGTGTAATGAATTTATAAACCGTAAAATCGTTATTTGGAGTACAACTCAACGATAAGTTGTTCCTTAATGTTTTCGGGAATATCTTCACGAGCCGGAAGGCTGGCCAATTTTCCTGTCAAAAGCGCGCTGTCCCATTCAAGCCAGGGATAGGTATTCCGTTTTGAAGCCAGGGCATTCTGGATCACCTCCAGAGATTTGGATTTCTCCCGGACAGCAACAACATCACCCGTTTTCAGTTCATAAGAAGGCACATTCACAACTGAACCGTTTACCATGATGTGACGGTGGGTCACAAGCTGGCGTGCGGCACTCCGCGAAGGTGCAATCCCCAGACGATATACCACATTATCAAGGCGTGATTCGATCAGCTGAAGCAACACTTCACCGGTGATTCCTTTTTTGCGGCTAGCCTTATGGAAAGTATTCTTGAACTGTTTCTCGAGAATTCCGTATGTATATTTGGCTTTCTGCTTCTCCTGAAGCTGCGTTCCGTATTCAGAAAGTTTTTTACGCCTCTTCGAATTTCCGTGCATACCCGGGGCATAGTTTTTCTTCTCGAAATACTTGTCCGGACCATAGATCGGATCTTTGAATTTTCGTGCAATTTTGGTTCTTGGACCTGTATACCTGGCCATAGTTACTTGTTATTTGATGTCAATTTGTTTTCAGTGATCACTCCGGTAGCCGCGTTACAAACCATCCTGAAGGGCTAGACAAGTACCGGAATTAAAAAAATTATACCCTTCTCCTCTTGGGAGGACGACAACCGTTGTGCGGCAGTGGGGTCACATCCATGATTTCCATAACCTCAATGCCTGAAGAATGAATGGTACGGATGGCTGATTCCCTTCCAGAACCAGGCCCCTTCACAAACACTTTTACCTTGCGCAGGCCCATATCGTATGCAACCTTTGAGCACTCGGTAGCAGCCATCTGTGCAGCGTACGGGGTGTTTTTCTTCGAACCCCTGAACCCCATCTTACCAGCGGAAGCCCAACTGATTACCTGTCCGGCATTGTTGGTGAGCGAGATTATGATGTTGTTGAAAGATGCACTCACATAGGCTCTTCCAATGGGATCAACCTTAACAACTTTTTTCTTTGATGTTTTAGCAGTTTTTGCCATAACAATGTTTTTTCGACAATTCGTTTGGTTTATGATAAGGTTAAATCAACGATTAACCTTTCGTTGCTTTCTTCTTGTTGGCAACAGTTTTCTTTCTTCCTTTACGGGTACGCGCATTGTTCTTGGTACTCTGTCCGCGGAGCGGAAGACCCAGACGATGCCTTACCCCACGGTAACAGCCAATATCCATCAATCGCTTGATGTTGGTCTGTACTTCTGACCTCAGCGCACCTTCCACTTTGTACTTATCGTTGATGATGGTACGAATGGCATTCTGTTCGTCGTCATTCCAGTCCTGAACCTTCTTGTTCAGATCAACACCGGCAGCCTGCAGAATCTTCTGAGCCGTGCTGCGGCCGATTCCGTAAATATAGGTAAGACCAATCTCACCTCTTTTGTTTTTGGGTATATCAATACCAGCAATACGTGCCATATATTGTTTTGTTGTTTGTTAAACGCTTAACCTTGTCTTTGTTTGTACTTGGGGTTCTTTTTGTTGATAATGTACAACCGCCCTTTCCTTCTGACAATTTTACAGTCAGGTGTTCTCTTCTTGACTGATGCTCTTACTTTCATTTTACAAGATGGTTTGTTTATTTGTATCTGAAAATTATTCTTCCTTTGGTCAGGTCATAGGGCGACATTTCAAGCTTCACCTTATCACCGGGCAAAATCTTGATGTAGTGCATCCTCATTTTTCCCGAAATGTGGGCTGTAATGATGTGCCCGTTCTCAAGCTCAACACGGAACATCGCGTTTCCCAGCGATTCAGTAACCGTTCCGTCCTGTTCTATCGAAATCTGTTTTGCCATGTAATTTCAAGTTATTTTTTTGACTCAAGTACTTTTTCAATTTCATCAAAAGACGATAAAATGTCAGTGCCCCCCTCTCTGATGGCAATCGCATGCTCATAGTGCGCCGATGGCTTACGGTCAGCAGTCCTGATTGTCCAGCCATCTTTGTCCTGCGATACCTGCCGGCGTCCAAGGTTAATCATGGGCTCAATGCAGATCACCAGTCCCGGTTGAAGCATGGTTCCAACGCCACGCTTGCCGAAATTCGGCACTTCCGGTTTTTCGTGCAGATGCCTGCCAAGTCCGTGTCCAACCAGGTCACGTACCACTGAATAGCCGAATTGTTCCACATAAGTTTGAATTTCAAAACCTATATCTCCGGTCCGTTTGCCTGCTTTTGCGGCTTCAATTCCCAGATAAAGCGATCTTTTGGTTCGCTCCATCAGCAGCTGTACTTCTTCAGTAACATCACCGACGGCAAAGGAATATGCGGAATCGCCGTAAAATCCGTTCAGGACTACACCACAGTCAACCGAAACAAGATCACCATCCTTCAGCACCTGATTTCCCGGAATTCCATGCACCACCACATCGTTAACCGATACACACAAAGTGCCGGGGAAACCTCCGTAACCTTTAAATCCGGGCACAGCCCCATGATCACGGATAAATGTCTCTGCCACCTTATCGAGTGAAGCGGTAGTTACGCCTGGTCTGATATGCCATGCAACTTCAGCAAGGGTCTTACCAACAAGTAAAGAACTTAATCTTATTAATTCAATTTCTTCGTCAGTCTTGTAATAAATCATCTGTCAGCACTCAAGTCTGTCAAACTAGCCCATATTGATTGATGAGCGGCCTTTGATACGGCCTGACTTGGTCAGACCATCGTAATGCCTCATCAGCAAATGGCTTTCAATTTGCTGCAGCGTATCCAGCACCACGCCCACCAGAATCAGCAGCGAAGTACCGCCATAAAACTGGGCAAATTGCGCAGTGATACCTATTTTACTGACCAGTGCAGGCATAATAGCCACAAAAGCCAGGAAAAGAGAACCCGGAAGGGTTATACGCGACATGATCTGGTCAATAAACTCCGCTGTTTTCTTTCCGGGTTTAACACCGGGAATAAAACCGTTATTCTTCTTCATATCCTCTGCCATCTGATTCGGATTAATGGTGATGGCGGTATAGAAGTAGGTAAATACAACGATCAGCAGGGCGAATACAAAGTTGTACCAGAATCCGTTGATGTTGGTGAAAGCGGATGCAAATCCCGTTAAGGTTTCTGATTCGGCGAATCCGGCCAAAGTCAGCGGCAGAAACATAATTGCCTGGGCGAAAATAATCGGCATAACACCGGCAGCATTCACCTTCAGGGGGATATACTGTCTTACTCCACCGTACTGTTTATTACCAACAATGCGCTTCGCATATTGTACAGGAATTTTGCGGGTTCCCTGAACCAACAGTATACTGATCAGGATTACACCGATCAGGACGGCAAGCTCAACGATAAAGATTACCAGTCCGCCACCTTTCTGCTCCATACGTGAAACAAGTTCACCAAACAGCGCGAAGGGCAAGCGGGCAATAATCCCGATCATAATGATCAGTGAAATACCGTTTCCGATACCTTTATCGGTAATCCTTTCACCAAGCCACATTACAAACAGGGTTCCTGAAATCAGAATAATTACAGAAGAGACCCAGAAGAAAGTGGTGGGCGAAGTAACCGCAGGATCAAAAGGTGTAATGGCCTGGGCGGGAAGCTGCGAAACAAGGTTCGCAATATAACCCGGAGCCTGAAAACCAGTGATCAGCACGGTGAGATAACGGGTAATCTGATTGATTTTTTTACGTCCGCTTTCTCCCTCTTTCTGTAATTTCTGGAAGTAAGGAATTGCCATACCAAGCAACTGCACCACGATGGATGCGGAGATGTAAGGCATAATTCCAAGCGCGAAAATGGAGGCGTTTGAAAATGCGCCCCCCGAGAACATATTCAACAATCCGAGCAGTCCTCCGCTGGTCTGATTCTGAAGATTTGCCAGCTGGTTGGGATCCACTCCCGGCAGAACAACATAAGAGCCTAACCTGTAAAGCAAAACAATACCAATGGTATAACCAATGCGTTTGCGCAGATCCTCGATCTTATAAATGTTCCTTATAGTCTGTATGAAACGTTTCATCTACAGTTTAGATTTTTATAGCCTGACCACCCTTTGATTCGATTGCTTTGACGGCAGATGCAGAAAAAGCATTGGCCTTAATATCAACTTTAGCCGTGAGTTCACCGCGACCGAGAATTTTGATCCTGTCATTTTTTGCAGCGAGGCCACTTTCGATAAGCAGATCAATATCTACGGCGTCAACATTCTTTGCAGAGACCAGCGCCTGAATTACGTCAAGGTTAATACTGCGGTATTCGATACGGTTAATGTTTCTGAAGCCATATTTGGGAACCCTCCTGTAAAGAGGCATCTGACCGCCTTCGAAACCGATTTTCTGGCTGTAACCTGAGCGTGATTTAGCTCCTTTGTGTCCGCGGGTAGAAGTACCTCCACGTCCGGAGCCCTGACCACGGCCGATTCTTTTGCTGGCTTTTACAGATCCCTGTGCCGGTTTAAGATTACTCAAATCCATAATATCTTGTCAATTAGTTGTGTACGATTAGATTTCTTCAACTTTCAACAGGTGGTTGATTTTTGCAATCATACCTTCAATCTGAGGGGTTGCTACCACCTCGATGGGCCTGTTCATCCGCTTAATGCCTAAAGCCTTAAGGGTAAGTTTCTGACGCTCGGGCTGTTTTATGCCACTCTTTATCTGGGTAACTCTCAGTTTTTTCATTTTCTGGTATTGTTATTATTGGTTATGCCTAACCATTGAAAACTTTGTTGAGGTCAACGCCGCGAAGCTGGGCTACTGCATAGGCATCACGCATATTTACGAGTGCATCAATGGTAGCTTTTACCACACTGTGGGGATTTGAGGAACCTTTTGATTTAGCAAGAACGTCTCTCACGCCCACACTCTCAAGAACAGCACGCATAGCACCGCCGGCAATAACTCCGGTACCGGGTGTAGCGGGTTTGAGAAACACCAGGGCGCCGCCGTATTTACCCAATTGTTCGTGGGGAATGGTACCCTTCAGAACCGGAACCTTTACAAGGTTTTTCTTGGCATCGTCAACACCCTTGGCAATAGCGGCAGTAACTTCCTTGGCTTTGCCAAGTCCGTAACCTACAACCCCGTTTTCATTGCCAACGACTACGATGGCAGAAAAACTGAATGTACGGCCCCCTTTGGTAACCTTTGTAACCCGCTGAATGCTTACCAGCCTGTCTTTAAATTCAATCTCGCTGGATTTAACCCTTTTTATGTTTGCGTTTGCCATCTGTGTTAAAATTTAAGGCCTCCTTCTCTGGCTGCTTCAGCCAGGGATTTGATTCTACCATGATATAAGTAACCGTTGCGATCGAAAACCACACTTTGAATACCTGCCTCAATCGCACGCTTGGCTATCAGCTGGCCAACCAGTTTAGCCTGTTCGATTTTGGCCATCGGGGTTCCCGAAACTTCAGGAGTGCGTGACGATGCAGAAACAAGTGTCTTACCTTCCAGATCATTGATGATCTGGGCATAGATCTGTTTATTGCTTCTGAATACGGTCAACCGCGGCTGCTCAGGCGTACCGGAAACTACCTTCCGGATTCTGAGTTTTATCCTGTGCCTTCTGTATTCTTTTCTGTTCTTAATAGCCATCCTTTTCTGAGGAATTTGACCCGGGGTCACCGGGAATGGTTTATGTTAAAGATTATTATTTGTCTGAAGCTGACTTACCGGCCTTCTTCTTCACCACTTCTCCCATAAACCTGATACCTTTTCCTTTGTAAGGCTCGGGTTTACGCAGCGAACGGATCTTGGCAGCCACCTGACCGATCAGCTGTTTGTCAAATGACTTCAGCGTGATGGTGGGGTTTTTTCCCCTTTCCGTGAGGGTTTCAACACTCACTTCTGCCGGCATCTCAAAGAAGATATTATGCGAATATCCAAGGGATAATTCAAGTACATTTCCTGCAGCTGAAGCTTTGTAACCCACGCCAACCAACTCCTGAACCACGGTAAAGCCTTCAGAAACGCCTTTTACCATATTGGCCAGCAATGAGCGGTACAAACCGTGCTTTGCCCTGGCATCCTGTGATTCATTCACTCTTCCGACTATGAGATGACCATCTTCAACCTTCACGGAAACAAGGGGATCGATCTGCTGGGTAAGTTGTCCGAGTTTGCCCTTCACCGTCACCAGGTTAGTGTCAGATACTTCGATCTGAACTCCTGAAGGAATGGCCACCGGCATTTTTCCTATTCTCGACATTGTAAAATCTCCTCTTCTTTAGCTAATGTAACACAAAACTTCGCCGCCAATCTGAAGGGTTCTGGCTTCTTTATCGGTCATAAGCCCCCGGTTGGTAGAAAGTATAGCAATACCCAACCCGTTCAGCACGCGGGGAAGCTCATCGGCGCCGACATACCTGCGTAAACCCGGTTTACTGACACGCTCCAGCTTTGAAATTGCGGGAACCTTTGAAATCGGGTGATACTTCAGCGCGATCTTTATAATGCCGGGGATGGTTTCATCCTCGAATTTATAATTCAAAATATAACCCTTATCAAACAAAATCTTGGTGATTTCCTTCTTCATGTTGGATGAAGGGATTTCCACGATCCGGTGGTTTGCCATCACGGCATTCCTGACTCGGGTCAGATAATCTGCAATAGGATCTGTTACCATTTTATCCTTGAATATTATGATTGTTCACTTGTTTTTCTTACCAGCTGGCTTTCTTCACGCCCGGGATAAGACCCTCGAGGGCCATAAAGCGGAAATTTATACGCGAAATACCAAACTGACGCATGTAACCCTTGGGGCGACCCGTGAGTTTGCAACGGTTGTGCAGACGCACCGGCGATGCATTCTTGGGAAGCTTCTGAAGCGCGATGTAGTCACCGGCTTCTTTCAGTTCAGCACGTTTGGCAGCATATTTTGCAACAAGGCGCTCTCTTTTGCGTTCCCTTGCTTTCATTGATTCCTTTGCCATATCTTATTTCTGATTTTTGAATGGTAAACCAAATTCTTTCAGCAGTGCCAGGCACTCATTGTCGTTGCGGGCGGTCGTCACAAAGGTAATATCCATACCATTGATCTTGGCCACTTTATCGATCAGGATCTCAGGGAAAATAATCTGCTCGGTAACACCCAGGGTATAATTACCACGTCCGTCAAATCCTTTTTCATTGATACCGCGGAAGTCCCTGATACGGGGAATTGCCACAGAAACAAGCCTGTCAAGGAATTCATACATCCTGTCGCCCCTGAGGGTAACCCTTACCCCGATGGGCATGCCCTTACGGAGTTTAAAGTTGGAGATGTCCTTCCTTGATTTGGTGGCAACCGCTTTCTGACCGGTAAGGGCTGTAAGTTCATTTACCCCGGCATCAATAAGTTTTTTGTCGGCGATGGCTGTGCCAAGACCTTGGTTCACACTGATTTTCAACAGTTTCGGAACCTGCATTACAGTTTTGTACTGGAATTTTTCCGTTAATGCCGGAACAATTTCCTGCCTGTATTTATCTTTTAAGCGTGGTGAATAGTTCATTACTTAATTACCTCCCCCGACTTTTTAGAATAACGGACTGATTTATTGGTTTTGGTGTCAAGCTTCCGCCCGATGCGGGTGGGCTTGCCGGTGCCATCCACAACCATCAGGTTGGATACATGGATTCCGGCCTCTTTTTTCACGATTCCACCCTGAGCGTTCTTGGCGTTGGGTTTGGTGTGCTTGGAGATCAGGTTAACGCCTTCAACGATGGCCTGCATTTTCTCAACATCCACCTCCAGAACCTTACCCTGCTTCCCTTTTGAGTCACCGGCGATCACCATCACGGTATCACCCTTTTTTATACTTAGTTTCGTGCTCATGTTTGTTAGGTCAATTAAAGCACCTCGGGTGCCAATGAAACAATTTTCATGTACTGCTTTTCGCGCAGTTCCCTGGCGACCGGTCCGAAGATACGGGTTCCGGTCATTTCGCCGGCGTTGTTCAGCAGCACTACCGCGTTGTCATCAAAGCGGATATATGAACCGTCGTTGCGGCGGATTTCTTTCTTGGTTCTGACAACCACCGCTTTGGCCACTGTACCTTTCTTGATATTTCCGGAAGGAAGGGCATTTTTAACGGTTACAACGATTTTATCGCCAATAGAGGCATAACGTTTGCGGGTTCCTCCCAGCACACGGATGCAAAGCACTTCTTTTGCACCGCTGTTATCAGCTACCGTAAGTCGTGATTCCTGTTGTATCATAATTACTTGGCTCTTTCAATGATTTCGACTAATCTCCAGCATTTGTTCTTGCTCAGCGGACGGGTCTCTGCAATGCGAACGGTATCACCGATATTGCAGTCGTTGTTTTCGTCATGGGCCGCAAATTTGGAGGATTTCTTCACAAACTTTCCGTATTTGGGGTGCTTCTCGCGACGTTCAACCTGAACGACGATAGATTTCTGCATCTTGTTGCTGACAACTACCCCAATTCTTTCTTTTCTCAGATTTCTGGTTTCCATTGCTTTTCCGGTTATTTAGTGTTAACGGTAGCCGTACCCTGAGCCGCTGCAGCATCATTCAATTTGCGTTTATGCAATTCGGTGAGCATACGGGCGATGGTCCTGCGGTAATTTTTGATTTTATTGGGGTTCTCAAGAGGCGAAACAGCATGATTCAACTTGAGCTTGGTAAGCTGCTTGCGTTCTTCATCGAGCCGTTCAATAAGTTCGGCTGTTGAAAGCTCTCTAATGACTTCTTGTTTCATCGTTCGTTATATTGATTCTTCAACGTAATCTCTTCTTACCACAAATTTGGTGGCAACAGGCAATTTCTGGGCACCCAGGCGGAGGGCTTCCTTTGCAACCTCTTCGGTAACACCTTCGGCTTCGAACAGGATGCGGCCCGGGCTAATGCGTGCCACGAAATATTCAGGAGCACCTTTACCTTTACCCATACGCACTTCAGCAGGTTTCTTGGTAACGGGCTTATCAGGGAAAATGCGGATCCAGATCTGGCCTTCACGTTTCATGAAACGGCTGATAGCCTGACGGGCGGCCTCAATCTGCCGGCCGGTAATCCAGGCTTCTTCCAGGGTTTTTATCCCGAACGAACCAAATGAAAGCTCAGCACCACGTTTGGTGTTACCCTTCATTTTGCCCTTCTGCATCTTCCTGTACTTGGTTTTCTTTGGCTGTAACATTATTGTCGGATATTGATCGTGTGATTGTTACTCTTTTTGTTAACTTCTTACTTCTTGGGACGGTTGCGGTTTCCACGCGGAGGCCTGTTTCCGCCCGGACGCGGAGGTATTGACTTTTCCCTTGCTCCGGTAGCAGCCTGGCTTTCTGCCGAAGGGGTAAGATCTACCTTACCATAAACTTCACCCTTGCAGATCCATACCTTGATACCGATACGGCCATAGGTTGTGTGGGCTTCAGCAATTGCATAATCAATGTCAGCACGAAGGGTATGGAGCGGAGTACGTCCTTCCTTGATCATCTCGCGACGGGCCATCTCGGCGCCGGCCAACCTTCCGGAAATTAAAACCTTGATTCCTTCAGCACCGATGCGCATGGTGGAGGCTATCGCAGTCTTTATCGCACGGCGGTATGAAATCCTGCCTTCAATCTGACGGGCAATCGCGTTGGCCACGATCACGGCATCCATTTCAGGGCGCTTGATTTCAGAAATATTGATCTGGATCTCCTTTTTGGTGACCTTCTTCAATTCTTCCTTCAATTTATCAACTTCCTGACCACCTTTTCCGATGATGATACCCGGACGGGCAGTATGGATAGTAACGGTAACCAGCTTAAGGGTACGTTCGATCACAATCTTCGAAACCCCGGCTTTCGATAAACGGGCATTCAGATATTTGCGGATCTGGTCGTCTTCCACCAATTTGTGTTCAAAACGCCTTCCACCATACCAGTTGGAGTCCCATCCTTTGATGATGCCTAACCTGTTACCTATTGGATTTGTCTTTTGTCCCATTCAACAAATGATTATTTGGTTGTTAAAGCCTGCTTTGCAGAAATTTCCTTTTTATTGTGCAATTCTATTGTCAATCAACAAAGTAACATGATTCGAACGCTTGCGGATACGATGGGCACGACCCTGGGGAGCAGTGCGGATACGTTTCAGTGAACGGCCACCGTCAACACCTACCTCTTTCACAAAGAGACTGGTTTCTTCCATGCGTACGCCCTCATTCTTGGCCTGCCAGTTGGCAAGCGCTGAAAGCAGCAGCTTGTGCATACGGCCACTGGCCTCCTGGGGCGAATGTTTAAGCACATGCAGTGCCTGTTCCACCTTCATGCCGCGGATCATATCAGCCACCAGGCGCATTTTCCTGGGCGATGTAGGGCAATTCCTGAGCTTGGCAAATGATTCAGTCTTCTTTGCTTCCTTGATCAGCTCAGCTCTGTTATGTTTACGTGATCCCATTGGTTTTTCCTTCTTTATTTTTTACCTTTATCTTTACTACCGGCATGGCCCCTGAAGATACGGGTGGGTGAAAACTCCCCGAGTTTGTGACCTACCATATTCTCAGTAACATAAACCGGGATGAATTTATTTCCGTTATGGACGGCGATAGTCTGCCCCACAAAATCCGGAGAAATCATCGAAGCACGCGACCATGTTTTAATCACAACTTTTTTGTTGGAACTGATGGCGTCTAATACTTTCTTTTCCAGTTTGTAGTCGATATAAGGACCTTTTTTAAGCGAACGGCTCATTTTTAATGCTGTTTAAGGTTCAATTACTTCTTCCTTCTTTCGATGATGTATTTATTCGAAGCTTTCTTCGGATACCGGGTCTTGTAACCCTTTGCAGGTAACCCCTTGCGTGAACGCGGATGTCCTCCTGAAGCCCTTCCTTCTCCACCGCCCATCGGATGATCTACCGGGTTCATTACAACGGCACGTGTACGTGGCCTGCGACCGAGCCAGCGGCTGCGTCCGGCCTTTCCTGAAACCTCGAGGTTATGCTCCGTATTGGAAACCATTCCTATGGTTGCCTTGCAACTCTGAAGGATCATGCGGGTTTCCCCTGAAGGAAGTTTGATAACGGCAAATTTGCCATCGCGCGACATCAGCTGTGCCGACGATCCGGCACTACGTGCCATCTTTGCTCCCTGTCCGGGCCTGAGCTCAATATTGTGAATCACGGTACCGAACGGAATCTCACTCAGGTAAAGCGCATTCCCGATTTCAGGCTGTGCGCCTTTGCCGGCAATAACTTCCTGACCTACCTTCAGTCCATTGGGTGCAACGATGTAACGTTTCTCACCATCGGCATAGTAAAGCAGGGCAATACGGGCGGTACGGTTCGGATCGTATTCAATGGTCTTTACCGTTGCAGGAATATCCTCTTTATCGCGTTTGAAGTCGATGATACGATATTTCTGCTTGTGACCACCACCTATTGACCTGATGGTCATTTTACCGGTGTTGTTTCGGCCACCAGAGCTTTTCCTCGGCTGCAGCAAACTCTTTTCAGGGCTTGTAGCAGTTATGTCATCCAGTGCGCTAACCAGTTTGAAGCGCTGACTTGATGTGGTCGGTTTGAATTTTTTTAAAGCCATTATCTTTAAATATTGCTATAAAAATCAATTGTTTCACCCTCAGCTAAAGTTACAATAGCCTTTTTGTACGAACCTGCACGGCCTTTAACCATCCCGGTCTTGGTAAACCTGGATTTGTTCTTTCCGGCATAATTCATGGTGTTTACTTCAGTAACTTCAACGCCGTAAATCTCTTCCACGGCTTTCTTTATCTGCAGCTTGTTGGAATCCTTCTGCACGATAAAACCGTAACGTTGAAGCTTGTCGCCTAAGGCTGTCATCTTTTCCGTAACTACCGGCTTTATTATGATACCCATTGTGTTTCTTGTTAATGGTTCTTAATCTCAGCGCTGTGAGCGTGATTGTTTAGTTCTCAAAGATTTTTTCGATTTCGGCAACCGAGCTTTCGAGAATTACCAGGTTGTGGGCACGAAGAATTTCGTATGTATTTAAATCACAAGCCCTTATAACCCTTGCATGCTTCAGATTTCGGGAGGACAAATATACGGCTTTATCGCTTTCGCTCAACACCATAAGTGTCTTTTTCCCTGAAAGTTGCAGATTATTCAGTAATTCAATGAAATTTTTGGTCTTCGGTTTATCAAAGCTGAAGTCTTCCAGAATCAGGATGCCGTTATCTTTGGCCTTGTGGCTGAGTGCCGACATACGTGCCAGTTGCTTCAGCTTCTTGTTCAGCTTGAAACTGTAATCCCTGGGCTGAGGTCCGAACACCCTGGCACCACCCCGCATAAGCGGAGACTTGATACTGCCTGCACGGGCGCCACCGGTTCCTTTTTGCCTCTTCAGCTTACGTGTACTGCCCGAAACAGTTGATTTCTCTTTCGAGCTATGGGTCCCCTGACGCTGATTGGCAAGATACTGTTTGGTATCAAGGTAAATCGCGTGGTCATTGGGTTCGATATTGAATACCGAATCGTTCAGGTTAACCGTTTTACCGGTCTTCTCCCCTTTGATGTTATATACTGTTAGCTCCATCTTTCTACAATTACGTATGATCCGTTAGATCCGGGCACTGCACCCTTAATTAACAAAAGATTCTTTTCCTTGACAATTTTTACGATCTGGAGGTTGATCATCTTCACCCTTTTGTTTCCGGTCTGACCGGCCATGCGCAATCCTTTGAATACGCGTGAAGGCCATGATGAAGCGCCCACCGAACCGGGAGCCCTCAACCTGTTGTGCTGTCCGTGGGTCACACCACCAACGCCGCTGAAACCGTGCCGGCGGATAACACCCTGGAAACCTTTTCCCTTGGAAATGCCCACTACGTCAACATATTCGCCTTCTTCAAAAACATCCACCATAACCGCGTCGCCAAACTGCTTGCGATGGCCGGCCTCAAAACGGGTAAATTCAACAAGCTTGCGCTTGGGTGATACACCGGCTTTGGCAAAGTGACCCATCTCTGCCTTGTTGGTATGCTTTTCCTTTTTATCGTCGAAAGCAAGCTGGATGGCATCATATCCGTCCACTTCCTTTGTCCTGATCTGGGTGACATAGCAGGGCCCGGCTTCAATAACCGTGCAGGGCACATTCTTGCCATTGGCATCGAATACGCTGGTCATCCCGATTTTTTTTCCTATAATTCCTGACATTGCAGTATCATGTTAAAATTGATGATTCTTTTTTTAACCCCGCCACGCGTTACGCGGCTGTGCGGCAATCCGATCAGACTTTGATCTCTACTTCAACACCACTGGGCAACTCAAGCTTCATAAGCGCATCAATGGTCTTGCTGGTAGTGCTGTAAATGTCAAGGAGGCGCTTGTATGAGCTTAACTCGAACTGCTCCCTTGATTTTTTATTGACAAAGGTAGACCTCAGCACGGTGAAGATTTTTTTGTTGGTCGGCAGGGGAATGGGGCCGTTAACAACTGCACCGGTAGATTTTACGGTCTTTACGATCTTTTCGGCAGATTTATCAACCAGGTTGTGATCGTACGATTTCAGTTTTATTCTGATCCTTTGGCTCACGTTACTTAGGTTTATTGATTTTATTTTCTTTGTTTATTTAACAAGGTATCCTTTTAACTTGTAGATTACATCGTCGGTGAGGCTGGCAGGAAGCTCGGCATAATGCGAAAACTCCATGCTTGAATTCCCCCTTCCCGATGTAATGGTACGCAGGGATGTAACATATCCGAACATCTCGGACAAAGGTACATGGGCTTTTACAACCTGATAGCGGTTTCTGTTATCGATACCATCGACACTTGCACGCCGCTTGTTCAGGTCACTGGTGATATCACCAACATACTCATCCGGAACATTCACTTCAAGCCTCATGATGGGTTCAAGCAATACATTCCTGCCCGATTTGGCTGCTTCCCTGAATCCTACCTTCGCACAGATTTCAAATGCCAGGGCGTCAGAATCCACCGAATGGAAAGATCCGTCAAGCAACCTGACTTTCAGACTCTCAAGAGAGAAACCGGCAAGCACGCCGTTTTGCATCGCAACGCGGAATCCTTTCTCTATGGCGGGGATATACTCTTTGGGAATATTTCCACCTTTAACTTCATTTACAAACTGCAATCCGCGGATGCCCTTATCAGCCGGGCCCATTTCGAAGAGTATATCGGCAAATCTGCCCCGGCCACCGGTCTGTTTCTTATAAACCTCACGGTGCTCAACGGTTCCCACAAACGCTTCTTTATAGGCAACCTGGGGATTACCCTTATTGACCTCAATTTTAAATTCACGTCTCAGACGATCGGCAATGATTTCAAGGTGAAGTTCACCCATCCCGCTGATAACGGTCTGGCCTGTTTCCTCATCCACCCTTACGGTAAATGTGGGATCTTCTTCGGCAAGCTTGTTAAGCGCTGAATCAAGTTTGTCAACATCGTCCTGGGCACGCGGCTCAACGGCTACACTGATAACCGGCTCCGGAAACTCAATAGACTCCAGAACGATCGGATGTTTTTCATCACACAGCGTATCGCCGGTCCTGATTTCCTTAAACCCAACAACTGCCGCGATATCACCGGCTTCAACCTGCTGTAAAGGATTCTGCTTGTTCGCGTGCATCTGCATAATGCGGGCGATGCGTTCTTTTTTCCCGGTTCCGGTATTCAGCACATAACTGCCTGAAGGCAATGTGCCTGAATAAACCTTGATGAATGCCAGGCGCCCAACAAAAGGGTCGGTGGCGATCTTGAAAGCCAGGGCAGCGAAAGGCTCCGAAGCTTCCGGATGACGTACCTCCTCCTTTTCGGTATTGGGATTGATTCCGGTTATGGAATCGATATCGGAAGGATTCGGCAAGTATGATACTATGGCGTCGAGCAGCGGCTGCACGCCTTTGTTTTTAAATGAAGCGCCGCACAACACCGGGGTTATCCTGTGCTCGATGGTAGCTTTGCGGATGATCGCGCGCATTTCATCGGGGGTAATGGAGTTGTGGTCGTTCAGGAACTTCTCAAACAATGCTTCTTCTTCTTCAGCAACGCCTTCGATAAGCCTGGTTCTGTATTCGTCTGCCAGTTCGGAAAGTTCAGCCGGAACATCGGTAATATTGAATACCGAACCCAGAGAATCATCGTCCCAGATAATGGCCTTATTGGTGATAAGGTCAACCACCCCGGTAAAGTCGTCTTCCTCTCCGATGGGAATCTGAAGGGGAATGGGGTTGGCGCCGAGTTTCTCTTTCATCTGGTTGAGAACCCCGAAGAAATCGGCTCCCGAGCGATCCATTTTATTGATAAAAGCGATGCGGGGAACCTTGTACTTATCAGCCTGTTTCCAGACAGTTTCGCTCTGGGGCTCAACACCTCCTACGGCACAGAACAAGGCGACAGCGCCATCGAGTACCCTGAGTGAACGTTCTACCTCAACGGTAAAATCAACGTGGCCCGGGGTGTCGATGATATTGATCTTATACTTTTCGTTCCTGCAATCCCAGTAAACGGTAGTGGCTGCCGAAGTAATGGTGATTCCGCGCTCCTGTTCCTGGATCATCCAGTCCATGGTGGCGGTACCTTCGTGCACTTCGCCGATTTTATAACTGATCCCGGTATAATACAATATCCGCTCCGTTGTCGTGGTTTTACCCGCGTCAATGTGCGCCATAATGCCGATGTTGCGTGTATGTGCTAATTTAACGGACATTGGATATTGTGTAGTGGATCAGTGATCAGTTGTTACAGATTAAAACCTGAAATGTGAGAATGCCTTGTTGGCGTCGGCCATACGGTGGGTATCCTCTTTTCTTTTGAATGCAGCACCTTCTTCTTTGTAAGCGGCCATAATTTCACCGGCGAGTTTGGCACTCATGGTTTTTTCGTGGCGTTTGCGTGCAAAAAGGATAAGGTTCTTCATACCGATAGAACTTTTGCGGCCCGGGCGGATTTCTGAAGGAATCTGGAAAGTTGCTCCTCCGATACGGCGGCTGCGCACTTCAACGTTAGGGGTAACGTTGCTGAGCGCCTTCTTCCATACTTCAAGGCCATCTTCGCTGGTCTTCTCGGTAACGGTTTCTATGGCTTCATAAAAAATCTGGAAAGCCAGGTTTTTCTTCCCGGTGTACATGAGGTTGTTGACGAACTTGGTTACAAGCACATCATTGAACTTCGGGTCAGGAAGTATGATTCTCTTTTTTGGTTTTGATTTCCTCATTGTTGTAAGCTGTTTTTACCTGAAACCAGTTTTACTTTTTACCTTTTGCCGGAGCAGCTACCTTACCGCCTTTGGGGCGCTTGGTGCCGTATTTTGACCTACGCTGGTTCCTGCCGTCAACGCCCGATGTATCAAGCGCACCACGGATGATGTGGTACCTTACACCCGGAAGGTCCTTCACCCTGCCGCCACGGATCATTACGATCGAGTGCTCCTGCAGGTTGTGGCCTTCGCCCGGAATGTATGCATTCACTTCCTTGGTGTTGGTAAGCCTTACCCTGGCTACTTTGCGCATGGCTGAATTGGGTTTCTTGGGAGTGGTGGTATATACCCTCACACAAACACCCCTTCGCTGCGGGCAAGAATCCAGAGCAGGTGATTTGCTCTTATCGGTTAACTTGTTGCGTCCTTTACGAACCAATTGCGAAATTGTAGGCATATCAATACTTTTAAATTGTTTTTGGTTACTCGGCTACCCCTGTTTTTTGGGGACTGCAAAAGTACAGCATTATTTTATATTTACAATAGGCTGAACAAAAATTATTTAACCCGCTCAGGCGTTTGTTTATCATGAAAACAAAATGCCTTTAAAGTAATAATCCTGTCGCCGGGACTGCCTTTCTGAAATCGGTGGGAAAGTAATAAGGGGAGACAAATCTGGCCTTTAAGGCCTGAAGACTCATCAATTGCAGAAGGCTTTTAGTTCTCTGCCCTGGGGCAGCCTGCATTGATTGAAACCTATATTGTCTTACTTTATCAGGTTTCCCGGATTCGAAAATCTCAGAAAAATTGTGCATTTCAGGAAGTTAAATTCAATTCGTTCCTTTCAAATGCGGCTGCAAAAGTACTTAATAATTTGACTCCTCCAACTTTTTTTTCTGATTTTTAATGATTTTCTCAAAAAAAACAACCGGAAGTCAGAAACAACCGGCCAAAAAGATGATTTCAGATACTTTGCACGCTGCATTAAAGCAACTCCCTCAACCGATTATACCCTTAAGCACTTATCTTGAACTTATACCGGATTTCCTTTGGATTTAATTACCCAATCATTTGCAAATTCCAAACAAGTCAAAAGCAGTTAATTTACTGTTTCCGATCTTACATATTTGTTACCTTTTTTGACAAATTGTTGCGGGACTCCGGACAAATCACTTTCTTCGCCCAGCAATTCTGATGCGAATTGCTTGATTTTCAATCCTTCAGCCTGACCATAATTCCTATTGGATAAAATATAGATCGTGTCAAGGTTGTTTTTAAATAACCGATCCATTGATTTACAGTCATAATTAGATGAAACAAAGGAAATGCCTGATATTTCATTCTTCTTCAATTGTCGTAAATGCGCCAGACTATAAGGGCACCAGGATGCAAACAAATATATTTGGGAATCCCCCTTTTGGATTATATCTTCGGCTGTGGTTTCAATAAATGTGATGGAATATTTTCCGGATGAAATTTCCGACCTGGTGTACATATCATCAGATGCCCTACGTGGGGCCATGATAACGCAACTGGACATCAGCATTAATAATAGCAAATGGAGAAATTTCACAAGTAAGATTTTAGACCAGCATAGCAAATATGGGAAGTTCAGCTGAAAAGCGAAATCAATCGCGATCTGGAAACTCAACTGAACAAACGGAAACAGATAAAGTAAAATTGAATGATATAAAACCAATTTTACATCATAGCAATTCCCTCAACCTCTTATACCCTTCGGCGCTGGCTTTCAGCCGGGCGCCGCTTTTCAATACCACCAGGTGGGTATCCTTTCCGTAAAGGTCAACCGAAACAATCTGGCTGATATTGACGATATGGCTGCGATGAATCCTGATGAAACCGTTCCCGGGCAGGTGACTTTCGAAATACTTCATGGTTTTTTCCTTCAGGTGATTGCCCTGGGATGAACAGATCATCACGTAGTCGTCCTGCGCCTCTATATAATATATGGTATCAACCGGAATTACCACGATGCGGGAGCCAATCCTGGCCACCACCCTGTCGATTTCGCCTGCGGCTTGCTCAAACTGTCGCTTCAGATCGGCAACAGGCTTTGCGGTGAGATCACCTTTATCCTCAATGCGCAGCAGCGCCCTTTCAACCGCCTGCCTGAACCTGGAAGCCGAAAACGGCTTGAGCAGGTAATCAACGGCATTCATCTCGAAAGCCCTGATGGCAAATTCATCGTATGCGGTGGTAAAAATGATCGGAGGCGGATCTGTCAGAAGCTCCAGCAATTCAAACCCGTTGATCTTGGGCATCTGGATATCCAGGAAAATCAGTTGCGGTTTCAGTTCCTGTATCGCTTTCAGGGCTTCAAAACCGTTCTCGCATTCTCCGGCAATTTCAAGCGCTGGAAAATCCTTCAGGTAATGCTTTACCAGATCCCTTGCGGGCGGCTCATCATCTATTATCAGTACTTTGATCTTTGACATTTTCAGGAAATTTCAGTTTTACTTCAAAAGCATCCTCAGTTTTACGGATATTTACCAGATCAGGCATCCCGTAAACTATCCGCATCCGTTTCATTACATTCGAGAGGCCGGTACCCGTTCCTTTGCGGCCCGGAACCGAAGGGTCGTGATTGTTGATCACACGCACCTCAAGCCAGGGTCCGGTAATCTGCGCGTTCAGTTGTATCACCGATGCCCCGGGGGTATCGTAAACTCCATGTTTCACGGCATTTTCGACCAACGGCTGCAGGATCATGGGCGGCAATGGCCAGCCCAGCGCCAGTTCATCAATCTGCTCGCTCACCTGCAGCCTTCCCCCGAACCGGACTTTCTCAATCTCCAGATACAGCCTGAGGTGGTATAACTCCTTGCTGAGCGAACTCATGCTGTTGTCGGAAAAACTCAGGGAATACCGCATAAATTCCGACAGGTTGATGACCATTTCCTGGGCCTTTGCAGGATTGGTGATGGTGAGCGAACTGATGGAATTCAGCGAATTGAACAGGAAATGTGGCTTGATCTGCGATCGCAGGGCATTCAGTTCCGTTTCGTAAAGCATGGTTTGCAGCAATTGCTCCCGGGTCCGGTGTTCGCGGAGGTTCTCATAATTGATCACCAGGTAAAAGACAGAGACCAGAATAATGTAGAGCAACAGGCCGACCATGATCCTCACCATCAATGTTTCACTGAGAAACAAACTGTACGCATCATCATAGCCGGTAAGATACCCAAGGAGAAGATAACTGCTCCCAAGCCAGATTATTACGGTAACCGAACTGCTGGCAGCCAGTCGCCAGATCATTTCAAACCTGCTCAGTTTCTCGTAATCACTGATCTTCACCATGTGCCACAACCCGACGCCCAGCAGCGCATAGATCAGGTTCATAACCAGGACTTCCGCAACCGCATTGCCCGACTCAAGCCCGTATTGGTTATAGATGATGACAAAATGGATCAGCGCTATGACCATCCAGGTGGAAATGTAGAACAATACATTCCGGCTGATTCCCGATCTTTCCAGCATAACTAAGCGATAAACCGGTTAGTAACTCTTTAATTCACCGCCGCCAAAGATGGCAACGCCTTTAATGACAAGGGTTTTATTGTAATCCACGTTGATGTTGCGCCGCTTATCGGCAAAACCACCAAAGATGTTGAACACCTCCATTTTTACATTCCAGTCGGATGGAACCAGCAGGGTGGAGCCCCCGAAGATGGTAACCATTTCCAGCACATTGTCGCCTTCCGATAACTGACACTGTGTAAGGTCAAGTTTTGAGCCACCGAAGATGGCGATAACTTTTCCTCCGCGCATGGATGGTGTATGGATCACGCGTTCGCTTCCGCCGAAAACAGCAACATCTTCAATAAAGTCATCACTGCCTGAAATAACGCGCTCCCTTTTCAGGCTCCTGAGCAGGGTGGTATGCGAAAAAATCACAGCCAGACCTACCAGGATAATCACAACCGGCCAGAAGAATCCCAGCATATTAAATCCTTCGATCCGGCCCTGTAAAAATATAAGTCCGACAACCACGAGTATGGTTCCCCATCCGTAATGCTTGCCGGCGAAGTTGATCAGACCGACCACGATCAGCAGCGAGGGCCACGAGAAAATCACATGCCATGCAGCATCGTTGACAACGCCCATATTGCGCAGCATGTAGAGAAGACCAAAGGCAATAATAACCAGGCCGACCAGCGTGGTTTCAAGGTGCCATGTCCGGTTCAGCGGATTGCGGTTCAGATTGTTTTCCATTGTTGTATGAGTTTTGATTGAGTAATACTTTTACCCTGCAAATTTATCGGTACAATAAAGCGGGAAGGTAATACAAATCGGTGAACAGGGGAAAAAGCCCGGTAAATAAGTTCAGGCAGGGTTTAAAAAAAGAACCGGAGCGCTCGCCTGCCCCGGTTTCTTCATTCCACTCATCGAATAACGGTTTTAAAACCGTCCATATTATACAAAATCAGCATCAGGCAAATCAGGCAGTCCCTGCAGATTGCCGATAAAACGCGCATGGTTGAATGCTTCCCCATAGCGCATAAGCCGGAACAGTTCAACCTGTACCGCCATGTATATCAGCCGCCTGGCTTCCACATCGGTAAATGAATCCTGCAAAAGCCGCTGATAGGTTTGTGCCGTTTCGGGAGGGTCGTTCCTGCGGATCTGCTTGTCAACGATCTGCTCGATAACCATTCCTATACTCTCGTCACGCTTTATGTTGTTTATCATTGTTCAGTAAATTAAGAATTCAACCATGCTGCAATACCGGGAATTATTGCAATCCAAAAACGGGCAACCGGTAAATTTTTAAACACCGGAACTGGAACGCTGCCAAAAACGCAACCACCACCCCGGGCAGACCGGTTAATTCCTACTCCGGCCTTCTGCAGCAAGTCCTGCAGCCTGTTCTCTGGTTTATCCTGAAGGGGCATAAAAGTAACAGTTATGCAAGTAATTTAGAATATTTCTAAATAATAAGACATGGATTGACTCGTCAAAAAAGCCGCAGACTTCCTATCACAGAAAAAGTATGCTAATTTTGCGCGACCAATCAAATCCATAAAAGTGTCGCAACTGCTTAAAGAATTAAATGAAGCCCAGCAACTTGCGGTGACCAGCAGCGATGGTCCCGTGATGGTAATAGCCGGAGCGGGTTCAGGCAAAACCCGCGTACTGACCTATCGTGTCGCTTACCTGCTTGAACAGGGCGTTGATCCGTTCAATATCCTGGCGCTGACATTTACCAACAAGGCTGCCAAAGAAATGAAAGAACGCGTGATCGGGCTGGTGGGAGGCCATGAAGCACGGAATGTATGGATGGGCACCTTTCACTCCATTTTTGCGCGCATTTTAAGGGTGGAAGGCCACCTGCTGGGTTACCCTTCCAACTTCACCATTTATGACACTGATGATTCGAAGAGTCTGATCAAGACTATACTGAAAGACCTCAGCCTCGACCCGAAAATATATGTACCGGGGGCCGTGCTTTCCAGAATCTCATCCGCCAAGTCGAACCTGATTTCGGCCGAAGAATATAAAGCCAACTCCGCCATTGAAGAGCAGGACAGGATTGCCAACAGGCCGCAGACAGGCGAAATCTTCCTGCATTACAAGACCCGCTGCTTTAAAGCGGCAGCCATGGATTTCGACGATCTGCTGTTCAACATGAACCTGCTGCTCCGCGACTTTCCGGAAGTTTTGTTCAAATACCAGCAAAAGTTTCGTTACATTCTTGTGGATGAATACCAGGACACCAACTTCGCCCAGTACCTGATCGTGAAGAAACTGGCTGCCCGGAATGAAAACATCTGTGTGGTAGGCGATGATGCGCAGAGTATTTACGGTTTCCGGGGGGCAAACATCCAGAACATCCTGAATTTCAGGAAAGATTATCCCGATGCCAAAACCTACAAGCTGGAGCAGAACTACCGCTCGACCAAGGTGATTGTAAACGCCGCCAACAGCATTATTGCAAAAAACAAGGATCAGATTTTCAAGGAAGTCTGGACCGAAAATGAAGAAGGCAAACTTATCAGGATACTGAAGGCCAACTCGGACACGGAAGAGGGAAATATGGTTGCCAACGCGGTGTTTGAAACCAAGATGAATCAGCACTGCCAGAACAGCGATTTCGCCATCTTATATCGCACCAACGCCCAGTCGAGGGCCATTGAGGAATCACTGCGCAGGCTGAACATCCCCTACCGCATCTATGGCGGCCTGTCATTTTATAAGCGCAAGGAAATCAAAGACCTGCTTGCTTACTTCAGGCTTGTGGTAAACCCCCGTGACGATGAAGCATTCAACCGCATCATCAATTACCCCGCCAGGGGCATTGGGAAAACCACCCTTGAGAAAATTGAACTGGCCGCCGGAGTTTCCGGTAAAAGTCTTTTTGAGGTCGCATCCTCAGCCATGCATTATGTAAAGGGGCTGAATTCGGGCACGGCGGCAAAAATAGAGGAATTCACCACCATGATCGCAGGTTTTCACCGGCAGCTGCAAATGCTCAACGCGTATGAGCTTGCCATGAAAATTGCCAGAAACTCCGGCTTGCTGAAAGAGCTGGCGGCCGATGATACGGATGAAGGGCAATCGAGGGTTCAGAACACCGAGGAACTCCTCAACGCGGTAAAAGATTTTTCCGAAAAGGAACAAACCCTGTTTCCGGATGAGGAAACCGGTGAACTGAGCGCCGCTGAAGTTACCCGTACCCTCGATAAATTCATGCAGGAGGTGGCACTGCTTACCGATGCCGACAGCGACGATAAGGACGACATGAACAAGGTAGTGCTGATGACCATTCATGCTGCCAAGGGACTTGAATTCCCGTATGTTTTTATTGTCGGTCTTGAAGAAAACCTGTTTCCTTCGGTCATGTCGTTGCAATCACGCGCCGACATTGAAGAAGAGCGGCGATTGTTTTACGTGGCGCTGACCAGGGCTGAGAAGCAGGTGACCCTCTCCTATGCAGAAACACGTTACCGCTGGGGAAACATGACCATGAATGAGCCCAGCCGTTTTCTCGAAGAAATAGAAGAAAGTTTTATCGAAAAACCGGCGCGAAAAATTTCGTCATCAGGATTAACCGGAAAACCCGGCGATGGGCTTACAAAAGAATCCGTTTTCATCAAAAAGCAACTTAAAAAAATCAGCACTTCTGAGGGGACTGCGGTTCAGGGAGCAGAAACGCCCCCGGAGCTGATACAACCAGGCGTGGAAGTAGAACATGAGCGTTTCGGCAAGGGAAAAGTGCTCAGTGTAGAAGGCAGCGGCCCGAATATGAAGGCAATCGTCTTCTTTGCTGCCGTAGGTCAGAAACAATTATTACTTAAATTTGCCAGACTCAGGCTGGTAAATTGATTTAATTCGTATATTTGCAACCGGTAACAAGACCAGTAATTATCTCCGGGCAAATACCAGATTAACGAATTCCTGACACTATCAGTAAATTTAAGCTTTGACAGCAGTTTTCAGATGCTAATCCTGCCTTATTAAGACTGCTACCAACACTTATCAATCAACCCCGACAAGAAGATTTCTATTAATAAAATGTTATATGGATTATAACAGCACCCGCGACAAACTCATTATTCCCGAGTATGGGCGCAATGTACAGAAGATGGTCGCCTATGTGATCAGTATTGAAGACCGCGAAAAACGCACCAACCTGGCCAAAACGCTGGTAAACGTAATGGCACAGCTTCATCCCGATCAGCGCGATACAGTGGATTACAAAAGAAAGTTGTGGGACCACCTGCACATCATTGCAGATTACAAACTTGATATCGACGGGCCGTACCCTGCTCCTGCGCCGGAGGAAAAAATCAAAAAGCCGCAAAGTATCCCCTACCCTCAGGAAGACATCCGCTTCAGGCCATATGGCAAGAACATCGCCAAGATGATCGAAAAAGCCTGTCTGTTTGATGATGGGCCTGAAAAGGACGCATTGGTAAAAAACATTGCCAATCACCTCAAAAAATCATACCTCAACTGGAACCGCGATTCAGTCAATGACGAACTGATTACCGAGCATCTGAAAGTGCTTTCGCACGGCAGGCTGAAACTGAGTGAAGATACCCGGCTCACGCACACCAGCGAACTTCTGGCGAGGAACAACCCGCCTGCTGTCATTCCCCACAACCAGAACAATAAACGCAGAAAATTTAATCCGAAAAACGATAAGAACAGCAACTATCGTGACATGAGGAACCGTAAAAAGAATTAACTTGCCTGCCTGTTAATTTACGGTTGGATTTAATTTTCCGATAGCTATGAGCTCTTTCATTATCAACGGAGGCAGAAAACTCCAAGGAGAGATTGTGCCTCAGGGCGCCAAAAACGAAGCGCTTCAGATATTATGCGCTGTCCTGCTGACTCCCGAACCGGTTACCATTCATAACATTCCTGACATCAGGGACGTAAACAAGCTGATTGAGCTGCTCGGGGATATGGGCGTTGAAGCGACTCCCTCAGGCAAAGGATCATATATCTTCAAGGCGAAGAATATTGACCTTGACTATCTGAAGACCAAAGAATTCCGTAAAAAAGGAGCCGGACTGCGGGGTTCGGTGATGATCCTGGGGCCACTGCTCGCCCGCTTCGGCAAAGGGTATATTCCGCATCCGGGAGGCGATAAAATCGGACGTCGCAGGCTTGACACCCATTTCATCGGTCTGCAGAAACTGGGAGCACGTTTCGAATCGGAAGGACTCAACACCTTTTACAGCATAGACGCCACAGAACTAAAAGGCTGTTATATGCTGCTCGATGAAGCTTCGGTAACGGGCACCGCCAATGTGGTGATGGCTGCCGTGATGGCAAAAGGCACAACCACCATATTCAACGCTGCCTGCGAACCATACCTTGTTCAGTTGTGCCGCATGCTCAACCGTATGGGGGCAAAAATAACGGGCGTTGGATCCAACCTGCTTACCATCCAAGGCGTGGAATACCTGGCAGGAACCAGCCACACCATGCTGCCCGATATGATCGAAATCGGAAGCTTTATCGGCCTTGCTGCAATGACCGGTTCAGAAATCACCATAAAAAATGTGCAGTACCAGGAGTTGGGAATTATCCCCGAAGTTTTCAGGAAACTCGGCATTAAACTCGAATTGCGCGGTGACGACATTCATGTGCCGGCGCAGGAAACCTATGAGGTAGAAACCTTTATGGACGGCTCCATCATGACCATCAGCGACGCACCCTGGCCGGGATTCACCCCTGACCTGATCAGCATTGCCCTGGTAGTGGCAACCCAGGCGAAAGGCAGCGTACTGATTCATCAGAAAATGTTCGAAAGCCGTCTGTTCTTTGTAGATAAACTGATTGATATGGGTGCCCAGATCATTCTTTGCGACCCGCACAGGGCCACCGTAATCGGCCTGAACCATCAGGTGCCCCTCAGGGGAATCACCATGTCATCGCCGGATATCCGGGCCGGAGTAGCGCTGCTGATAGCAGCCCTCTCGGCAAAAGGCAAAAGTCAGATCGATAACATTGAGCAGATTGACCGGGGCTACCAGGACATCGACGGAAGATTGCGCTCGCTCGGCGCCGATATTGAGCGCATCGATGGTTAGGCTGTCCGGAAAAGAAAACTACACTTCAGGATACAGGCCGGACCAGCAAAAGGGAAAATTCCGGTGATCATGTACCGAGGGTTCAGTTAGGCTGTGAATGTTGAAAGTCAGCCGAAGTGCACCCTGACAACCCGGGCAACCAATCCTGAATTTCGAGAAAAAAGCACTGTCAATTTGGCGCTGAATCCTGACTGGCAGACATTTTGCAGTGGGAGCATCAAAAATAACAAAACAGGGCAAAACCTGATGAAAATATTCGGAAACATGGGCAAACAAAGTAAGCACAAGCCGGAAAGCGCAGAAACTGTAAGTGAAAAGGCACCTGTAAATGCGCAAGCTGAGACCAATGAAACTGACATTCCGGCACAGGAGGATGTGGCAAAAGAACAGCCTGCAGAAGCGTTGTGCGGGGAGCTCAATAAAAAATATGACGAACTGAACGATAAATATCTCCGTCTGTACTCTGATTTTGACAATTACAGAAAGCGCGTCATCAAAGAGAAAATCGAGCTGAGCAAGACTGCATCGGAAGAAGTAATTACCGGACTGCTTCCGGTACTCGATGATTTTGAGCGGGCGATCAACGCTTTTGCCGGAGGGGATGAACCGGATCCGGTAAAAGAAGGTATTACTCTGATCTACAATAAATTCAGAAATCTATTGGTGCAAAAAGGGTTGGCCGAAATAGCCGCGTTGGAGCAGGCTTTTGACACCGACTATCATGAAGCCATCGCCAATATACCTGCACCAGACGAAGCGCAAAAAAACAAAATTATTGACGTAACCCAGAAGGGATACACCCTCAACGGCAAGGTAATCAGGTTTGCAAAGGTGGTTGTCGGAATCTAAAATAAGTTTAAATCGAGAACGGTGACGAAACGAGATTATTACGAAATACTGGGCATACAGCGCAACGCCGGAGAGGCTGAAATAAAGAAAGCATACCGTCAGATGGCACTGAAATACCATCCTGACAAAAACCCCGGGAATAAGGAGGCTGAAGAGAAATTCAAGGAAGCAGCCGAAGCTTATGAAGTGCTCAGCAACGCGGAGAAACGCGCGCGTTATGACCAGTATGGTCATGATGGCATGAAGGGTATGCCGGGCGGCGGATTTGGCGGAGGAATGTCAATGGATGATATCTTCAGCCAGTTCGGCGATATCTTCGGCAGCGCATTCGGCGGCGGTTTCGGCGGATTCGGCGGAAGCACCCGCCGGAGGGTAAACAAGGGAACCAACTTAAGGGTAAAAGTTCGGCTTACCCTCGAAGAGATTGCCAAAGGGGTAGAGAAGAAAATAAAGGTCAACAAGCTGGTCAGTTGTTCAACCTGTCATGGTACAGGCGCGGCCGGAGGATCGTCCTTTTCAACCTGTTCCCACTGCCACGGCACCGGCCAGGTAACACGCGTAACCAATACTTTCCTGGGACAGATGCAGACCAGTTCAACCTGTCCTTACTGCAACGGCGAAGGCCAGACCATTACCAACAAATGTAATACCTGTGGTGGCAGCGGAACGATGAAGGGTGAAGAGGTGATCAGCCTGAACATCCCTGCCGGTGTTTCCGAAGGAATTCAGCTTTCGGTAGGAGGTAAAGGAAACGCCGCTCCCCGCGGAGGTGTTCCCGGCGATCTTATCGTTCAAATAGAAGAAATACCCCATGAAGAACTTATCCGCGACGGTTCCAATATCCTGTATGAGCACTACATCAGTTTCCCTGAAGCTGCGATGGGCACTTCCATCGAAGTACCAACCATTGAAGGCCGGGTGCGGATCAAAATAGAACCGGGCACCCAGGGAGGCAAAGTTCTGCGTTTGAAGGGAAAGGGGGTTCCCTCCCTGAATGGCTACGGACGCGGCGATCAATTGATCAATATCAATGTGTGGACACCGAAAAACCTTAACCGTCAGGAAAAGGAAATGCTTGAAAAACTGATGGAATCGGAGAACTTTAAACCGCACCCGGGCGCTAAAGACCGTTCATTTTTCGACCGCATGAGAGAGTATTTTCAATAATTTTGTCTTTCCGGAACAAAGCGTATGAGGGGTGATTACTTATAAGAACAAGCAATCACCTTTTCTTTTTTAACCCATATAACCAACCCTGAAATACAATGGCCTATTTTTCAGTAAGAAACATTACCAAACGCTACGCGGCCCATACAGCGCTTTCCAATGTAAGCATGGATGTACCGGAGCAAAGCATTTTCGGACTCCTTGGCCCGAACGGGGCAGGAAAAACTTCACTTATCCGTATCATTAACCAGATAACAGGCCCTGACGAAGGAGAAGTTTACTTCGGCAATGAAAAACTGGCCCCCCATCATGTTGACCGCATCGGGTATCTGCCCGAAGAACGCGGGCTTTACAAAAAAATGAAAGTGGGTGAACAGGCATTGTATCTTGCGCAGCTTAAAGGAGTCAGCAAATCCGATGCCCTGAAAAAACTGAAGTACTGGTTCGAAAAGTTTGAAATCCAGGCATGGTGGAATAAAAAGGTGGAAGAACTCTCGAAAGGGATGCAGCAAAAGGTTCAGTTCATCGTTACCATCATTCATGAGCCATCCCTGCTGATCTTCGACGAACCTTTCAGCGGATTCGACCCCATCAATGTTAACCTGCTGAAGGATGAAATTCTGAACCTCAGGAAAAACGGGGCCACCATTATCTTTTCCACACACAATATGGCTTCGGTTGAAGAGCTTTGCGATAATATCGCCCTGATCAACAATTCGCACAAAATACTTGAAGGCAGCGTAAAAGAGATAAAAAAGAGGTACAAAACCAACACCTATTCCATCGACTTTGACGGCTACTCAGGTCCGGTGCAGTCACTCCTGCCGGCCGGATTCATGCTGGCAGAGGATAAAACTGATGATGACCTGAGACAGGTGACCGTCACGCTGCCCGCATCTGCCAACCAAAATGAACTGCTGAATGCTTTTATGCCTTATGTCAGCATTCATGCTTTCAGGGAGATTATCCCTACCATGAATGAAATCTTTATCAAAACAGTACATGCGGCAGGCAACCATTCCATTAACAGTTAATTCCCAGCGCTATGAATAAGATAATCCTTGTTATAAAACGTGAATACCTTTCACGCGTCCAGAAGAAGTCCTTCATTGTAATGACCATTCTCGGCCCCATCCTGATGGCAGCGCTTTTCATTGTCCCCATTTATCTTTCACAAATGTCGGATGAAGTAAAAAAGGTTGACATCCTGGATGAAACCGGATGGTTCATCAATAAATTTGAAAACTCCGAACGCTTTAATTTTGAATATGTTTTCACTGACCTTGAAACGGCGAAAACAGCCATGATGGCCAAAAAGGGTTACGCCCTCCTTTACATTCCCAGGCCTGAAGTAAGTGTACCCGCCAGCGCCATGATTTTCAGCGAAAAGCAAGCCAGCATTGACCTGAAAGGTTACATCAAGAGCGTAATGGGCAAAGAGGTTGAAAATCAGAAACTGGGCGCGGAAATCATCAGGGAAATAAAAAAAGCTAACCCTGACTTCAATGCAAGCGCAAGCGATACCGCTTCCAGGGAAAGCATTGTAAGTGAGGAAATTCTGAAAAATATCAAAACCAACATCAAACTTACCTCTATCAGAATAGGCGAGCAAGGTAAGGAAGAAAAAAGTTTTACCGAAGTAAGTATGGGGGTGGGCATGTTTGCCGGAATCCTGATCTATTTTTTCATTTTCCTGTTCGGGTCGCAGGTTATGCGTGGCGTAATTGAAGAGAAGGTCAGCCGCATTGTGGAAGTAATCGTAAGCTCGGTGAAACCTTTCCAGCTTATGATGGGCAAGATTGTCGGGGTTGCCCTGGTAGGACTTACGCAGTTTATGTTGTGGGTAGTGCTTACGCTGGCCATCGTTACTGTTTTTCAGACAGTTATGCCTGAAAAGATGAAGAGTAATGAAACCGCGCAGACATTTAAGCCGGGCACAAGGATCCCCGCATCAGCAGAGGCGAACATCAACTTTGAAGAGGCGGAAAACCCCGATAATATGGACAGGATTATCGAAGCCCTGCGGTCCATAGACTACGGAACGATGATTTTCTCATTTATCTTCTTCTTTCTGGGCGGTTACCTGCTTTATGGAGCTATGTTCGCAGCCATCGGGGCAGCGGTTGACAATGAAACCGATACCCAGCAGTTTATGATGCCGGTAACCATTCCGCTGATTCTCGCAATCATCGTTGCGCAATTTGTGATCAACAATCCCGAAGGACCGGTAGCTTTCTGGTTTTCCATCATACCTTTTACTTCCCCCATCATCATGATGGTGCGCATTCCTTTTGGTGTACCTTACTGGGAACTGGCTCTTTCGATGGCTTTGCTTACGGCAACCTTTATTGCAGCGGTATGGATGGCAGGCAGGATTTACCGCACCGGAATCCTCATGTACGGAAAGAAAGTTTCGTGGGCCGAACTGGGAAAATGGTTATTTTATAAAGGGTAAATGGCACAGTGCTTATAACAGCGACTTTGCGGAACCGGCAGCATATTAAACCGGACACAACAAACAGCAATCCGAACTAAAAGACAACATGGCACGAATACTTGTAATTGACGATGAACGCAGCATCCGGAGTACGCTGAAGGAAATACTTGAATATGAAGGGTACCAGATGGATGAAGCGCCCGACGGGATGACCGCCCTTGAACTGGCAGGCAAGGAGAAGTATGACGTGATCCTGTGCGACATCAAAATGCCGCAAATGGACGGGATAGAAGTGCTTGACCGTCTACTGGTGATGAACGATACCCCGGTGGTGATGATATCCGGCCACGGCAATATCGAAACGGCAGTTGATGCCATCAAGCGGGGCGCCTATGATTATATTGCCAAACCACTGGATCTGAACCGCCTGCTGATTACCATCCGGAATGCGATGGAAAAAGGCAGCCTGCTGAAGGAAACACGTGTGCTGAAACGTAAGGTGAGCAAGACTTATGAAATGATCGGCGAATCGGAGCCCATGCAGCAGATCAGGACCATGATAGAAAGGGTAGCACCGACTGATGCAAGGGTGCTGATCACCGGAGGCAACGGCACCGGCAAAGAGCTGGTAGCCCGCTGGCTGCACGAATTCAGCAACCGGTGCGAAGGCCCGTTTGTGGAGGTAAACTGCGCAGCCATCCCCGGCGAATTGATCGAAAGTGTGCTGTTCGGGCATGAGAAGGGATCATTTACCTCCGCCATCAAGCAGCGCAAAGGCGATTTTGAGCAGGCCAGCGGCGGCACGCTCTTTCTTGATGAAATCGGCGACATGAGCCTGGCTGCCCAGGCCAAGGTGCTGCGGGCCCTGCAGGAAAACAAGATCATGCGCGTGGGCGGCGAAAAAGATATCCCGGTGGATGTCAGGGTCATCGCCGCGACAAATAAAAACCTGGTGGAGGAAATAGAAAAAAGGAACTTCAGGGAAGACCTCTACCACCGCCTGAGTGTAATCCTTATTCATGTTCCCACCCTGAACGAACGGGCTGAAGATATCCCGCTGCTTGCAAATCATTTTATCAATGACATCTGCGAAAGCCAGGGAAAGCCCCTGCTGACATTTACGGATGATGCCATAAAAGCCCTCCAGAACATAACCTGGACCGGAAATATCAGGGAACTCAGGAATGTGGTGGAACGGCTCGCTATCCTTTGTGATATGCAGATTACCGCAGCCGATGTAGAAATGTACGCCAGGCCCCTGAGTAAGGGATAAATTGAAAAAACATCAGACAACGGAAGTCGATTTCGCCGGTTTGGTATATATTTTGTAGTTTTGCACTATTGAAATAAGTAACCGGGGATGACCGGTTTTGACAGCAGGGAAGTGGTACTGTAAGCATGCCGGGCGTTGGAAGCGTGGCCCGTAAATCCCAACTTTCAAAGCCCTAAACGGCAACGATTACAATTACGCGTACGCCGCTTAATCAAGAGGATTAAGCCGCCTACTGCTCCCCGGGAAGCCTCGCGCGGCCGCGTCCCGACCGGAGCATCGCAAAAGCCGCGATAATGCAGTTAAGGTCCCGGTGACTGTCCGAAAACCAAAGGGAATAAGAAGCGGATCGGGTTGTTTTCTCCCTGTCAGTTTACGAAAACCAACTGAAAACTAAGCATGTAGAAAGCACTATTGCTGCCTGTTTGGACGCGGGTTCGACTCCCGCCATCTCCACAAATGCCACCTAAATAACTCTATATTAATGAGTTATGAATAGAAAAATTTCTATTGAATAATTGAAATTTTTCTACTGGGGGCAAATAAGGGCCTTTTGTTTGCGTGGGGACGCACAATAGAAGCCCGAATGAAAAGAAAGATTGCTACCGTTCCGCGCCTTGTTGAAGGCAGGAACAAACAATGGTATGTTTATTTTTCCGTCCTCAATCCGATGACAGGAAAAATGAAACCTATCAAGGTCTACAGGGGATTTAATGAATGTACTAACCTTGCGCAGAAAAAAGCGTGGGGCATTAGCCTTGTTGCCGAGCTGACAGAAAAGCTGAAAGCCGGCTGGTCCCCCCTGGATGATAAAGAAAAGTTCATCTATTCTGATCAGACTGAATATCTAAACCTTTCCAAGAAATTTAATAAGGTCAGGAATTCTGTAAAGAATACCCGGTACTATATTTCGGAATACCTGGACAGCAGAATGGTTGAACTCAAGCCTAAGTCATTTTCCACTTACCAGAGTAAACTGAGGATCTTTGTCAACTGGCTTGATCACAGAAATTACGGGGAGTTTGATATTTCGGCCATCAATTACAAGATCATCCAGGAATTCTTCCTGTTCCTTATCGATGATAGCAACCTGGACAGACGGACAATTGAAAAATATGTTCAGATACTCCGGAGCTATTTTGATTTCCTGATCAAAAAGGGGAAACTGACCGATAACCCGGTAAAGGAAATCAAGAAACCCAAAAAGTTGAAGGACATGGCCGCCCGACCAATTCATGACTATGACATGAAATTATTGCTTACACACATAAAGGAAGCAAACCCTCAGCTTTACATGGCATGCATGTTTCAGTATTACCTTGCCATCAGGCCCGGCCAGGAGCTTCGTTTACTCAAAGTAAGGGACATTGATGTGTATAACCATAAGGTGGTGGTTGTCGATGAAACGGCTAAAACAAACAGGCGGGTAATTGATATGCCGGTGGACCTTGCAGAGTTGGTTCTGAAATACCAGATAAACAGATACAACAGGGATTTCTATGTATTCAGCAAAAATGGCATTCCCGGCCCCGAACCACTTGGACATAATACGCTCCGGAACCGGTTCAATAAGTTCAGGGACCAGCTGAACCTTCCTTCAGTGTATAAATTCTACAGCATGAAGCATTCCGGAGGCGGAAAATTACTGGAGGCCGGCCTAACCATGGAGGAGATCCGTGACCACTTCGGGCATAAAAGTATTGAAACTACTGACCATTACCTGAGAAGGCACTTCGGGAACCGGAATACCAGGATCATCAATAATTTTCCACCGCCAATATAATTACAAGGACTCTATCTTTTCAACCAGGCTGAGATTGTGCTGTGTGACCCTGGCTTCTTTGTCCAGGGCAGCAGCTGCTTCTTTCAGAACTGAAACTTCCGGTTCACTCAGTTCAACACTGAACTTTTCTGAAAGTGCCTTTTCATTCCAGCTGATCCCCTTTGCTGTGAAATTCATTTCAAAAGACTTGATCTCAGCCGGCGTGAATTCAATTTTCGCAAGCAATGACCGGACAACGATTTGTTGAAGCTTGCTACCCTGCTGGGGAAGTATTTCAGGAAGGATTACCCTCTCTTTGATGTTCAGTTTAATCATAATACTTTTCATTTTTAGTTTCGTCCAAAAAATTAACGGAGTTCATAAGCATACCAGTTCAGTGAGCCGATAGCCCTGCCCTGGTGAATTATTGTCAATCCCTGAGATTTAATGGTGTAAGTCCCATTCAGTACCCCATTAAGATAATTGCCGGATGGCACCCTTAGTGTAACGGAACTTGCACCACCATTTGCAACAAAGTACATCCTGTCCATTGACACGGAGGCAGAAGGGCAATAAAGGCTTGTTGATGAGGAAACATTTATAAAAACCATGTATTCTTCACCTAGTGTCTGATTCGTAGTGGTAATATACCTGCTTTTGACAGATACTGCCCCATTTACATTAAAGCTTGAATCCCCGGCACCACCTGAATGATTAATCGAAACCCGGTTATTTGCAACAAAGAGAGCCTGAGGAGCTGAGGACGACCCTGCACCATTGACAACGAAATATGAATTCCCATACTTAGAATTGACAGTCATTCCATTGTTCACAATGACGTGCCCTTCGGAATTTATTGTCATCCTTAACTGACCGTCTACACCTCCGGAAGGACAAGTATAGAATTCCATTGATGTAGGAAAGTTCTTTTCAGAGTGATGTCCGTCAGCCTTGGCTATGATTGCAGCGGTTTTCAGATAATCATTCGGGGATGCGGCTGACGCATAAAATCCCACTTCCCCCAAAATATAACCGCTCGTCAGGTACACATAATTCGCTCCGCTTTTAAGGTACCTTCTGAACATAACTTCGGGTGTCGATCCGTTTGTTAAGTAAAGATCTCCAGCAGCAATATAATTCTCATCTGCATTGATCGCCCCTTCAACAGTTAACAGATTGGTGATACCATTAAAATACATGCGAGAATTGGCATAGTAGAATGTGTAGTTCCCGAGGTAAAACTCAGCTACCACCATATCATTGTACAAAGTATAGAGGCCGGACCTCCCGTAATCGAGATACCCATCGGCCATAATAAGCCCCCCGGTTCTGAACAACCATGCCTGAACTTCATCATCCTGATTCAAGGGAGACAGTATGCCAGAACTCCTTTGCCAAAATTGAGTTGGTTGAACTGATGCAGCTTTTATTGTTCCGCCTGCATCTGCAACCAGAAACCTCTCACCTGTCCCTGATAATAAAGAACTGGTTATGCCATAACGGTTAATTGATACTGATGCAAAACCCGGCTTGTAAATATTGGTATAGAAGTATATGCCCTCCTCCGCAGACATGTAGATCTGAGAATCCCCAAATTCATCAATTGACTCCCTGGAGGTAATTTCCACGGTGTTGTAACCGCCGGATTGCCTGAGGCGGATCCAGTCTGTAGATCTCCACTGGCCTTCGGTATAAACAAGCGTATGCCCTTCAGCTGCTCCGGATAACAAACCTGACAAGATCTGATGTTCCTGACCGATACTGTTAAATGTGTAAAGCTTATTATCTGATTTCGCGTAAAACCTGAGATAACCACTTGCTGGAGCTCCAGGAGCTGCCAGGTGTTTCATCAAATGATGATTTTCGCTGCCGGCAAACTCTACAACGTTCTCCACTCCTCCGCTTGTCCGCTTGCCATACAATATACCATCTGCATAGTTGTATGACAATTCTGACGCGCTGAGATCCGTAACAAGCGGGACCTTGCCGGCAACACCGGATTTTTTAAGCCTGATAGAATTGGGCATTAGTAACTTCCACCGTCGATAGTGGCATTTTTAATTAGATTGTTTACAGAAACCTTGCCGATTACAGCCCCAGAGGCATCATAAACAGGAACCATGTCAGTTGAAGCATCGATGTCTGCTGCAATGGTGTTCATGCCGTTGATATCAACCTCAAGCATTACCTTATCTCCTGAAACAGTCTTTTTTAGCCCCCTTGCAGCAATTACATCGATTTTATCATCAAGATAACCGGCAGCACCGCCGGCATTTACTTTAACCTGATATGTGTCACTTACGATACCGGAGAGAAAATTTGCCCGGGTAATCTTGCGTTGCCTTGCCTGGCCGGATTCACTGACATCAATAATGATGACAAAGTCATCTGCAGCGATTGCGGTTCCGGTTGCCAGTTCTTCCAGGGCAACATCAATTGTATTTCCTGTGATAGCGATACCCAAACCGGCAATCATATTCTTGATACCAGTAAATGGTTGGATATCGATGTTAGTAGTACCAATGGTGATGCTGTCAGTGAATACCCTCCAGATTGTATCAGACTGCGTGGATCCCTGGGCAACCCCAAAAGTAGCCCCAACCAATTCAGATGCAACATTTGCGTCATTCGACCTTTGCCATGCCCCGGATGCAGCGATGTAAATACCGTTCTGGGTTGCATTCGTCTGTGCAACAACCCCCACCCTGGCGCCGGCCGGCACAGAAATGCCATCTATTGTTTGCAGGCCAGTTAGTGTAATATTTCCGGTCGTTACTACCAAAACATCAGCTTTCCAGTTCAACCCTGAAAGCAGGTTATCCACTTCACCCTTGGAATAAACATCAAGGTTTGTCCGTGCAACTGCCTTGTCCGGTAAATCATTCAGGTTTTGTGCCTTCAGCAGGTAATCTCCAAGCTGCGAAGCCTGGCACAAAAGGATTTTAGTGGTTGCCGTCCAGCAGATATACAGGTTCCCTGTATCTACAGCCATTATAAACTCCCCGGGGTTCAGGCCCGTGGTTGGGATGTTGGCATCCATAGCATACCTTTTAATCTTGATTGTATTAGCCATAATTGAAAAATTTAAAATTCACCACAATCTATAATTCCACCTTCCAGAACCACAAGGTCATTCAGGATAAGGTTCTCTCCGGAGGCAGGTTTAACTTCATTGGTTTTAACCGGTTGCAGGAAAGTCTTTACGCCATCCACACTCTGATCACCAAACACCCTGACATATATATCATCCCAGATTAGAGGCATTCCGGAAAACTCAGAGATCATTCCCGGCAGCTGTGCAATAATGGATGAATTATCCAGGTACCGGCTTTGCTTTGAATATGAGAAGTTGAAGCTGTAATGGTTCAGCTCAGTCTTTACATCTTTGGCCTCAAAAGAGTTTACTACAATGCGCAATGGCAAACCATTTACATAGTGATACCTGTTAATACTGGCCAAAAAATCATTGGTCCAAAGCAGTTCATACCCGTTCCTGAAGTAACCGGTATTCTTATCGAAAACCTTTTTGAAAATGAGATCATATTCCAGACTGTCCTTGTCAAAGAGTGCACTCTTATATTCATGTTTTACATTATGTCCCAGCTCACCGGTAAACCTGATTATATCGAAACCGCCAAGTGAGTTCTCAAATGCAAACAGGTCATCAAATTCATGATACTCATCAGACAGAACATAGCGCTGATTATAAGTCTTCTTATCACGGCCTTCATCCTCTATCCAACAGTCAATATAATAAGGCGCCCGGGCTTCATCTGAGAAAGTATCCCAGAGCATTTCAAACTTCACGTTCATTGAAGTTTTCTTTCTGTAAGGCAGCTTGTAGAATTCAACCGGGTCTGATGTTGATAGAATACCGTTCTCTATCCAGGTGGCCTGAACCATGAGATTAGATTCTGCAACAGCATAATAAGTCAGCCACTGGGGGTCCAGGTACTTCACTTTTTTAACCCTGGGCATCCAGGTAAGAAAGTTTGTACGGAGAAAGCTTGCGGAATCGACAAAATCTGAATTCACACCACCTTTTACCAGCCGGAACGGGTAAACTTCAGCTCCATGTTGCCCGGGAATATGTATTTCAAAATCTGCTACTGAATCCGGTTGATCTACCAGATCCCCGGTTACCGGGATTGTGGTTGACAGTTGTCCATCCAGCAATTCGCGAAGCTTCAGGGAAATTAAGTAATTGCCAGCATGCACATACTCCTCCTCCAGCAAAAGCTCTCCATTCTTATAAATAGACACTACAGCAGAATCTCCCTGAAAAACCACTTCTTCAGGAAAATTGCCGCTCAGCATAAGTTCAGGCAAATTATCAATCCCTACTTTTTGCGCCATAAAAGAAGAAGAATAATCGAACCAACCAGGGCACCCAGGGAAATCAATAAGAAACCATCGACAAACCTTTCAAGCAAGCCAGGCTTTTTCTCAATAAACCTTATAACGGATGTTGTATCAGTCTGGCTCTCGAACCTCCTGTACATATTCAGGTAAACCGCCATACTGTCAACTTTGCAATCAAAGATGGCCTTGTTATCCTTTACTGTCAATGAAGGCCTTACTGCCCTGCCGGTCTTAAGCTTTGCAATTTCGCTCAGGTAAGCATTTCCCAGGCTGTCACAGCGGATGAGGGCTACAATACTGGCGCTGTCAGGAAGGGTAAATAAAACAGTATCAAACTGCTTTTCAATAACTACATTCCGGCTCACTGCACTAGTCAGCGACCGGTTGCCTTTGCATGAGACCAAAGCCAGCAGCAGCAGTAAAAAGAATATTTTTTTCATCTCAGATGTGATTAGATACCCAATACTTTTTTACACCTTTCATAATGCTTCAGCCGGTCCTGATAACCGTTCAGGCCTCCGTTGATTTTGATTGTGATCTTTCTGAAATCACCAATATCAGCGAGATTGTTCAGGTTATGCCGGTGCCAGTACCAGCCTGATACCAGGGCCGCCCAGCGGGGTTGCTCAAGCAGCTCAGGATTCTTCAGGAAATCAACCCCAAAGTATTCTGAAGCTTTCCGGTAGTTTGCTGTGCCGGTCAGTTGAATAAGACCCCTGCCCTTGTAGCGCTCACCATCATCATCGTCCTCCGGAGTGTTTCCCAGGCGGACTGCCAAAGCTCCTACATCATAAGCCTGGCCGCTGGCAATTTCTTTGACGTATTTCAGGGATCCTGACTCATGGGTTATCTGCGCGATAAAAGCAGCCTGTCTCCGGGGCGTGTTTATGGCAAACCGTTGCAGGGTTTCATTAAGTGGCCCTATGAACCTGGTAATGTTAATGCCCGATGCATTGGGCATCATTTTTTTGAGTTGATCTCCGGAAAGTTGCATGTTGATGGAATTTTTTCATCATAGTTTTTATTGAACTTCTTGAGTTCATCCAGGAGTTTCCGGTTTTCACTGCGGGCTTCTTTTAATTGCTTCTCGAGGGAAGACATTTGTTCTTTCAAAGCCTTGTTTTCCTGTAATACAGTGTTAAACCGGTCCTGAATGGTAGAATTTTCCTCTCTCAGTTCGCGGATCTCATCCTTCAGGCGTTTTTCCAGGTCTTCACTGAGCTCGCGCCAGATCTTTGCAGCTTTCTCTACATTGTCTAGTTCGTTGGTTGTAGTCTCAGCTTTATACTTTCTCCGGCTGAGCAACCAGGTGATAATGGCAGTAAAGGCAGAAGGAAGAGATACAAGAAGAAATTCGTTCATTTTACCCGTTTTAGGGCAAAGTAATGATGAGCCGGTGCCGGCGGAAAGGACAACTTAACACTCAATTAAATCCACATCTACAAGGCTGAGATGCATGTGAGACAATGAATAATTGAGTTTCTGAATGTAGAATAACCGGCCTTTCAAAAACACTTTATCCCGGATGTCCAGTTTCTTAAGCTCGAGGGGTGAAAGCAGAAAAGACCCTTTCACTTTCATTTTATCCTTTTCAGTCCAGGCTTTCATCATTCCGTGATATTTCTCAATAAGGCCATCAGGCCCCTCCGGATGGAGAGAAGTATTAAGGCGTTTCGCCCCAAAATGATCAGTATGGTGCGACATGATGAGCGGATATTCACTACCATCATTTTCCAGCGTGGCCGCCATTCCAGCCCAGAACATAATACAGGGTGGCTCTGAAAGCCCCTTTTTCTCAATTACAGGAACCCACCAGTGTTTCTTCTGGATGATATCTGCATAGGGCGCTTTATCCTGCCACCAGTATTGATCGATGGCCATATCTGCTGGCCGGATATCTGAAATGACTTCTGTCTTGTCCCGGCTGCCATCTGGTTCGCGGGAAGCAAACGGGCTGTGCCTGATATCACAGGTTAACCATGGCAGCGAATCCAGGCCCCGGAGCTTTCGGGTGATGTTATACTGGCCACCGGTTGACACGTCCATGTAAATTGCGCCGGATTCAGTTGCTGAGGCCATTGTAACATCATGAATTTGTTTGATACTGGCATACTCCCGAATCTGCTCCTCGTCTGATTTCTGTACATCGTTATACCTGAAAACATAGTCCCTGGCTTCTTCAGTTGAGATAACCGGATCCCCCGCAAGTTTTCCATCCCAGTTTAGCCTGACCTGCCGGTTCATAACATCATTTGAAAACTCCATGCGGTATTTCACGCCAGGATATGCCGTAATGCAAAAGATCTTCATGAGGTTTTTCAGCAACTCCCTGAAGGGATAAGCTTGCAGGAATGACTTCATTTCCCAGGACAAAGGGATTAAACCATTCGAAGCATTATAAGCGTCCACCAGCGGGAACATTACATCCTGGCGCTGTTCCTCCATTGGAGGGATCCAGTACCAGTTATACAAGTTGTCAAAACTGAAGTACTTATGGTTCATACTGATTAGAACCAGTTTAGCAAGGTCTCCGGAGGCAAAAGGGTTTGACACCAGGTATGGCCCGAACGCCTGCTCTATAATTTTATGCACAAAAGGAAAAGGCAGTATAGGCGTGTGGGCTTTCTCCTGATCTGTGATAAAGAAGTTCTTTGTAACCGGGTTAAAGTAATTGATGTACTGTTTAACACTGTTTACCATCCCTCCGGCACTTTCAGATCCTGACCAGGAAACTTCCCTCAGCCTGACCGGTGCAATAACATAATCTGAGCCCTGGTAGGCCATGGCCCTCATGGATAAGACATATTCTTCCAATTCCTGGGACTGGTAGTTCAGGTCTTCAGCATGATACTGGAAAGAACCGTACTGTCTTGACCCCAGATCGATTTTATTCAGGTTTACGGCTATTTGCTCAGGCTCCCGGCTTCCTTTAAATTGTAGTTTAATGGTTGGATCTGTTTCAATAAGCAGTATTTCCCCCCGGGCCAATACTAACCCGCTGAAACGGATCTCGGCCGGCAAGCGCTTGTGTATTGAAGCTGAAGAAATGCGCACAGGGAAACCCAGCACTTTCAGGTTCCATGGCGTTGGAGGAACATCAAACGAAAGTGAATAAGGGGCAGGAACCCTGTCATCCATGAACAAAGGGTTTTCCTCAATAAAATTAACTTCAATGTCATTTGACAGGTTAAGGGCTAAACCTTGCCCCACAATTACTTCAAGCATAGTTACAGGTTTGCATTATTTTTCAACCGGGTATCTTCTTCCATTGTCTCGTAAAACCCTCCGCGCCCGTGAAGCGCTACTGTTGATTTGATTGGCTTTTCCAACCGGGTTTTGAGCGCTGCCATTACAATGGTATTCTGACGGATAATCTCGAGCAATGCCGGATCCTGGGCAGAAGCAGCTGCAGGCTGGTTGCTTGACGGATTATTGCCTGACATATCACTGATATAACCTCCCTGCTGGCGGCCTGGATAGGTGCGGGTACTCTCAAGTATTGCCGGAAGGTTAATGGTTGAAAGGTTCCCGTTCAGCCTGCCCATTTCAAGGATATCCAGTATTGGCCTGATGGTGGGGTTATTCACCCCGGCATCAGAAACAATGTACTCAGAAGATCCCCGCTTTTCACCTGCTATTATTGTCGGAGTGCTTACATAGCCCCGTTTCCGGGGATCATGTTTTGCCCTGAAGCGTTTGCCATCCTGCTGGCGCTGCACATCCAGGTAACCACCGGTTTCACGCCCGGGCAACTCCGGAAGAGGGGTTTTCATGATGGCGCCTACCTGAAGGCCTCCCATTGCCCCAACGATGCTTGCCAGAATTATCCCCAGGGGCGGGGCAACTGTAAGGGCTGAAGTTATTGCAGTAGCCGTATTGACAATTGCATTCATAAGCGCGACATTCCTTGACCGGACAGCATTACGGTATTCAAATTCTGCCTTTTTCCTGTCGAGATCCTCATCCAGCTTTGAGACCTGGTAATTGTAGGATTCCTGCGAGATAAGGTTATTGTCCAGATGCTCCTGGAGCTGATCTTTCTGTTTGTTTACTGAGCGTTCAAACTCGGTCAGCCTGGCCTGTTCTCCGGCAGAAACATTATCATAATAGGCTTGCCAAACCATCCCCAGGGCCTTCACACCCATGATCAGCTCACCGATGCCACCTTTCCCGTCCTTCAGGTTCTGAAACAACAACTCCCAATCCTCCGGAGTAAAGCCCAGGATATCGGTACTCATGCCCCCGATCCTGCCCCCTTTCGGATCTGTTTCCTCTGAACCTGCAGTAAGGCCGGAGAGCAGTTTCTTCACTTCATTGATCCGCTCAACAAGCACCTGTCTTTCTTCCTCTGACAATAATGTGTCACTCAGGTTCAGGCCTTCCCAGTCTCCGGATCCCATAACCTGCTGAAGGGCCTCAAGCAGCTTCTGCAGATGTTCCCGGGTAAACTGCTCCTCCTCTATGGCCTGTTGCCTGCGGAGAATTCGTTTTGCCTTATCCAGGCTCCGGATCTTCTGAAGCTCTTCGTTCGACATGAACTCAGCCAGGATCTCCTTGGCCTGGGCGAGGGATGTTATTGAATTGAGTTCATCAGCATTGCGGAGCCGCATTGTGGCCATGATAGTTTCATACTCCTGCTGGATCCGCTCTATTTCATCCTTCATGGCATCCGCATCCAGTTTGGCCAGCTTTTGATGATGCTGTTTTTCAAGGCTTTCAAGGGCTGCCAGTTCCAGCGCGGTCATTTCTTCACGCGATTTTCCAAAAAGCTTCAGTTCAATTAACCGGTCTTCATGCTCCTGCTTTTCCCTGTCAATTGCGGATTGCCCTTTCAAAGAGGCCTCAGTTAACTCTCCGGAGCGTTTTTCTTCCTCCTTGCGTATCTCAATAATTTTATCGGCAAGGGTTTGCTGCAGGGCAAGCAGATCCTCTCCGGATTCTTTGCCTGAGAGGATCCTGTTTTTCAGGTACTCAATTTCCAGGGCCCTCAGCCTTTGCTGCAGCTCCTGTTCTGTGGCAATTACTCCTTCATTATAATCCTGTTTGAGCTTTAATGACTCCCTCAGGAAGTTAATATCAGAGTTAAGAGACCATTTTTTCCTTGCAGAATCGCCACCCGGATCACCACCAGGCTTCTTTTTTTTCAGAAGATCATCATAATTAAAAGCCTCAGGACCGGTGATTGAACCTGAATTCAGGGACTTCTCATAATCCTGAACTGCCTTTTCAACTTCGCCCCGCATAGTCTCAAGGGCTTTAACGGTTTGCTGGTGTTCCTTCTCAGCCCGGTCACGCCGGCTTTTTGCACGGTTAACAATGCCTGAACGTGCGGCCTGGGCAGCAACACCGGCCTCCCCTCCCCCGACCACTTCATTCAAGGGGTTCTGGGCCATTGCTGACTGATACTCATTCTCAGCTTTCTGCAATTCCCGCTGGGCAGCAGATTCTTTTTTTATCAGCTCAATCATTTCCTCCTCGGCTGCCTGCTTCCGGAATTTCATCTCAAGCATTACCAGGTAATCTTTGATGGCCTGAGTATTATGATTGATTAAGCGCCCTTCCTCGGTTAACTCAGCATTATAGCCAGGCATGATACGTTTGAGTTCTTCAATGGCCTGTTTCCTTAGATTGTTTGATACATTTTCGCTTTCAATACGCTCAACCAGGAATTTGATCTTTGACGCCTGATCATCCATGAGTTCATTTGTCTTCCGGGATACATTATTGAGCGCCTGATTCTCTGCAGTAGCTTCGCGGGTGCGCTTTGCATAGGTAAAAAGCGCACCGGCAGCCAGGGTAACAATCCCAACCAGGAAACCAACAGGGTTCATTTTGGTAGCGGCTGAAAATACCCGCATTGCCTGGGCTGCCCCTTTCAGGTTCCCGGTGAGCAGCATAGTTGCAGCTGCATAAAGCTGGGTAGCTGCTGTAGCTGCATTTTCAATGATAATTTTTGTTTTTGTAGCGATGATCTGCCCCAGTGTCGCCTGGGTCTGCCGGTTTTGCCACAGGATGGCCAGTTTTGTTGCAATGGTGTATGCAATAATGCTGGCAGTAACTTTAACGATGGTCCCGGAATGTTTAATGAAGAAATCTGTCATTACAATTCCGGCCTTCACAAAATAGCTGAAGCCGGAAGTTGAGACAGTAAGCGCAGGCATAAGTTTTTCACCCAGTTCAATAGCCAGGTTGTTCAATACCTTGCGCTTCTTTTCAAGTATAGCCTGGGCATTGTTGTTTTTTACATTGAACTCTTCCTCAAGCGAAGTGCCTTTTTCAAATTCCCGGTTGCTTATTGCCTGCTGTTCGCGGAGTATCTTCACGTTATTGGAGAGTACCCCGATAACGCTGATGGCCCGCTTGCCTTCCATATCCAGGTCACCCATGCTTTTGATGAGTTCCTCCATGCCTGCATCATTATTATTCAAACCCTCAAGCAGTTTGATAAATGCTTCGTTGGCATCCTTTTTCAGAAGGTCAGAAAAGTCCTTTACATCCATTCGGGCTGCCCGGGCAAAAGCCGCAGTATCCTTAAACATTCCGGTAATTACCTGGCTGTACGCCGTGCTTGAAACCTCACTGGTTTGTCCCAGGTGGTCCAGCGTGGCCGCCAGGCCCATGACATTCTGAATTGAGATTTTTGCTGTTGGGGCCACACCTGCAACCCTTTTTGTAAACTGCACAATATAGGCTTCATTGGCAGTACTGGCCATGCCCAGTTCATTCAGGGCGCTACCGGTTTTGGTTATTGATTCTTCTATCCCAAACTCATCCCTAACCCCGAAAACCGTTACAAGCTTCCCGATTTGCCGTACAGCTTCCTCTGCATTATCCCCCAGGTCTTCCTTCAGGGCAACAACAACTTTATCTGAAGCCCTGATAAAACCTTCAACATCTTTCTCTGCATCTATCCCCAATTTACCGGCAATGCGTCCGAGATCCAAAAGCTCCAGCTGGGCAGTTCGCGTGTCCACCTTTTTCAGCTCCTCGTTCATGGCAACTACCTGCTCACGGGTGAGGCCGGTTGTTTTGCGCACGTCTGAGACCTTGTCATCAAACTCGGCAAACATGGTTATGGCTTTCTTTCCGGAATAGAGCAACCCGCTGAAACCGGCCACAAAAGTTGAGACTGCCAGGAAATACTTGTTCATGGCATGGCTCAGGTTCTCAAAATTCCATGATTTACTGACGGTCCTCAGCTGGTCATTGTGCTCCTGGATGATCCCTTTGAGCGCCCGGATCTTCTTGCCGGCTTCCACATACTCACGACTGCCGCGGGTCATGCGGGCCTGCTCGTTTGTAAGTTTGGACATTTCGGCTTTAATGGAGGCGATATCGTTTTTTACCTCCTTGCCGTTGATGTATAAATTAATGCGCCTGGTGTAACTGCCTGCCATTTCAATGAAATTTCAGGCAAAATACAGCCAGGCGCACCCTGGATAAAAGGACAACCAAATCAGGCGTTATAAACCAGCCAGTAAATGGTTCCTTCTATAGTTTTCGAATTAAAGCCGATGCTGATCATTGCATCATACACAGCTTCACTTTTTACCTTTACCAATGTCCCCCGGATGGATTCAACCATGTCAGGATGACTGATAAGGTCATCAGAGGATTCGGCATCATGAGCCGGAAGGTACATACTGGAAATTACTTTCACAATAGTTTCCGGATCCAGCGGATCATCAGAGGCCTCTCCCTGAAGCCCGAAAAAAGGAAACATTCCCATAGCCAGCCCTCCTTTAAACAGCCTCAAGGCTTTGAAGCATTGCTGCTACATTTGACAATGCAACTATTGATCTGAGGGCCTGCTGATCATCCTGATTGTCCGGATCAAACCCGTCCAGATTCCTGCCGATCCACAACACAACATTTCCCAGTTGGCAGATATGTTCGCGCAACTGTTCATTGTCATTGCGCTGAAGTTCAACAATAGTTTTAAGAGCATTAGCGGTGATGGTATTATCGCCGCCCAGTTGGTTGGTGTTGGTTTTCATCTTATGGTTTCCTTTCCTTTAGAGATTTGTAAAATACCCCTCCTTTCTCCCAAAACAATCTCAAGCATTTGATCAGGACTGTCCACTATCCAGGTTTCTTCAGCACAGTTTTTCAGATTCACGGTATAACTGACACTTTGCCTGCGCTGAAGCAAAGCGATCTTAACCGCGCGAAGCTGCAGCGGGGAAGCCTGGCCAATAAACGCCAGAACTTCGGATAAATTAGTTTTCTCCTTAAAAGGAATTGCTGCCGGCATTTGCCGACGCTCACGCCTGAACAGGCTGAGCTGGTGAGCTGCATTCATTTGTTTTTCTCCTTAACAGGCGAAGCCCTGAGTGTTGTGTCGGCTACAAGTAACCGCCTGCCACCTCGCGATGACAAGACACTCAGGGCTCCGCCCTATTTTACCCAGGAGAATTTGCATTGGCACTTGTATTTACACATAGCAAAGATATGTACAAAAACAATACAAATGCAATACCCATATAAAATTAAATGCTTTAAAGTAAGCGTCCGGCAAACTGCATCTTTTCTAAAATAAGCATGCAATTGATCTTTGCAGAAAAAAGCTATGACAAAGAAAGAGAAGGCCGGTTTAATGCAGGATATGATAGCCAGGTTGCATGAAAGCGGGCAGAGCCAGAGGGCTTTTGCCCTGGGGCAAGGTATTAAACTATCAAAGTTAAGGTACTGGATCCGCAAACAAAAGGCTTCATCCGATGAACTCCCTGATTTCATACAAATAGGTGGTCATACGGGCCAGTCATTCGGATTGCGGTTTCCAAACGGAGTAGAGCTCACGCTCCCGCAACATACACCGGTAAATATATTACAGACATTAGTTCACCTTTTCTGAAATGTTTACCCTTGGTGCAGCACGGTATTTCATGTACCGTGAGCCAACCGATATGCGCAAAAGCTTTGACGGATTGTGCGGGTTGGTTGAGGGCCGGCTGAGGCAAAACCCCATGAGTGGCGATGTATACATATTCGTGAACAAGCCCCGTAACCGGCTGAAATTGCTCAAATGGGAGCCTGGTGGTTTTGTCTTGTTCTATAAGCGCCTGGAAAAGGGCACTTTTGAAGTTCCATGGGGTGATAAAGCCAGCGGGAATAACACCCTTGACTTTGGAGAACTCGCTATGTTAATTACTGGTATTTCAATGAGAAATGCAAAAAAACGGAGGCGTTTTTTACAACAAAATATTGTTGACAAATAACAGTATAGTAATGAATTAGCAAAGGTTTTGCCATGTATCTTTGAATCATGGCAAGTGAAGAAACAGTCGTAATAACAAGGAAAGAATATGAGCGGTTTCTGTCTCAGGAATCAAAAATATCAGCACTTCAACATCAGCTTTCCGAACTGCAGCGCTTAATTTTCGGGGCTAAAAGTGAACGTTTCATTGCCCCCATTGCCAATCAACCTACATTGTTTGAGCTTCCTGAATCGGAGAAAACCGAAAAGTCAAAGGAAGAGATTGCTTACACCCGCAATAAGCCTGAGCCTAAGAACCACCCCCTCCGCCTTGAATTACCGGCACACCTGCCACGCAAAACCGAGGTAATTGAACCCGAAGCGCTTCCTGAAGGGGCAAAGAAAATAGGCGAGAACATCACAGAGGTACTTGATTACACCCCGGCCAATGTTTTTGTTCGCCGCATTATACGGCCGAAGTACATTGTTTCACAAGATGATGAGCAAACCAGCATCATAACAGCAGCCCTCCCTTCACTGCCCATTCCCAAGGGCAATGCCGGCGCCGGCTTGTTGGCCCATATACTGGTCAGCAAGTTTGTTGATCATTTGCCATTCTACCGTCAGGTTCAGATTTTCAAGCGCCAGCAGTTAACCATTCCTGAATCAACCATCGGAGGCTGGTTCAATGCAAGTTGTCGCTTGCTGGAGCCTCTTTACGGGGTCTTGAAAACAAAACTGGTGGCCAGCGACTATCTGGAGGCCGATGAAACCCCGATTCCTGTTCAGACACAGGATAAGCCAGGGGCAACCCACAAAGGTTACCATTGGGTATATTTTGACCCGGGCAACAAACTTGTGCTTTTTGATTACCAGAAAACAAGGGGCCGCGAAGGACCTGAAGACTTATTGAAAAACTTTAGCGGCTACCTTCAAACCGATGGTTACACGGCATACAATAACCTGAAGAACGGGGCCAACATTACCCAACTGGCCTGTATGGCGCATGCCCGGCGCAAGTTTGAACACGCAAAAGAGAATGACCCTGCCCTTGCAACAGAGGCATTGCTTATGTTTGGCCGATTGTATGAGGTAGAGCGCGATGCACGTGAAAAAAAGCTGTCGCACGAAGAAATCAGCGTGCTCAGGCAGGAAAAGTCAGCACCTGTCCTGCTCGAAATGGAAACGTGGCTGAAAGAAAAGCTGAACAAAGTACTACCCAAAAGTGCCATCGGACAGGCGATAGCATATACGTTAACACTTTGGCCCCGGCTGGTCCGATATATTGACCAGGGACGTTTTTACATTGACAATAACCTGATCGAAAACAGCATCAGGCCGGTAGCCCTGGGACGTAAAAATTATATGTTTGCCGGATCTCATGATGCTGCGCAACAGGCAGCCATTCTGTACTCTTTACTCGCTACCTGCAAGATCAATAATGTAGAACCTTTTGAATGGCTATCCAACACGTTGTCGGTTATATCTGACCACCCTGCAAACCAACTGTACAAACTTCTGCCCGGGCAAAGGTAGATACCTTCCCTATATTATTTTAGATGCAGTTCACCGGACGCTTACGCTTTAAAGGGGTCGCTCAATACAGAAAAAGGTGGACAGAAATTTCTAATTAAACGCATCGTCTTTTGGGGCATGCAGTGTATAATATGTATATTCATCATCATATTTATACCATTTATAGTTTACACGCTGAAATCGAAGATCATATAATATTGACCTAAGTTCTTCATGAAATGATTTGATGTTTGCATTATTGGCAAAAATACCAGCTGTAAAAGTAATACTAGATCCAGTACCACTAACATCAATATTGTGTTCCCAAAGTAGTTTTTTACTGATAGCTATATAAGCAGATCTCAATTTCGGGAACTCACGTTTTTGCATTTTTTTAAAAAAGGTCTCATATTCCTTTGCCTTCTTCTTTAAGTCAATGTCATCTTCTAGGTTTGCTCTTAACGTAAAATTACAATTTAATCTCAAAAACTCTATAGCTTCAACAATGCTCGGCACAGAATTCAAATTTGAAAAGTCAACATTTTGAAGCTCTGACATCTTTATATCAATTTTTTCAACAGTAAGACGATTTCTCTCAATCTCAGCTAGTCGTTCCGCTTCCAACTTTTCTTCTTCAACTTTAAGGAGAGAATCTAGAATCCTTTGCGTTTTGGCTTCATCCTTTAAAATGGCTACTCGTTTCTCCTCTTGAGATGGGGCACAGGCTGAAAACATAAAAATTACAGTAACCAAAAAGTAAAGATTTTTCATAGAAAAAAGGTTTGATTAATCAATGCAATATAAGAATAATCATTGAAAAAAAGTCAATATGCAAAATTGGGGACAGGGACAGGCGGGCTATTTAATAGGCATAGACAGACCAATGCCATCCTGTGATGTGGAAATTCTTAGCAGCCTACCTGCTTTCCTGGCATTAGAATAAGAAACTGTCTGGATGATGAAGCCGACAAAACCAATACCGGCACCGGCATAAATTAAACCATCCTTCCCTTTGGCTTCAGCATCCATTGTTGCTGAAAGCCCTATCAATAAACCTGCACCTATCTGCATGCCAATGCCCAGTTGGGCCATATCTGCAAACTTCACAAGTTCATCGCCTGCTTGTTGCTGATAGGTTTCCTTTGAGGCATAAACCAACGGAGTCCTGGCCGGTTCCGGAGAACCAGTGGCGTATAAATCATCATCATAACCTTTACGCCTTTTAGAATCTGATTTTGAGATCCGGCCAACGGCAAGGATCAGCTCACCATCCCAATAATACTGATAAACATCTGTAAATGGAATGAAATAAGCCTTTTCATTATCCGATAGTGTGTAAATGATCGCCTGCGTCTTTGCATCCAGATCCAGTATTTTACAAGGAATTCTTTCCAGCTTGTGTGTGATAATTGTGTCTGGAGCAGTCTGGGCGATGGCGGAGCTGACGCCGGCAAAGAAAAAGATTAAGAAAAAGAGATTTTTCATAGTGGTGATTGAGTTTGGTGAGGGGGTGCAAGTTAGAAAAGATCAGATTCGAAAATTAAAAAATACATTTCCGAAAAACATAAGGAAGAACAAGGGAGTTATCCTTAGTTAATAAAAAGGTCCTCTTTTATCAGGTCTTTATTACCTTCACATATAAGAGAATCCCTACTATTAACCAGAGCAGAGACAAATAGAACATTCTCCTTAAATTCTAATAACTTGTCTATTTTTGATGAGTAGTATTGTTTAGCCGCTTTAACAGAATCTCCAATAGTTGCATTTGTAGTAAGGAACATTTTTAACGCATAATTATCGCAATCAATAAAGATTTTCCTTATGTGACTTTTTGCAAATACTTCAGATTCTTCACTAAATCCCACGAATGCTTTGCAACCTTCCCCAATCAGGTCCATAGCCAATCCCTTTCCAACTAAGCATGCAGTTGAATAAAATAACGAATCCTTAAAATAATGAGAATTATTTCTTGAAACAAAAGAGTTTCCGTTTACAACAAGTCCATTTTCAGAACCATGTGTATAAGCAATAAAAACAAAGGGTTGATCCAAACACAAAGACGGGAGATTATCTATATAAGCAATATTACACAAATTACTAGTAATCTCTATTATTGAATTTGCAATCCTTTGCTCATTAATAAGTTCAACAATATCTTCTCTGCAAGCCAAAAAATACTCCCCAATGGGTTCATTTTTGCTATCAAAAGCGATTATGAATTTAATCATTCCCTAGTTGTTTTTTATCTCTGGTCAGAAGGTCAATAGCTAACATTATAATATTCCTTTCAAGCTTTTGACCAAGAGAGGTTTCTGTTCTAATTTCTTTTAGAATATCCCTAAGTGTGAGCTCCCTTCCATCACTAGTTAGTAAATATGGCTTTTTTTGATCATCTTCAGAATGCTTTGAAATCCACTGCTCTAATGCACAATCAACCCTGACGCTTAGCTGTTGAATAGCCTTATCTACAATGCTTACGATTTCCTTTGTATCTGAAGTGTTTTGAACTATCGCAAGCGCATTATTATTTACAAAATCCACAAGTTCATTATTTGGAATAGTTGTAAATTGCTTTGCAGTCATTATAATTACATAAACCAAAGATGTATGGTTTCTTATTCGAAGCAAGATATCATGTCCCTTTGGTTGGCCAGTATTAAAGTTATAATCTAATAGTACCACAATTTTCTTCGAAAGGTTGGCCAAAATATATTTCAAACCATCATCAGGATTGTTTTTGACTGTAATATTCGCGTCAGGAAATTTTATACCCAACTCCACAACTAACGGGTCTTCGATTTCAAATGAATCATCAATAATTACAATTTCAGTCTCTTTCATGCTTTCTATTTTTTAAATGGAAGAGTAATTTTAAATGTAGCTCCGGGATGAAACTCACTTTCAACAACTTGAATACTCCCTTTTAAAGCTTCGATTCTCGTTTTTGCAATATATAAACCCAAACCAGCTCCACCAAAATTTGCTGTTGTTGTATAAAAGATGTCAAAAATTTTCTCAACCTCATCATCTAAAATCCCACATCCATTATCAGAAAAATAGAGAATTATTTGATCTGAATCAAGGTCAGTAGAACATTTTAATATTTTTTTCTGTTGCGTCGGCAAAAATGCTTTTAAAGAGTTATCAACGAGATTTTCAAGAACATCTTCAATAAACTTTCTATTGCAATTAATAATACAGCTTTTCTCAATATCTAATATTGTCACTATTTTGTCCTGACTTAGCCTATACTCATATTGTTCAAAGAAATTAAAAATCAATTCTTTAAACTCAATATCTTCAAAATCGATAGAAGTCCCGGCATAGCTAAGCATAAAGTCAATAGCCCTATTAAGCTTCATCATTTCGAGATAAATATCAATAGAATATTTTTTAAAATAGTCATCATAAATAGGATCTGGATACCTGTCTTTAAAAAACTCTGCTTTTCTTTTGATTTTACCTAATGAAGTTCTAACTGCATGAGCAACATGTGCAGCATAATCCTGTAGCGACATAAGGCTGAGATATATATTCTCCTTCCTTATGTATTCACTTTCCGCCTTGTTCTTCTCTTTAATCCCCCTTTTTACAGATAACTTAACTCTCCTTGCTTTAACCTTGACTCGCTCTATATCAGGCCTTAATTGAGGATGCTCATTAGCAATCATTTCTAAGTCTTCGATAAAGCTCTCTGAATCATAAGCAGCCTCTTCTAGACTATCGTCACTTTGCTTTTTCTTAACCTCTCTTTCAAGTTTCTTTAATTCCGAAAAAGCATCTAATTGCTTAATAATAAACTCTTTAAGATCACTATATTCTTGGTTTTCAACAAAATTCTGACGATTAGTTGAATCGATAATATTTGGATTATTTTCCTTTGTAAGCTCAATAATTCCAATAATATCCCTTGAGCTGACTTTATTAAAGATGTCGCGCCATAACCTTTTGTCAATTCCTAAGACATCTCTTTTCCTGTCTCTGTGATCTTCAAATTCAGCAAATGGCGTAGTAATTAACCCATCTCTATATATCTTTATTCCATCAATTTTCCTATCTGCATCTTTATATACATTATTATACTTCTTCTTTGCTTCAGGATTGAAATAATGAATTTGCAAATTTATTGGACCAAAACTTTGAATTGGAATATTTTTAATTTCGATTTCTCCCTTTTCCAAACTAAACTCCATAGACTCTTGAACTTTTAATTCCAAATCGTAGGAGATTGACTTACTTGTTGAAGCGTAGCTTATTGTATCAGAAATTACTTTCTTATTATTCAACTCATTTTCATACTCATTAGAATAAATAAATATATTAAAGGGAGGATCAGGTGGGAAATAAGGAGTCACTATCTTGGTTAATTCCCTATAAAGTTTCTGAATTTCCTTCAACTGCCAAATCTCTCTTACTTCAGTTATTTCCAGTCTTGTCCCCTCTATTTCCGTATTCTCTGCAGGAGAATAATTGTAAGAATTCTCAACATCTGTAAATAATGATAGCTGTGGTTGGCTTTCAAGCTTCTCGTAAACACTCCAGTTTATATTTACGATGAGATAGTTTCTCTCGCCTTTCTTCTTGGTTTTTATTAAAACCTTACCGCCCAATTTATCTACAGCGAATCGACCAATCCCCTTTTCTCCAACATAACGCCTATTAAACGGTGCTGGAGATCTTGTCTCCTTTCTTTTGCTTGAAGTCCCAACAACCATCCATTTATCCTTAATATCAGTCAGAGTCATCCCAACACCATCATCTCTAATTACAATTTTACTATTGACATTTTTCGTACCAACATTATAAAACTCAACAAAGACATTTCTAGCATTTGCATCATAACAATTTTTAACTAACTCGAATAATGCTGTTATCCTGTCAGTAATTAGCTCTCTTCCAATAAGCCTAAACGTGCTGACATCAAATCGCCATTTTAAAGTATTTTCAACTGGTGTATCCATTTAATGACAATAAGTGGTTCTTAATACTTTTAGCTATGGCTTGGCCAAGTCCAACTGGTACAGCATTTCCAATTTGCCGAGCAAGAACTTGAGAGTTAAAAGGAACATTTGGATCAATAAGATCATAGTCTTCGGGAAAGGATTGTAAAAGTGCAGCCTCTCTTAGAGAAATTGCCCTATTCTGTTTAGGGTGGCCAAACCTTCCATTGTTTAAACCAGTACAATAAGTTGTAATAGTTGGTGAGACATCGTTATAACTCATTCTTCCATAGACACTTTTGTACATTTTTCCACCTGGTTTCTTGTGGCATTCCAATAATAAATCTTCTGCCCAATCCTGCCAACTTCCCCCTTCAGGGGTTGCAATTATTCTCTCCTTCGTGATACTCTTGAGTTTTCTAGAAAAATGCAAATAATCTGACTCACAATGCTCCCCGTCCTCAATAACAGGCAAATGTCCAATAGTTTGCATAACTGTTTTGAAATCATTGCTATGAGTAGCAGTAATCATTTCAAATTTTGAGAATTTTGATGCAAGCAACACTAAACGTTTCCTTCTTTGAGGCACTCCATAATCCTGAGCATTATAAATCCCGTATGTTATAAAATAGTTATTCTTTATTAACATCGCTATAAAATCATTAAATACACTCCCATTATTGAAACTGCGCAATTGAGGAACATTTTCCATTGAAACAATTTCTGGCTGAATTGATTCAATTAATTTTGAGAAAGAGTATAATAACTTCCATTTATTATCACTTGAAATTTTTTCAGTTGTGCTATTCTTTAAATTCAAAACCGAGAATGGCTGACAGGGCGCACAACCGACCAATATTTTTACCTTGCGATCGCCATAAAGTTTATGAATACTATTCGGATCTGACATAGAAATATCTTGATGTATAAACTGAGACTTATTATTTGTCTCATAGGCATATTTACATGTCATATCATTATCAATTCCGGCAATAACATCAAAGCCTTCTATCTTAAAAGCATAAGAAAGCCCTCCTATGCCGCAAAAAAGATCAATAACCCCAGGATTAGAAGATAAATTATTCATATTGCCAACAAATTCTTCACAAAGATAAGAATTTCACAAAAATCGCAATAATTATATTATTTAATTGATGATCAAACACTTATAATAATCTATCGGAGAATTTACGGATTCTCCGTACTCTATAATTATATTTAAATGAGTGTTCAGTACAAATTACTACTATAAAGTACTTCTAATTAAACAATTCTCATCCTCAATGCATTCACAACAGCATCTGCATTCATCTCAACAACCTTATCTGCCAATTCCGGAACATACTTATCCAGTACCGGGTTAAACCATTCGACCGGCTTTCTGATTCCAGGGCCAATAAGCAAGACAGGATCCGCGGACCGGTTCTTGCCCTTTGCGTAATTTTTCACTTCACTGCGGACATGAAAACCCCTTACAACCATACCGCCCACCATAACATAACCCCGACCAACTCCCTTATGTACAAATACCCCGTGACGCTCAAACCGGAAACCGACTCCATCCACCTGACCATAATCCTGATGGGTACGGTATGACATATTATCCTTCAGCTTGTACTCTGTCCGGCTCTGATTGCGCTTAACGCCCCTGGTTACGGCTCCGGCCTTTCCCTTAGGCATTCGGGTAACATTGCCCACCAGTTTCCGCCGGACCATCGCCGCCCAGCGTTTGATCATCTGATTGTATTCAGGCAATAATTCCGGTGTCATACCAACCACTTTTCAGGGTCAACCTCACGTGAATACCTGCAGTCAATATCAAAGGTGAACCTGATGCCGTAATGATTGCCAAGCTCGGTGGCCAGCAGGCTCCCCTCCACACTCTCCAGGTCAAAATCCCGCACCGGTGATGTTTTATCCCTTTTGTCAGCATTGATGCGCGAAAGGATATCATCCCCGATCTCCTCCAACCGGTCCCAAACCTCGTGGATCTTGTCATGGTTTCCGGGATCCCCGACATGGTCCAGCAATATAAAAGCGCCCTGCCGTTTCTTCACCGGATTGTCAGCTTTCATATCCTTGTAAGTAAAACGGTAGCCTTCCAGGATAAAAGCAGGGTATTTCAGCTTATTGATCCCGGTAAGTACTTCATCCACTTCAAAACGGTAAAAATGTTTCTCGGTTTCCGAGTGCCTGATTTCTTTATGGTTTGTTGCCAGTTCTTTAAAATAGGTTACCAGCTCGCTGAATGTCGTTCTCATGTAATTATTACTTTGCAGATTCCTTAATCTTCCTGCTGATCCACCTCAGGACAACATGGACAGGCAGCTCTGAATATTTATCCTGGTTGACAATATCATCCCCCACCACTGATTCAAAAACCTTTACCCATCCTTCTCCCGCTTTTCGTTTCTCCCCCGGTTTTGGTTTCTGGAATACCAGCGGATAGGCATGTGTAAGAAACTCCTTAACCAGGCGGTAATTGATGGCTATTGCACAACGGACAACAAGCGGGGTTTTTCCGGCTATCAATGCCAACGGCTCAATATTCTCACTCTTGAATGCTGAACCTTCAGGAAGGTATAAACAACCGATAAATTTGTCCAGGTCCACATCCTTTTGGCTCTCTGCCCAGGTTGAGTAATAAGTATCAGTGAACATAAACTGCCCGAAAGTCATATCCTGAAGCCTAGGCTTGGGGGCTCTCAGAACACCGGCTTTCCTGATGATAAAATGACTGAAGGGCTTATAATCAGTCAAAAAACTCAATTCCTGGGCCAGGGTAAAACTCTGATAAGAATCCAGGCGTTTGATAATCCACTTTCTCACCCCGCACATCTCGGCCAGCATCTTTTCTTCCGAAGTTTCACCCAGGTAATTCTTTGCTATTGCAATAAGCTGCCTGGGGTTAACCTCACTCCAGCGCTCAGGAATACTGCTTTGGACGCTCCCACGCATCCAGAATGTCCGGTAATCAATTTCAATGGTTTTCATACCCAAAAGGTTCTTTTACCAGAGTTATCACGGTTATGTAATCCATGCCGGGGCAACTGATAACCACCCCATGCATCCGCGTTTTCATTCAGATATTGCTTGAGTTGCAGCAGATAACTTTCACCCAGTCCCTTGTTACGCTTAACCAGATTCTGCACCCTCTCAATTTCAGCCGGTGATTTGACGGTATCGCTCAGCATTGTAAGGCCCCGGCCTTCAAAAAACAAACCCTTGTCAGTCAGATCCGCCCCGCTGTCCTCCATCAGCATTGCAACGGCCAGAAATGCAACAGGCTTTCTGATCAGGGGAAGGATGGCTGAGACTTTGGGATCAGGTTCATCCTTGAGCATCTCAGTTTTAATAAAATCCATGTTCTCCTGGTTGATGATCTGACGGATGCTCAGATCTTCAACTACTTTTACATATGGCTGCAACCTCATAAATATCAGCCGGCTGCTGCCGATAAAGTAAATGGAATTGAACGTTTTGGTATCCGGGACAAATGCCCCCTTCAGGAACTTCCAGGATTCAGACTCTTTGAATACTTCAAAATGCTCAATGTTGGATTCAATGTAATCCAGAACGGCATCCAGGCTGTTAAAACCGGTTGATTTGAAATAATCCTTCAGGCTGTCCTCCTGATACTTGAACAGGCCTTTTACTTTGTCAGTCTCTATTCTCCGGAACCCACCGTCAGAGATATAAGCATTCAGCACATCATAACCAGACCAGTAAGCCAGGTGAACCTCTGAGCGGTGCACCAGCTTTAGAAGCCCACGGTATTGCGTTTCATGCTCCTGAAGGTGATTAGGAATGGTTTCGCCGGTAAAACTCTCCAGGCTATTGTAAAGCTCACCAAGCAGGGGCTTAAGGTAAGTCTGTTCTGCCGTTTCCAGATGTGGCCGCAACCGGTCCGGATCGACGGCATCACTCACCGGCAGAATTTCTTTAATATCCTCAAGTGATTTAATAAGCATGGCTATGAAAGTTTTTTAGTGGTACCTGCTCCTGTGTCAAGAGTTGTCAGAATTGTACTCCGGAAGCGAAGCTGAATATCTTTAACACCATTGAAATGGAGATAGAGCTCCAGAGGATCCAGCAGATTCTGGCGGTCCAACCATGAGTTGGCAATATTCACCAGGAAGGCTTCCCGGATATTACTTCCCCCCTGGTTTCCTGAGTATGTCCCCCCCGGCATACCGGCACCCAGAACATTCGGATTCAACATCAGACTGAAAAGGATCTCAGAGTTTGCAGCTGCAGAAGTAATGAGTTTATCATTCTCCTTGTACTTGTTGTCCAGGGCTGTGATGATCCACTGTTCTTCAGCTTTTCCATTCTGAGGATTGATTTCGAAGAATGTGAATATGGGCTTATCAGCATTCTCTGCACCACACAGGTTCTCTTCAATCCTGTCCATGTATTGTTCAATTGCCTGTTGCCTGGCTTCAATACTTTTGTATTCAGCTGCCGGAAACTTACGGTCCCAGAATGCGTAAGGGATTTGCACATGCCATTTCCAGGTAATCTGGTTTTTGAATGCTTTCTTCAGGAATGCCGGCACCAGGCGGGCAACTTCCACCCATCCGGCCAGGTATGCAGCATACCAGATTGGCTCTGAATAGTAGTCGTTATTACTCCAGGAATCACGGATAGAGTAAACGAAAGAATTCCCCTTAATCTGCCCTAACAAGCGACGGCGCTCCAAGTCGAAAAAAGGGTCATACTCATCCAGCAGGTCAAAAACTTCAAACTCTCCCTCCCCTGGCTGATCAGGCCAACGGCCACTTACCACACACTTTTCTATTACCCCTGCCTTTGCTTCTGTGTACCGGGAATACATGGCATTGATAGTATGAATTCCGGCCATCTGGGATCCGGAAGCATCAGGGATCAGCTGAACATCTGCCTTGCCGAATTTAAAGTAATCCCGGGCAGCCTTTTCCAGGTACCGGCGGACCATTCTCCCCTGGCAGAAGTTCACAATTTTCGGATCATCAATTACCTTCAGCTGCTCATTTCCCTGATCATCGTAACCGCTTACAATACAGGGAAAAATACCCTGCCCAAGGGTGAAGTTTCTGATAAATTTTAACCCGGTGTTCAACACTCCGACACTCCTGATAAGCTCATTTGCTTTGGTCGGAAAATCGTTATTGCTCCCCCAGGAGACAACAGTTCTCCCATCGACGGTAACCTTGTCATCCTGTTTCTCCAGCTGCTTCGAAATGGCAGGTTTTGCCGGCACCCCTTTGGTTTCGGCATAGTACTTACTTCCAAAGGCAAGTAAGGGCGCCCCCTCTTTGTTGAAAAGTACATTACTCATAAGATCACCCTTTTACCGTTCCATTCAATGATATTGTCAATTCTCACCGGGTAAACATGCCCGGTTTTCTCTCCTTTGGCATCCACCGGCATTACCCCTCTCTGTCTGTTCGCGGCCACCTTCCAGGGCAGGCCTGAGGCGATTGCCCTCGGCAGGAATACCAGTTCGCCGGCCTTATTCACAAACTTGATTGAAAAAATCACCCTTTTCCCCTGGGGCGTTTCCTTGATATCATACTCTCGTAAAACATCAGCTCTCCGGATCTTCATTTACTCATGATTTTTGGCAAATCTATCAGTGCCGGATCCTTGTTAAAAGGACAACTTGAGCCACTTTATCAATCCCCTTTTCCAAGCTTACTGCAGCCTGCAGAAGATCAAAAAGCAGTAAGGGTGGAAAAGTCAGACAAATCCGTGAGGATGGTGGGCTATCCCTATAAAAAAAATAGGCGGACCATAGCCCACCATCCGAACACCGCTTAAGCGGCGGCGGGCTACGTATACACGTAACCCACATATATAATTAACGCCCTAGATCATTCCATCATCTGCAAAACTAAAGTAGTTCCCTTCGGGGGTCAGAATTATATGATCCAGTAAATTAATATCAAGGAACCCGGCGCCCTCTTTGATTTTCTTGGTTAGCTTTATATCTGCCTCGCTTGGCCGGGTGTTCCCGCTCGGGTGGTTGTGGCATAGTATTATACTGGCGGCATGCGACAACAAAGCGGACTGCAGTATCATTTTCGGGTCTGCCACAGTTCCGGCCTGCCCTCCTTCGCTTACGTTCATTATTCCGATAACACGGTTAGCCCGGTTTAACAGCATAACTTTAAAGCTTTCCCGGTAGGCAATTTGTGACATATCCCAAAAATTAAACAGGGTTTCAAAGCTCTGCCGGCTGCTTGTCATGGTTGGCCGGTTCTTCGTGTCCGGTTTGGCCGGGATATATGATAACTTAACCTCTGTGATCTGATTAAAAAGTGTTTGCATGGCTTTCAGAGTTTGAGGTTAAAAAATATCATCTGTAATGGTTTCAGCGTGGGCGGGTTCCGGTTCCGGGGTTCGCTCCGGTTCATTCTCCCGCTCTTTGGCGTTCTCGCTTGCTTTCCTTACCTGCTTGTCAGAAAAGAGGTAACACAAAGGAAAAAACAGGCTTTCAAAATCTTCCGGGCTTATCCCCTTTTCTTGGTCCTGCTCCCGGGTTCCCAGTGGCTGCCCCCAAATGATAAAGGCTTTAGCCCCTTTCTTCACGGTTGCCCCTTCTTCCTTCCACTGCATAAAGGTTTTAAACTCCTTTGCGCCTTCCGTGTCGTAAATGTGATGCAGTAACATAAAATTTATGGTCCTGCCTGCCCAATAAAGTGCCTTGCTTGTCTGGCCGGCTTCTGTGGCTTCTTTTACAAGTTTCTCCCGCAAATCTTCAGCTTGCCGGCTTAGTTTGCTCAAAATTATCCGCTTCAGTCTGGTGGGGTTCGGTTCTTTTGTATCTTTGTTGCTGTTCATAGCTGCGTTTATTAAACGTGGTTAAACATTTAGTACTTTGGAGCGGGGGCGGCTACCCCCGCTCTGTTTTTCTCAGGAAATGATTTCATTTTCAATGGCTTCCCGCTTTTCAATCATCCGGGATAAAACAAAGTTCAGAAGCTCCGTTATTACAGTAGGGTTCCGGAATTTAAAAACTTCCTCCTCGCTTGAATAGCCCTTTTTTGATGACAGGCGAAGGGCGTAAACTTCTGAGGAAAAAACATCCTCCTCCGCTTCCTTCCTGACTTCTTCCCCGTGCTTTTCAAGTGTCAGAATAGAGCTGTTCAGGCTGTTCAGCCTGCTAACTAACTGCTGTTTTCGCTGGAAATAATTGATCTGTTCGTCAAGGCTCTGCGGGGCTTTTGCGACCTGGGCGCGGAGTTGTTCCACCTCCCTGCGTAATTCTCTGACCTCTGCCGGATCCGCTTGCATTGTGCGGATGGGGGTTTCTGTTTCTGCCTGTTCGGCAGCGGCTTCAATGGCGGATTTTGTTTCCTCCGGCAGTTCTCCGGAAGGTGCACCCATAGCCTGGGCGGGCTTCGTCTTTTTTGACATAGCTGTAAAGTTTGAGTTAAACATTTAGTAATCCGGGGCGGCTACCCCTTTAAAACTGATACTAATTTACAGTAAAAATTAATACTATGCAAATAAAAATAGGTGCTATAAATCTATATTTCAACAGGTTACACCCTTTTATCATTCAGTTGACTTTTATGGCCTCTGTGCAGGGTTAAAAATTTTTTCATCCTTTTTTACTCAAAATTCTGTCAATAATTCTGCAAATCGCCTGTAATGGATCGGATTATTTAGAATAGATATAAATTACCGGATTGTTACAGGTTAGCAATCCGGACTATATTTCAATAATGAATTGAATTTGTTTTACTTCCCCGGAATTTTAGGAAAAATTCCGGGTTCCTCACGGGGTGACTGCCGAGCCTGCCCTATCCCTGCAAGCAGAAAAACAGGCAGAAAAGCCAGGATATATGCCAGCCGCCTGCATGTGTTTCTCTGCCTATGGGAGCCCCTGCCCTGCGGGCAGTCCTATTGTGTCGCAAAGCTGGAGGAACGGAAGCTTTGCACCTAATAAACTCATCAAACGTATTATTAGATCTATAATAATACTACACCGAAAACCATAGTTGATTATTATCATCCACAACTCACATTTGTAGGCTGTATGATATAAAAATGAAGACAACTTTGAGATAGAATTAAACTACGAGGAGGTACCTTTAAACTTATCAAATTCATCATTAACCATATTGGAAATTTTGTTTAGGAAAATAGATGGCCTAAAATTACTTTTCTTCAATAAAGAAAGAGAGGTGTCAAAAGCAATGAATGTCACAAAAGAATCTAAGATGGCAATATCAGCAGAAGTAGAATGAGACAAACTTACACCTTGGAACTTTACATAATTTATCACTAATAACGCAACAGCATAACCGATATAAATGAGCAGCCTTATATTGCTTGAAGTCAGTGTATAATTAATGGAAACACTAAAGCTAGTGGTCTTAGGAACAGCAAAGATACGTTTATGCCAAGGCGAGAGTGAAAAAACAATAAATCTAATAACTGGGCTAAATAGTACCGCAAAGAAAGCTATAACAGTTATTTTCAGATATAAAAGAGTAGATTCATTAAAAACATCAACCAAAATATAATATGTAAGAATTTTAATCAATCCAACTGGGATAAGTACCGCTATAACAAAGTATAGTATAATAGCAAATAAAACTTCAGAATAAGATCTAAATACAAGCATAGTCCCAAGCAAGAGAGCATATGGGTAAGAGATCAAATAATTTACAAAGGCGATGTACTTATTTTTATACTTTTTATTTAAATAATTACTAATTTGAAAAATGACTGTATGTAATGCAATTGCTATTATTAACATTTTTCGAAATGTTGGCATATGGAATAGATACATGAAAAGAATAATTAATCCAAAAAAGGCTGAGATTAATGCAACAGCTTTGAACTCAATCAATAGTTTATCAACTTTCATTATTATGCAGATTTTGATGAGATAAATTTATGACATAGCACAATTGCAAAGCTACTCATAAAAAAAAATCACATCCTCGGTTCCACAAAAGTTCCTGATCTATATAATTTTGAAGAGTACTTGGTCCAGATCCTCTTATCCACAGCATCGCCAAAATGCGTGGCTTCCTCCGGAAGGACCGTTTTCTTGCGCTCGGAACTTTTGTCTTTCTCATACCGGCCATCCTTTTCAATTACCCTGGTATTGTTCATTGAAATCAAGGTAAACTTACAGTTCTTGCCGTTAAAGATGACTTTGGGGTACAAAGGATTTGACCCCTTCAGGATATTGGACCATAACAGATATTTTTCATGTTGCGGGGGTTCCTGCCCTTTGTGTACCCGGGGGAAAACATTCCAGCCATTCTTCTGGAAACGCTCTATTGCCTGCTCATTATAAGGCTTACTCTTTTTGGCATTAGGCTGCCGGCTGTCTCCATAGCGATCCCGGAAGTAAAACATTTCTTTGCACACATGATGCTCGTAATATTCACATACTTTATCCACGACATCATCGATCACCACCCCTTCAGAGTCATCAGGCTTACTGTAAAACTCATTGATTACGCAATCCACCGGCTCAACGATCTTTGTAGCAAAATTATAATTGCGCTCCTGGCCAACACTGAAAAGGCAGATATGGGCGCCCCAATCAGGAACAATCTCCAGGGGTTTATTCGGATCGCAATCCAGGTCGAACCGGCTATCATGTTTCCCGAGTTTATTGAAATCCCAATTCGTATTCTCGGCATAATCCCGGATAAATGAATCATTAGAAGCATCATAATAGACATGGCGCTGACTGTCGATATGATAATAACAGTCCTCCACCCTGTCGATGATCCAGTTCATGATCTCAATAAGGAAGGTAAGCAGGGTTTGCTTTTTGTATTCCCGGGCAATGTATGACATTCCCAGGTTAGTGATATTGTCAAAAGCATTTGCCAGGGTAAACAGTATCCCATCTTTTGACACAAAAGGAGTGATCTGCTTTTTGAGGCGGACCACTTCATTCCAGATATCTTTAAAAAGGGCGGGCTTTTTATCCATATAAGCAGTGATCAGCTCCAGCTGGAGCTTTACAACCCTGTTCCAGATATCAAACAGCATGATACCGGCTTCCTCCTCGTAATATTTGCCATAATCCAAAAGCCACTTTTGTTCCTGAAGGAACGGCATGGAAGAAACATAGCGGAAGCCGTGATGTTGCCGGATAGGTTTGGGGGACTTGAAACCAAAATATTCTTCATTTCCCCGTGATGTCGGGGATACCTCCTGATCATACTGGGTTTTATCAATGGTAAGAGCTTCATCCACTATTTCCCTGTCCAGGTTGGGACCACGGGCAGAACCGGAGCGATCCTGAGAAAGCATGAGATACCCGTTCCCGTTCCGGAAACTGATAAAATTGTCATATTTCAGGATCCTCTCATAAGGCGAAAGCCCCCACCCCTTCGGGGGTTTGCGCCCAATAAGATAATCCTTGTCCTTTTCATAACCGAGTGATTCCAGGAATTTAAAAGTAGATGGCAGCGTTCGTGTTAACAGCTGCCCATAAGTCTGCCCCGTGATACCGGTGACAGCCCTGGGCATGCTCCGGTTTATCTGGTTAATTTCCCAGCCAACAATAAAAGATTTACCGGTTCCACGTCCCCAGATATCAACTTCCGAAACCGGGTTATTGATAACGGAGATCTGCTGGGGGTTATTGAGGGAAATTAATTCATTGATCATGTCCTGAACAATTCTTCAGCTTCAGCTTCTGTTATCTCTTTGCCACCAAACAAGGCCCGGTTAAGCTCCTGAAGGGTCCCGGCAGGCAATTTCTCCAGGTTATTCATGTCTATCTTGACCGAGGTATTGTTATTCTGCACCAGGATGTAGAATGAATGCTTTTCAGTCCTGCGGGGATCCTCCAGTTCGGTTGGCCGTTCGCCCAGAATCTTGATAAGATTCGCATGCTCCATGGCGATAACCCGGTAAGCCTGCGGCGTAGCATTATTCCGGCAACGTTCAATATTCCTGACAATATCGTTGATGGTCCAGGTTTGCCAGAAATCATAATCGAACGTATGAATGGTATTGAACAGGCGCATGGCCAGGCGAAGATCTTCATAAGCCTGGGAGCGCGAAAGCTCGGGAAACTTCACCTGATGAATTGCGACAGCTTGTTTCTGTATAGGATTTTTATCCAGGACTTTTGCAATGGATATTACCCTGTCCAGGATCTCCTGCTGTTCCGGATTCAGCGGGGAATGATCAGGCTCGAGTATGTGAGCTTTTATAAGCTCAAAACGTGTATCTTCAAGTGCTTTCCTACTCATATTTAGAACGGTTATGCCAGTCGCGCATCATTTGCTGGGCGGGTGAGGATCCATGCAATGCAGAAAGCTGAACAGCTTTCCGGAGTTCAATTTCAGAAGAAAGCCTGCCGGCCATATAAGCCTTGTAAGCGAGACCGGAATGAGATTTTATGAGCAGCAGAAATTCATAAGGATCCACCTCAATGTTAACAGCGATTTCTTCCGGAGTGAAGAAAAGCTGGGACATGCTCTCAATTTCCTTAAGTTGTTCCTCGGTTATATGCATTGGTTAAGTTTTTGAGATCGAATTCAAAAATCTGAGGATCAGTAAAGATTATCCCCCGTTCCATTTTGGGGTTATCTGTAGCGTTCTGGCTTGTTACGATAGTAACCTGCCAGTTATCATTGTAAAGCAGCGCAGTTTTCGCATGAACTGAAGTGCAACGATAATTGAAGGAAGCGGCAATCATTTGAAAAGGTTTCGGGCTGATAGACCGGACCCGGTTATCCAGGAGCACACGGAATGAAAGTATCTTACCTGTCTCTATTAAGTGATTCAGTTGATTGATGGACTTTGTAGAAAAGGAATATGATGACAAAAAAACATGACAAGGGCCCAGCTGCTTCAGCAGGTAGACCACCAGTCTTACCAGGTTATAATTTCCAAAGCTGTAGTAATGTGTATTGACTCCCGGCTCAATTTGACCAATAGCCTTATTAAGGGCTTTTTCCCTATCTGATACAAAGGCCGGAGGCAAGGATTCAGATTCCTGAAAGGATTCAGGATCCTGCTTCCGTGACCTGGAATTAATTCTCCTTTTAGCGGGATTTTGGGCCAGCGTGGCCTTTATGGATGAAGTTGACAGTAACATAGATCAGTTATTATTAATGCCAACTATAACAAGCGGCTTATATTGGGCCTCCTGACGGATGAGATCCAGGGATGTGTAAATGGTTTTACCGGTAGTAAGGATATCATCGAACAAAATGAAAGGAGCAGCCGGAACGGGTTTCTTCAGAAAAAAAACCGGTTCCAGCTTATTCTTGTCCCGGGCACCCATTACATCTTCAATGAAATGGATACCGGTTGCATCTGAAGTGTTTTTCAACACTTCTGTTGCAAAATGGTATCCCAACCGCTCAGTATGTGCCCGTTTTGGGGTTGTGATGATAGACCAGGAAGACGGAACAGGAATAAAATAACGGATCAGTCCTGAGAGGATATCAGCCAGGATTAGTGCATTTTCTTTCCGGGCTTTAAAAGCTTCCAGATCATAGGCCTTGAAAAATGCATGAAAAAACATGGTCCTTCGGGAATACAATCCATATTTAAGATAACCCTGTGTAGGGGCAGGCTCTGGCATATGTCCTTCATCAGGATCATTTGCCAGGGCCTGTAAGCTTGATATGATTGAATTTGTGTTTACGAGCATGAAAGAAGTGCAAGGTCAATTTTCTCAATTTGCCGGTTCCTTTCGGTGATCCTTTTTTCAATCCTGATTCGTTTCGGACCGGCAGGCATAGGATTGGGTTTTGCACCTTTCTTCGCCTCCTGGTACTCCAGCTGGTTCTGATCCTTTGTATTGGCAGTTTGCAGGTTCTTTTTCATTTTCTTCAGACCGGCAGCATCAGCTGGCAGGTTATCCTCCGGACCTGCCGGCGGATCCTGGGCCGGTTCGGGGAACAGCACAGAAATATCAGGCAGTATACCTTCATTATAAAAGGCCTCCTTTGCGGCAAACATCAGATCGATACGGGGGGAAATGAGGGCAATGGAATCAGAAAGGTTCCTGCGCTTTTTTACAGTTTCATCATCATTGCTTTCAGGGAGGCCGGCCATTTGTTCGTGCAGCTGGGCCCGAAGCTTGAAAAGGTCTGCATGCTCCCTGATTACTTTCTCAACGCTTTCAGGCAGCTGGCCAGTTGCGGAAACCTCAATTTCCGGCACTTCATTTATTGGCGGGTCAACTGCAGGAGGATCTGTTGACGGTTGGTCCTCTGAAGTCAGTTCTTCCCCTGATGTTTCTCCGTTTGACGCATCACCCGTAGGCGGATCTCCTGCAGATGTTTCACCGGTTGTTACACCACCTTCAGGCGGGTTGCCATCCCCGGACTCCAGGGCAAGCTGTTCAACAATGTTCTGAAGCTCGTCCTTTAATTCCTGGTACTCCTGCATTGTGTAGCCGGCAGCCTTACATAACTCATAAAAGAGTTTTCCGGCATATCTTTTCTCATTGCCGGCCATTATCCTGGGGAGTTGTTTATTCTTGCCTATCTCGGCAAGCAGGTATAAGCCGAGGTTGAAATTACAGCCCAGCCGGATCCATTGCATTACTTTTTCTTTCATGTTACAGGTTTTAATGAAAAAGCCCTGGATTGCAGGGCTATGAATTATTTTCAGATTTCGGGGCCAACCTTTTTGCGCCCTCATTGGTCAGCTCCAGGTATGGGAACCCGGATGAGTAGAGTTGCTTAAGCACCGGCAGAGGGATCTTCTCGCGAAAATCCAGCACACCGAACTGCCTGGTAACTACCCGCCCGGGTTCAATACCTTTCAACTTAAAGTACTTATGTACTATCACGGTGCAACTGCAATGGTTAACGGAATGCTCCCTTCATACAAATAGATGTTGGAGGTTTTGTAAGTAAACTCCATGGAAGCACCCCGGCGGCCGGCAGTTTCCTTGGACGTACCAACACCATCGGGGGACCCTGAATAGGTTGCAGGGCGCAATGAATCACCCATCAGGTACATGTTACCGTTATTATCAGGGACAATGAATACCAGGTTATCGTTCTTCGCGGCATTCATGAACCCCAGAATTTTGGGAGAGAGACCGGGATGGAAGAAGGAAAGCCTGGCTACAAACGACTTGCCGTCTGATTCGCCAACGGGTTCAATCTTGAACTCACCGGTATCATCGGTCATGTACATTTCAAACATGCGCTTGCCTTCTTTCATTGTAACATCACCGGTCAACACCGCCTGTTCGTCGATGGCCACAGGGGCAGCCGGCTTGGTTGGCCAGGTTGCTACATCGGCATGAAAACCGAAGTAGACTTTTTGGGGAAGACCACCCATGTTTTCACCATCGGGCAAATCTTTAAGAATATCAGTAAAATCCACGTTGCTCTTTATTAAAGGTTTGTAAATAAGCCCCCCGGTGAAGGGGGGCGTTAACATGAACTCAGATCAGATCAGCCTTCCTGTTTCTGAAGGTTGGTCCAAACAGCGGCATCCATACCAAAACCAATTCCTTCCCACCAGTCGCAGTAGAAGCTCACATTTCTGCGGTACTCTTCAATTTTGATATTGGTTTTGTTCTTGGATTTCTTGGTCAAATGAAGCAGATTGTTCTTCGGGGTTGCGAAAATGACATCAGTCCCGGAGATGGAGGGCAGCGCCTTTACCTGCTGGGGAGTGAAGTCGATTTCAGCATTGATATCCCGGCTCGACTTGTAGTCGTAGTATCCGTTTGAACGCTTATCGCGGAAATAAGCTTTGTACCAACGGGGAGAAAGGCAGACATCCATTTTTACATGCTGATAAACTTCAGCAATACCATCCACAAACAATTCAACCTGGTCGAATATGGTATCAGCACTGAGCGCACCGATGTTGATGGAGTTGATGGTTTCAGCTTCAACACCAGCCTGAAGCTGATGAATAAGGCCGTTCATCGATTTACCAGTATCACCGGGGGTTCCGGGGGTCGGATCCTGGTAAACACCCTTGCCGTATTCTTCAAGTTCCATATCGGAATTGATCTTGGCCAGGTAACCCTGATCAGGATGCTCGATAAGGTACCTGATAAGAGGCCATTCAGCACGGCTGACGGCTTCTGAGGCAAGGGCCCCGAGCCAGGTGGCTTCAACATCATCAGGCCAGATATCTTCATCCACTTTAAAGTGGAAAAGCTTCAGTTCGTTGGGGGTAAATGCTGTTGCATGCTTTGGGGTCCAACCCTTCTGGAATGACTGAACGATTTTCTGGATGGTAAGCTGGGCCAGCTTATAAATAGTATCATCAGTCTTGATGGGAGTACATATCCCGGGGGTTACCAACCCCTGGGTAAGCATTCCCAGGATACGGTTCTTGTTCTGGGCACTTTTCTCATAATATGCCCCGAACGCGGTTACAATTTCACTTACGTCCATTTCTGCGGATTTAAAGATTAGTCAATATCCTGCATGTGGGGCAGGCTGTTAAGGGTATCCCAGTCGACACCGTCGTCCTTCGGATCATTATCCTTTTTTCCCTGAACGCCGGCAGGCTTGCTGCCAGGTTTCGAGGCCAGGAGGGTTTTGATTGCGGCTACTTTGTTCTCGATTGTGTCTGCATTTCTTACAGACTCATCGATGGAATCCAATGCGGTTGTTGCATTGGTAAGGGAGGTTTCAGCAGTAGTCCTGGCAGTTTCGGCCCGGGCATGTGCAGCAAGATCCTGATCGATGGCTGAAAGCTGATCTTCATTAAGGTAAACACCTTCTGCTGAAGCTTCCAGCTTATCCACTTTCAGAACCTTGTTCAGGTTCAGGAATTGCTTCTTCATTGAATTTTCGGAATTATGTTTGGGTTTGAAAAATTCAGCAAGGCGGCCTGACAGGCGATTGAAGAGGGATTCTTCATCGATTCCGGTTTCCCCGGTTTGTGCCGGCACCGGGAGACCGTTGGCATGCAGCATGGCAACAATGGAGAGATCCTCAGCGAAGTTGACGACTTTTGACGGCGCGTAAACTTCATCGATGAAGCCCCAGCTCTTGGCTTCATCGGCGGTAAGCCAGGTTTCCTTTTTCATGAGGTCCAGGATATCTTTGACCCCTTTGCCGGATTTGGTTGCATACATTTTCGCAACCAACAGGGTTACTTTCGCAACTTCGTTTTTCTCCTTCTCGAGTTTGGCAATGAGTTCATCGATATCGTCTTCATTCAATGTGCCCCATTCATCGATCCAGATCATGGCCTTATGGATCAGGTACATTGAATTCTGACTCATGCGGGTAGATTTTGCACCCAGGGCAATAATGGTCGCAGAGCTGGCAACCATACCGGTAAGGAAAGCGGTTACATTACCATGGGAAGCAAGGCGGTCATGCATTGAAATTGCATGATCTACCGAACCTCCGAGGCTCGAGATCTGAACCTCAATTTCATCGTTATCGGCACCATTGAGCATATAATTGAGCCACTGTTTTGAGTAGCCATATTGCCCGATGCTGCCATCAATAATTAAAATTTTCTTCGCCATTGCAGTATTTTTCTGCAATGATACTGCCCGTCAGCTGTCGTTAAAAAGGACAAAAAGGAGATAGAATAACAGGTTATTCCGTTGAAAACGGCAATTTGACAGACTTTTGGGGAGTTAGGACGGCACCGGAAAATGAGAAAGTATAACCGTGCTGGCCGGCAGGATCCGGAGAGGTTGAGTACTCATAACCGAATTTAAGGGCATGGTTCAGATCCCCTGTTCGCGTGTATTTGCCATCTGCATTCCGGAGCACAACCACAAACCGGAACCGGAGCATCAGATCAAGAATGGTATCATTATCAGAAGACCTTCCGGGAATAAAGCCTGAAATAACAGGCTTGTAAGCGTTGCCAGGTTGAGAGTATTCCGAGGGTGACTGCAGCTTTAAGCTTTCCCTGGCACAGACAAGTTCAAACACGAATTCAGGATCCCGGAGGGTAATCTGAGAACCCGATATTCCGGCAATGTTTGACTGTGGGACCGCCAGAACCTCAAGGTGACCACTGAGCTGATCAGATTGCTTGTTTACGCTTTTCATAGTTCTTTTTGAATTGCGGGCAAATTGTCCCCAATTCCGACAAATTGTCCAAAAAAATGCTTTCTGTTTTTTCTATTAAATGAGCGGCAAAAGATGTTGCCGGAAAGCTCCCATGGCGGTCGAAGTCTTTCCGGATGGAATCATAACTCCAGGTATCTTCAGGGTAATTGAAATTTTCCTGAAACAGCAGGATGGCATCTTTCAGGTTCATGAATGAAACATACAAGGAAACCATGTTCCGCATAAAGAATTTTGCCCGGTTCTCCAACTCGCGGTTGAATGAGATAGAATCAGTCCTGGTGAGCTCCCAGCCATACCGGTAAAAATCATCAGAAGAAATCAATATCCTGGACTCGCAGGAATACTTTGCCAGTTTTAACCTGGCATAGTTTACATGGCGCCGGCGCGATGGTTTTCTCAGGCACCGGCGAAGGTAGTTTTGAAGGCGTGGATCTGCAGAGATATCTGCCGGGTTACCATAGTTCTGTGTCAGAAACTGATGTACGTAAGGTTTAGTAGGGAGCAACAAAGTGAACATGTGTAAATATAAAATCACTTTGCAGATTCTGTCAAGTTTTGACAGACCGAAGGATTAACATGTTAACTCAAAAAACACACCCCTGTTAAAAGTCCTGAAAACAGACAAAAATTTGTAATTTACCCTTAAATATAGTTCTATATATTTGATATTAAGTTCATTACAAATTACAATTAGATTTGTAAGGCATTTTTATTGCACTGATTATCAAGCCTTACAAAATTACAGAAGTTTGTAAGGTTCAAATTTTAAGCTACTTTAGCAGGTAAGTAAAATTACAAACTCGAAAAAATTACAAATTGCCGGAAATTTTGTAATAAGTTTGTAATTCTATAACCTTGTGTTTTCCAATTAGATTACTATTATTATTACAAATTACAGTAATAAAATACTTTTGGGGGGTGGGGGGTGGTTTTGCAAATATGCAAATGGATTTAATTGAAAAACAGGTAAATATATGGTGTTCGCTGCGCTCACGATTGTGTCGAATAGCATCTTAATAGCCGATTGAAATTATTTTGCATTTAAAATAGTTGCTCAAGGAATGAAAAGCTTATAAGTGTACGTGCCGAACTAAGATGCATTTATATGCTTTGTATTCCATTTTTAGTAAGAAATATTTATTTGAGATTGATGAATTAAAACTCTTTATTATGGCGGAACCTCGACAAATCGCAGGACAGACCTTTGAAAATCGGGCAATATTGATCAATGGTCAAATAATGTCAAATCCACAAATTAGCATTCCACATAATCCATACTTATTGGAAAGGTATGATTTTGAAAAGTTGATAAATCCCAATAGTAACATAAGTAACATCGCCATAACTCTATTTGGCGCTTCGATCGGACTTTTAATTAATATTATTGCTAAGATTGTTGGACAGGCGCGGGGCTCAACAATCAGTATTGAGGATTGGGAATTTAACGCATTTCTGGGTTCATTGGCTTTGACAATTTTGCTATTTGTTATTGACAAATTTGCACCAAGCAAGAGAAAAAGAGTAGTAAGGAAAATTAATTACCATTTTGAATTAAATTCAAACAACAACTAGTAAAATGAAAAATAAATTACCGTCTGAATATCAACCCTACGATAGATTAACAATTTGTTCAAATGCATTAATTGGAGTTGGCGCAATCATTAAAATTGGTGATATTGAGCCTATTCTGATCGGCAAAGGGCTAAGAAAACCTCTTATCTGGTTAAAAGCCAGAACAAATAACCAAGCTTGGATTCAAGTTGTTGAACAAAGTGTTAGCTTATTTCCTCAAATTGTGAGTATGATTGAAGACACTCCCAATACCATAATTATCAAGGCGAATTCAAATGTTATTATTAACGCAATACAAGATGGGTCAACTTGCATTGTCAAAGAGTTGGACTTAAGACCACTTGGCCTAAATATTTTCGGAGATTCCCAATCACTAAAAGTTGGAGGAAACGAATTTACGGGAAATACCATGCAAGGGGTAGGTACTTTTATTGGAATTGACGATAAGTAGTATAATAGAACCATCTAAACATTGCGCTACTTGTTGTGAGGTTGGCAAATTTGCCACATCAATCTTGAATAATTGTACTTACAAGAAGTAATTCTTTAAACCTGCGGTCCCGCGCTGCCTTGGTTTCAAATTTCTCCAGGGTTCTCCATTCATAGCTGCCATTCTCTTTTACCTTGATTCTTGGAGTTGGCTGATCATCGGTCCTGATGATCCGGAAGCCGGCAGCCATTACTTTCATTTGTGAGTTTGTGTCCATAGCTTTATTTTTTTTCAGATTTAACATAAACCCGGCCATCCTCAATCCATTGCCGGAATTTTTCCACTACCCCGTGTTTCGAAACATGGTGCTCGAATTCATTGGAATGGTAAGTATGAACCAGAAAATTAATCCCCTCCGGTTCCACTCCCCTCTCAGTTCTGAAATCATCGATTCCGGCCACCCGCATTCCTTGAGGCAGGGTTTTGTATATCCAGCGGCCAAATTCTCCCAGGTAAGGATCTTTCATAGCATGATCACATTATATCCAAGATGACTGGCCACCAGGAACTGGGTTTGAGCATCACGGCTCCTGCCCCACTCCGGAAACAGCGCAATGGATGTACAGTTTTTAATAAGGGCTGTAAGGCTGATCCGCATTGCCGGCTGCCAGCCGGAACCTTCAGGAATAAGAGAAAGCGGATTGAGCGGTTTATGTCCGTATGCTTTCAGGAGGATTTCAGCGTCTGAATTTCGCTGCATTAGTAGCTTCCTGTCAGCAGAAAACAGATCTCCGGCAATAAACACCGAGTTTTCTCCCGCGGCCGGGATAGATACATTATCAGTTGTAACAAGATCCAGCAGTTCCAGGAGAGGATCCACTACCTCAAGGATTGATTCGGCCGGCAAGGATCCCTTCCTGATCTGCCTGAGCCTTAACATTAAATGATCTGCATTCATCAGTCTATGGTTAATTGAAGTGAGTAATTATGTTTCCTGGCCAGGCGTTCAATTCTGTCCTTCAGGATACCGTCCAGTACCTGCTGTTTTGAAGCCGGGATATAGATAGTTTTCTCCGGACCGGAGACTTTGATTCCTGCCTGGGTAATTAGGTAGTGCAGATTGTAACGCTGTTTGGTCCGGCATGGAGTATACTCCTGATAATACTGCTTACACTTGCTTACCTTTTCCCCGAAAAGCGGATCTGTAGCCACAAGTCCGCTGATGGTTTTGTGTGCATTGATGCTGGTTGCATGGGCTTTCTTATTAAAGTACCTGGCAATTGCCGGGTGTGAAAGCCTGAGCAATTCCTTCTGCAGGTACATGGCCGTAAGCCTTGCATCAGTTATGGTCCTCAGGGTAGTGTTCCGGTGCAGCTCACGCAGTGTGATTCCGAAAACATCACACACTATCCGGTCCAGCCGGCGCTGCTCCCTTCTAGAATGGCGGTTTGCTGTTGTCCTCTTCATGTTGTTGGATATTAGTGTTATCTCCGGGCTTTGTTGAGATATAGAAACACTCCATTGATTTGCCTTCCACGGATTTGATGATCCGTCTGAGTGATTCGGTACTGTTGCCGGTGCAGAGCTGAATAGGGTTCAGTTCAAAACCATAGTAATCGCACCACGCCTGAATGTGTGATTTGAATTTTCCGCTCCTGTAGTCGCTCTGCTGCTTTTTCGACAACCTTGTTTTGAAGTTCTCAAAAGCATATTCCCGGATGATATAAGTATTGAAATAGCCGTTTTCAGTTGGTGAGAATTGAGGCTTTTCAGGTGTGGGGCAATTGATGAAGTAATCATTTGCCCAGGTAAAGAAGTCTTCATCCCGGCCAAGGCCCTGCGCCATTGTCCGGCGGAGTTGGCGTTTCTCAAGGTTCATCAGCGGGGGCTGTATCTTGTAAAAACGCATGGTCAGCTGTATGCAGTAAGCAATGAGATTATAGAACTTGATCCATTCTTCATCAGTAAAATCATCATAGAGCCGGCGCCCGAATTTTGTTAGCGGGGTGCGCGTTTCCTTGTAATCGTTGAACTTTGTTGCCTCGTGGTAATAGTCAGAGACCCCGCAGTTCAACAGCCTGGCCACGGTGCTGGAGTCATAGTTCTGAAGCTCGAAGTTTGAGCTGATAAGCATCTTGCCACTATCTTCATATTCCAGTGTGAAGGGTGTATAATTCTTTGGATTTACTTCACGTTTACCGGTTACCTGGGTATAGAAGAATGAGAAATCAGCATATTCATGCATATCATCCACTTCGATGAAGTCATGAAACTCTGTCATCCCATCATAGAAAAACTGATACTGGTTCTTATCATCCAGCGAACGCCCTCCTTTGTAGAATGAAGTACGGACATAGGTGATTGCCTCAGAAAGCAGGCTCTTCCCGGACCTTCCGGAAGACTGGCCGATTTCAGAGATTCGCATATCCTGAAGGAAGGTCAGCCAGGGTTTGCCAGGGTCCTTATATTGAGCACAATGATAACCCAGGACAAAAAGAAAATTGGCCAGTGTCAGGTTCTCCTCCTTGCGTTCCTCCGGAGTGAGTGCCTGGCGAAGCTCTGACTCCTTCCTCCAGTGCAGACGTGACAGATCCCTGAGGAAGCGCACAAAAATGAAATCTTCATCATGAATCTTAACTTCATACTTATCCAGGTCTGAAAGCTGAGCAAGCTTAGAATTGTAAAGTTCACGTTCCTCATCATTTTTGGATGCCGAAAGTTTCAGCAGGAGATCCTTATAGGCCGGTGTGGGATCCACTGTTATGGCAGGCTTGTCAATGATCCTTACATCCCGGTCAATCACATGACTGATTGGCTCTTTTTTCACCTCCAGGCTCCCCAGAATGAAATTGGGAAGATCTTCATGTTTAACCCTTTCAATCTTGTCCCGGGTAATCCTGATGGATCCATTCCTGAAGTTTATGTATTCTGTATCCCGGCTGTGGTTTTTGAAATTCAGTTTAATTTCATCTATAGTTTCCAGGTTACCTTCAGTGATCTGATTGCTGGTATTGATCTTGTTAAGCAGATCAATACCATCCATAAGGCTTTTACTTTTTATCCATTCCTTGGTAAACCGCTTGACTATGCGCTTGATTGAATCCGGTGCAATCAGGTCCACAACTTTACCCTTTATCCAGGCATAGCAGTAATTTGCCCCTTTGTGATAGATGGATTCCATCTGGTACAACCCCTGAGCCCGGAGGAAGAAATAGTAAAATTCCATGTTGATGGAATAACTGGTCTTGCCGGTCTTTTCATCGGTTGACTTCTGCCAGAACTTGATTCGCCTGGCATTGCGCTTCAATACAAGAAAATTGTAGTATGTCTGATCCTGATATTCGCCGCTGAGATTGATAAAGTCTTTAAGGTCTTTACAGGGATTGCCCCTCCAATCCTTTTTATATTTAAGCCATTCAGGGAGCTCTATGGTAAATAGATTAATATGCTTCAGGGCGTTTTTGAGCGCCTGAGCCTGGCCGGTCCGGTCCAGGTCCATTACCTGATAATGATTCTCACACAGATCATCAACCTGTTTGAATTGCTCATAAGTAAATTCAGCCGATTCACTATTCAGCCAATAAACATGAAAGCCCAGGGCATGCAGGTTCATGGCATCAGACTCTCCGGAGCAACGGAATAGATCCCTGACCTTTGCTGAGGGCTTATCCTGGGGCGGTGTCAGATCTGCCTGCTCTTCGTCCAGAAATTCATTATCGCATTCAAGGATTTGCTCGAGGCCATAAACGTACTCCTTAGGTTTCTGCCCGATATAAAGGAACCGGTGTTTCTTCTCAATTTCATGCGGCCGGTAGAGCTTCTGGAAATCTTTATAGTCAAACAGGAAGATCGGATAATCCTTGGTTGCCTTAAATACATGTACTACATCCCGGTTATGCTTTTTTGAATTACCGCAATACTCATACTTTTCAACCACCCGGCAATGGAAATAATCCAGGGTGTCTTCCGTTACATAGCGCCCGATGGCGGAGAGGTCCTCAGCTGAGGGGTGTTCCTTGAAAGTGAAATTGTATGCCCCTTTCTTATCAGCAGGAAGCATTTCCCGCATTTCATATTCCGGAGCCCATTTTACTTTCTGAAACTCCTTGCCTTCAAAAGTTCTCCCAATAATTACCTGTTCAACAAAAAGCAGGGCATCGTAAAAGCTCAGCCCTTCCCTCCAGACAACAAAATCTATAGCCTTGAGGCCGTTAATCTGATCCTGCTGGCCAAAGTCAGTTATTCGCCAGAAACCATCATACCAGGTAACCCTGGCCGAAGCAGTTTTTTCATCATCCCGGATTTTAAAGAAGCTTTTGGGATCAGTCAGATTGACAGCCGGGAAATAATGTTTAAAGACGTCCAGACCGCCATCAGTAGCATCATATATTTTATCCTGGTCAATATAGCGCATGAAGTGAATTACAGAAGATTAATAGGTGATTTTGAATTTACCACCGGCATACAAAGGATCCTGCCTGAGTAATGACCGGTAATATGAAAGCAATGCGAAAGGCCCGGAATGGATCAGATGCTCAGTATTACCGCGATCGATCCAGATAAGCCTGCCGGTTGCCGGTTTTTGTTTCTTACACCTGTATTCTGGTTTCTTCATCGAGCTGCCTGGTTAGCTTCCTCAGAAATCTTTTGTCTTCTTTGGTCAGATCCGGATCCGGAGCCTTCTGCAACCGGGTTTCAATTGCAGTGATGATGGCAGGGATATAATCACCCGGGATTGACATTATGTTAAAGCCTTCGGCTGTTTGTTCTACGTACATCAGAGTATTAGTAAAATGATCGATAATTCAGTTAAAAACAGAAGAAAGAAAATGATAAGGCCGCGACGCCTGGCTAGATCTCGTTCACCCATGCCGGAAGAATTACAGTTTCAGCAAGTGCGTACATTTCTTCTTTTATGAGTGCCAGCTTCAGCTGCTCAGACTTCAGCCGTTCACTCCGGATACGGAGTTGATGCATATTCACAAGCCTCCAGTCCTGGAACCTCATGATGTTTTCAATTTTCCTTACCATGCGCTGTTGAGCTCTCAGCCGGGCAGAAATTTCGGAGAAGGATTCAATAATGTCAGTTTTCATAAGCTTTTTGTTTGCGTGGGGACGCGGTTGTTAAACTCCTTTTTGCATTGCCCAGAGGGCAATTTCGATTCTGTTGTTAATGCAAAGCTTTTCACGGATCCTGCACAGGTATGTGCGGACAGTTGACAATTCAATTGAAAGTTCAGCGGCTATCTCTTTGTCCAGTTTTCCCTGGCTTATGAGCTTTATTACAATGTACTCCTGGCGGCTCAACCGGCCATTGGGGGCCGGGGGGATCTTGCATACAATATCAAAACCCGGGCACGAGCCGATGGATTCACAACAAGGAGCATCTGAGCAGGTCCTGTTACCGGTGAGGTCCGGAGTTGAATCCAGCGCACCATATCTGCAGGCAACAAACTTTTTCTCAATTTCGTCAGGGTCCGATATCCGCATGTCATATTTGATGCAGTTGAGTGCTTTCGGGTCGGCTATCAATTCAGCCTGAAAAGGTTCCCTGAGTATTGAGGGCAGTTCCAGGTAATCCATGCGGTTGCCGTTAACCAATGCACGGACATCATTGTCATGGCGGTAGATTTCTATTGAGCCTTCAAGGCCGGCTGGGAATTGCTTTAGCATAAGTCAGCAATTTTCTTTTTCAGTTTTTCCTCTTTTGCCTGATGCTCTTCGATGATCAGAAGCGCTGCCTCAACTACTTCAGAAACATACAGGGGACTGGACTCCTGGAATGTTTTGAAGATTGAACTGTAAGACTTTCCGGTTTTTTCCCGGATAAGTTTTGCGTAGTTCCTGGGAAGCTTGCTTTTAATTTTCTGTAAGCTTTTCTTGTCCATTTTTTTACGTATTGATTAAATATTTAAATTGTACTACTTTAGTACAGCAAAACAGACACAAAAGTACAATAATATTATTGTACTTGTCAATAGTTTTATTGTACTTTTTTAAAATAAAAAATGGATGGAAATGGAGATGACAGTAAATCAGCGAATTGGATTTTTTCTTAAAGAGAAAAATATTCCGCAAACTGAAATTGCCACGAAGCTGAGCGTGACAAAACAAACAGTGAGTAACTGGATAAACGGAACCGTGCAGATTCCTTTGAAACACCTGATCTCACTGATTTCGGAATACGATTACCTTAATGTCAGATGGCTTTTAACAGGGGAAGGTACATTGGAAACCGGTCAGGCTCCGGCAGACACTCCGGAAGAAAAAAAGAAGGAAGGTGCTATTGAATTGCTCAAGGAACAATTAGCTACAAAAGAAAAAACGATTGCCACCCTGAATAAGGAGATTGGCCGTCTTGAAGAACAACTTTCCAGTAGAAAGAAGTAGTAGAAAAAAACTGAATAGAAAAAATAGAAAACCAGCCTCCCCAGGCCTGACACAGGAGAGAGAGAGAACGGAGATTCCCGCCATCTCCACAAAAATGCCTGCAAATCGTTGATTTACAGGCATTTTTCATTTGCCGAAAAGAGCCAGGATAACCCTGGTATTTTCAGGGGAAATTATTTCACAGGCTTACTCTCATAACACCGTTGAGTTATACTTGTTTATGCCGGAATTTCAGAATCCCCGGCCGAACATTTCCCAGAATTTAGCTTCCATGTCAGCCCAGCGCTGCATGGTGGCACCGGAGAAATCGTTGCTGTAGTTTGTGAGCAGGGCGCGGGCTTCATCGTTTTTACCGGTTTTTATAAGCTCAACGGCACTCTTCTCGAGTGCGGGCGTCTCCAGCCTGGCTTTTGCTTCAAAACCAAGGACCTGTTCAAGCATAAGCTTTTTTGTTTTACCCCATGATACCGTGGCCAGCTTATTGGCTTTACGGTAGCTCCAGAGCGCCGCATCCCCGCGACAGGACTTCTGTCCGCAGACTTCCCATTTTGCAGGGACCTGCTTCACGCCCGCATAGATGGGAACACGCGGACTCTGCCCGGGATTGTCGAATGAAAACCAGGAAACGCCGCCGACTTCATCAGGCAGCCAGTCGCGCAGAACGGTTATATGTGAATATGAGCACCAGGAAACCGAAACAGTCCGCTGAAAATCGACGGTTCCCGGGGCAATATAATTCAGCGTATTGCGCATATCTCCCGTGAGCCAAGGATTGGCAACCGGACTGACAATCGTATCCCGGCCAATTACGTTCCTTTTCCCGTCGTAACGGGTATTGACCATTTTAACGCGTTGGGTCATATCATAGCTGCTGCCTTCATAAGATGAGCGGTACAATTCCGTCAGCATCTCCATGCTTACTTTCTTTTCCGGTTTTACCGAAAACGGAAGTTCATCCATATCCATGCTCAGGTTCAGAGACGGCGCCAGGGTGCTGAGTACAAAGAACTCCCTGATTTTGAACGGCTTTTCAGTATTGGCATAGGCCTTCCAGAATTTAAAAGGCTCCTTGCCGTCCCACAGGCCAAACTCCCTGGCCACGTCCTTCACATTCGGACTGGCCATAAAAAAATCGGGATTGTTGAAATCAATGATTCCGATACGGGATATGTTTGCCGAAATACCCACATGATCGTCGGGAATGCGCTGGGCGGCCCAGACCCCTCCGATCCGCCCCTTCCCTTCTCCCAGAATTTCCATTTGCCAGACCTCACGGGTGTCGGCAATGGTGATACATTCGCCGTAATCGCCGTAACCGTATTCTTTGATCAGTTCCCCGATCAGCCGGATGGCATCACGGGCATTGTCGCAGCGCTGCAGGGCGATCCGCTGCAGCTCCTCGATCAGGAACATCCCCTTTTTATTAACAAGTGTATCGGGCCCTGTGAATGTGGTTTCGCCCATGGCCAGTTGCTTCTCGTTCAGCGAAGGATAAGCGGTATTTAGGTATGCAAAGGTATGCTTTGCCTGGGGGATGCGTCCGGCCACGGTAACCTTGCGCATATCATCAGGCGTCTCGGTATGCAGCGTGCCTTTATATACCGTATGCAACGCCGTGTCGGCATGATCCGCCGCCTTTTCCATTCTCACCCAGGTACGGTAATTGCCATCGCAGGTATGGGCGGTAATCACCGAGCCATCGGCCGAAGCGCTTTTCCCGACCATGATAGAGGTGCAACTTTCGCCAAACCAGGGATCGCCGGGATTTACCTGGGCTGTCAATACTACACTGATCAATATCAGCAATGTTGCAAGAATGTAGCGTTTATTCATAATCAGTTCGTTTTGGGGCAGTGCCGGTTCCGGTTCACAAAATACCGGCAATCAGACTTTGGTTAGTGTATCTTTTCCGAAACAGGCAATGCTTATCCGGGCGGTAAATTTAGTAAGGGTTTTCAGAATAAGCTAATCCGGACAGTCGGTAAAATAAAAAACCGGACATCAATTGTACGCGATTTCCATCGGCACCTTGTTAAAGTTATAATTACCCCCCGAAAGTCGTCCTGAAAAAGGGACATTTTAACCTGAGAAAAAGATATTTCGTCTAAAATAATCGCGCATCAGTCCATAATGCCATTATTTTGACAAGTTCACCGAATCAAGCTGCCGGAGCAAATCTGTACTAACCGGGAACTTATTTAAGGAAAAGCCTGCTGATGATGCAACCGTATATGAACAGTGCATTTCCGGCACATACGCTTACCGGATTATTCACCAATTTATCACGAAAGGCAAATCAAACAGTATGAAACAAAAAGAATTGCTGCTGGTGTTCCTGATTTCACTTTTCTACACTTTCGGAATTCAGGCTCAGTCACTGATCGTGCAGGAAACTGACGGGAACGAAACCAGCGAAGCGCTGAATTATGTCAGGAAACTCACATTTGAGCAGAACAACCTGCATGTTATCCTAAAATCCGGTGTGATTGAGAGCTACGAGCTTCAACAGGTAAGGAAGATCTATTTCGATACCCTGACTACCGCGACCAGCCTCGTTCCGGGCACAAATGAACGCCTGATTGTATATCCCAACCCAGCCGGCAGCTTAATGGTGGTTGATCATATACCTTCGGGCACCAGGGAACTCTCCATTTTCAGTGCTGACGGACGTCTGGCAATGCAGGTACCAGTCAGTATGCAGATGCAAACCATAAACCTCGACGGACTGAAGAGCGGCATTTATTACATTGTTGCGAATGGCCGGGCGGCAAAATTCATCAGGTTATGAAAAGAAATTTTATTTTACTGGCACTGGCAATTGCCGGCCTTACAACCATGGCCCAGGAAAAAATGTACATCCACAAAGCGGATCATTTCACACTGGGGGCCCTTATCACTTCTACCGACAGCATCAGTTTCAGCGACGACCGGAGTACCATCATTTTCAGCATCGGCAATATCACGGACTCATACACCGTATCAGACATTGACAGCATCACTTTTGGGGCAAATTCAACCATTGTCAGCGTCTGGTATGACGAAACCGGCGTCAGGGTGACAAACCCGCTGGCTTATGAAGGGGTTTCAGTGACCGCTGACGGAGCAAATGTAACCGTAACCTCAACCAGCACTATACAGGGCATCGGCTACCGCTTGTCAGGGAGCACCCAGGGAGGCTCGTTCAAAATCTACAGCCAGCAACCTTTCTCGCTGATGCTCAACGGTGTGCATATAACCAATCCCAACGGGCCGGCCATAAATATTCAATCCGGGAACACGGTTACCGTTGACATCATGACAGGTACCACAAATGTACTCACCGACGGAGGCACGTACAGCAGTCAGGCGAAAGCGCCAAACAGCACAACAGAGGATCAGAAGGGCGCATTTTTCAGTGAAACCGCACTGATATTCACCGGTACCGGCAATCTGACCATCAACGGCCAGGGGGCTGCAAAGCACGGCCTTTGCAGCGACAGCAACATCGGGATCAACGGCGGAAACATTACCGTTGCCAGCGCTGCAAAGGACGGGATCCATGCCAAGACCGGATTTACAATGACAAATGGTACGCTTTATGTAACCGCAACCGGAGATGCCATCGACGGAGATGCAGGGAATGTGAACATCACAGGCGGAAATATTACGACCCTGAATGAGGCTGATGATGTTAAAGGCATTGCCTGCGACGGAACCATAACCATTTCAGGAGGGGACCTTATGCTTACGGTCAACGGCGACCAGTCGAAAGCCATGAAAAGCAAATCTGGCATTAACATCAGCGGGGGCAGCATTTCCATAATCACTGCAGGTGATGCAGTGCTTGAGGCTTCAGGTTCCGGATATGACCCTTCCTATTGTACAGCCATCAAGTGTGATGCAAATATCAGTATCAGCGGAGGGAATATCGACATCACAAGCACGGGAAAAGCCGGAAAAGGCATTTCATCAGATGCTGATATCACAATAAGCAACGGAACCATTATAATCGCCTGTTCGGGCAACGGAGCAAGATACACAAATACCACAGGCGCTTTTGACGCTTATGTTTCCACCTGCATCACATCCGACGGAAATACCCTGATTAACGGAGGTACCATTACTACCAGCAGTTCCGGTTCAGGCGGGAAAAGTATTTCAGTGGACGGAGCACTGACCATTGGGAACAGTTCCTCCTCCCCTGTAATAAACCTGACTACTACGGGTAGCAGGATTTATATCAGCGGCTCCGGCCAAAATGCGGAGTATGCAGAGGCCAAAACCGTCAAGAGTGATGGCGACATTATAATTGAAAGCGGAAACATCACCCTTAATTCGGCGGATGACGGGTTGAAATCAGAAACATCCATTACCATATCCACTGCCATTATCAACATTACCAACTCCGTAGAAGGTATTGAGGCACCATTCATCACCATAAACAGCGGGGAAATATTTATCAAGTCTTCTGATGACTGCATCAACACCACCTTTGGTCTGGGCGGAGAACAGAACGACGGCAGTATCATGACCTTCAACGGAGGCTATGTGGTGGTGAATACGACCGGGGGCGACGGGTTGGATGCGAACGGCAATATTGTTATAAACGGCGGCACCATCCTTGTTCACGGGCCGCCCAATGCGCCAGAGGTTGGTCTGGATTACAACGGCTCATGCAGTATGAACGGCGGATTCCTGATCGTTTCCGGCCCTAACTCAAATATGCTCCAGGCGCCGGGCAACAGTTCCACACAGAACTGCCTGAAGGCGGTTACCAACAGCGGGTTATCAGCTTCCACCCTGTTCCATATACAGGATGCTTCAGGCGGCAATATTGTAACATTTCAGCCCCTCCGGACCTATTATTCCATTATTTTTTCATCATCTCAACTACTGACAGGCTCAACGTACTCAATTTATACCGGAGGAAGTTGCAACGGAACCGTGAATAACGGACTTTACACCGGCGGGACATACTCGGGCGGCACATTTAAAAAATCCTTTACGATCAGCAACAGGATTACAAGCGTAAACTTCTGAAAACCATCTTTTGAGGAGGGTTTGACAGTGTCTTTGCCATTCTGGTAAAGGCACTTTTTCATTGTTAGTTTACAGCATATTTACGGAAAATGTAAAAATATTTCAGCGATCCGTTCGTCAGATAGTGCTTACCTTTGCAGGAGCAATCCAGAACATGTTATGCCTTCGGAAGAGAATATCAACAGGCTGCTTTCCCTGCTCAACGAAAGTTCCGGCAATTCAACGCTGATAAAACTGACGCTGAGCAACAAACGCTTAAAAGCATCGGATCTGAACAATGTATTTATCCGTCCTGTAGTGATCAGGGACCAGGCTTTACTGCAATTTACCTACCGGCATTCAACCAAAGACCTCACGTCAAATTTAAGCCTTGAGGAAGCCGCGGTTCAGATTGAAAAGCTGCTGAACGAAACATTTTTAAATGCAGACCTTTTCACCGCAGCAGCCGATTATACCTTACTGAGCAATAAAAAAGGGAACAGCAGGCTGCTGAAAAAGTCCGCTTCGTCAACGGAGTTGCCGTTATATCGTCACGACAAACTGAAACGCAGGCTGATTCCGACTGAAAACAACATTTACCTGCGTGAACTGGGTGTACTAACGAATGACTGGAAGGTGAAAGCCGGGATGGAGGATAAATTCAGGCAGATCAACCGTTACGTTGAGCTGGTTGAGGATGTACTCCGGAATGCGGCCTTACCCGGACATTTTTCAATCGCCGACATGGGCTCAGGAAAGGGATACCTGACCTTTGCCCTATATGACCATCTGAGCCGGAACAGCGGGGCATCCTTCAGCATAACAGGGGTTGAACTGAGGCAGGCGCTTGTTGACACATGCAATAACATCGCAAAGAAGGCCGGATTTGATCATCTTCATTTTATTACCGGATCGATCGCAGAAGCCGGACTGACAGAAACCAACGTTCTGATTGCCCTGCATGCCTGCGATACGGCCACGGATGAGGCTATATACAGGGGAATAACATCGGGTGCGGAAGTGATCATGGTTGCCCCCTGTTGCCACAAACAGATCCGGAAACAGATCAACCCGCCGAATGTACTGAAGGAAATCACCCGATACGGCATTTTTGAAGAACGGCAGGCTGAAACGCTTACAGATACCATCCGGGCCCTGATCATGGAAGCCTGGGGCTATAAAACAAGCGTTGCAGAGTTTATCTCCACCGAACATACACCTAACCTGAATAATTCATAAAATGCAAATAAAAATGGGGATTTGTTATGTTATCTCATT